>WBZP01003468.1_pt1 | contig 17087 bp, 12 predicted proteins | sample 5204301 | NCBI WGS metagenome assembly WBZP01 (sample SAMN12412401, study PRJNA552823) | activated sludge metagenome | isolation source: activated sludge from nitrification reactor of wastewater treatment plant... | place: USA: Pennsylvania | collected 2017
CGGGCCCCGAAAACACGAAACCCGCCGGCGGCTCGCGGCCGCTCCGGCGGGTTCGTTGGTCCCTACGATCTCTGTGCGGGCTTCTCTAGGGGCACAGGGCCAAACCGCCGCCGAGGCGACTCGTGCGCTTTCGAGTGGCCCGCTTTCGAGCGGCGGTGATCGTGGCCCGCGTGATCATGACCGGCGGAGTATAGGGACCCCCCCGGCCGAAAGCAAGCCCGCGCCGGGACGGCGGCGGCTCGTCGCCCTTCAGCCGAGGAGCCGGCGGACCACGGCGAGGAGCTCCGCGAGCCGCACGGGCTTCGCCAGGTAGTCGGTCGCGCCCGCCTCGAGGCAGCGCTCGCGGTCGCCCGACATCGCGAGCGCCGTGACGGCGACGATCGGCAGCGTCTCGGAGCCCGGCGTCCGGCGGATGCGCCGGATCGCCTCGAGGCCGTCCACCTTCGGCATCTGCACGTCCATGAGCGCGAGCGCAGGCCGCTCCTCGCGCACGAGGGCGATCGCCTTCTCGCCGTCGCCCGCGACCTTCACCCGGAAGCCCTCGGGCTCGAGGTAGTCGACCACCAGGCGCGCCATCGCCGCGTTGTCCTCGCCGAGGACCACGAGCGGCTTCTCGGCCGACGCCGGGACGGGCGCGCGGGCCGGCTCCTCGACCGCGGCCGGCACGGCGGCGGGGGCGGCCGCCGTCCCGCCGTCGAGCGGGAGCTCCACCGTGACCTTCGTGCCTTCGCCGGGCGTCGAGTCGACGGAGACGCGGCCGCCGTGCAGGTCGACGAGCCGCCGGACGAGGGCGAGTCCGAGCCCGGTGCCCTCGTGCTCGCGCGCCAGCCGGCTGTCGAGCTGCACGAACGGTTGGAAGAGCCGCGGCAGGTCCTCCGGGGCGATGCCGATGCCCGTGTCGCTCACCACCAGCCGCACGAGGTCGCCCGCGCGGCTCGCCGTGAGGCCCACCGAGCCGCCGCTCGGCGTGAACTTGACCGCGTTCGACAGCAGGTTCACGAGCACCTGCTTGAGCCGCCGCGCGTCGCCGGGGACCTCGAGCTCCGCGGGCTCGACGCTCATTGAGAGCGTCAGGCCCTTCCGCTTGGCCGCCTCCTTCACCATGCGCGTCGCCGAGATGCAGACGGTCTCGACGCCGACTGGCTCGCGGACGAGGACGATCCGGCCGGCCTCGATCTTCGAGAGGTCCAGGATGTCGTTGATGACCGCGAGAAGGTGCTTGCCGCTCTCCTGCACCGTGTGCAGCGCCTGCGCCTGCGGGCCGGCGAGCTCGCCGTAGACCCGCTCGAGCAGCGCCTCCGAGAGGCCGAGGATCGAGTTGAGCGGCGTCCGCAGCTCGTGGGACATCGCGGCGAGGAACTCGTCCTTCAGCCGGTTCGCCCGCGCGAGCTCCGCGTTCAGGCGCTGGAGGTCCTCGGTGCGCTCGGTGACGCGGGCCGCGAGGCGGTTGCGCTCCGCCTCCAGAGCGGCCTGGGCTCTCACGCGGGCGAGGAACTGCCCGAGCTCCGCGCTGAGGTCGTCGAGGAGCGCCGCGACGTCGGCCTCGCGGGCGCGACGGCGGCGGCTGGCGAGGGCGAGCGAGCCGACGAGCTGGCCCTGGCTCAGGAGGGGGACCGTCACGACCGACGAGATCCCGGCCGCGAGCCCGACCGCCCGGCGTCGCGAGGTCGGCTCGTCCACCGGCGCCAGGGCTTCGAGGTCGTCGAGCCACCAGACACCGCGCTCGATGACGAGCCGGAGCATCTGCGGGTCCGCCACGCCGAGCTCGCGGCTGCTCGCTTCGAGGGCGCCCATGTCGGCCGAGCCTTCGTGCCACCACGCGGCCGGACGCAGGACCTCCGCCTCGTCGCGCACGTAGAGATGGGCGTAGTCCCAGCCGAGGGGCCCGCCGAGCGCGCCGAGCACCCGGGGCAGCGCGTCCTCGAGGGTCAGCGACTCCGTCAGGATGCGGGCGACCCCGTAGCGCACCCCGCGGAGCCGGTCGCGGCGCCGCCGATCGGTCACGTCCCGGAGGACCGCCTGCATCGAGACCGTCGCGCCGTCGCTCACGCGTGGCACCAAGTTGCCCTCGAGGGGGACCCGTCGCCCGTCCTTCGCGACGAGCTCGACCTCGACGTCGCGGATCGCCTCGCCCCGGGCGAGCCGGACGAGCCTCTCCTCGACGGTGTCGGCCCACTCGGGCGCGACCACGTCGCAGAGGCGGAGGGCGAGGGCTTCCTCGCGCGAGTAGCCCATCGCGGCCGTCCATGCGGCGTTCACGAACTGGAACCGACCGGTCGCGGCGTCGACCCGGTGGATGAGCTCCGAGGTGTTCTCGACGATCTCGCGGTAGCGCTCCTCGGCCTCGCGCAGCTCGATCTCCTGCTCCTTGCGCGCGGTGACGTCCTGGCTGAGGCCGATGAGGCGCTTCACGCGGCCGTCGGGGTGCCGCTCGGCGTTGGCCACGACCCGGAGCCAGCGCCACTGCTCGCCGGAGCGGAAGCGGGCTTCCGTCTCGAAGGCGTTTCCGGCCAGGGCGACCCGGAGCCCGTCGCGCAGGAGCGGCGCGTCGTCCGGGTGGAAGCGGGCCAGCACCTCGTCGAAGGAGGCGACCGCCGGCAGGCCGTCCACGAGCCCGTCGGCCCGATCGCGCCGGAAGACGGGCTCGTCGCCGTCGAGGTCGATCGTCCAGGCCGCGAGCCGGGCGAGCGCCTGCGCCCGCTGGAGGAGCTGCTGGCTCTCGCGGACGGCGCGCTGGGCCTCCTCGCGCTCGCCGACGTCGCGGGCGATCGCCAGCATCGCGGGGCGTCCGCCCAGGGTGAGCGCGCTGAGGGCGACCTCGACCGGAAACGTCGTGCCGTCCTTCCGGCGATGCTGGCCCGGGAAGACCCGGCGCCCGCGCGACGCGAGGGCCTGCATCAGCTCCTCGACCTTCGACGGATCGGCGGCGAGATCGATGTCGGAGACGCGGAGCCCGAGGACCTCCTCCCGCGAGTAGCCGAGCACCTCGCAGCCCCGCTCGTTGACCTCGACGATCCGCCCGGTCTCGTCGTTCACGTACATCGGGTCGGGCGCCGCCTCCATGACCGCCCGGAAGCGGGCCTCGCTCTCGCGCAGTCCGGCCTCCGCCCGGAGCCGCTCGGTGATGTCGTGGACGACGACCATCGCCGCCGGCCGCCCGGCGTACTCGATCCGCTGCGAGCTCAGCTGGACGTCGATCGTCGTTCCGTCCCGGAGGCCGTGCCGCCAGCCCGAGACCTGGAAACGGCCGGCCTGGCGGAGAACGTCGGCGACGACGGCCTCCCGGTCCTCCATCGGACGGAGGTCGAGGAGGGTCATCGCGAGGAACTCCTCGCGACTCCAGCCGTACTTCTCGCACGCGGCGTCGTTCACCTCGAGAAGCCGGAGCGTCTCGAGGTCGTAGACCCAGCTCGGCAGCGGGGAGGACGCGAAGAGGAGGCTCGAGCGCGCCTGGGCCTGGCGCAGGGCGTCGAAGGCCCAGCGCTCCTGGGTGACGTCGCGCACGACGTTCAGCACGACGTCGCGCCCGTCCAGGCGGATCGGGGTGAGGACGAAGCGGCAGTCGATCTTCTCCCCGTCCAGGCGCCGGACGCGCCAGTCGAATTGAGCGCTCGCGCCGGCGGCGACGGTGTCGCCGATTCGGCCCGCGGCCACGGCCGCCGGCTCGCCGTCGGCCTGGACGGGATCCGAGATGGCGAGCGGGCTGAGGGCGCGCAGCTCGTCGCGGCTCTTCGCGCCGAGGAGCTGCGCCGCGGCGTCGTTGCCCTCGACGAGCGGGTCGGCGAAGCCGGTGCTGAGGAAGAAGGCGACGCCCGCGTCGTGGAAGAGGGTCTGGTAGCGGCGCTCCATCTCCTTGCGGCTCGCCTCGGCGGCGCGAAGGGCGGTGAGGTCGCGAACTGTCGCCAGCGTGCAAGGGCGCGCGTCGAACTCGATCGCGCTGCGGCTGATCTCGACGGCGACTGAGTGCCCGTCCTTGTGCCGGGCCGACAGCTCGCTCGGCCCGCGGCGCGTCAGGGCCTCCGCCGGGTCGACCGCGCGGGCCGCGCGGAGCGCGGCGTGACCGGATCGCTGCTCGACGGGCACGAGCTGCTCGACCGGCCGCCCCAGCAGCTCGTCGGGCTCGTAGCCGAGGAGGCCGCGGACGCGGGCGTTCGCGTGGACGACGCGCCCGTCGACGTCCACGACCACGAGCGCGTCGGGCATCGTGTCGAGGACGCGTCGCGTGCGCGCCGCGCTCTCCTCGAACGCCCGCGCGAGGGCCCAGGCCCGCCGCTGGGCGAGGACGACGGCCCCGGTCAGGCCGAGGCCGAGCGGCAGGATGGCCCAGCTCCCCGGGGTCATCGACTCGGCGAGCTCGTGCGGGCGGGCCGGGACGAAGGCCATCGGCAGCCGGCGGTCCGCCGTCCGCACCGCGCGGATCGAGACGCCCGGCCGGCGGCGGACCTCGCCGAACGTCGTGGCGCGGCCGGGAGCGGTCGCGTCGGCGCCCGGGGCCGCGTGCACCCAGATCGGCGTCGCGTCCTCGCGATCGCTGCTGAACTGCACCACGTGCTGCCCGCTCGCGGGAAACCGCGAGAGGACGAGCTCGATGATGTCGCCCGTCCGGAAGAGACCGACCACCGCGCCACGGACGCGGGCCGGTCCGGCCGACGACGGCGACAGGACCGGGATCGCGCGGACGTAGAAGGCCCGGTCGCGCTCCGCCGACGCGCGGAAGAAGTCGCTGCGGGCCGGCTCGGCCGTCTGCGCCGCCTTCTCGAGGGCGGCCCGCAGCACCGCGTCGGCGCCGAGGTCGAGGCCGCCTTCCCACAGCCGGGTCTCGCTCTCCGCGAGGCGGACCGGCCAGTAGTCGGCCCGTTCCCCGGCCGGGCGGGGCGCGCCGTCCCGGCCACGCTCCCAGATCCGGCCGCCGGCCGGGGCCGGTCGCGTGCGGGCCTCGTAGCCGGCCCGCTCGGCCGCGGGCACGAGCGGCGCCCACGCGATGTCGAGCGGGTGCGAGGCCTTCGTCTCGCCCGCGAAGCGGGCGAAGCGCGCCTCGTCGTCGCCGCCGTCGGCCGCGACGAACGCGGCGAAGGCGCGCAGCCGCTCGCCGCGCACCGCCTGCTCGGTCTCCAGCGCGGCCGTCCGCTCGTCGGCCTCGGCCGCACGCGCCGCGCGGGCGAGAGCCTCCTTCGTCCGGAGGTCCTGGGCGAAGAGGGCGAACGTCAGGGCGACGCCGAGGACCCCGAGGGCCGCCGCCGTCCTCGGCGCGAGCAGCCATGCGCCCGTGTCCGGCCGATTCCTCACGCGCGTCCCGGCGCCGATGCGCCCTCCAGCGCCCTCGCCACCGTGCGCCGCACGCCGGCGAGGTCGAACGGCTTCTCGAGGACCGGCAGGTCCACCCGCTCGAGGAAGCCGCGGGTGTCGGCGCCGAGCGTGTCTCCCGTCATGAAGACGAACCGGCGCTCGAGGGCCGGCCAGCGGCGCGCCACCTCGGCGTGGAGCCCGGGGCCGTCGAGCCCGGCCATGCGCACGTCGGAGACGACGAGCTCCGGCTGGGTGCCCTCGAGCCGCTGGAGGGCGGCCTTCCCGCCCAGGGCCGTGTCGACCTCGTGGCCGTCCATGCGCAGGGCGTCGGCGAGAACGTCGGCGAGCGCCTCGTCGTCGTCGACCACGAGGATCCTCCGTCCCGCGGTGGGGATCTCCCGCTCGCTCGCGGGCCTCTCCGCGGCGGGGATGCTCCCGACCGGGATCTCGAGCCGGAACGTCGCCCCGCCGCCCGGCGTGTCCCGCACTTCCAGGGCGCCGGCGTGCTCGGCCGCCACGTTGCGGCACAGGGACAGGCCGAGGCCGGTGCCCTCGCCGGGCGGCTTCGTCGTGAAGAAGGGCTCGAAGATCCGTTCCTTCACCGCGGCCGGCACGCCCGGCCCGTTGTCCGCCACCTCGACCCAGGCCCGGCCGTCCGCGGAGCGGGTCGTGAGCTTCAGCGCGCGAGCGTGGGCCACGCCGCGCAGGGCCTGCTCGGCGTTCGCCACGAGGTTGACGACGACCTGGTGCAGGCGGTGGCCGTCCGCCCACACCGGCGGAAGGTCCGGCGCGAGATCGAGCTCCACGGCCACGTCGTGGGCCCGCAGCGGGTGAGCGAGCAGCTCGAGCGCCTCGCTCACGACGTCGTTGAGCTTCACCGCGAAGCGCTCCGGCGGGCGCCGGCGGGCCAGGGCGAGGAAGTTCTTCACGATGCGCGCGCAGCGCTCGCCGGCCGACAGGATCCGCCGGGCCCGCTCCGCGTCCTTCTCCCCGAGGGGGCGCTGGAGCAGCAGGGCCGCGTTCCCGGTGACGACCGTCAGCGGGTTGTTGAGCTCGTGGGCGACTCCGGCGAGGAGAGAGCCCATCGCGGCGAGCTTCTCGGTCTGGGCGAGGGCCGCCTGCTGCCGCTCGGTGCGCGCGCGCTCCTCGACCAGCAGGCGGTACCGGTTGAGCCGGAGGAGGCCCCGGACCCGCGTGCGCAGCTCGAGCCGGTCGTAGGGCTTCGTCACGAAGTCGTCGGCCCCGGCCTCGAAGCCGGCGATGCGGGACTCGCGGTCGTCGAGGGCCGTGACGAGGATGACGGGCACCTCGGCGAGCCGCGGATCCTCGCGGAGGCGGCGGCAGGTCTCGAAGCCGTCGATGCCCGGCATCATGACGTCGAGCAGCACGAGGTCGGGCGGCGCCGCGGCCGCGGCCTCGAGCGCCGCGAGGCCGCTCTCGCACGCGGCGACCTTCAGGTCGTCCGCCGCGAGCAGAGCGCGAAGAGCTTCGCGGTTGCCCGCCTGGTCGTCCACGACGAGTACGACCGGTTGTGAGGACACCGGACCCTCTTCGGCCGGCGTGGGCTTCGGACCCCGTCCTTCTCGCGCGCGGAGGCTGCGAGCCCGCGCTCACAGGAGGCCGCGGCGAGCCTAGGCCCCTCGCCGGCGTGCGTCAAGGAGCTCGCGTCAGACCTTTCTGACCGTCGACAAGGCTCGTTCCGGACGCTCCGCCCCGCGCGGCCCGGGCCGCCCGGCCTCGGTGGATAATCCGGCTCCGATTCCGGAGGCCGGATCATGACCGCCACTCTCGCCCTCGCCGTCGCCCTCGCCCAGCCCGTCGTCCCGCCATCGGCCGGCGCTCCCGCGCGCTGGTCCCTCGCGGAGCCCGGCGCGATCGAGTGGAACGTGGCCGCCGACGCCCGGCTGCCGCACGGCGACGACGTCGAGATGAGCGGCCGCCGCGTCTCGGTCGTCGTGCGCTACGCCGTCGACGCCTCGCGCCGCCTCTCGATCGTGCGCGAGGTGTACGTGCCCGGGCTGCGCCGGGCCCTCGCCCCCGGCGAGTCGGACTGGAACAAGTACCGCGCCTACCTGACGCGGAAGCTCGACGACGGGATCCTCCCGCTCGTCGAGAAGGACGGCGCGCGCTGGGAGCCGCCGGCCGTCGACACGATCCGTCTCGACGGCGTTCTCCTCGTCCGGCACGCGGCCTCGGACGGCCTGCGGCTCGAGCGCACCCTCTATCCGTCGGCGCGGGACGCCGCGTTCCACGAGCGGTGGGTGCTCACGAACGTCGGCGCGGCGCCCGCGCGCGTCGCGGTGCGGGGCGGGGCGCGGCGCGAGGAGGAGGAGGGCGTCGCCGGGCCGCTCTTCGTCGAGACCGTGCCCCCGAAGGCGACGACGAAGCGCCTCGGTCCCGGGCGGTCGACGACGATCGACATCTCGATCCGTGGCTACGCGGGCCGCGACGTCCCGAAGGTCGACGCGGAGAAGGACCTCGAGGCCCGGCGGAAGTACGTGGCCGAGCTCGCCGGCGCCCTGCGGCTCGTCACCCCCGAGCCGCTCCTCGACCGCGCCTTCCTGTTCGCGAAGCTCCGCACGAACGAGAGCCTCTTCGAGACGAAGATGGGCCTCGTCCACTCGCCGGGCGGCGGGCGCTACTACGGCGGCGTGTGGGCGAACGACCAGGTCGAGTACGCGGGCCCGTTCCTGCCCCTCACGGGCTACGCGCCGGCCGCCGAGGCCGCGCTCACCGCCTACCGGCGCTTCGCCCGCGACATGAAGCCCGACTACACGCCCCTCACGTCGTCCTTCGAGATGGAGGGCGACTACACCTGCTGCGGCAAGGACCGCGGCGACGCCGCGATGTTCGCCTACGGCGCGACGCGCTTCGTCCTCGCCACCGGCCGGCGCGACGTGGCGGACGAGCTGTGGCCGGCGATCGAGTGGGCCCTCGAGTACTGCCGGCGGCGCACGAACGAGGCCGGCGTCGTCTCGACCGAGACGGACGAGATGGAGGGCCGCATCGACACCGGCGGGGCGAACCTCGCGACGTCGGCCCTCGCGTACGGCGGGCTCGTGGCCGCGGCCCGGCTCGGCCGCGACCTCGGCCATGCTGAGCGGGCTTCCGAATACGGGAAGCGGGCGACGGATCTGCGGGCGGCGATCGACCGCGTGTTCGGGGCCGACATCCAGGGCTTCCACACGTACCGCTACTTCGTCGGCCACGAGGGCTTCCGCCACTGGATGGGCCTGCCGCTCGCGATGGGGATCGCCGACCGCGCGCAGGACACGATCGCGGCGATGTTCTCGAAGCTGTGGATGGGCGACGGCCTGCGGGTGCAGGACGGGCAGGACCTCTACTGGGACCGCGGCACCCTCTACGCCCTGAACGGCGCGCTGCGCGTCGGCGATCCCGACGTCGTGATGCCGCGCGTCCGCGACTACGTCTCGTCCCGGCTCGTCGGCGAGCACGTGCCGTACGCGATCGAGGCGTTCCCGGAGGGCAACAAGGCGCACCTCGCGGCCGAGAGCTCGCTGTTCGGACGCGTGTTCGTCGAGGGGCTCTTCGGGATCGATCCGACCGGCCTCGCGTCCTTCGACTGCCGGCCGCGGCTGCCGTCCGGGTGGGACCGCATGGAGCTGCGCGACGTCCACGCCTTCGGCGCGGTCTTCGACGTGCGGGTCGTCCGGGAGGCGGGGAAGGTGCGGGTGGGCGTCGTCGCGAAGGGGCGGACGGTCGTCGACGCCCTCGTCGATCCCGGCGCGACGGTCGCCGTCCGCTTCCGCTGAGCGGCGTCGCGCCGCGGCCTCCGCCGCCCCGGCGCCCGCTCAGCTCGACAGCGCGGCCTGCAGCATCGCCTTCGTGTACGCGACGTTGTAGACGTAGCCGGCGTACTCGCCGCCGCCCGGGTACTGCGGCTTGAAGCCCGCCCGCTCGCGGTCGTAGTCGAGCCCGCGCGGGTGCTCGGGGAAGAGAGCCCGCGGGTACTTCTGCCGCACGAGCTCCTTCATCACCGCGAACAGGTCGACCTGCCCCTCGTCGAGGAAGACCTCCGTGTAGTCGACGCTCGGCTTCCTCACGCGCACGTTGCGGTAGTGGACGTGATTGATGCGGTCGCGCTCGCCGAACCAGCGGCACACCGCGACCGGGTCCTCCGCGATCTCGCGGGTGACGCCGCAGTCGTAGGTGATGCCGTTCGCCGGGGAGTCCACGATCATGACGAGCCGCTTCCAGCCCTCGAGGGTGGCCATGATCTGGCCCGAGCCCCGGCTCTCCGGCACCGGCGGGTCGTTCGGGTGGAGCGCGAGCCGCACGTTCGACTGCTCGGCGACGGGCACGACGGCCTTCAGGAAGTACGTCACGTTCTTCCAGAGGTCCTCGAGGCTCGTGGGCCCCTCGTCCGGCAGCGGCGGGAGGCCCTTGGCGCGCTCGTAGTCGTAGGCCGTCAGCCCCGCGCCGGCGCGTCCCGTCTCCTCGTGGTAGCCCTCGGTCAGGCGGTGGCCGTAGAAGTTGTACTCGACGACCGGGATCCCGGCCTTGCCGGCGGCGCGGATCGACTGTTTCACGGCCTCGATCTCCTCGTCGCGGCCCGGCTTGCCGTGGATCGTCCTCTGGAAGCCGAAGATCATCAGGTTCGCGACCGTGAGGCCGCCCGTCCTGAAGCGCTCGACGAGGGCCGCGAGGTCGGCCTCCTGCCACGGCAGCTTCGCCGGGCCGCCCATCAGCACGTGGTCGACGCCGATCTGCCGGAGCCGCCCCATCTCGTCGGCGGAGGCGTCGGAGCGGATGCCGAGGCACAGCTTCGGCGTGCCGGGGCCCTGCGCGGGCGGCCACTCCCGCGCGGGCGTCGCCGCCGCCGCGGTGGCCGCTCGGGCGAGGGCGGGCGAGGCGGCGAAGGCCGAGGCGGTCCTGAAGAAGCTCCGGCGGCTGCTCATGGAGGGTCTCCTTTCGAGGCGGGCGGCGGCCCGCGCGTCAGGCGCTCTTCTTCGGCGGATAGGGCGGCAGGTGGCGCGGGAAGCGGCTTCGGAGCATCGGCGCGAAGTCGTAGCGCGCCTTCTCGATCGGCGTGCCCGCGACCTCGATGCGGGAGAGGTCGCGGCTGCCGAGCCCCGCGCCCTCGGCGAGCTCCATCAGGTTGTCGGCCCACACGAACGGCGCCTCGCCGCCGCGGGCCATCGGGTCGTAGCCCATGATCTTCGTGCAGACCGCGTCCGTGTTCACGCAGTTGGTGCCGGCGGCGAGGACGCCGGGGTGGCACGCCTCGCCCCCGCTCCACGGCCCCTCGGTCCCGCCCATCGAGTCGATCCCGTCGATGATGGCGAGGTCGATCGGCCGCGCGCCGCAGACGTCGACGACGACGCGCGGGATGCGGTAGCCCTCGTGCCGCGGCGACTGCGGGTCGAGCTCCGGGGCCGCCGGCGCCGCGGGCTGCCGCGAGCCGTCGTGGAAGACGAAGTTCCGCCCGCTCCGCGGCCGCTCGTCCGGCCGGTCCTTCGGCACGTGGTCGCCGTAGACGGTCGTCGGGATGTTGCCGAAGCAGTTCTTCATGCTCAGCGTGACGCCCGTCGTCGTGTGGTCCTTGAGCTTGGCGAGGGAGACGAACACGTCGCAGTCGCGGAACGCGGGGTTGAGGACGTAGGACGAGAAGAGGAGCCCGCCGCCCGGCACGACGAAGCGGTGGTAGTCGTCGCCCTTCGGGCCGGCGGTGTTCGTGTTGTGGAACTCGACGCGGCGGCCCGCGCGGGCGATCTCCGCCACGTCCCACCCCGCCTGGTACATGTACTCGTCGAGGGGCGTGTCGGTCGCGTAGCCGCTCTCGAGCAGGCGCACCCGCGCGGCGCCCGCGCGGTCCATCAGGTGCACGACGGCCCCCACGACCTTCGGGTGGACCCAGTGCGCCTCGCCGGCCGGCCGCGTGCCGAGGCGCACGAACGTCGGGCCGGTGAGGTTCAGCTTGATCGCGACGGTGCGGCCGGAGACCAGGCGGCCGAGCCCGCCGAGCTGGTCGAACATCCCGTCGAGCGCCGCGACGAGCTCGGGCCCGTACGTGTCGCACTTCGCGACGGCCACCGTCGCCGCGCGCGCCGCGCGCGCCGGCGCGGGACGGCGCGCGGCGAGGCCGACCGCCGCCGAGCCGGCCAGGAACTGCCTGCGGGAGATCTCGCGTCCCATCTCGCCTCCGCTCCGCCTAGTCCGTGACCTCGAGCGCCCAGTACGTCGGCGTCGGCGGCACGTGGAACTCGACCCCGCCCGCGGACTCGACCCGCGGCGCGACGGCGGGCTCGCCGCCGTCGGCGCGCCACACGCGCGCGCGCGCCCAGCGCTTCCGGAACCACGCCGTGGCGGTCAGCGGCGGGTAGGGCGACGGGTAGGACAGGAGGTGCAGGACGCCGGCCCCGCCGTCGGCGCTCGTCGCGTAGTGGTGCTGGCCGGCCCCGACGTTGTAGATCCGGAGGCGGTCGTGACGGTGGCCGACGAGGAGCTCCGCGTCCTCGGCCAGGCGCTCCGGGTCGTCGACCGGGCCGCGCGCGACCGCCACCCGGCCCGTTCCCGCGCGGAAGAGCGTGAAGCGCGGATGGCTCGCCGCTGCGTCGGGGACTCCCGCCGCCTTCGACCCGGCCGGCAGGATCACCGTGCCGCCCTTCGCCGCGAACGCGTCGAGCGTCGCCCGCAGCGCGCCGTCGGGCGGCGCCTCGTCGACGTACAGCACCGCGTCGAGGCCCTCGAGCGACCGGGCGTCGGCCGCGCTCTTCGGGACCGCGACGTAGAGGGCGTTGCGTCGGCCCAGCAGGTTGAGAAGCTCGCGCGAGAGGAACTCGTTCCCGCCCTCGAAGTCGGAGACGACCCCGATCTGCCCGACGTGGCGGTAGCCGCCCCACCCCGCGTGCCGCGCGAAGAACGCGGCGCTCCGCGCGATGCGCGCGAAGGCCTCGCGCGCGTCCGTCCGCCCGTCGGCGAGCCCGACTCGCAGCGCGCGGTCGAGCGAGACGACCCAGCGGCCGCCGCCCGCCTCGCTGTCGGCCATCGCCACGAGGTAGGCGTCGGCGGCCGTCGGCCGGCCGTCGTCCGGCGGCTCGAACGCGAGCCATACGGCCTTCGGTGCGAGCGCGCTCCGGAGAAGCCGCGCGTACCACGCGTTGGAGTCGATCCACGGCCGCGAGGTCGCGCCGCTGACCGCGTCGACGTCGCCGGGCTTGTCGAGCTTCAGCGGCCGCATCCCCGGCCACACCGCTTCCGCGTCGCCGACGAAGCCGGACGCGTCGAGCGGCTCGAGGCCCCGCCGGCGGAAGCGGAGCACGGGGAAGCCCGCGACGGGGGCCGCGCCGTCGGTCGCGAGGGCCGCGAGGCCAGACGCCTTCGCGGCGGCGGCGGCCTTCGCCGCGTCCGCGGAGCCCGAGACCCAGCCGACGACGGCGAGCCGCCGCCGGGCCGCCTCGGCGACGAGGCCGGCGAGGGCGCCCGGCTGCTCGACGTCGGCCGGGACGCCCGCGGCCCACGGAACGACGAGGACGTCGAAGGGCGAGCCCTCGAGCAGGCCCAGCATCTTTGGGTCGGCCCAGCGCCGCGCGACGGCGCCGTCCGCGCCGCCCGCGGAAGGCCCGCGCTTCTCCCGCTCGACGGCGAGCGGCCCGCACGGCCAGCGGATCGGGAACCGGGATGCGACGTCCAAGGTGCGCCTCCTCGTCGCGGGCGATCATACGCCCGCGGGTCCCGCGGGTCGGCGCGCTACCAGGTCCTCTCCTTCAGCAGTTCCTGGATCTGCTCCTTCGGCACCGGGAGCTTGTCCATGTGGTCGTTGAGCCACTTCGAGAAGTCCTTCTCCATGTCGTCGGTCCAGCGCTGGTCGATCTGCCCGGGCGTGTACGTGCCGCTCTTGATCCGCTCGAAGCCGAACATGTCGCGCAGCTGGACGATCTCGCCCGTCTTGCACACGAGCTCGGCGAGCGACGGCGGGATGCACATAACGCCCTCGCGCTTCGCGAGCACGACGTCGCCGGGAAGGCACGTCATCTGGCCGACGCGCGCGGGGCGGTTGATCTCGACGAGCATGTTGTCGTAGTTGTACGACGGGTGCCAGTCGCGCACCCACCCCTTGAAGCCCTCGATCGTCTCCATCTGCGCGATGTCGCGCACGGAGCCGTCGAACACGATCCCGTTCTGGGAGTTGCGGTAGATCGCGGTCGAGAGGTTGCCGCCGATGATCGGCCCGCCCTCGTAGCTGCCGAACACGTTCGCCACGTAGACGTCGTCCTTCTGCAGCATGTCGATCGGCCAGGAGTTGCGGCCGCCGATGTGACCCGCCGCGTGACCCGCGTCCGTGAGCGCCTTGTCGAGGTCGGGGCGTTTCGGGACGAACGTCGCGGTGAGGGCGCGGCCGACCATCGTCGCGGTCGGGTCGAGGTGCACGTTCCTGAAGCGGCCCTCGTACTGCCACTCGAAGCCCTTGCCCCGCAGCACGGCCCACGCTTCCTCGAGGTTCACGTTCTTCATCCGGGCGAGGATCGCGTCGGGGACGCGGGGGCGGCCGTCCTTCATGCGCTCGCCCTTCCAGTCCGACGTGAGGGCCACGACCTCGTCGCGCGTCGGCGTGATGCCCTGGGCGGCGGCGAGGACGGGCGCGGCGAGGGTCGCGGCGAGGGCCATGGGAGCGAGGGACTTCATCGGCGGGCCTCCAGCGGAAGTGCGCGCGAGCCTGCGCGCCCGCGCGATCTTACGCCGTTCGCGCCGCGCCGCGCCCGCTCCTCAGAGGGCGAGGACCACCAGAGTCAGGAGGAGGGCCGCGACGACGAGCGCGTCCACTGCGTCCTTCAGCCACTCCGGCGTCGCCCGAGCGGCCTCGGCTGGCAGGATCGCCGCCGTGACGGAGAGCCTCCGTGCGGACATCGCGGGCGCTCTCAGTCGCGCGCGGGCGGCTCTTCGGGCCGCCGCCCCGGCTCCGCCGCGGAGGCGTCGCGCAGATACTCCGCCTGGCTCGGGTCGACGAGCCGGGCGCCCTTCTCGACGAGTCGCTGGGTCCAGCGCGCGGAACTGCAGGAGACTCGAACGCCACCGGCCTCGAGCTCGAACGTCATCAAGACCTCCCGGACCGCACCGGCGCGGGACGCCCTGAGGGGGGAGCGTCCGAGAGGAGGGATGGCCCGAAGGTACCGCCGGCCTCCGGAGTGTTCAAGGAGAAAACGTGAGAGTCTCACTCGCGGTGTGACGACGCCCACAAACAGGCGAAGAACGACTATCGCTTAGTCGTAATGTGCTCAGATGGCTTCGGGCGTCCCGAGCTAGACCCAGCCACCGTCCACGACGTAGCTCTGGTTCGTGATCGACTCGGAGTCGTCGGCGGCGAGGAAGAGGACGAGCCGGGCGACGTCGGCCGGGACGAGCTCGCGCTTCAGGGCCTGGCGCGACTGGACCTCGGCGGTGTACTGCGGCGTGAGCCACAGCCGCTTCTGCCGCTCGGTGGCGATCGCCCCCGGCATCACGCAGTTGACCCGCACGTTGTCGCGGCCGAGCTCGTGCGCGAGCGTGCGCGTGAGGCCCACGATGCCGGCCTTCGCGGTCACGTAGACGGGCAGGCCCGTCGACGGGATCACCCACGAAATCGAGCTGAGGTTCACGATCGACCCGCCCCCGGCCGCGGCCATGGCCGGCACCGCGGCCTGCGCGGCGAAGAAGTAGTGGCGGAGGTTCGTCGCGATGCGCTCGTCCCAGTACTCGGGGGTGACCTCCAGGAAGCGGTGGCGGTCGTCGCTCGCGGCGTTGTTCACCAGCACGCGCAGCGGGCCGAGCTCGCCCTCGGCCGAGGCGACTGCGGCCCGCAGGGCGGCCACGTCGCCGAGGTCGCAGCGGAGGAAGAGGGGCGGGTGGGCGGCGCGGCCGGAGAGCGCGCTGCCGAGCGCGGCCGCCGCCGCCTCGTCCCGGTCGAGGAACGCGACGCGGGCGCCCTGGAGAGCGAAGTGCTCGACGATCGAGGCGCCGATGCCGGCCGCGCCGCCGGTCACGAGGACGGCCCGGCCCTCGAGGCTGGGGTAGCGGGCGAAGCGGGAGGAGTCGTCCACGGCGCGAGTCTAGCGCGTGCGGTATCCTTCCGCCGATCCGAGGGGGGAGAGATGGCGGGCAAGGCGAAGTCGGTCAAGGACCAGTTCGCGGACGCGAAGGCCCGGGTGGAGAAGCTGGCGACCCGTCCGTCGAACGACCAGCTCCTCGACCTCTACGGGCTCTACAAGCAGGCGACGGAGGGCGACGTCGCCGGCTCCCGCCCCGGGATGCTCGACCTGAAGGGCCGCGCGAAGTACGACGCGTGGTCGAAGCGCAAGGGCGCCTCGAAGGACGAGGCGATGAAGGCCTACGTCGCGCTCGTCGCGAAGCTCGAGAAGACGAACGGCTGACGCCCGCGCCGCCGGAGGCTACGGCTCGTAGATCCGCGGCACCCGGCCGTTGATCGCGGTGAGGATCTCGTAGGGGATGGTGCCGGCCCACTCCGCGAGCTCCTCGACGCCGACGCGCTCGCCGTCCTGCTCGCCGATCAGGACGACCTCGTCCCCGTTCCAGCCCTCGCCCCACTCGATGTCGACCATCATCTGGTCCATGCAGATCGTCCCCACCTGCCGCGCGCGCTTCCCGCGCAGGAGCACCCGCGCGCGGTTCGACATCGATCGGAAGTAGCCGTCGCCGTAGCCGACCGGCACGGTGACGACGCGGACGCGGTGGTCGCTGCGCCAGGTGGAGCCGTAGCTGACGGGGCTGCCGGGCTCGACGATCTTGAAGTAGACGACGCGCGTCCGCCACGACATCGCGGGCCGCACGTCGACCGCCTTCGGCGCGCCGGGGTAGGGGTAGACGCCGTAGAGCAGGATCCCCGGCCGCACCATGTCGAAGCGCGCCTCGGGCATCCGGAGGATGGCCGCCGAGTTCGCGACGTGGCGCAGGGGCGGCGGCAGCGAGCGCCGCTCGTAGAAGCGCAGGACCTCCTCGAAGCGCTCGAGCTGCAGGCGCGCGTGCGAGAGGTCCTCGGCGTCGGCGTTCGCGAGGTGGGTGTAGATCCCCTCCACCCGGACGTGACGCGAGAGGGCCGACGCCTCGAGGAGGCTCTGCGCGTTGTACCAGCGCACGCCGACGCGCTCCATGCCCGTGTCGATCTTCAGGTGCGCGCGCGCGACGCGCCCGGCGGCGGCCGCCGCCTGCTCGACGTCCTGGAGCCGGGCGATCGACGGCACCGTGATCGCGAGGTCGTGCTCGAGGAAGAGCGGGATCTGGCGCGTCCACGTCCCGCCCATCACGAGGATCGGCTTCGCGACGCCCTTCCGCCGCAGCGCGATGCCTTCCTCGACGAGGGCCACGCCGAACGCGTCGGCCTGCGGCTCGAGGCAGCCGGCCACGGCCTCGAGCCCGTGGCCGTAGGCGTTCGCCTTGAGGATCGCCATCACCCGTGCCCCCGCGACGTGGGCCTTCACCGCGGCGAGGTTCGCCCGCAGGCGCGACAGGCTCACCGTCGCGTAGGTGGGACGGAGGCGGGCCTCGTGCGGGTCGAGCGGCGCGGCGTCGTCCATCAGGCGGACAGGATAGCGCCCGGGGGGAAGGATCCGACCCGGCCGGGCGGCCGGGTCGGGCGGCGGCGGCGGGCCCGGCCTACGCGCGGCGCTTGGCGGTGAGCGTGCCCGAGTAGCCGCTGCCCTGCCACGTGCCCTCGGCGGTGTCGCCGCTCACCTTGACGGTGACGTCGTAGACCCCGCCCTCGTACTGCACCTTCAGCGTGAGCGTGTCGCCCTCGAGCTTCTCGTCGGTGACGGTGCGGACCGCGCCCTCGAGCTCGAACTCGGCCT
>WBZP01003469.1_pt1 | contig 17086 bp, 20 predicted proteins | sample 5204301 | NCBI WGS metagenome assembly WBZP01 (sample SAMN12412401, study PRJNA552823) | activated sludge metagenome | isolation source: activated sludge from nitrification reactor of wastewater treatment plant... | place: USA: Pennsylvania | collected 2017
AGTCCGCGCGCCTTCGAATATTCCCTCTTGTTCCAGGTGCCGGCGCGCAGTTCGGCGACGTTGTCGGGGATGCGGCGGTCGAGGGCGAGCATGAGGCCCATGGCCAGCTCCGCCACCGCGACGGCGTTCTTGCCCGGACAGTTGCTCACGTAGATGCCACGACGTGACGCGCCGGCCACGTCGATGGTGTTCACGCCGGCGCCCGCGCGCACGATGAGCGACAGCGCCCCGGCGTCGAGCACCGCTTCCGTCACCTGCGTGGACCGCACCACCAGCACGGCCGCGCCACTGGCCCGAACGGCGTCGACGAGCGTGGCGTCCTTCACATCGGGCTGATACGACACGTCGCAACCGATGGCGGCGAGCCCGTCGAGTCCGCTTGCCTCGAACGTGTCGGCGACCAGTACCTTCATCACCGCTCCTTGACGCGCCTCACACGAGGTGCGTCAGCACGCCGTCGCGCAGCTTCGGCTCGAACCAGGTGGACTTGGGCGGCATCAGCCCGTTGGCGTCCGAAATACGCATCAGGTCGTCGACCGACACCGGGTAATGCGAGAACGCGACGGCGAACGCGCCGCGGTTCACCAGCGCCTCGAGCTCGGCGGTGCCGCGGATGCCACCGACGAAGTCGATGCGTTTGTCGGTGCGGATGTCGTGGATACCCAGCACGGGACCGAGCACGATGTCCTGCAGGCGGCTGACGTCGAGCGCCGACTCGGGCGCGGTGCCGGCTGGCACGGCGCCGAAGTCGAGCGTATGCCAGGCGCCGCCGAGGTACATCGCCACGAGCCCCTTGCGCGCCGGGGTCGCCGGTCCGCCGGTGGTGATCGCCACACGCGCCGCCAGCGCGGCGACGAAGGCCTCGGGCGACAGCCCGTTCAGGTCGCGCACCACGCGGTTGTAGGGCAACACCTGCATCTGCGCGTCCGGGAACGCCACCGCGAGGAAGCGCTCGTGTTCACCCGGACCTTCCGCGGCCAGCGCCTGATGCGTGCGCCAGGCACTTGCCGCCCGGTGATGGCCGTCGGCGATGTACAGCGCGGACACGGCGGTGAACGCGTCGACGATCGCCGGTTCGTGCGCCGCGGCGACCCGCCACACCACGTGCCGCACGCCATCGGCGGCCGTGAAATCGAAGAGCGGCGTCTGAGTCGTGACCGCGGCCACCGCGGCATCCACCGCCCCACTCGCGCGGTAGGTCAGGAACACCGGTCCGGTCTGCGCGCGCAGCGTCAGGATGTGCCGCGTGCGGTCGTCTTCCTTGTCCGGCCGCGTCTTCTCGTGCTTCTTGATCAGGTCGCGCGCGTACTCGTCCACCGAGTAGCACGCCGCGACACCGGTCTGGACGTGGGCGCCCATGTGCAGGCGGTAGACGTAGAGGCTCGGACGGTCTTCGATCACGAGAGGCGCGGCCCGCCGCAGCCGATCGAAGTTGTCGGATGCCTTCTGGTAAACGGCGTCGGCGTAGATGTGGGTGCCCGGCGGGCACTCGATTTCGGGCCGCGACACCCGCAGGAAGCTGAGGGCGTCGTCGCCGGCCAGCCCGGCGGCTTCGTCGCTGTTCACGACGTCGTAGGGCACCGAGGCGACACGAGCCACGGTATCGGGCGTCGGACGCAGTGCGGCAAATGGGAAGATCGCGGCCATGGGTGGCGCTATCTTAACGGGTATGACCCAGTCGGCACGCCTTGCCATCGCCGTCGTGTGCTCGGGCGTCGCCGCCTTCGCAGCACAGGGCCGCCATCCCGTCAGTGGGCGGGTCATCGCACCGGTCATGGGCGTGGGCGGCGCCGGCTGGCTGGAACGTCCCGAGCGCGACGCGGAAGAAGACACCACCACGGCCATCCGCGCGCTGAGGATTCAGCGCGATCAGACGGTGGCCGACATCGGCGCCGGATCCGGCTACTACACCGTGCGGATGGCGGCGGAGGTCGGGCCGCGCGGCAAGGTCTACGCGACCGACATCCAGCCGGGAATGCTCGACATCCTGCGCCGGCGCGTGGCCCGTGAGGGCCTGACGAACGTGGAGACGGTGCTCGGACAGCCCGATGATCCGAAACTTCCGGCCGACACCCTCGACCTCGCGCTGATGGTCGACGTGTATCACGAGCTCGAGGCGCCACAGGTCTTCGTGCGCCGGCTGCGCAGCGCGTTGAAGAAGACCGGGCGGCTCGTGCTCCTCGAATACCGGAAAGAAGATCCGCGGGTGCCCATCCGCCCGGAACACAAGATGAGCATCGCCGAGGTGAAGGCGGAGCTCGAGCCCGAAGGCTTCAAGCTCGTGCGTGTGCTGAACGACCTGCCGTGGCAGCACATCCTGGTGCTGAACCGAACCGACGCCCCGGCGCCATGAACCTCGGCCGGCCGGGCTGGCACGGCCCGTGCTGAATCCGTCGGCTGAGGCTTCCATGACTGGATCTGCGTCAGCAAAGACAACATTCATGAAATTCGTGCTCACCGCCGGCCTGCTGCTGGTGCTGCCGGCGCTGTCGTTCGCTCAGGGCCCCGGGGTGCGCGGCGGACTGTCGATCGATCCCGACCAGTTCTACGCCGGCGCCCATTACGAGACCGACGCGCTGGTCGACCGCATCCACTTCCGCCCCAACGTCGAGGCGGGCTTCGGCGACGACCTCAGGCTGGTCGGCCTGAACTTCGAGTTCGCCTACAAGTTTCCGCGCCGCAACGGCTGGAGCCTCTACGCGGGCGGGGGACCTGGTATCAACTTCTACTCGTTCGATCGTGGGCCGGGGAACGATCGTGATACCGAGAGCGAGGCCGGGCTGAACTTCCTGATCGGCGTCGAGCAGTCGTCGGGGCTGTTCTTCGAGTTCAAGATCGGCGCCCTCGACAGCCCCGAGATGAAGTTCGGCGTCGGCTGGACGTTCCGCTGATCCGCGAACGCCGCTCAGAGCGACGCTTCGAGGAACCGCGTGCCCGCGACCGGGTTGGCTCGGTAGGCCGCCACGTCGCGAAATCCCAGCCGCTCGTACAGGGCCTGCGCGTCGCCCATCGTCGGCAACGTGTCGAGGCGCATGGCGGCATACCCAGCGGCGCGCCCGGCGTCCATCGCCCGCTCGGCCAGGCGGCGGCCCACGCCGTGACCGCGGCCCTGAGGCCGCACGTACAGCCGCTTCATCTCGCAGCAGCGCGCGTCGAAGCGGCGCACGCCCACGCAGCCGATCGGAACGCCCGCGAGCACGGCGAGGAACAGCGCGCCATCCGGCGGGCCGTACATCTCGCCGAGATGCGCGAGTTCGTGGCTGAAGCCCTGGAACTCGAGATCGACGCCGAGTGAACGCTGATACTCCTCGATCAGCGCCCGCACCGCTGCCAGTTCCCCGGGCGAGGCGGCCGGCGCGATCTCGACCCGGGCATCGAGGGCTGTCATGGCACCCTGGCCCACGCCGTCACCGCCACCGGGCCGTTCATGACGGCCCCCGGCCGCGCGGCGTCGTCGAGCATGCCCTGTTCCAGGCGGGCGATGGCCTCGTCGCTCAGCGTCGCCACGCCGAGGCGCGCCGCGATGGGGGCCATCGACCGCAGGCTGTCGGCCATGTAGCGGCACAGTCTCTCGGCGTCGTGTCCGGCGAGGGTGCCGTGAACGTCCATGCCGGGGTCGGGCAGACCGGCGTCGAGGAAGGTGCGGCGCAGGCGGAGGCCCATGTCGGTGCGTCCGCCGGCCGCCTTGATCGTCTTCAGCATCACGTCGAGCAGCGTGCCGTAGGCCGCCGACGCCGGCCACGAGTGCCATTCCAGCACGAGGGCATCGAGGTGCGATTCCATCATCGCCACCACGCCGCCCGGTCGCACGAACGACGCCACGCGCCGCAGCGTGGCCGCCGGATCGGGCTGGTGCATCAGCACGAACCGTCCCACGGCGGCGTCGACCGGGTGCAGCGTCAGCGCCTCGAGCGGCGACTCGACGAAATGCACGTTGGCGCGGCCCTGTGCGGCGGCGCGGCGTCGCGCGGTGGCGATGGCCTCGGGCGCGCGATCGACGCCGACCACCTCGCCGGCCGGGCCGACGAAATCGGCGACCAGCAGCGACACGTCGCCGGCGCCGCATCCCACGTCGAGCACGCGCGCCCCAGGCGCGAGGCCCGCCCGCGTGAAGAGCGCCCGGGTGGGCGCCTCGAAGATCCCCGACTGTCGCTCGAGGCGCGCCAGCTCCTCCGGCGCGTGGCCGAGCACGTACTGGACGGGTTTCGGGTCGCTCATCGGCGGTCCGCCAGCGTGAGTTCCCACGTCTCGAACACCTGTGTCTTGCCGAAGGCCACTTCGGGCGGCGCCACGGCCACCCGCACGAAGCCCGCCTGCTCGTAGATACGACGGGCGGCGTCGAGGATGTCGTTGGTCCAGAGCGTGACCTTGCGGTAGCCGGCGCGGCGCGCGAACCGCACGCATTCGTCGACCAGCCGGGTGCCGATGCGGTGGCCGCGGGCCGAGGCGTCGACCACGAGCAGGCGCAGCTTGGCCACTGTCGCCGACTTCTTCACCAGGCACACCGAGCCGACGCGGCGACCGTCGATCTCGGCAATCCAGCAGGCGTCGCGCGCCGGATCGAAGCCCTCGATGATCTCCTTGGCCACGCCGGCCACGAAGGCCTCGAACGTCGGGTCCCAGCCGTATTCCTCGGCGTAGACGGCACCGTGCATCGAGATGATCCAGCCCCAGTCGCCAGGGCGGTGCTGGCGGATGACGACCGCCGGCGGTGCGGGGGCGCCGCCGAGCACGGTCTCGACAGTGCGCAGCGCCTCGAGCAACCGGGCCCGATCGGGCGGCGACAACGGCCGCACCAACGCGTCGGCGCGGGCGGCCGACCGCTCGTCGAGCCGGGCGAATTCCTGGCGGCCGCGGGGCGTGAGCGCGATGTCGTGCGCCCGGCCATCGCGGGCGTGCCGGGTGCGCGACACCAGCTTCCCGCGCACCAGGCGAGCGACCGTACGGCTCATCTGCGCGGGGTCGACCTCGAGGGCCTGCGCCAGCGCAGCCGCCGTGGCCGGGCCGCGTTCGCCGATTTCGTAGAGCACCCGCGCCTCGGTGAGCGAATGGGGCGTGCCGAGGAACCGGCCGCCGAGGGCGCCGATGCGGGCCGTGTAGAAGCGGTTGAAGCGCCGGATGGCGCCGGTGACGTCTGGCGTGGACGCGGGCATGCGCGCCTCCTCGCCCCAAGGATCATTCAATTAGTTGCTTCAGTCAACCAATTTGAATCGACGCTCCGCCAATCGTGCCCGGCGGCTCAGCCGCCGAGGGCGACGATCGCGTCGTCGAAGTCCTTCATGAGCAGCGGGTCGTTGTCCTTGAACCGCACCGCGAAGCCCTGGACGCGGTCGACGTAAACCACTTCCGACCGCAGGTCGAAGACCCGGCCGCCGACCTTGATCTGGGTCATGATCCGGGCGCCGACGGGGTTGCTGGCGTAGGCATCGATGAAGCAGCCGCCGCGGCTCAGGTCGGTGATGCGGCAGTCGCGCATACCCGAGGCACCGTCCCAACCGCCTTCGAAAGGGCCCATGAGGCGTTTGTTGCTGCGGCGCTCGTTCGGCATCGTTCACGATCCTTCCCGCTTCGGCCAGGCGTGTCGCGCTGGAGGGGCTGGCCCCGGCGGTCGTCACCACTGGTATCGGCACGACCGCGCACAGTCTATGGCCCTGCTCGGCCGCACGGTATAGGATTGTGCGCCTCCGGGATTCCTCGTGCACCCAGACCTCAAAGACGCCATCCAGTTCCACCACGCCATCCTCGCCGAAGGCGGCAAAGCCCTCGTCGGCTACGAGACGGCCAAGGCCCTCGCCAACATCGTGCTGCTGTCGGAGATTCCGACGACGTACGACAAGAAGGAAAACCGCCAGGTCAACGCCGGCAACATGCTGATCCGCGGCGTACCGGGCGTGGGCAAGACGTTCTTCGGCGTGATCCTGGCGGCCATCTCCGACGCCAAGTTCGCCCGCATCCAGGGCCGCGCCGACCTGCAGCCGACCGAGGTGGTCGGCTTCCAGATGATCAACCCGGCCACCGGCGAGCTCATCACCGAGTTCGGCCCGATGGCGTCGGCGGAGGTGATCCTGCTCGACGAGATCAACCGCATCCCGCTGAAATCGCAGAGCGCCTTCCTCGAAGGCCTGCAGGACCGCACCGTCACCGTGGGCAAGACCACCTACGAGTTGCCGGCCTTCAGCTTCGCCATCGCCACGATGAACCCGGTGGAACTCGGCCAGGGCACCTTCCCGCTGTCGGAAGCCGCCACCGACCGCTTCGCCGTGATGATCAACGTCGGCTACCTGCCGGCGTCCGAGGAAGCCAAGCTCGTCAACTTCGACTTCAAGCACGTGCGCCTGAACTCGCTGATGTCGAAGGAACGCATCATCCAGATGCGCTCGAAGATCAACGAGGAAGTGTTCCTGCACGAGCGTCTGGGCAGTTACATCCAGCAGCTGGTTTCGGCGACGCGTCCGCACAACCCCGACACCGACTGGAACCACTACTCGCCGTCGGAACTGGTGGAGCGCGGCGTGGATCTCGGCGCCTCGCCACGCGCCATCATCGTGTGGGGCCGCCTCGCCAAGGTATGGGCGCTGCTCATCCACGGCCGCGACGAGGTCTACCCCGAGGACATCCAGGAACTGGCGCCCTACGTGCTCAGCCACCGCATCTGGCTCGGGCCGCACGCCGCCAGCCACGGCCTCACCTCCGAACTGGTCGTGAAGGACGTCGTGGCGAAAGTGCCTATTCCATGAGGACGCGGGAGCAGGAAGTCGCTCCGCTCGTCAACCTGTCGGAGATCAGCGAGATCGAACTCGTCATCCTCAAGCGGATGCGGGAGTTCACGCTGGGCGATCACCGCAGCATGTTCCATGGCACCGGCTTCGATTTCGTCGGTCTGCGCAACTGGGAAGCCGGCGACCGCCCCGAGATGATCGACTGGCCGCAGTCGACGCTGCAGAACTTCTCGCCGCTGGTGGTCCGCGACTTCGAGCAACCGTCGACGGCCGGCGTCGTCGTGGTGGCCGATCACTCGCGGTCGACGCGCTGCGGGGTCGATGCCCTGCCCGAGGGCGTCACGGGCCCGGCGGCGGCGCGCGGCAACGTGCTCATCGCCCACGCCGTCGCCCGCGCCATCGCCACCATCGGCATGTCGGCGGTGTTCTTCCAGGACAGCTTCGGCCTGGTGACCTTCCATGGCGGCTTCGAGCGGATGCACGCCATCCGGCCGCGCATCGGCAAGGGCCAGGTGATCCACTGCGTGGACGCCTACCAGTACGAACACAACCTCGAGGAACTGCGGCAGACCGAGAGCCTCAGCGGCACGCTCGCCGGCTACATGCGCAAGACGTCGCTCGTGCCGGTGGTCTCAGATTTCCTGTTCGACGACGTCGACCGCGTGATCGACGAGCTGGCGCGGCTCGACGTGTTCCACGACGTGTTCCTGGTGATCGTCGACGCCACGTTCGCCTACCGCCTGCCGTCGGTGTCGGCTGGCTGGGTCGAGGCGGTCGACGTGGAAACGGGCCGTTCGCGCGTGGTCTCGCGCGGCCAGCTCCAGGGCATGGCGGAGAAGGTGCGCGGCTGGCAGGACGCGGTGGCGAAGAAGGCCAACGCGGCCGGCCTCGACGCCATCCGGCTCGGACTCGACGACGTTCAGAGTGACATTGCGCTGGCCGAATTCGCGGTCGAGCGCCGGTTGAGGAAGCGATGAAGGCACGACGTTCGCTGTTCATGGAGTTGGCGGCCTGGACGTTCGCGGCCGCCGCCGGGCTGGTGGTGGTCACGCCGTTCACGGCACGCGCGCAGGCGCCGGCGGCACCGCCCGCCAACGTCGAAGCCGACGCCGTGCGCTGCTGGTGGCGCACCGACAAGGCCGCCATCCGCATGGGCGAGCCGTTCACGGCGGTGCTCACCTGCGCCGTCCTCGAGACGGCGTCGACGAAAGCCGTCGTCGATCGGTCACGCCTCGACCACACGGTGATGGCGTTGCCGCCGTTCGACGTGCTGGGCGGATCCGCCGCCGAGGACGTGGTGACCGGCCCCCGCCGCTTCTTCCAGTACGCCTACGAGCTGCGGCTGCTGAGCGACACGGCCTTCGGGCAGGACCTGTCGTTGGCCGGGCTCACCATCAGCTACCGCATCGACACCTCCACCAGCGACGGCACGACGTCGCAGGGCCGCGACCTCACCTACAACCTGCCGCCGCTGACGATGCGAGTGCTGTCGCTGGTGGCCGGCAGTTCGCGCGACATCCGCGACGCGACGACGCTCACCTTCGCCGACCTCGAGGCCCGCCGCTTCCGGTCGCGGTCGCTGAGTCTCGCCGGCTGGTTCTTCTACGGCCTGGCCGGCGCCGTGACGCTGCTCGGTCTGGCCCGCCTCTACAAGGCGATGCGGGCCCCGGCCCGGGCCGTGGCCGAGGTGGGCGTGAGCGAGCCGGCGGTACTGGCGGCGGCCGCGCGCGAGCTCTCCGCCGTGGCGCGTCAGAAGTCGGGCGAGGGCTGGACCGAGACGCTCACCGCCCGCGCCGCCGGTGCCCTGCGCATCATCGCCGGCTACGCCATCGGCCGCCCCGCGGCGCAGATCAAGGGCGTGGCGGCCGACGCCGTCGCGGGCCAGATTGCGCTCAGCCAGGGCCTGGTGCGCCGCCGCCATGCGCTGGTGTCGGCCGCGATCACCCCGAAAGATCTCGCCGCCGCCGCCGAACGCGACGGCACCGTGCAGCAGTTGCGCGATGGCCTGACGGCGCTCACCGCGAGCCGCTACGGCCGCGCCGGCGGCGACGAGTCGGCGATCGACATCGCCCTGTCGGCGGCGGGCCCGCTGGCGCGCTCGCTCTCGTTCAAGTACTCGTGGCCGATGCGGCAGCTCCGCAAGGTGACCGACGCCGTCGCGAACTGGAAGGGACGCTGAGACGGTGAACGTCTTCGCGGCGATCACGAAGTTCGTGGAGCGCGCCCGCGCCGACTGGGACGGCGTGCGCCTCGCGGATCTCGTGTTCGGCGAAAAGGACACCGCGCTGCTGCTGTTCGTGGCCATCGCTGGCGCCGGCCTGGTGGCGCTGGTGCTGAAGAGCGTGGTCACGAAGACGCCCGGGCGCGGCAGCGTCGTGCTGCCCGCGGTGCTCGGACAGTGGACGCCGTCGTGGACGCCGCTGCTGCGCCACCTGCCGCTCATCCTGATGCTGACCGGCGTGCCGCTGTTCGCGATCGCGCTGGCCGATCCGGCCACGCCGCTGTCGCGCCGCGAGGTCACGCGTCCGGGCCGGCGTATCAGCCTCATGATCGACGGCTCGTCGAGCATGCTGGCGCCGTTCGCGGCCCGTCAGCTCACGACCAAGGACGCGCCGATGGAGGCGACGTTCTTCACGTCGGTGGCCGCCGCCGAGCGCTTCGTCCAGTTGCGGATGGCCGGCGGCTACAAGGATCTCGTCTCGCTCATCGAGTTCGCCGACACCGCCTACGTGATCACGCCGTTCACGACCGACTACGACAACATCCGCCTCAGCCTGTCGCTCATCGGCAACATGGGCGAGTGGGAGAACTTCCCCGATCGCGGCACGGTCATCGCGCAGGCGGTCGAGCAGGCGGTGTCGCTCTTCCGCGCCTTCGACTTCCTCGACGCGTCCGGCAACCTGATGGTGATCTTCAGCGACGGCGAAGACGCCGAGGTCACCGAATCGGGCCGCAACATCGACGACGTGCTCACCGACGCCGTGAAGGCCAAGGTGCCGGTGTACTTCGTGCGCATCAGCAAGGGCAACAGCAAGCTGCCCGACGCCATGTGGCAGCGCGCCATCGCCAAGACCGGCGGCCGCTTCTACACGGCCACCGACGAAACCGCGGTGCTGCGGGCGATTCGCGACATCGACAAGGCCTCGGCCGGCACGGTCGAAGTCAAGGAATACAGCGCGCGGCTGCCGCGCTTCGCCCCCTACGCCCTGGCCGCCGTGCTGTTGTGGACCGCGGCGGCGGCCCTGCGCCTGCTGGCGCCCCAGTTCCGGACGTTCCCGTAAGGAGAAGGCAGATGAAGTCGGTCATCGGATATGCGGTCGTGGCCCTGGCGCTCCTCGTCGGCGGGCGCGTGCTGTTCGGCGCGTCAAGTCTCGAGACGAGAACGGCGGACGCCGAGCAGGCGCTGCTCACGCTGCGCTACGGCGACCTCGACACCGCCTACGACGCCCTGAAGGCCGAGGCGTCCGACGGCGCGTTGCTGCCGCGGCTGTCGCAGTCGCTGGTCTCGTCGCTGCGCGAGCAGCAGGCGACCTCGCGCTACTGGCTGGGCAGCTTCGGGCGCCTCGCGCCCGAGCGCGACGCCGCCGGCGCCCTGTCGGAAACCGATCCCGTGGTGCTCGAGCTCGGCGCCCATGCCGCCTACCGCACGGCGCAGCTGATGCCCGACCAGGCCGCGGCCGTGAAGCGCATCGACGACATCGTGCGCGGCTACGCCGACGTGCTGCGCGCCCGCCCGGGCGACGAAGACGCCGCCTGGAACTACGAGTTCGCCGCCAGAGTGCGCGCCACCATCCAGCAGAGCAAGCAGCCGGTGATGCCTGAACCCGAGGCGGCCGGCCTGGCCGGCGACCTGCCGATCGGCCCGACGATGCACGGCACGCCCGGAGCGCCGCCCGAGGGCTCCGACATGAAGCAGTTCAAGGTGGTCGTGCCCATGCGCCCCGACGAGCGCAAGCAGCTGCCGCAGGGCGCCAGCGAGGGCGAACAGCGGAAGCGCCGCGGGTAGCGGCTCGGGCGCGACGCGCCCTCCGCACGGAACCACCCAGATGTTGTTCGGATACACGCTGCCCACGATCGACTGGCAGGCGCTTCGCTTTGGCCAGCCCGACTACCTCTGGCTGCTCGCCGGACCGGCCGTGCTGCTCGTGGTGTGGACGTGGCAGCTCATCCGCCGGCGCGGCGACATCCGCCGCTATGCGCGGCACCGCGCCGTGCCGGTGCGTGAGCGCTTCTCGTACTTCGGCGGCCTGCTGTTCTGGCTGTCGCTGATCCTCGCCACGACCTGCGTCGTGCTGGCGCTGGCACGGCCGCAGGTGGTGACGACGCGGGTGCGCCGGGCCAGCATCGACCTGGTGGTGCTGCAGGACGGCTCGACCTCGATGCGGGTCACCGATACCTCGGGCGACCGCTGGAAGCGCTCGATGCGCTTCCTGAAGACGCTCGCCGAGACGATGCGCTGGGACGGCGACCGCATCGCCATGACCGCCTTCGCGCGCATCGCCACGCCGCAGGTGCGGCTGACGAAGGATCCGAACACGTTCTTCTTCTTCATCGAGCACCTCGAAGAGCCGCCTTTCCGGGTTGAAGACGACGCCTCGTGGGACACCAACATCGAGATGGGCATCTCGTGGGGCCTCAAGCTGCTGGCGCAGGACGAACGGATCACCGGCCGGAAGAGCGTGAACGCGAAGGCGTTCCTGCTGCTGTCCGACGGGCAGGCGTGGAGCGGCGAGGTGCAGCGGGCGCTCGAGACCGCCCGCGCCGAGAAGGTGCCGGTGTTCGTCGTGGGCGTGGGGACGAGCAATGGCGGCATCATCCCTGAGCCGCCGCCCGACGACCCGGCCAAGGCCAATCCGCCGGTGTTCTCGCGGCTCGACCGCGAGTCGCTGGCGACGATCGCGCAGGCCGGCGGCGGACGTTACATGGAACTCGACCGCGAGCGCGACGTCGACATCGCCGTCACCGTCATCGATGCCGTGCGGAAGATGGCACGCGGCGGCGTCGAGGAAGGTGCCGACGACGTCTACTGGCAGGCGCTGGCGCTCGGCGCGATCTTCCTGCTGATGGGCATCGCCCTGGTCCGCGATCGCGCCGAACTGGCGCTGGCCACCGTAGGCGCGGTGGCGGCGTTGGTCGTCGTGCAGCTGCTGTGATCGCGTTTCCTGCGATATTTCAGGCGTTTACCACAGGTCTGGCAGGTGACGGGCCCGCCCCGTGTGCGGCGGCCCCTGGGCGCAGGTCCGCGCCGGCTTCGAGACCTCCCTGTCGCGTCTGTCACGGACCTCTGTGAAAACAGGTGTTTCGCGCTCGGGCGTCTGCCAAACACCTGAGAATACAGGCACAGACGTGCAAATAGATGCGCAAGCGCTGGAAAATACGTGTAATGTAGGTCTCGACTCCGCGTCGAGGTTCCTCCCGGCGCCTTGGTCGTGATGTCACGGCGGAGCGGGACGACTGGCCGGAAGACAGCCCGGTGACCGTCGCATCGTCCCGATATCGAATCGGTCACCGGCACACGCACCGGCGTTCGCGCCGGGGTGGGGGCATTCAATGGCCAAGGCTATGTCGAAGTCGGAGCTCGTGCAGAAGATCGCCGGTGAAGTGGAAGGCCTGTCGAACAAGCAGGTCAAGGGCGTGATGGAAGCGCTCTGCACGATCGGCTACAAGGAACTGAAGAAGAACGGGATGTTCCAGATCCCCGGCTTCGCGAAGTTCGTCGTGGTGAAGAAGGCCGCGACCAAGGCCCGCAAGGGCGTCAACCCGTTCACGGGCGAGCCCACGGTGTTCAAGGCGAAGCCGGCCCGCAAGATCGTCCGTGCGCGTCCCGTCAAGGCCGCCAAGGACGCCGTCGCCTAGTTCCACGGCAACGCCTGCGTCGGGCCGCACGCTGCCGCACGGCAGCCTGCGGCCCGTGCTTTTTCGGAGCGATTCCGCCGCTTCCCCCTACAATCGATCCATGCCTGTCACCCTCAGTGCCCGCGAACGCGCCGCTCTCAAGGCCCGGGCGCACGCGATGGAACCCGTGGTGCACGTGGGCCACGGCGGGGTGACCGACGCCGTCATCGCCGAAATCGACCGCAACCTCACCGCGCACGAGCTGATCAAGGTGCGCGCCGGCGCCGCCGAGCGCGACGAGCGCCAGGAGATGCTCGACACCATCTCCGCACGCACCGACGCCGCCGTGGTGCAGACGGTGGGTAAGGTCATGGTGCTGTGGCGTCCGCGGCCGCCCGAGCTCGACCGCTAGGAAGACACGCCGCGGCGCGGCCGTCGGTCGATCCGGCCGTGCGTAGTACACTGCCGCGTTCGTTCCTCATGGCTGATTCGTCTCCCCCGCCCGCAGCCGACGCCGAAGAGCAGGCCCTGCTCGCCGGTCTGCGCGCGGGTTCCGACACGGCGTTCGAGACACTCGTCCGCACCACGAGCCCGCGGCTGCTCGCGGTGGCCCGGCGCATCGTCGGCTCGGACGAAGACGCCCGCGACGTGCTGCAGGAGGCCTATGCGTCGGCCTTCAAGTCGATCGGCCGTTTCGAAGGGAACGCGAAGCTGTCGACCTGGCTGCACCGCATCGTCGTGAACATGGCCCTGATGCGGCTGCGCACCCGGAAACGCAAGCCCGAGGAGTCGATCGAGCCCCTGCTGCCGGCCTTCAAGGACGACGGCCACATGATGCAGGCCGCCGGCCAGTGGGACGACGGCGCCGACGTCGCGCTCGAACGGGCGGAGGTGCAGAGCTACGTCCGTGCGCAGATCGACAAGCTGCCCGACACCTACCGTACCGTTCTGCTGTTGCGCGACATCGAAGAGATGAGCACGAACGACGTGGCGACCCTGCTCGACACCACCGAGAACGCCGTGAAGATCCGGCTGCACCGCGCCCGCCAGGCCCTCCGCGGCCTGCTGGCCGAGCGGTTCGGGTCGGCGACCCAGCCTCACGGAGCCGCACGATGAAGTGCCAGGCGTGCGTGGATTTCATCCTCCGCTACCTCGAGAACGATCTGCCGGCCGAGGAGCGCGAGTCGTTCGAGTTCCATCTCGACAAGTGCCCGCCCTGCCGGCGGTATCTCGACCAGTACCGGTTCACGGTGAAGGCAGGCAAGACCTGCAGCGAGACGTCGGGGGCCGTGCCCGAAGAGCTGATTTCCGCGATTCTGGCCAGCCGCAAGGAATCGGGCGCCTAGCCGTCTGCGGGCGCTAGCCGGGCCCCGGCAGCGCCGCCAGGTCGGGGGCCACCCAGCCCCGGCGCGCCTCCACGCTCCGCACCACATCGAAGCCGTAATACAGGCCGTGCAGGTCGCGGTCTTCGCCGTAGCGTGCCACCGCCCGCTTCGCCGCCTGCCACTCATCCGCCTGCCCCGCCACCTCCACCGCCAGCACCTCGGCCCAGAAGCGCGTCAGCGTCTCGTGGTAGCCGCTGGTCTCGGTGTTGGCCGTGCCGACCGCGGCGTTGTAGCGCCTGATGCCGTCGCGGGTGCGGTCGAGGGCTGCGGCGCCGTGGCGCACGGCGTAACACGCGCCCACCGCCACATGGGCGGCGTGCGTCCACTCGGGCTTCGGCAGCGTTCCGGTCTCCCAGCCCGCGACGAAGGCCTGGAACGCCTCGGCCGAGGCCAGCCACGGATACGACAGCGCCAGCCCGTGCAGGCCTCCGCGCCAATAGACCAGCGGCCGGCCGTCGTGGAGGTCGATGCGGTCGATCGCGACGAACGCCACGTCGTGCGTGCCCACCGTCACCAGGCGATCGATCCGGCCCGTCAGGGTCAGCAGCCCCGTCGTGCCGGCCGGCGGGGGCGCCGACGCGCGCGCCATCGCCCCCTGCGCGTCGGTGAGCACGCGGATGATGACGTCACGCGCGCCCAGCAGCGCCTGGCCGCGCAGCGAAGCCCGGTCGATGGCCACCGACACCCACGGCGGATCGCACGACACCCACTGCAGGCTGCTCACGGTGAGCCAGGCGTCGAGCGATTCGAGGATGGCGACGCCGGTGGGCAGGAAGCCCGCGGCACGGCGGGCGAGGACGGGCAGGGGAACGGCGGGCGTCGGGGCGTCGGCGGGCATGTGCGGATCGTACGGACGTGACGGCCGCCCGGGAAGGGGCGATCGAAAGCCAATTCGCTCGTGCTACAACGATTCAATGGCGAAAAACAGCGTTCTCGGCAGTTTCGAAGGACCCGGCGACGATCGTGATTGGATCATCATCGAAGAAGTGCAGCGGAATGCGCGTGTGTCGTTCGCCGACCTGGGACGCCGCGCCGAACTCTCGCCGCCGGCCGCCGCCGAGCGGTTGCGCCGCCTGGAAGACGCCGGCGTGATTCGCGGCTACCACGCACACATCGCCCCCGAGCGCCTCGGGCTCGGCCTGACGGTGCTGATCGAGATGCGCGTGCCGCGCGCCCAGTACGAGCGGTTCCAGCGCGCGGTGGCCCGCCTGCCGTGGATCCTCGAATGCCATCATGTCTCGGGCGCAGCGTCGTTCGTGCTGAAGGGCGCGGTGCCCGACGTGACCGGCCTCGAGCTGCTGGTGGGACATCTCAGCCAGTTCGGCGACACGTCGACGTCGCTGCTGATGTCGACGGTGCTCGATCGTCGCGAGTTCCGCCGCGACCTGCGCCCATCGACGCGCGGTTAGCGCGCCCGGCAGCTCTCGGTCTCAGCGCACGCGGCGATACCACTGCGCCACGAACCCTGGTCCCGGACCGAGCAGCAGCTCGCCGTTCGCCATCACGTCCATGCCGTGGATGCCCTGCGCCGGCACGGCACCAGCGATACGGCCGGTCTTCGTGTCGACCTTCAGCAGCCAGCCGGGCGACAGGTTCGCCTGCTGCAGCGGCTGCGTCGACAGCCACATGAACGCGCCGTCGGCCTTCAGTCCGAACGTCTTGCCGTAAACCCACTCGCCCAGGTACTTCCCGGTTTGGTCGAAGCGCTGCACGCGGCCGTTCTCGCGGTCGGCGACGTAAACAACGCCGGCGGGATCGATCTGGATCGAGTGCGGCAGCACGAACTGCCCCGGGCCCTTGCCCGGCGTGCCCCACTCGCGCACCTTCTTCCCGTCGGCCGTGTACTCGAGCACGCGCGCGTTGGCGTAGCCGTCGCTGATGAAAAGATGCCCGTTGGTTGCGAACGCGATGTCGGTGGTGCTGCAGAAGTTGTTGCGGCACGGCGTGGGCTGCCCGCCGACCTCGATGTCGAGCAGCACCTCGCCCGTGGTCGAGTACTTCGTGACGTGCGAGCTGGCCGCGTCGGTCGTCCACACGTTCCCCTGCGGGTCGACGCGAATCGCGTGCGGCATCACATAGCGGCCCTTGCCCCACGACCGCAGCACCTTGCCGGCGCGATCGATGGCGAGAATCGGATCCGCTTTGTCGCCGCGTTGCAGCAGGTAGACGGTGCCGTCCTTCGCCGAGGTGACCCACGACACCATGCCGAGCTCGACGCCGGGCACGGTGATGCCGGTGGCCTCGAGATCGCGGAGGACGGGCGCGGCCGCCACGGCCGCGCGCAGCGTCGTTTCCGCCTCGTCAGGCGGCTTCTGGGCCGGCACGGGCGGGGCCTGCGCGGCCGACACGGCCACGGCGGTCACGACGAACAGTCCGAGCATCAGGCGTCGCATCACGAGTCTCCGGGGAACGGCGAACGGCGCCTGGCTCACGGCAGGTTCGGCGGCGCCACGCGCTTCCTGCTGGCCTGCTCGAATGCGTAGGCGATGGCGATGAGCTTCGGCTCGCTGCACTGCGCGCCGCTGAACGTGACGCCGAACGGCGCCGGCTTCGCGTCGAAGCCCGCGGGGAACGGCTGATTCGGCGCGTTCGGCACCATGCCGAACGGCACGGCCACGATCGGATAGCCGGCGCGCGACGCCAGGTTCGCGCCCGATCCGCCCGGCGTGAGGATCGCGTCGAGCTTGTGCTGAGTCAGCACGGCGTCGAGACCCTGTGCGCGGCTGAGTCGCGCGTCCTTGGCGACGTCGGCGTCGTTGCGGGCTTTGTCCTTCTCGACATCCATCTCGTCGGAGATGTCCAGGCGCGATTGGCCGAAGCGCATCGCCCCCGCCTTCTGATGCGCGAGGTTCCATTCGCGCAGTTCCGTGAGCGACTTCACCGGCGCCTGGTCGCCGAGGCTCTTCAGCCACGCGTTGAAGTCGCGCTTCATGCCGTATTTGAAGTTGACGGTGCAGTTGGCGTCGCCGCCCTTCCTGTGCTCGGCACCCTGGCAGTACGGGAACAACAGGAAATTGTCGACTGCCGTCGTGGCGACGAGGCTCGGCACATCAGCCGGATCGACCACCTCGGCGCCCTGCGCCTTCAGCAGCGCGATCGCATCGGCCATCACCTTCGCCTGGTCCGGATTCAGGCCGCCCTGCGGCT
>WBZP01003470.1_pt1 | contig 17076 bp, 22 predicted proteins | sample 5204301 | NCBI WGS metagenome assembly WBZP01 (sample SAMN12412401, study PRJNA552823) | activated sludge metagenome | isolation source: activated sludge from nitrification reactor of wastewater treatment plant... | place: USA: Pennsylvania | collected 2017
CACTGAGTTGACGCGTTCTAGCCAGTACAACTATTGCGATGCGTACACGACCGATCCAGAAAATGGCCTCCCATACGAATACCGCATCGTTACTCCGTCGAAGGCACAGGGTGCGGGCCGAGTTGGGGAATTCGAACTGTGTGCGACGTTTGCGCTCTCGACTGATCCGGCCGCTCTCCGAAAGAGTTATGGGGCCAGTGGTACCTGGTATGAGCACGGTATGGGCCAGAGCTGTGATACGGTGAGTACCCAGCTCCTCGTTCCGGGAAAGTCAGTCGTTTCACCGATGAATACTGATACGGGGGTAGGATTCTAACGTTCGCAGTCGTGACAGAGATTTTTTCCACTCAAGACACACTCCACTCTATCGGTCGAGGCGGGTTCTGATTTCCATTCGGGTTATCGGTTGCTCCAGGCGTCACCGATCTTGTCATCGCGAGCATCCCACTCGGCGACAGCTGCTTTTCCCTTGGTTGGATCAAAGATGCCTTCAATTAGGATTGCACGCCGCGTCTCATCTGAATATTCGAGGAAGCGAATCCTGGGGTCATAACCGACCTTGTTTTGGAAGCGTCTTTCGAGCTCGCTAGTCTCAAGAGCTTGGAGGTCAATCTCTTTCGTTTCGGGTACCCCTTTTTCTTCGCGCTGGCTGAGATCGAGTGGGAGCTGTGTAACAGGCATGCCCTGCGGTGGCTGTTCCATTGGGTTCATAGGCGAAGTTCAGGATTATGCCATTATTATACACTGCTCTCGTGGTCGATGGTACAATACTCGCATCTCTCGCAAATCCTTGGCTGCGAAACCAGATGAACCGTACCATCGCGCTTGGCACGACAACCTATGCTTACACGCTCCGGCAGGACCGACGAGCGAAACGTTTGCGCCTCTCTGTTTCGGCGGGCGGCACTCTTGCTGTTTCGGCCCCAGCTTGGGTGAGTGGTGACGCTGTGGAACGCTTCCTCATCGCGCATGCAGAATGGATCGGGGAGCAGGTGCGGCGTTTCTCGCGACTCGTTCCGCACCCATTCTCCCATGGGGGGAAGCGTGAATATGCCCGTTACAAGGACGCCGCTCGTGTGCTCGTCATCGCCAGACTGGCACACTTCAATCAGTACTATGGTTTCACCTATCACCGTATCAGTATCCGCAATCAAAAGACTCGCTGGGGGAGCTGTTCGAAACAGGGGAATCTGTCATTCAATTATCGCATCGCGCTTTTACCGCCCGCGCTAGCAGACTATGTTATTCTCCACGAGCTCTGCCATCTCGGTGCCTTCGATCATTCGGCACGGTTTTGGTCGCTCGTCGAACGCAGCCTGCCGGATTTTCGGGAACGGCGGCGGGCCTTGCGACAGCTCGGTGCGGAGCAATTGTCCTAGTGCGTATGATGTATCATCTGTATATTCTCCGCTGTGCGGATGACACTCTCTATACGGGGATCACGACGGATTTGGTGCGGCGAGTGCGTGAACACAACACGTCCCGGCTCGGTGCCAAGTACACACGCGGCCGGCGTCCGGTCGCACTCGTCTACGCTCGACATTTCCGGACTCGCTCGAACGCCGCACGCGAAGAAGCTCGGATCAAGCGACTTTCACGCGCCAAGAAACTTAATGTACTCAATAAAAAGAGATGAATTTAGTATGAAGACTGAATATGAAGCTACGTTTCCTGACATCGATAAGGATTTGTTACGTGAACGGTTGAAGATAGCTGGTGCAACATGCGTAAAGCCCGAGTTTCTTCAGAAGCGAGTCGTTTTTCATCTGCCTGACGGGCATGAGATAACTGGCAGCTGGGTCCGTGTCCGAGATGAAGGCGATCAAATCACAATGAGCCTGAAAGTTGTGAATGGAGACAAAATACAGGATCAAAAAGAAATTTTTCTAAAAGTTGATAACTTCAATGAAGCGGAACACTTACTGATGACACTCGGTTGTCGAAAGAAATCGTACCAGGAAACCAAACGAGAACTCTGGCTGCTTGATAGTGTTGAGATCGCTATCGATGAATGGCCGTACCTCAACCCGATTGTTGAAGTTGAAGGGGAATCTGAAGAACGAGTAAAGGATATTTCCCAGAAGCTCGGTTTTGATTATTCAAAAGCGTTATTTGGAGCGGTGGATGTTGTGTATCGACATCAGTATCCACACCTCACTTCTGAGCGGATAAATAATGCAACGCCGCGTATCGTTTTCGATGAGATTAATCCATTCTTAGGGTAGCTTTTCTATGGCCAGTTTCCGCGCTCATATCTCACTCGGCATTGCTTCTGGAATCTTGGGAGCGATGGGACTGATCTCGTTGGCCTTCTCGGACGAGCTCGGTTTTATCTCGATTGTTTTCGTCGTGGCCGTGCTGGGCTCGATCATGCCGGACATGGACAGCGACTCGGGCGTGCCTTTTCATGTGACGTTTGGATCGTTCTCACTCGTCGCGGCAGCACTTGTCGGTCTCTCGCTCTATCATGAGGCACCCCTCGTCTGGGAACGGGTACTGCTGTGGACGGTTGGCACCTTTGCCTTCATCTATTTGGTTGTCGGATTTTTCTTCAAACGTTTCACACGGCATCGAGGGATGGCTCACTCACTCCCAGCGGCTCTTTTGGCTGGACTCGTTACGTTTTTTCTCGCAGTACATTTTTCATTCGCAGACATGGAGGCATTCATCTTGGCGGTGGCGATGATTGCGGGATATATCGGTCACCTCATCCTCGACGAACTGTATGCGGCGGTGAATTTCCATGGAACGCCCTTTATCCCGAACAAGGCGTTGGGAAGTGCATTGAAGTTATTTTCGAATGATACACTCATTAATCTCGCCGTTTTTGGGAGTATCCTTTTCCTCTCGGCGGGCCATATCGGCCGGTTTGCGAACCTCGCCGAGAAATTCTGGCGGACAATTATCTGATTTTCTGCTAGCATGGAAAAGTGTATCATTTAGTATTACGACAATGACGTACGGAAAGATCATTCCCGGATTGACGATTGATGGTGTTCCAGCACCCTATGGCGTGGTAAATGAACGCGAGGTCCGGGCGGCGGCTGGTATCATGTTCGCGCTCGGTTTCTTCACCCTGCTGTCGGTGTATTTTGAGCGGAATATCACACTTGCCTTTTGGGTTGTGCTGACTTATTGGGTGGACTTCCTCTTGAAGGTTGGACTTGGGCCTGAGTGGTCGATATATGGTCGGATCGGGGCACTCCTCGTTCGGAATCAGCGGCCAGAGTATGTCGGTGCGGTCCAGAAACGTTTCGCCTGGAGCATCGGTCTCGTCATGTCGAGCGTGGTACTCTTTTTGATCGGGAAGCAGTTGTATTTCGTGGCAGCATGCACTTCCACGACACTGACTGGAGGGACATCGTCTTGCTTTGTGCCGATGGTCCTATGCGCTGTTTGTCTCGTGTTCATGTGGTTGGAGACGGCTCTCGGATTCTGCGTTGGTTGTACTATCTATACCTGGCTTGTCCGAAAAGGTTTCATTCAGCCGACTCAGTATGCGCCGGCCTGTCCGGGCGGGGTCTGCAAGGTGAAGCATTGATATCAGCATGCTATGGGGGATGCGGGGATGTGGTATGCCAATCTGATCAAGCCGATTTGGGCACCACCCGAGTGGCTCTTCGGTCCGGTCTGGACGGTGCTCTATGTCATCATCGCGATCAGTTTTTTTGCTGTTGTCCTGCGCTACTTTCAGGGACGGATTGGGTTCATGATACTCCTGCCGTTTATTTTGAATCTTGTTTTTAACCTGGCTTTCTCACCGATTCAATTCGGTCTCCGAAATAATTGGCTGGCGGCGATCGATATCGTCCTTGTTTGGGTCACGCTTGTTTGGGCCCTGTCACGGATCAGCCCGATCATTCCCTGGGTCACATATGCGAACATTCCGTATTTCCTCTGGGTTTCGTTTGCTTCCATTCTCCAGTTTTCTATCACCTGGCTCAATCGTAGTTGATGCTGGAGAGTGGAGTATACTAGAACCGTAATCAATTAAGTTGAAACTATGTTCAAGAAAAATGTCGGAACGGTGGACCGAGTCATCCGCGTACTCGCCGGACTCTTTCTCATGTGGTACGGATACGATCATCAGTCGTGGTGGGGACTCCTCGGGCTAGTTGTCCTGGTAACGGGTGTTCTCGGAACCTGCTGGCTCTATACACTCTTGGGATTCTCGACTTGTCCCGTGAAGACCACGGGAGAGGATACTGGAGTATCACCAACAACTCCGGCGGTTTAAATCCGCGGTGCGAGTACGTATGCTGCAAAAATATGTACTGGCTCACCAGCTCCGACACGCTATCGATTACTGGTCGATGCCGCATTTTCTTCTCGGGACGCTGATTGCGCTCATCGGGTTGGTTTTCGGTCTGCCGGCAGGGCTATTCTTTTTCGTGACGCTGGTGATTGCAGTCTTGTGGGAAATCATCGAAATGCGGCTGCGTATCCGCGAGGCAAAAGTGAATGTCGCCTCGGATATTATCATGCCACTTTTCGCCTATGTCTTGACGTTGTGGTTGACGACGAGCCAGGCGATGCAACAGGAACAACTCGTTGCCTTGCTCAGCGTTACAATCATCACGTACGCGCTGTTCAACTATGCGGCCTGGCGGGCACGTTTTAACCGGGATCCAGATTTCCTAGGTTGAGATCAGGGGATCCGTTGCCGTGGTTCTCCGCCTTCTTTCATGGCCTTCACTTCTCGTAAGAGTTCCTCGAGAGCCGTTTGGATATGGGTGATTTTCTGGATATCTTGTGAACGATCAGCATTGTATTCCTGGTCGTCCTTCTCAAGTTCCTCACCGAGATCCTCGACGTCTTCACTGATTTCCTTTACATCTTCTTGGATGTCATCGAGATCTTTGGAGATTTCTTCAACGTCTTCAGAAATACCCTCGACGTCTTCGCTGATGTCTTCTACGTCCTCACTGATTTCTTCGACATCGGCACTGACTTCGGTGAGTTTCATTGCCTGGTGATTGACGGTGATTTGGATGAAGATGGAGAGATAGATCGCTTCGAGTGAGACGACCGTCGTGAGGATGAGCATGATTTCTTCAAAGCTGTAGCCCGCCCACTGGAGGGTAAAGATGCCGACGAAGAAGAGTGAGTGTAAGACGAGTGAGACTGGTGAACCGATATAGCGTGGGGCAGCGAGGGCGATCCGTTCGAGGGCGGGGCGTTTGTCGGGCGTCGTCTGTGAGGTGAGCGGTTTTATTTCCATACGAGTCTGATGCTTATGAGTACCATCCTAGCCTACGGTTTTTTCGACTGATTGAAAAGGGAGGCGGGTGATGCTAGGGTAGTGATACTCCATTCTATGCTGAACGAAAACCGAGAGATCATCGTCAATGATCGGATGCAACAGGGCTACCACTATACCTGTCGTGAGCCGGTCGGTACGAACTTCCATCCTGATTTCAAACCGGACCTGACGCCCGCCGAGATGCTCGCGCTCGGAGTCTTTGGGGGGAAATACATGACCGACTGTCGGGCCGAGTTTCCCGCAAGTTGGTTCGACAGGGCAAAGCTTTGTCCCGAGCGTCACGACAAGTCGCTGAATTGTTTTGGGGTGAATGCTTCGCAGCCACTTTCGGTCTGGCGAGCGAAGGGCTGGATCTATCCAGATGATCCACGTGGCTGGTTCCAGTGGTACTGTCGCTACTATCTGGGTCGTCGCATACCCAGTGAGGATGAGCGGCAGATTCGTCGTTGGCGGGCGATACAGCGACATATCGCTCAACTCACGAAGCACTGTCGTCCGGGTGATCGATCATGTCGGCCGAGGCAACGCCAGGCGATTCTCCACTGGGCGTACGACAGTCGCAAGCTCTAGTCGTCGACTGTATTGGGCAATAGAGAAACAGCTGATGCACTCGTACAACGAATGAAAAGCCCTCAATGCAGGTCGGACGACTGAATCCCAAAAATGATAGTGTCGGAAAAATCATTTCCCTGAAGACCAGGTGGGTTTCAATTTTTCGTGAGACCGTTCTGAAGGCTTTCCACCTTGAGTATAGCACTTTTTCAGAAACGTCAACACCTGACCGAATGGTATACTAAAAGATATACAAAGACAGAAAATGATATGAAGCGTTTTTTCCTCTACACATTTTTCCTGCTTCTGTCAGCTGGACTTTTCGTCGGAGTGTATTGGTTCCGATGGTTGAGTCCGTCCTTACGGCCAGGTCAAGAGGTGACGTTTGTCGCACCGCTGCCGGTTGTTCCGGATGAACCGATTGTCCGTGATGCGCCTGATACCGAGGCACGGGCTTCAAAACGGAATCCACCGATAGTCATTGATGTCGTGGCGACGGGTCTCGATACGCCCTGGGATCTGGTGTTCACGTCACCGGAGCGCATTCTCGTGACGGAGCGTCCGGGGCGGATTCGCATCATCGAGAATGGCGAACTTCGTGAGAAACCACTCCATGTATTCAGCGAAGTCATTGAGAAGGGAGAGGACGGGCTCATGTCGCTCGCGCTCGACCCGGCGTATCCCGAGAACCGTTTCCTCTATGCGGCCGTTGCCTATTCCGATGGCAGCGCGCTCTGGGTGAAAGTGATGCGTTTCGTCGATACCGGGGACAAACTTGAAAGTCCATTCGTCGTTATCGACCGCATTCCAGCAGCACAGTATCACTCTGGCTGTCGGATCGCGTTCGGTCCGGATGGAACACTGTACATCACAACTGGCGATGCGACCGACAAGCGTCTCGCCCAAGAAACAGGTTCGCTTGCTGGAAAAATTCTCCGCATCAACGCTGACGGGACGATTCCATCCGACAATCCATTTCCAGGCAGTGCGGTCTGGTCATACGGCCACCGCAATCCACAGGGCCTCGCCTGGCATTCGGATAATGGCCTCCTCTATGAGACCGAACACGGACCATCGATCATCGACGGGCCGGCGGGCGGGGACGAAGTGAATGTGATCGAACAGGGTGACAATTACGGTTGGCCGATCGTTTCACATGACAAGAATCGCGAGGGGATGGTCGCGCCAATCCTCACCTATACGCCGGCTGAGGCGCCGGGTTCGCTCATGATCTATTCGGGTCGCGTTTTCCCAGAGTGGCGGGGGAATCTGTTTTTCGGCGCACTCAAAGGTGAGGGGCTCATGCGGATCCGTCTCGATCCCCATGACCCGAAAAAAATTGCCGGCTATGGCAAGCTCCGTGACGTATCGCTCGGGCGGATCCGGGCCGTCATCGAGGGACCGGACGGCAATATCTATTTCACGACGTCGAACCGCGACGGCCGGGGCAAGCCAGCACCGCTCGACGATCGGATTTTCCGTCTCCGCGCCCAGGATTAGGCCCTCGACGGGCCTTTTTCGTACCCTTGACGTTAGTACCCCCGGGGGGTATAATGCAGCGGTGAGTTTAAAGTGGTTGAACCTAACCCAAATCACCAGGAGAAACACATATGAACAAGTCGCAGTACATTCCCAAGTTGCCGGAAAAGAGCCTCACGCTCGTGTTGGGCGGGAGCGGTGGCATCGGCTCCGAAGTCGTTCGGGCTCTCGCTGCCAATGGTGGCGATGTCGTCATCGGCTATGGTCGTAACAAGGCTGAGGCTGAAGTGCTCCAGGTTGAAGCCGAAGAACTCGGTGTGAAGGCGTTGATCGCGCAGATTGATCGCACGAGCCGCGAGGCGATGGATGCGACTCTGGAGTCGATCGTCGCCGAAGCCGGTCGCGAAATCACGGGCGTTGTCGATTGCATTGGCATCTCGCCCAACATTCCGTTCCACGAGCTCACGCTGGAGGATTTCCGGAAGGTGTTTCAGGTAAATGTCGACGGCTGCTTCGTCTCAACGCAAAGCATCGCCGAGCGCCTGAAGTCCAAAGGCATGAAGAATGCCACGATCGTCATCATCACATCGACGAACGGGGACAACTCCTTCTCGGCCCAGTCGCTTGCCTACGACATGTCCAAGCGCGCACTCGACGGCCTCGTCATGAGTCTTGCTGAGGAATACGGCACCGACGACATCCGCTTCATCGGTGCGGCGCTCGGCTGGATTGCTGACAAGGATCCGGAGGGTATGAATAGCTCGCTGCCACCTGGCATGTGGGAACGCGAGATCGGCTTTGTCTACATGGCCCGGCCGGCGAGTCCGATCGAAGCGGCACGCTTCATCTACACGCTGATGACGAGCGCGTACTCGTATGTGACCGGCGAAATCGTCAAGATGGATGGTGGCTATCCGCGGCGCAATCCGGTAAGCTCCCGTTGATCATTTCCCTTCTCAGGGTCTTCGCAAGAGGACCCTGCTTTTTTTCTCTCGAACGAGTAGAATAGGAGGGTGCTCAATTTTTAACCGACTGACGTATGGCTGCTAAGAAAAAAATCGTGAAAAAGAACTATGCGAAGCTTGCCCTCGCCCTCCATAAGAAACTCCGTGGCAAAGTTGAGGTCACGCCGAAAGTTCCGGTGACGAACAAAGAAGACTTGGCAGTTGTGTATACGCCGGGCGTCGGAGCGGTCTCGAGCCACCTCGCGCTGCATCCCGAGGAAGTGGCGAAATACACGATGAAGGGGAATATGGTCGCGGTCGTTTCGGATGGTTCGGCCGTCTTGGGTCTGGGAAATATCGGGCCGGAGGCGGCACTCCCAGTCATGGAGGGGAAGTCGATGCTCTTCAAGTCACTCGCGGGCGTCGATGCATTTCCCATTGTGCTCGCAACCCAGGATACCGAGGAAATCATCGAGACGGTGAAACGGATCGCACCTGGTTTCGGTGGTGTCAATTTGGAAGACATCGCGGCACCGCGCTGCTTTGAGATCGAGCGGCGGCTCCAGGCCGAGCTTGATATCCCAGTCATGCATGATGATCAGCACGGGACAGCGATGGTCGTCTTGACCGGACTCATCAATGCGCTGAAAGTCGTGAAGAAGAAAAAGGAATCTGTCTCCGTCGTCATCTCGGGCGCGGGCGCGGCAGGTCAAGCGATCGCGGAACTCCTGCTCCTCTATGGCGTACAAAATATCGTCATGCTCGATAGTCGCGGTATCCTTGGTCCCAACCGCAGTGACTTGGATCAGCACAAGCAATCCCTTCGTGCTCGGACCAATCCCGATGGGATCGATGGCGATCTGTCGGTCGCGATTGCAGGAGCCGATGTCTTCATTGGTGTTTCCAAGGGCGGTCTCTTGACCGAAGACCATGTGAAGACGATGACGGAAGATGCGATTATCTTCGCGCTCGCGAATCCGGTTCCCGAGATCATGCCAGATATCGCGCTCGCCGCCGGTGCACGTGTCATGGCAACCGGTCGTTCGGACTTCGCCAATCAGATCAATAACTCGCTCGGTTTCCCAGGGATTTTCCGGGGAGCACTCGATCACAAAGTGAAAAAGATTACCGATGCGATGCTCGTCAAAGCGGCCAAGAACCTTGCCGCGCTCGTCCGTCGCCCGACGGCGGGTAGTATCATCCCGAACACCTTTGACAAACGAGTGGTGCCCGCCGTCGCCCGGGCGATCCGCTAGTCATCGGATAAGTGCTATACTGAGACGGATGAATGTACTCCTTTGGGTCAAACTCTATCTCCTTACCGTACCGGTCTTCTTCCTGATCGATATGTTGTGGCTGGGATTTTTCGCCAAGGACTTCTACCGGTCCCAGATCGGGTTTCTCCTCCGGACGGAATTCAACTGGGTTGCCGCGATTCTCTTCTATCTGCTCTTTATCGGCGGTGTGATCTTCTTTGCGGTTTCGCCGGCATTGGCTGAGGGTGGGTGGAAACGGGCTCTTTTCTATGGAGCACTCTTTGGGTTCATGACCTATGCCACCTACGATCTGACCAATCTCGCCACAGTGCGGGATTGGCCGCTAACCGTTACGTTCGTTGATCTGTTGTGGGGGACGGTACTCTCGGCCCTTGTGGCACTCGCGAGCTATCGAATGGCACTTTTCCTTCAACCCTAGACTATGCAACTCAAAGAAGTCCTAAAAATTGCCTCTGTCCCCGTCGTTATCGCGTCACTGTGTTGTCTGTCACCGGTTATTCTCGTGCTTCTCGGACTTTCGACAGTTGGTTTCGCTGCTTCGCTTTCGGACACATTTTATGGTGAGTACAAATGGTACTTTCGGTTGGCTGGTCTCCTTGCTCTCGCCTTGGCCTATATCTATCATCTCCGCCGACAGGGGATTTGCACCCTCGATCAGGCGAAGCGTGAACGGAATCGCATCGTCAATGGCCTCTTGGTCATACTCATCGCGGGTGTCATCGGCTATATCTTCTTCCTCTACGTTGTCGTGGAGCACTTAGGAAAGTGGTTGCAGATTTGGAACTAGACTCACGGGGCATGTTGAATAACCCGATTTTTTATTTGACTCGGCAGGTTTGGCACTTCTCAAAAGAGAATCGGCCCCACGTGATTGGCTACTGGTTGCTTTTTGTTGCATCCAATTGTCTGTCGTTGTGTCAGCCGATGGTCGTGGCGTATCTCCTCAATCTCATTCAGTCGGACGGCGTGAACAACGGAAATATCGGCCAACTGCTTATGCTGATGGCCGCTTTGCCATTTCTCGATCTGCTCTCTTGGTGCTTCCATGGCCCGGCACGCGTTATGGAGCGAAAGAACGCCTTCCTCGTCAGGGCGAATTATCGGCAGCACCTCTTATCAGGCACGATGGCACTCCCGATGGAGTGGCATGTCGATCACCATTCGGGTGACACGATCGACAAGATCGAAAAGGGCAGTGAAGCGATGTTTCAATTTACCGAACATGGATTCCAGGTGATCGAATCTATCGTTCGAACGGTTGGTTCGTTCATCGCTCTGGCCCTCTTTGATCTGAGCGCGCTCTGGGTTGTTGCACTCATCGGCTTTGTCGCGATCCGAATCATCCTGACATTTGATAAGCGGCTCGTGCCGCAGTATCGTCAGCTGAACTCGGCGGAGAACAAGATCGCCGCCAAGGTGTATGACGCGCTTAGTAATATCTCAACGGTCATCATCCTGCGTGTCGAGCACTTGATCGAGCGTGATCTGGTGAAAGCGATCTGGAAGCCACTCGACCTCTTCATGCACAACAGTCGGCTCAATGAATGGAAGTGGTTTTCAGCGAGCATGAGTGCGGGGCTTTTGCAGTTTATGGTGTTGGGTCTCTATACCTGGCTCACCTTGCGTCGCGGGGATGTACTACTCACCGGGACATTGTTCGCGCTTTTCAGCTATACCAATCGGATCAATGACGTCTTTTTCACATTTGCGTATCTCTACAATGATATTGTTCGAGAGCGGGCCGCTGTCATGAACGCCGAAGAAATCGCTGAAGCATTTCCGACCCAGATCGATCTCGAATCGAAGACGGTGCACCAGTGGAAAGAATGCCGGGTTCAGGGCCTGAGTTTTTCCTATGGGTCGCCTGGCCATGGGAAACAGCAGCTCTCGAACATTGAACTCGGGTGGCGGCGCGGTGAGAAGATCGCGGTCATCGGTGAGAGCGGTAGTGGCAAGACAACATTTCTGAAGATCGTCCGAGGTCTGCACACACCGTACGCGGGCGTGGTGGAGCTCGATGGCCGATCATTACAGAACGGTTTCGTGAGTATGAGTGAAGACATCGCGCTCATCCCGCAAGACCCCGAGATCTTTGCAACTACAATTCGGGACAACATCACCATGGGGGTGGATCATTCCGATGCAGAGGTGTTGGAGTATGCCGCGCGCGCCCGTTTCGCTTCGGTTATCAAGCGGTTACCACGTGGACTCGATTCGTCGATCGTGGAGAAGGGCGTGAACTTGAGCGGTGGAGAACGTCAGCGTCTTGCTCTCGCCCGTGGCCTCTTGGCTTCAGAGGAAAAGTCAATCCTCCTTCTCGATGAATCGACTTCGAGTGTGGATGCGACGAATGAATTGGCGATCTATACACAGATCTTCGAGACCTATCGCGACAAGACCGTGATTGCGTCGATTCACCGCCTTCATCTCCTTCAGATGTTTGATATGATCTATATGTTCGAACACGGCGTGATCGTTGCACGTGGCTCTTTCACTCAGCTGCTCGAGTCGTCCGAACGCTTTGCCAAGCAGTGGGAACAGTATTCCAAAACGCATAAGAATTGACGTCATGAGCAGAATGTGCCAAAATAGCTTGATTTCGTAACTAATACTATTCGCATGAGTTTCCACCATCTCGGTATCGCTCCCGGACTCCTCGCCGTCCTCGACGAGCTCCAGTTCACCACTCCGACGCCGATTCAAGAGCGTTCTATTCCGGTGGCCATCACCGGTAAAGACGTCATGGGGATCGCCCAGACGGGGACCGGAAAAACCCTCGCCTTTGGTATCCCGATGATCGGTCGCATCCTCGAGGACCGGACGCGCCAAGGTCTCATCATCCTCCCGACGCGCGAACTCGCCTTGCAGGTGGACGAGACCTTTCAACGTATCGGCCGGAAGCTCGGCATCCGCACGGCCGTCCTCATCGGCGGTGACTCGATGGAGAAACAAAAGCGTCAGATTCGGGCCAATCCGCATGTCATCATCGCGACCCCAGGTCGTCTGAACGATCATCTCGGGCAGCGTACCGTGACACTCGAACGTATTCGTATCCTCGTTCTCGATGAGGCGGACCACATGCTCGATATGGGTTTCGCTCCCCAGATCGCCGAAGTCGTGAAGCATGTCCCGAAAGCACGCCAGACGATGCTATTTTCTGCGACTATGCCGAACGAAGTCGTCCGACTCGCGACATCGTATCTCCAGATTCCAATCCGAGTCGAAGTTGCGCCACCCGGGACCGCGGTTGAGAAAATTGCTCAGGAACTTTTCTTTGTCCCACACATGGAGAAGCTCGATTTACTCCTCAAGCTCCTCGGTGAATACTCGGGTAGTGTCCTCGTCTTTACGCGGACCAAGTTCATCGCCAAACGGATTGCGTTGTCGCTTCGGAACAAGGGGCATCAGGCCGTAGAAATCCACTCGAACCGCTCGCTCAGTCAACGCCGCGAAGCTCTCGACGGTTTCAAAGCGGGGCGCTACCGTGTCATGGTGGCGACTGATATTGCTGCGCGAGGGATCGATGTCTCCGGAATTGAAGTCGTCATCAATTATGATCTGCCGGAAAAGGCCGAGGACTATGTTCATCGGATCGGCCGGACTGCGCGGGCGGGTCGTGAGGGCCGCGCCATTTCTTTTGCGACGCCCGACCAGAAGGGTAATGTCCGGGATATTGAACGCCTGATGCGGATTACTTTGCCAGTTGCAGGAGGCACGGTCCCTGAAGGTGAACCTCGGCCCGTTCGGAGTGTCCGTCGCATGGCTTCATCTGTGCGTTCCTCGGCTCGTCCGGGTGCCCGCCATTTCGGTCGTCGTCGCTAAACCCGACCGACGAAATATCTCAGTTGAGATTCGGAGGACTCTTCTTTTCAAATTCATTGTGAGGAGTGCATCGATACGTTCTCTAGCGGTATGGTATGGTATGGTGTGGAACCGTAGAGGTCACGGCAGCCAAACCACCCTTCAACGGCTTTGTCTTGGATTGAACGAAAGGAGGGAGTGAGTATGAGAAGAGTTGAAAACAGGCGGTATCGTCCGCAGAACGCTTTGGTAGACCCGAAGCATATCAGTGGTGTGGCATTCATCGATCCCTTTCCCATCGGAGGTGAGTCACCCGCAGAACACGAAGCACGAGTGATGAAAGCAATTATGCCGATCATCTGGTCTCATTATCACCAAGGTGGTCCTCGGGTATTCCAAGTGACACGCTACACTGTCGGTGGGCCACGCGGGCGACACAATCATGTCGCGTACATCGAGTTTGTCTACTTTTTGGCAGGAGAGGAGAGAGGGTGGCAATGTGGATTCTCAGTGTCACACTCAGCCAACAACGGCTTTCGTCTGTGGATGGAGGTCCGCAATGCTCTCAAGAGAAGACGATGAGCCCCTCGATTCAGGTCCCCGTCGCGCGCTGCGCAGCGGGGACCTTTCTTTTTAATGCTAGGATAGAGGCATGAAAATACGAAAAGGAATCCTGGTCATGTTCGGAATCATCGTTCTCTGTCTCGGGACGTGGTTTTCTCTGACTAAATATTTCGCGGAACAGATGGATGAGGGGATGATATTTGAGCAACAGCGTGAATCGGCACCACCGATAGCAGAGACGTTGGCCGTCCCTGAAGAGTCTGTCCTGCCGACCGAACCTGGATTAGTCACCGTCGAGCCGAAACAATGGGCTGGAGTGTCCTTCACCTCACAAGCCCCGACAGGAGAGTGGGGGAAGAGCGAATTCCAAAATGGATGCGAGGAGGCATCGGTGCTTATGGTGGCTGCCTGGCGGACCGGAAGGACATACGCTCAAGATGAAGCGAAGCGTGAGCTCATCACGCTGGCTCGCTTTCAAGAAAAAAAGATCGGTCAGGGCATCGATACGGATGCAGCGGATACGGCAGAGATCTTACTTCGGGACTATTTCGGCATCGCTCAGTATGAAGTCGTCTATGATTTCACGCCCGAAGACCTGAAGCAGGCCACTGCCAGAGGACTCATCATTGTCCCGACAAATGGCCAAGTGCTCAAGAACCCAAATTTCACTCGACCGGGGCCGCTCCAACACATGCTCGTTGTGACCGGATACGATGCTGAAAAGAAAGAATTCGTCACGAATGATCCGGGGACGCGGCGGGGCGAGGGCTATCGGTATCCGGAAGCGACACTGTATGCTGCGATTCGCGAGTATCCGACGGGCAAGCACCTGCCGATCAAAGAGGGGCGGAAAGCAATGATTGTGATTCCTCCCGCACAGAACCCTTGATTTTCTGCCATTTTGTGCTAGGGTAGCAGCATGGTTTTTTTGTTCTTCTTAGACATGGAGGGATCGATGAGAAAGAAGTCGAAGGTGAGATACTATCTCGAAATAAAGTCCGGGGAATCGAATACGGCCGTGGCAGCGTATTTGGCCGAACACTGTATCGGGGATGAGGCCTGGTCGCGGAATCAGGAAGATACGAAAGGAAATTTGCACGATGTGTGTGAGGTGCCGGGGTTCAAAGTACTGAAGCTCGCGCAGTCGCTCGCTCGACAGGATGCACGGATCCGGTTTGGTTACTGGGAGCGCAAGGGTGATCGAGCGCGGCTATCCCCAGCCTCATTCCTTCTCGAGCAAGGGAAGATCCGGCGATCGGCGAAGTATCGGAGGGCCGAAGCGGCGATTCCACCACCCAAGTCGAGGCTCACGTTAGCGCTTGGCTGAACGAAGAAGACGTCAAGTCGAGAAGAGTTATAGCCGGCCGGGGAGCATCATCCCAGCCGGTTTTTTCATGGTCGTAAACTTGGGTAGTGATGAGTGAAGCGAGCGTGTGATATTCAGAAGATAAAAAAAGACCACGTACCGAAGCCGGGTGGTACGTGGTTGGAGGGGCACCCCTCCAGAAAACGATTCAGATAAGGCTTGCCTGGCGAGGCCTTCTTCTACGAAGTTTCCCAGCCACCATAGTCTTTATGATGCTGAAGTGTGCACAATAGCTCCCTTTAGGTATATGGTGCCTGGCTGCTACAGTTTGGAAATGCCGCCGATAATCAGTCATGTCCAATGGTCTACCAGCCTGCTCGTCCATGAGTTCAGTGATCTGGTCGCACATGACGTAGTAGTGATCAGGGTGATTACGCTTTCCGCGTGGCATGGAGACATACACCTCCCTTTGGTAAGTTACGTTCACAACAGAGTACTCTGTCTGTAGCGGATTGTCAATGAGGTCAAGTTGCGATAGCATGACTACTTACTATGTCACATCCTTGGCAGAAGAAAATCAGTGTGGCGCGCTTCCTCAAAGCAAACACGCTACCGGAAGCTCCGGGGGTGTACTTCTTCCTGGGGCCGGCGGACGAGATCTTGTATATCGGCAAAGCCACCATTCTTTCGGATCGGGTGAAGAGCTATTTCGGTCCGGACTTGGCGGAGACACGTGGGCCGAAATTGATCCGGATGCGCGATCGAGCGGTCGCCATCGGGTGGATCGCCCTCGACTCCGTGCTTGAGGCACTCATCCAGGAGGGGCAGCTCATCAAGCGTTACTTGCCGCCGTACAACACCGATGCCAAGGACGACAAGAGCTATAACTTTGTTGTTATCACAAAGGAGGATTATCCCCGGATTCTCCTCGTCCGTGAACGCGACATCGAGACGGGGAAATTCAATCATCCGATCAAAGAGAAATTCGGTCCATATCCGCGCGGGCATGCGCTCCAGACAGCACAACGGATCGTACGACAGATCTTTCCATATCGGGACAAATGTACGCCGTATAGTGAACTCGCTAGGGAACAACAGCAAACAGCGCGCCCGTGTTTCAATGCTCAGATCGGACTGTGCCCGGGCGTCTGTGTAGGGACGGTGACGGCAGTCGAATATCGCAGGACCGTGAAACGGATCGCGCTCTTCTTCGGTGGGCAGAAGGCGGACTTGGTGAAGCATCTGGAGCGCGAGATGAAGACAGCCGCCAAGGACCTGCGGTTCGAGGAAGCGAATGAGATCAAGAAACTCCTCTTTGATCTGGGGCATATCCGCGATGTGGCACTCATGAAGTTGGACCGTGAAGAAAGCTCGGCGGCGCGGATCGAGGCCTATGATACGGCCCATCTCCAGGGTGAGGCGACGGTCGGCGTCATGACTGTTGTCCAGCATGCGGTGGCCAAGAAAAGTCAGTACCGGCTTTTCAAGCTGCGGCTCGCGCACGGTGGCAATGATTTGTCCGCTCTGGAAGAGATCCTGACGCGGCGTTTGGCGCATAGCGAATGGACACTGCCGGAACTCATCGTCGTTGATGGCGCACTCCTCCAAAGTGATGTCGCGCTGCGGATTTTGAAGAAGAAAGGATTGACTATTCCCGTCGTCGGGGTGGTGAAGAACGCCAAGCATCACGTGGATCGGATCATCGGGCCACGCGGATTGGTAAAACGCTTTGAACGCGACATCCTCCTCGCCAATGCCGAGGCACACCGTTTCGCCATCGGTTTCCATCGCAAGAAAAAGCGCGAGCAGTTCCTTCGGGGCTAAAGACTGCGAGGCGAGGGGAACCATGGGAAGGCAGCATGAAATGTGACAGTCATACCAATGGTCCAC
>WBZP01003473.1_pt1 | contig 17062 bp, 16 predicted proteins | sample 5204301 | NCBI WGS metagenome assembly WBZP01 (sample SAMN12412401, study PRJNA552823) | activated sludge metagenome | isolation source: activated sludge from nitrification reactor of wastewater treatment plant... | place: USA: Pennsylvania | collected 2017
CGCTTGTGGCCGGACTAGAGTAGGCCGCGTTCGGCAAACGACAGAGGCTGGTTTTGTCCGGCCACGATGAAATGGTCCAATACGCGCACGTCGACGAGAGCCAGTGCCTGCTTGAGTTCCCGGGTCAGCGTCTGGTCGGCGGCCGAAGGCTCGGCAACGCCAGAAGGATGGTTATGCGCAAACACCACGGTGGCCGCGTTATGCCACAGCGCCTTCTTAACCACTTCTCGCGGATAGACGCTGGTTTGCGTCAGCGTTCCGTGAAACAGTTCTTCGGCCGCGATCAGGCAGTTTTGTGCATCCAGCCACAGAGCGAGAAACACTTCATGTGCCAGCCCGGCCAGGTGCAGGCGAAGATAATCGCGCACCGTACCCGGCGTTGAAAAGGCATTCCCTCGCTTCATTTCCTCGACCAGGGCACGGCGCGACATTTCCAGAACGGCCTGTAACTGTGCAAATTTGGCCGGTCCCATGCCGGGGAATGCAGAAAATTCGTCCCGCGTCGCCGAAAACAATCGATTTAGGCTGCCGAAATGCTGAATCAACTGGCGCGCCAAATCGACCGCACTTTTCCCCTTCACGCCCACACGCAGGAAAATCGCCAACAATTCGGCGTCGGTCAGTGCCGCAGCGCCTTGCATCAGCAAGCGTTCGCGCGGACGTTCACTCTCCGGCCAGTCGGTAATTGCCATTTTGCAATCTCGGTTAGAATGTTTCGTCTGGCATTCTAACCAAGCTATCGGATCATTCGCATGGAATTGACGGGAAAACGCATTGCGCTTGGCATCACCGGCGGCATTGCCGCCTACAAATCCCCCGAGCTTGTTCGCCTGCTGATCAAGGAAGGCGCCACCGTCCAGGTGGTGATGACCGAGGCGGCGACCCGTTTCATCGCGCCGGTCACTTTCCAGGCGCTTTCCGGCAAACCCGTGTTCAGCGACCAGTGGGATTCGCGCGTGGCCAACAACATGGCGCATATCGATCTGTCGCGTGATGCCGATGTGATACTGGTCGCGCCGGCTTCGGCCGATTTCCTGGCCAAGCTGGCCCATGGGCTGGCCGACGATCTGCTGAGCACGCTTGCGTTGGCACGCGACTGCCCGCTGCTGGTGGCGCCGGCGATGAACCGGCAGATGTGGGAAAACGTGGCAACGCAACGCAATGTCGCGACGCTGGATGGCGACGGCATCGCCATTCTCGGCCCGGCCTGCGGCGATCAGGCCTGTGGCGAAATCGGCCTGGGCCGCATGATCGAACCGGAAGCGCTGGTCGCCGCACTGATCGCCTTCTTCCAGCCCAAGCGGCTCAGCGGCAAAAAAGTTCTGCTCACCGCCGGTCCAACCTTCGAAGCGATCGACCCGGTACGCGGCATCACCAATCTGTCGAGCGGGAAGATGGGCTTTGCCGTGGCGCGCGCGGCCCAGGAAGCCGGCGCCGAGGTGATGCTGATCAGCGGCCCGGCCAACCAGCCCACACCGCTTGGCGTGACGCGCATCGATGTCGTCAGCGGGCTCGAAATGCATTCCGCCGTGATGCACCATGCCGCAAGGCAGGACGTTTTCATCGGTATCGCCGCGGTCGCCGACTATCGTCCGAAAACGGTGGCAGAACACAAGATCAAGAAGGACGGCCAGGGCGCCCCGGCGATTGAACTGGTTCAGAACCCGGACATTCTGGCCGATGTGGCGGCCTTGCCCGTGCCGCCATTGTGTGTTGGTTTCGCCGCCGAGAGCACAAATCTGGCTGAATACGCGGAAAGAAAGCGCAAGGCGAAAAAGGTGCCGCTGATCGTCGGTAACCTGATTCAAGACGGTTTCGGAGGCGACAACAACACGCTGACCCTGTTCGACGACGGCGGTGCGACTCCGCTTCCCGCCGGCTCGAAAATCGAGTTGGCCAGAGCGCTCGTTGCGCATGTCGCCAAGCTGCTGGAGAGTCGTTGATGAACGCCGGGCCGAATGACACGGCAAACGACTTTGTTCGTGAAAAAACCCGCAGGATCGTCGGCCATGCGGCACTCAAGCGCGCCAGCCGGATGGTCGAGAACTGGCAGGTTGAAGAACAGGAAAAGCGCTGGCTTGCCAAATGCATCGTTGTCGGTCTGCTTATTGCCCTGGTCTTTGCCGTGTTGCTGGGCACCGCCCTGAAACTGCACCTCTGACAGGAGACCCCATGCATCGCATCGACGTACGCCTGCTCGACCCGCGTCTCAAGGACAACCCGCCGCACTATGCCACGCCGGGTGCCGCCGGACTTGATTTGCGCGCCTGCATTGAAGCCCCGGTGAAAATACACCCCGGCGACACCATGCTGATTCCAACCGGCATGGCCATTCATCTGGCCGATCCCGGCCTGGCGGCGATGATCCTGCCACGCTCCGGGCTGGGCCACAAGCACGGCATCGTGCTCGGCAACCTGGTGGGATTGATCGACTCCGACTATCAGGGCGAAATCATGATTTCCACCTGGAATCGTGGCCATGAAAGCTTCACGCTCAATCCGCTCGACCGGCTGGCGCAACTCGTCATTGTCCCTGTCATGCAGGTTGCATTTGACGTGGTTGACGAATTCACCGCCAGCTCCCGTGGTTCCGGGGGGTTCGGGAGCACCGGCAAGTGCTGATCGCCCGGTCAACGAGGTAGCCGATTTCACCCCAGCCAGCGGGAAAGGATCGCGACGTGGCCCACCAACAGACCATTGAGGCCAGCACAAATGGCCGAGGCACGACGGAAATCACTGCCGAAGTCGCCCGGATCGTGCGCGCGTCGCACGTCGAAACCGGCTTGGTCAACGTTTTTGTTCTGCATACGAGTTGTTCGGTGATCCTTACCGAAAACGCCGATCCGACGGTGCGTCGGGACCTTGAAACGCTGGCACGACGCTGGGCACCTGACGGCGACCCGGCCTATCGTCACGACAATGAAGGTGATGACGACATGGCCGCACACGGCCGAAACATTCTGGCGGGCAGCTCGATCACCGTGCCGGTTTGCAATGGCGACCTGAAACTCGGCACCTGGCAGGGCATTTATCTGTGGGAACATCGGACCGTTTCGCACCGACGCCGAATCGTCGTTACGGTTGTCGGCTGACGATTTCGCCGAGTCCGGTTCGTCAATTTCCCCCAGGCGCCAGATCAATCCCGCAGACTGACCGGAATCACCCCGCGCAGGCTGTTCGTCAGGTAGATCGCCGGAGCACCCAGCAAGTCCTCCTTGAAAAGGACAGCCTCGATCGCCCGTCCCGATTCCAGGAGCTGCCGTCGCATCACGCCGGGCAGCAATCCGCTGGACGTTGGCGGCGTCAGCCACACGCCGTCGCGCTCGATGAAGACGTTACTGCGCGCTCCTTCGCACACTTCGCCACGCGTATTGAGAAAGACCGCATCGAAAACATCGGGGCATCCTGCCAGACGGGCCAAGGCCCGATCGTACATGCGGCGCGCACTGGTCTTATGCCCCAGCAGATAATTGCCAGGGTCCACACGTTCCTCGGCGAGCACGGCCAGAGCGGGCAGCGCGCAATCCTCAAGCACAGCCTGACTGATCTGGAATCGACCATCGTGGGCAAGCGTCAATCGTATCCGGCGGGGGCCGGTCGAATGCATTGACGCCTGTTCCGCCAGACCGGCCGAAATGGCCGCGATATCGCAGGCAAATCCGAGCACCTGCGCCGAAGCCTGAAGCCGCTCGAGATGCAATTCCAATCGCTGCAACACGCCACGCTCCAGGCACAGGGTTTCGATGAGACCGAAACCGGGATCGAAGCGCGTAAGAAAACGTGATTTCAGAAGGCATTCGGCATATTCACTGGCCGGGCTGGAATCGATGACGATACCGCTGCCAACGCCCAATGTTCCCTGTCCGTCGGGCGCGACTTCGAGCGTCCGGATAGCCACATTGAAGCGGCAATCGCCTCCCGGCGACAACCAACCCAAAGCTCCGGTATACAGGCCGCGTGGGGCGGCCTCAAGTTGGGCGATACGTTGCATGGCTCGAATTTTTGGCGCGCCGGTAATCGAGCCGCAGGGGAACAGCGCCCGGAACAAGTCGAAGAGTTTGACTCCGGGCAAGTCCGCCGATACGGTTGAGACGAGCTGCCATAGCGTCGGGTAGGCTTCAACGTCACACAGCGACTCAACCTGCACCTTGCCGGGCTGCGCCAGCTTCCCCAGATCGTTACGCAACAGATCGACGATCATGATATTTTCGGCGCGTTCCTTTTCGGACGCCAGCAAGGACGCCCGTAGCGCGGCATCTTCACCTGGTGAGATGCCGCGCTCGGCGGTACCCTTCATCGGACGCGTGACGACCCGGCTACCGACGCGTTCGAAAAACAATTCGGGCGAAAAGGAAAGCAGTGTTTCTTCCGGCGTGACGATGTACCCCCCATGTCGCACCGTCTGACGCGCCCGCAGTCGGGCATAGAGCGCCCATGGGTGCCCGTAGAGCCTGAAAGCAAGGGGAAAGGTAAGGTTGATCTGGTAACAATCGCCTGCGGCTATCCAGCGCCGGATCTGCTCGACCCTTGATTCATGGGCTGCGGCGTCGAGACCCGCTGAAAGATTGGCCACGCCGGCAACCCGGTCATGCTCTGGAATTTCGGCTAGACGCTCGCTGATAAATGCTTCGAGCGCTCCCGGATCGAGCCGCCGGGCCTGACCAAAAACCCAGGCGCGCAACATCGGGCGGCACGTCTGTGACAAAGGGACGGACGGTTCGAAACATTCGCCAAGAGCATAATCGGCCGCCAGGGCAATCCATTCGCCCTGGTCTGCCGCTGCTTCCAGCACCGCAAATAGCGAAGCCAGATCGGGGCCGCGCGCGGCGTCGCCATCAAAGCTTACGGTACGCCGATACTGCGACAGCAGAATGGCATGGCCGCCATCGCAGTCAAAGAGCGCGAAACGCCCATCGCTCATGTTCAACGTTCAGTGTTGGAAGATGTGAGCGCAGGCAGATATTCCGAGCGCAGGGTGAAATTCAACCGCCATTCTTCTTCTGCTTGGTTTCTTCATCGAGCAACTTGCGCAATTCGCGCAGACGCGCATCGACGGCAGACTGCTCGTAAAAATTACCATCGTTCGCCTGCTGGGCAAACTGCAATTGTTCGACCGCCTGTCCAAGCTGGCCCTGAAGGTAGTAATACTCGGCCTGCGCTCTGAGTTGCTGCAAGCGCTTGCCGAGGGCCGAATAGGTCTTGGCTTGCAAGCCGTACAGTTTGTAATCGGTCAGGCTGAGCTGCAATTGCGACTCCAGAAATTGCAAGGCCAGATCGTATTGTCTGCCGGCATACAGCGACTCGGCATAACCATAGACCAGCGACTTGGCTTGCGGAAAGCGCAACAAGGCTTCGCGGTATATTGCCTGTGCGGCCGGCAAGTCGCCTGCGGCGGAGCGGATATCGGCGGCCAGGCCGGAAATGATCGGCGAGCTCACCTTGAGCGACTTGATGGCCTCCATTTCGCGTTGAGCGCCCAAGATGTCCTTGGCGCGCATCAAGGCAAAGGCCAGCCCATAACGGGCCGCCGCCTGCGATGCATACTTCTTGTCGCGCAATGCAATTTCAAATTCGCTCACCGCCTCTCGCGCCGTCCCCGTCTGCGCCCGGATCTTGGCGCGTACGAGATAAAAATCGGGGCTGCTGACAACTTGGCGATAAGACGAGTTCTGCGCGCGATTCTGCATATCGGAGATCCGCTCCACCGTCAGCGGGTGCGTCCGCAAGTAGACCGGCGCATTGACCTCGGACACGTGACCCGCCTTTTGCATGCGCTCAAAAAAATCGCTCATGCTGCGTACGTCATAGCCCGCTTTTTCGAGCGTTTTATACCCGGCGCGATCCGCCTCGCGTTCAAAATCCCGGCTGAAGGAAAGCTGAGCTTGCACCATGCCGGCCTGCACCGAGGAAATGGTGGCCATCCCGATATCCGCATTGGAGCGTGCAGCGAGAATGCCGACCGCCATGGCAATCATGCTGGGAATCGTATTCTGCTTTTCCCTGGCAATCTGGCGTGCCAGATGATTTTGCGTGACGTGGCCAATTTCGTGGGCGACCACCCCGGCCAACTCCGACTCGGACTGCGCGGTCAGCAAGGTACCGGTGTTCACCCCGATAAAACCGCCGAACATGGCGAAAGCGTTGACGCTGCTGTCGCGAATGGCAAAAAAATGATACTCCCCGATCGGATTTGCGCTGGACTCGGCCAGCCGCTGCCCCAGGCGATTGAGATAGTCGTTGATATCCGCGTCGTCAACATAGCTCGGCTCGCGCAGGCGAATCTCATTCATGATGCTCACGCCTATCCGGCGTTCAAGCTGTTGTGAAAATTCGGCCCGGGCCGACTCACCGAGATCGGGGAGATCGTCGGCCAACACAACTGAAGCGCTGGCCAAGAACATGGCCAGAGCCAGGCGCACAGCACCCCGGGCGGCGCAGCGGAGAAAATGGGTTACGCGCAGCAGCACAGTGATCGTCCATACCTTTCGAGACAGTGAACGCAATGATACCGGACTCGGCGACATCATTTGGTTTCCAGATGTTTCAGGCACAGCGTGTCAGCGACCGCAGACGAAAAAAAACCCGCCAGAGGCGGGTTCCCTTGGCGCAGCCGAAAATCAGGCACGCCCAATATTCGATGCTTGCTTGCCCTTGGGGCCCTGCGTCACGTCGAAGGAAACTTTCTCGCCCTCTTTGAGGGTCTTGAATCCGCCCATGGTGATCGCGGAAAAATGCGCAAAAAGATCTTCGCTGCCATCATCCGGAGTAATGAAACCGAAACCCTTGGCGTCATTGAACCACTTAACTGTACCTGTTGCCATATTGCTACTTCCTTGAAAAGAGACAAGATCCGGGCATCGCCCGACGTGCATGTTTGAAATTCAACTGGAGCCTGAACCAAAACATGGGGACTTTTTACGCTAGTTGTGGTGGATGCGTCAAGCATTTTTGAGCGAGAATGCCGCTTTGGTGCCCGAACGCAGCGCGATTTGTGCGTAAAAGGCGGAAAACGAGGCAGCACGCATGAAGGTTTTGCACAACTCGAAAGACTGGTTAGAATTGAATCATGGCAAAACAGCATCAGGAAGGTTCCGTACTCGAGGCCAAACGCAGCAAGGTCGCCCCCCCGCCTCTTTATACAGTCTTGTTGCTCAACGACGATTTCACACCGATGGATTTCGTCGTTCATGTACTGCAGAGGTTTTTTTCCATGAACCGAGAACAAGCGATGCAAATCATGCTCAAAGTACATATCGAGGGGCGCGGCGTCTGTGGCGTGTATCCACGCGATGTCGCGGCAACGAAGGTCGAGCAGGTGGCAGTCTTCGCACGGGAAAACCAGCACCCCCTGGCGTGCGTGATGGAGGAAAACTGAATGATCGCGCAGGAACTTGAAGTCAGCTTGCACATGGCCTTTGTCGAGGCGCGACAAAAGCGTCATGAGTTCATCACGGTCGAGCATCTGCTGCTCGCACTGCTTGATAACGCGTCTGCGGCGGAGACTTTGCATGCCTGTGGCGGAAATATCGAGCAACTGCGCAAGGATCTGACCAAGTTCATCGTCGAGCACACGCCGACGGTGGATGGCGAAGATGACATTGACACGCAACCGACGCTCGGTTTTCAACGTGTCATCCAGCGCGCCATCCTGCATGTCCAGTCGTCCGGGAAGAAAGAGGTCAATGGCGCCAATGTGCTGGTTGCCATTTTTGGCGAAAAGGATTCGCACGCGGCCTATTATCTGCAGAAGCAGGGAATCGCCCGGCTGGACGTTGTCAATTTCATTTCCCACGGTATCAGCAAGGTGCCGCAGGGCACTGTGCGCAGCGACCCTGATGTCGAAACCGAGGGAGAGGCCCAGCAGGCCTCCGGCCCGCTGGAAAGCTACACCAACAACCTCAACGCGCTGGCCCTGCAAGGGAAGATCGACCCGCTGATCGGGCGAGAAAAAGAGCTTGAGCGGGTAATCCAGACGCTATGTCGGCGCCGCAAGAACAACCCGTTGCTGGCCGGTGAAGCCGGCGTGGGCAAAACGGCCATTGCCGAGGGGCTGGCCCGTCGTATCGTCGAAAAAAACGTTCCGGAAATTCTCGAAAAAGCCAACGTCTATGCCCTGGACATGGGCGCGCTGTTGGCCGGCACGAAGTATCGCGGCGACTTCGAACAACGCTTGAAGGGTGTTCTGAAGCAACTGAGCGAAAAACCTCAGGCCATCCTCTTCATCGACGAAATCCATACGCTGATCGGGGCCGGATCGGCTTCGGGCGGCACGCTGGATGCCTCGAACCTGCTCAAACCGGCGCTCTCGAACGGCCAGCTCAAATGTATCGGCGCCACAACCTACACCGAGTACCGCGGCATCTTCGAAAAAGACCATGCCTTGTCGCGTCGCTTCCAGAAGATCGACGTTAACGAACCTTCCATTGCCGAAACCATCGAAATTCTCAAAGGCCTGAAAACCCGCTTCGAAACGCACCACGGCATCAAGTACTCGGCTGCAGCGCTGACCTCGGCCGTTGAGCTTTCGGTACGCTTCATCTCCGATCGCCACCTGCCCGACAAGGCTATCGATGTCATTGATGAGGCCGGTGCCGCGCAACGCATTCTTCCCAAGTCCCGACAGAAGAAACTGATCGGAAAACAGGATATCGAAGAAATCGTGGCCAAGATCGCCCGCATCCCCTCGACCCATGTCTCGTCCGACGATCGCAGTTCGCTGAAAAACCTCGACCGCGATCTCAAGGCTGTCGTTTTTGGACAAGAGGCCGCGATCGATGCGCTGACCCGGGCGATCAAGATGGCGCGTTCGGGCCTGGGCAATCCGACCAAGCCCATAGGCTGCTTCCTGTTTTCCGGACCCACGGGCGTCGGCAAGACCGAAGTGGCCAAACAGCTCGCCTACTGCCTCGGCAACGAGTTGTTGCGCTACGACATGTCCGAGTACATGGAGCGCCACGCGGTTTCACGACTGATCGGCGCCCCTCCGGGTTACGTCGGATTCGAGCAGGGAGGACAACTGACCGAGGCGGTCACCAAGAAGCCCTATTGCGTTCTGCTGCTCGACGAGATCGAAAAAGCCCACCCCGACATCTACAACATCCTGCTGCAGGTGATGGACCACGGCACGCTCACGGACAACAACGGTCGCAAAGCCGATTTCCGCAATGCGGTCATCATCATGACCACCAATGCCGGCCAGGAATCGATCCAGAAGGCCAGCATGGGCTTTACCAAAGCCAAGACGGCGGGTGACGAGATGGTCGAAATCAAACGCCTGTTCACCCCCGAATTCCGCAACCGGCTCGACGCCACCATTTCCTTCAAGGCGCTTGACCATGACATCATCCTCCGTGTGGTCGACAAATTCCTTATCCAGCTTGAGGAACAATTGCACGAGAAAAAAGTGGAAGCCACGTTTACCGATGCGCTGAAGGAACATCTCGCCGCACATGGATTCGACCCGCTGATGGGCGCTCGCCCCATGGCGCGCCTGATTCAGGACACCATCCGCTCGGCGCTGGCCGACGAGTTGTTGTTCGGGCGTCTGGCCAGCGGTGGTCAGGTGACGGTTGATATCGACAACGACGACAAAGTAAAACTGGTTTTTGAAGAAGAGGCCGAAGCCGTCGTTTGACGCGACGCATCCGGCCACAGGAACCATGCTCGGCCAGGAGTAGAACTCCCCCAATTTTTGCATTCAGGAACTCGCATGCCCTTCAAGACCCCCGATCTGCTGGATTCGAACGAAGAACAGATTCGCCGCGGCAACCTGCGCGTTGTCGCTCCCATGTTTCAACGCTACGGTGCCCGGTCGTCCTTCAGCGGCCAGATCGTCACGCTCAAGCTGTTCGAGGATAACTCGCTGGTGCGCGAAGCATTCGCCGAAGCCGGCACCGGCAAGGTGCTGGTCATCGACGGCGGCGGCTCATTGCGGTGCGCGCTGGTCGGCGATCAGTTGGCCATCCTGGCGCACAAGAACGGCTGGGAAGGCGTGGTCGTCTATGGCTGCATCAGGGATTCGGGCGACATCAACCAGATCGACATCGGCGTTCGCGCACTCAACACGCACCCCCTGAAAAGCATCAAGAAAGGCGCAGGCGACCGCAACATCGACATCAGCTTCGGCGGCATCTCGTTCCGCCAGGACGAATGGATCTATGTCGACGAGGACGGCATCGTCGTTTCCACGCAGGCGCTGGACTAACTCCGGGTGACGCTGCCGGCAGCGGGCGCACCCCGCTGCAACTCCCGGAAATGGTCGGTTTCGCGGTTTTTCAGCCCCTCTTTCCGCACTTTTCCCGACCGATAAGCCGCGTCTGCCGTTTGGCGCAACGCGCAGGATCGCGGACAGACGCATATCGAATCAAAAAATATCTTATATCTTATATAAGACTATTGCCGCTTGCAAAAAACCTCTCTATAATTGTTGGCATCACCTGCCTGAAAAGCACTCGGCAAGACGCTTTAATTTCTGGCTGTCTGATTTTTTCTCAAATTCTGGGTTGTTTCTAATTTTTAGTGAGGTCAATCATGAGTACACGTGAACAACAAATCGCCGAACTTGAAAAAGACTGGGCCGAAAACCCCCGTTGGAAAGGAATCAAGCGTGGCTACTCGGCCGCCGACGTTGTTCGTTTGCGCGGCTCGTTCCCGATCGAATACACCATCGCCCGTCGCGGCGCCGAAAAACTCTGGAACCTGGTCAATACCGAGCCCTATGTCAATTGCCTGGGCGCATTGACCGGGGGCCAAGCCATGCAACAGGTCAAGGCTGGCGTAAAAGCCATCTACCTGTCCGGTTGGCAGGTCGCAGCGGACAACAACGGCTATGCCGCGATGTACCCCGACCAGTCACTGTACCCCGTCGACTCCGTGCCGAAGGTTGTCGAGCGCATCAACAACTCGTTCCGCCGCGCCGACGAAATCCAGTATTCCAAGAACATCGATGCCGGCCACAAAGACTACGTCGATTACTTTGCACCGATCGTTGCCGACGCTGAAGCCGGTTTCGGCGGCGTGCTCAACGCCTTCGAGCTGATGAAAGCCATGATCCGTTCTGGCGCCGGCGGTGTGCACTGGGAAGACCAGTTGGCCTCGGTCAAGAAATGCGGCCACATGGGCGGCAAGGTCCTGGTGCCAACGCAGGAAGCGGTCCAGAAGCTCATCGCCGCGCGTTTCGCGGCCGACGTCTGTGGCGTGCCGACGCTGGTCATCGCGCGTACCGATGCCGAAGCGGCCGACCTGCTGACTTCCGACTATGACGAAAACGACAAGCCTTTCGTTACCGGCGAGCGTACCGCGGAAGGGTTCTACAAGACCAAGAAGGGCCTGGGGCAAGCGATCTCGCGGGCTGTGGCCTATGCGGCCTACGCCGACCTCGTGTGGTGCGAAACCGGCACGCCGGATCTGGAATTTGCCCGCAAGTTCGCCGAGGGCGTACACGCCAAGTTCCCGGGGAAAATGCTCGCCTACAACTGCTCGCCTTCGTTCAACTGGAAGAAGAATCTCGACGACGCCACCATCGCCAAATTCCAGAAAGAACTCGGCGCCATGGGCTACAAGTACCAGTTCATCACCCTCGCCGGCATCCACAACATGTGGTACCACATGTTCGATCTGTCGCAGGACTATGTGAAACGCGGTATGACGGCCTACGTCGAAAAGGTTCAGGAACCCGAGTTCGCGGCGCGGGATCGCGGCTACACCTTTGTCTCGCACCAGCAGGAAGTCGGGACAGGTTACTTCGACGAAGTCACGACCGTCATCCAGGGCGGCGTCTCATCGGTCACCGCGCTGACCGGTTCGACGGAAGAAGAGCAGTTCCACTGATCCGCAAGCGATGAAAACGAGGCCGCCCGTGGGCGGCCTTTTTTTTCAAAAAACGCCGAGAGCCAGCCCGGCAGCCAGTGCCCTCCCCGACTCCCGGCAACGCTCGAGGTCCGCCGCGGCCACGGTTTTTGGAGCAAGAATTGCCTCGGGCGTCTGCGCATGCGTACAAACAATCAAAGGCTCGGCAACGCGCCGCAGCCGCCACCCGGTAGCGATGCGGTCAATCTGCCGCACGGCATTTTGTCCATCGCTGCCCGCGCAGACCAGCACGGCGTAAGGCCGGCCATTGATACGCTCCAGCGCGGGGTAATAGCAACGATCGAAAAAATCCTTCATCTGACCGGACATGGCGGCGAGGTTTTCCGGCGTGGCAAATACGTAGCCGTCCGCTTCGATGACGTCTACAGCCCCGGCGACCGAGGCATGGAGCAGACGCGTCATCGTTCCATCTTCCTCGGCAGCGCCCGAAACAAATGCACGTGCCATTTGCTCGGTGCCGCCTGTCATTGAGTGATATACAACGAGTAGCGTTTTCATCTCGGATGCCCGCTTCAAGCGGGGATCATACGTCTCGCGATCCCCACGAAGAAAAACAGCTCGTCAGTAGTGCCTAACCGGGTTCTTGTGTCAGGATAGGCCATTCAAGTGCGAAATGAACGGTATCTCCGATGGCAACTTATATGGGAAAGCACCTCGGGCAGCGCTTGTATGCCAGATTTCCTTGGAATTTGGCGGAGAGGGTGGGATTCGAACCCACGGTACCTTGCAGTACGCCTGATTTCGAGTCAGGTACATTCGACCACTCTGCCACCTCTCCGTCCGGGGCCGAATCTTAGCACAACTCGACAGCCCATGCGCCTGATCCTCCTCGCTCTTGTCGTAATTATCGCCGGCTGTAGCGAGCAGGTTCAGTTGCCACTGGCAAAAACCCGGGAACTCGTGATTCTGACCCGGGTTGGCTCGACGAGCTACTCGGTTAACGAAACGAATGGCGCTTCGGGCTTCGACTATGACCTGGTCCGGCTGTTTGCCAAGGATCTGGGTCTGAAGGCCCGTATCGTCGTTGCCGCCAGCGATAACGATATTCTGCAACGGGTGAAAAGCGGCGAAGCCCATCTGGCCGCCGCTTGGCAGTCACCAGTTGCGGATCCGGCTATTCACTACAGCACGCCCTACTTCCAGGACCACGACATTCTGGTCACCCACGAAGCCGCGCTGCCGCTGACCAGCATCGAACAACTGGCCAACAAGACCGTCCACGTCGTTGCCGGTTCACGACAGGAGACGGCGCTACGCGAGTCAGGCAAGTCCGTTCCGGGATTGCTCATCGTCGGCAGCCACAAACACAGCGAACTTGATTTGCTGGAAGGCGTCGCCAATCAACGGTTCGAGGCAACCCTGGTCAATGGCGCGGCATACGACATTGGCAAGAACTATTATCCCGAATTGCAGGACTCGCTCGAACTGGGGGAAGCCCGGCCGATTGTCTGGCTTTTCTCGCCCGGTGTGGACCCGGAGTTGATTGCCAAAGCCAATGCGTTTCTTGAACGACTTCATAGAAGCGGTGAGATGGACCGCCTGAAAGACCGCTATTTCGGACATGTCGAACGACTCACCCAGGCCGACAGCATGCATTTCATCGAGCGTATGCATTCTGTTCTGGACACTTATCGGCCGCTGTTTCAGGCGGCTCAGACCCGAACGGGAATCGACTGGCGACTGCTGGCGGCCGTTGCCTATCAGGAATCCCAATGGGATCCGTGGGCAACCAGCCCGACCGGGGTGCGCGGAATGATGATGCTCACCGAAGATACTGCCGACCTGCTTGGCGTTGGCAACCGGCTTGATGCGGCGCAAAGCATCAACGCCGGAGCGCAGTACATCAGCGACCTGCGCGATGCGCTCCCGAACAGCATCGCTGAACCCGATCGCCTATGGTTGACGCTTGCCGCCTACAACCTTGGCATGGGCCACCTCAATGCCGCGCGCTATCTGGCCAAGACGCTGCAGGCCAACCCGGACTCCTGGTACGCAATGAAGAAGATACTGCCTTTGCTCGGTCTTCCCCAGTACTACAGCCGGTTAAAATCCGGCAAGGGGCGGGGCGGCGAAGCCGTCATCATGGTTGAGAATATCCGCCTCTACAAAGACATTCTCGATCGTTACGAACGACCTTACGACCCCTTGGAAAAAGATTCGGTCAAGAGTAGAGGACGGCAAGAAGCGTATTCGAAACAGGACGCCAGACCAAAAAGCCGACAACGGTTTACTTTCGCGTCGTGATTTTTTCCAGGCCGCCCAGATACGGACGCAACAGGGCAGGCACGGTAATGCTGCCGTCGGCGTTCTGATAATTCTCCATGATGGCCACCAGCGTGCGGCCGACGGCAAGACCCGAGCCGTTGAGCGTATGCACCAGTTCGGTCTTGTTTTTTTCATTGCGGCAGCGTGCCTGCATGCGCCGGGCCTGGAAAGACTCGAAATTCGAGCACGACGAAATCTCGCGATAGGTGTTTTGCGCCGGCAGCCAGACTTCCAGGTCGTAGGTCTTGGCCGACGAAAAACCCATATCCCCGGTGCATAGGGCGACCCGGCGGTACGGCAGCTCCAGTTTCTCCAGAATGATTTCGGCGTGGCGCGTCAATTCTTCATGCGCGTCATTGGATTTTTCAGCCGAAACTATCTGCACCAGTTCAACCTTGTCAAACTGATGCTGCCGTATCATGCCGCGCGTATCCTTGCCGTAGGAACCCGCCTCCGAGCGAAAACACGGCGTGTGGCAGACCAGCTTGAGCGGCAAGGCATCCCAGGCCAGAATGTCGCCACGCACAATGTTGGTGACCGGCACTTCGGCCGTCGGAATCAGGTACAGCGGTTCGGCATCCGGACGCAGAATCTTGAACAGGTCTTCTTCGAACTTCGGCAACTGACCCGTGCCGAACAAGCTGGCGGCATTGACCAGATAGGGGGCATAGACCTCGGTGTAGCCGTGCTCTTCGCTATGCACGTCGAGCATGAACTGGGCGATCGATCGGTGCAGCCGGGCGAGCGGCCCTTGCATCAGCGAGAACCGTGCGCCAGCAATTTTGGCCGCCGTCGCGAAATCGAGTTGCCCGAGCGCTTCACCGAGATCGACATGATCCCTGACGGTGAAATCGTAAGAACGCGGGGTGCCCCAGCGCATGGTTTCGACGTTGTCGACTTCGGACTTGCCGAGCGGAACACTCTCCTGCGGCAGATTGGGGATGATCGCCACAAAGGCATCGAAATCCTTGAGCAGCACGTCGAGTCGTATTTCATTGGCATCCAACTCTTCCTTCAGCGCGGCGACTTCGGCCAGCACCGCCGAAGCGTCCTCGCCCTTGCCCTTGAGCATGCCGATCTGTTTGGACAGACTGTTGCGTCTGGCCTGCAGATCCTGGGTCCGTGTCTGCAGCGTCTTGCGTGCGGCTTCGAGCTGCTGGAACGCAGCAATGTCCAGAGCATATCCCCGTGTTGCCAGCCGTTCGGAAACAGCGTCTATGTCATTGCGCAGCAGTTGGATATCGAGCATTTTCAGTCCTCTGAGTCTTTGGGGGTTCTTGTGAATTTTGGCGCATTGCGGTCCAGATCGCGCAGATGTGCAAGCTTTTCGCCTAACCTGATTTCCAGCCCGCGCTCTACCGGTCGGTACCACTCGACGGGCGGCATGCCATCCGGAAAATAATCTTCGCCTGCGGCGTAGCCCTCGGCTTCGTCGTGCGCGTAACGGTAGTCCTTGCCGTAGTCGAGTTCTTTCATCAGCCGGGTCGGCGCATTGCGCAAGTGGAGCGGCACCGGCCGCGAGCCGTCTTTGGCGATAAATTTGCGCGTCGCATTATACGCGACGTAAGCCGCATTCGATTTGGCCGCCAGCGCCAGATAGATTACGGCTTCGGCCAGCGCCAACTCTCCCTCTGGCGAACCGAGACGTTCATAGGTTTCGGCGGCGGCGGCGGCGATCTGCGCGGCGCGCGGGTCGGCGAGTCCGATATCTTCCCAGGCCATGCGCACAATGCGCCGGGCCAGATAGCGCGGGTCGGCGCCGCCGTCGAGCATGCGGCAAAACCAGTAGAGTGCGGCATCGGGGTTGGAGCCTCGCACCGCTTTGTGCAAGGCGGATATCTGATCGTAAAAAGCTTCACCGCCTTTATCGAAGCGGCGCAGATTCTGCGCCAGCGTGTTCTCGATCAACGCACCGTCGATGCACGACAGATGCGCTGTCGATGCCGCCGTACGCATCTGCTCCAGCAGATTGATCAGCCGGCGGGCATCGCCGTCGGCCGCTCCGATCAAGCGCGAACGAGCGTCGTCGTCAAAGCTCAATCCCTGTAGTGCTTGCCCGCAGGCGCGCTCAAGCAACAAACCCAGCTCGTCTTCGGACAAGGGGTTCAATACGTAAACCGAGGCACGCGACAGAAGCGCCGAGTTCACTTCAAACGAGGGATTTTCGGTCGTTGCGCCGACCAGCGTCAGCAACCCGCTTTCAACGTAGGGAAGAAAGGCATCCTGTTGTGCCTTGTTGAAACGGTGGACTTCATCGACAAAGAGAATCGTCGGTCGGCCATTCTGTGCCCACACGGCCTCGGCGCGTGCCACCGCCTCACGTATGTCCCTGACCCCGGAAAACACTGCCGACAGGGCGATGAATTCGGCATCGAAGGCATCGGCCATCAGGCGCGCCAGCGTCGTTTTGCCGACGCCTGGCGGCCCCCAGAGGATCAGCGAATGCAGCTTGCGCGCTTCAAAGGCCAGTCTCAGCGGCTTACCGGCGCCAAGAAGATGCTGTTGGCCTATCACCGCGTCCAGCGTCGCCGGTCGCAGCGCTTCCGCCAGGGGCACCGGATGGGCTTGTGCGAAAAGATCACTCACCTAGGACATCGACACCGGGAGGGGGGGTAAATCGGAAAAGCGCGGACGCGAGCGGCGGATTTCGTTCGAGATGCGAAAAGTATAATGTTGTGAGCTGGCCGAAACTGTCGAACAATTCCATCGACTTCAGATCGTTTCCAGAAAACCCCAGTCGCAGTTTCTCAAAGCCGCTGTCCGGCGATTTAGGAACCGCCTCCAGCCATTCGAGCCCTTCCCGCTCGCCGGCTTCGCGCAAACTGAAATTCCTCTCCAGCGCACCTTTGCCGCTGTTATTGCCATCGCTTTCACCGACCAGCAACGCCACCGGCGAGCTGCCCAGCGCGGCGCCCATCTTCTTAACCGT
>WBZP01003474.1_pt1 | contig 17062 bp, 14 predicted proteins | sample 5204301 | NCBI WGS metagenome assembly WBZP01 (sample SAMN12412401, study PRJNA552823) | activated sludge metagenome | isolation source: activated sludge from nitrification reactor of wastewater treatment plant... | place: USA: Pennsylvania | collected 2017
CCGGCAATTGCGGAAAGAGCTTGAGCTGTTGCAGGGGCAAAATAGTCAGCTGCGGGAGGCCGCGTCGGCGACGGACCGGTTGACGGCCTTGCTTGAATTCAAGGCGCAGGCTCTTCCGACAATGATTGCGGCACAGGTTATCGGCCGTGATACGGGGAATTGGTATCGGACCATTCTTCTGAATAAGGGAAGCGCTGACGGGATACAAGCCGATATGGGTGTCGTGACGTCTGCCGGCGTTGTCGGACGAGTGGTCAAAACGACGATGGCGACCGCGGTGGTGCTCTTGGTATCCGATCCCAATAACGCCATTGCCGGGTTGATTCAGCGAACACGAGATGAAGGTATTGTCGAGGGAACGACCCCGGGTCTGGCTCGGCTCAAATATATTCCCTTGCTCTCGAATGTTCGTGCCGGCGATCGCGTGGTGACATCTGGGTTGGTCGGGGGATTTCCGCGTGGACTCGCCATCGGCACCATTACGACCATCAGTAAAGAGGAAGGCGCCTTGTTTCAATCCGCTGAATTGCGTCCTGAAGTCGATGTGAATCGAGTCGAAGAAGTCCTGGTCATTCAGTCTCCTTATGTTCCTGGCGAGGACGGAAAGAGCGACGCGCCTCTTCCGAAGACCAAGCCGTGAAAATTGTCGTATATGCTTGTGCCGTCGCTGCCCTGGTGGCGCTGCACACCACCGTGCTTCCCTATGTCAGTGTGTGGGGCGTCAAACCTGATTTTGGGCTGGTGGCGGTTTGTCTTATCGGCCTCCTGTCAGGCGAGTTGGAGGGGTTGATTGTCGGGCTGTTCGTAGGATGGGCCATGAGTTTGTTTTCCGCTACTGACCTTGCGGCAAGCATGGTGGCGAAGGGCAGCGTGGGATTTCTTGCCGGACTGGCCGGCCGCCAGGTAGCCCAGGTCACCCCGTTGGTGTTGGTCAGCGGCCTCGTTGTCGCGTCAACCCTTTCGAGTCTGATGACCATCTGGTCGCTTAAACCGAACGATCAGCAAGATATCTGGTGGATGATTCGGACGATCCTCATGCCGCAAGCCTGCTTCGATGCGGTGGTCGGAGGGCTGTGTTATTGGCTGATCTGGAGCCGATTGAATCTTGACCGTCTGGCAGAGGGGCGAGAGTTCTAGGAGTTACCGTGGCAACCAGTAGTACTCATGAGTCTGAGCTTGGAGAATTGCAGCGGCGGCTTATGTTGCTGCGTGTCGGGCTGCTCCTGGTCGTCGGGCTCCTGGCGGTGCGGTTATGGCATCTGCAGATTCGTGAAGGACCGTACTACCGCGATCTCTCGGAGAATAATCGCACCCGATCGGTGCTGCTGGAACCGGCCAGAGGGTTGATCTATGATCGGCATGGGGTGCTGTTGGCGAATAACGTTCCGAGCTTCAGTCTCTATGTCACGCTCGAGGATGTGAAGGATCGGGAGGGGTTGGTTCAGAAGCTGGCGGACTTGCTCGGACTTGACCCGGTCATGATCCGAAGAAAGTTGGCCGTGCGAGGCAGCAAGATGCTGCCGAAGAAAATCAAAGACCGGTTGACCTTGCGTGACGCCACCGTAATCGAATCCCATCGCCTCGATCTCCCGGGTGTGATGATTCAGGTGGAGTCGCAACGAAACTATCCCGGCGGCATGGCCGCAGCCCATCTCCTCGGGTATGTCGGGGAAATTTCCCCTGAACAACTCGAGAAGCCGGAATTTGCGGATCTCCATCAGGGCAGCGTTGTCGGGCAGTATGGCGTCGAAAAATCGTTTGATCGGCATGTGCGCGGCCAGGCCGGACAAAAAAGCGTCGAAGTGGATGCGTTGGGACATGAGAAACGGACGGTGCAGGTGGATAAGCCCCTCGCCGGCAACGATCTCTATCTCACGATTGATATTAAGTTACAGAAAGTGGCGGAGGACCTGCTGGGAGAAGAATCCGGTGCGATTGTCGCCTTGGATCCCACCACCGGGGACGTGTTGGCCATGGCGAGTCGACCGGGCTTCGATCCGAATATTATGTCGCGCGAGCTTACGCCAAAACAGTGGGTTGAGATCGTCCAGGATGAGAGACGCCCGCTCAACAACCGGGCGTCGCAAGGGCAGTATCCTCCCGGATCCACGTTCAAAGTCCCGATGGCCGTTGCGGCTCTGGAATCCAATACCATGTCGCCGTCGAGTTCCGTGCTCTGCACGGGCGGGTACCAATTCGGCAAACGCATCTACCACGATTGGAAAGCGACCGGCCACGGGTATGTCGATCTTCACAAGGCGCTTATCCAGTCCTGCGACGTGTATTTTTACACGATCGGGCAACGGATGGGGATCGACACCATGGCGGAGTATGCCAAGGACTTCGGCCTTGGCCATGAAACCGGCATCGAATTGCCGTCGGAGCGAGTGGGGTCGATCCCGTCCACGGCCTGGAAACTGAAAGTGAAGAAAGAAGCCTGGTTGCCGGGTGAAACGATTTCAGCCGCGATCGGACAGGGGTATGTCACGGTGACGCCCTTGCAGATGGCCAGCATGATCGGCACCGTGGCCAACGACGGCGTGAGTTATCGCCCGCGTCTGGTGCAGGCCATCATGGATCGCACCACCGGAAATTTCCAGGAAATGCCGGCGGTGGCCCGAGGGAAAGCGCATGCGAAACCGGAAACCTTCCGGATCATTAAAGAGGCATTGGCGGCCGTTGTGACGGAAGGGACGGCGACGCGTGCAAAGTCTTCGATCGTGACGATTGGAGGCAAAACCGGGACGGCACAAGTCGCGGCCTTGGGGAAAGAGAAGAAGGCGGAGAAAGACATTCCCAAGAAGTTTCGAGATCATGCCTGGTTCGTGGCCTTTGCGCCGGTCGATGCTCCGAAGATTGCCGTGGCGGTGCTGGCGGAACATATGGGGCATGGCGGGTCGGCGGCGGCGCCGCTGGCCAAAGAAGTGATTGAGACCTATATGAAGCTGCGCGCTCAGGAGCCGGCGGTTGCCCCGCAATCGTAGTGCAGGCGAAGATACGCATGCAGCGTGTGATGTGTGAATTGTTATGATTGATCGTCTAACCGACAACCGCGGCCTCGATAGTTTCGACTATCGTTTTCTGGCCTTGGTGCTGGCCATCCTTGGGATCGGTGTCCTGTCGATTCACAGCGTCACTCATAGCCAGCAGACCGGCCTCGCGCCCTATTACATCAAGCAGATTGCCTGGATTCTCATGGGTAGCGCGGCCTTCGTGTTCATGCTGGTGTCGGACTATCACCGCATTGCACGGATGGCCTATCCGCTCTACGGAGTCGTGCTGCTCATGCTGGCCTTTGTGCTGCTTGAGGGGCGAACGAGCAAGGGGGCGCAACGTTGGATTGCGCTCGGCCCGTTCAGTTTTCAGCCGTCTGAATTTGCCAAGCTGGTGCTGATCCTTGTCCTGGCGCACTACTATTCGAAGACCCCTCGGGTCGGGTGGTTGCAACGGGTGATCATGCCGGGGATGCTGATGTTTCCCGGTCTGGTGTTGATCCTCAAACAGCCCGATTTGGGGAGCGGACTGAGTTTCGTGGCCGTCTATGCGGCCATGCTTTTGATGGTCGGCGTGCGGTCGAAGGCGCTGGGAGTGATCCTTCTTCTTGTGGTCATGTTGTTCCCCTTTGCCTGGGAAGGGGTCTGGGGGTCCTTGCATGATTATCAACGACAGCGCATTATGGCCTTCGTTGACCCGGAGTACGATCCGGGAGGGAAGGGCTATCATGCCCTGCAGTCCAGAATTGCGATCGGATCCGGGGAGCTGATGGGAAAAGGACTCTACGGAGGGACGCAAAGCCAGCTGAAGTTCCTCCCGGAAGGCCATACAGACTTTGTGTTCGCCGTCTATGCGGAAGAATGGGGATTTCTGGGCGTGCTGCTGTTGTTGGTGCTATTTGTTGCACTGATCTGGCTCTCTCTAGAGATCGCCTCGAAAGCGAAAGATCAATTGGGCGCGTTGCTCGCCGCCGGTATTGTCGCCATGTTGTGTTTTTGCGTCGTGGTGAATATCGGGATGACGGCCGGGATGTTCCCGATCGTCGGAATTCCGCTGCCCTTGATGAGCTACGGAGGCAGCGCGACGGTGATGACCATGGCGTCGTTGGGATTGTTGCTGAACGTCAAACGGAGACGGCTGAGTTTGTTCTATTGAGCAGGGATACGGGTGTTAAGCAATGTGAATGAGTGGAGTGTTCTGAGGCGTGGGATTGAGTCGCTGGAATGTGGCGTGGATGGTGGATGTGGCGGACCTGGGCATCGTGCCCGCGTCTGTCGCCCATTGTGTCCTTCTAAGGCTCGCAGACTAAAGGAGTAGTTATGGGAATTGAGATTGCGATTTCGGTCGCACGGGAAGAAACCCGTGTGGCGGTATTGGATGGCGGTGTGGTCACGGATTTATTCGGGGATCGGGCCAAACACAAGGATTTCGTCGGGAATGTGTATAAGGGGAAGGTCGCGAAGGTGCTGCCGGGCATGCAAGCGGCATTCGTAGATATCGGCTTGGAAAAGGCCGCGTTCATGCACGTGTCCGATCTCTCGGAAGACGCCGAGCCGGGAGACACCCTGGTGGATGCCACCGATGACGATGATGATAAGGATGCGGATATGCTCAGGCCGAAACGCCAGAGCGCCAAGCCCATCGAGCAGTTGCTGAGCGAGGGGCAGGAGTTGATGGTTCAGATCTCGAAAGGCCCGATCGGGACGAAGGGGCCCCGGGTGACCACCTATGTCTCGCTCCCCGGCCGGTATCTGGTCTTCATGCCGAATGTCGAGCATATCGGAGTCTCTCGTCGGATCGCGAAAGACGAGGAACGTGCCCGATTGAAAGACATCATGCGCCGGGTCCGCCGCCCAGGGTGCGGCTACATCGTGCGCACGGTAAGTGAAGGCGTCAAAGAGGAAGAACTGAAGTCCGACGTCGACTTTTTGCACGTGCTGTGGCAAGACATCTTGACCAATCGAGAAAAGCTGGGTGCGCCGGCGTTGTTGCATACGGATTTGAGCCTCAGTTTTCGCGTGGTGCGCGATTTGTTCGGGCGGAAAGTGGATCGCCTGTGGATCGATTCACGTCAGGAGTATGATGCCGTTCGAGACTTCGTGCAGCGGTTTTCTCCGGAGCAAACCTCCCGCATTCATTTCTATGACAAGGATGAAAGTCTCTTCGATCATCTGGGCATCGAGCAAGAGATCACTCGCGCGACGAGCCGGAGGGTGTGGCTGAAATCCGGGGGCCACTTGGTGATCGATCATACCGAGGCCATGACGGTCATCGACGTGAATACGGGGCGGTTTGTCGGCAAGCGCGATCAGGAAGAGACGATTCTTCGCAATAATCTGGAGGCCGCCAAAGAAGTGGCCTATCAGATGAAGCTGCGCGGGATCGGCGGCATTATCATCGTCGACTTTATCGACATGGAACGGGAAAAGAACCGGGACAAGGTCTATCACGCGCTCGTCGATGCCATGGCGTCGGACAAAGCGCGAACCAGGATCTCCAGGATTTCGGACCTTGGGCTGATTGAGATTTCCCGTGAACGTGTCCGCGAAGATCTTCTTCGGTCTTTGTCCGAGCCCTGTCACTACTGCGAAGGTCGCGGCTATACCAAATCTCCGACGACAGTCGCCTACGAGATTTTCCGGGAGATTCGGAAAATCGGCGAATCGGGAGAGAGTCAGCGGATCGTCATCGGAGCTCATCCCACTGTTGTGGGGCTGCTCCAAGATGAAGAGCGTCAAGGCCTCGAGATGCTGGAGCGGGAATGTTCGGCGAAGATCATCATCACCCCGGACAGTCAGCTGCATCTTGAACAGTATGACCTCGTCGCTTTGTAGGCAGGGCAGCGGCCTGAGCAATTTGTAGTCCTAGTCCGGTCGTGGGGGCAGGCGCGCGCGTCCGTGCCACGCACGTGCATTCAGCCTCACGCAAGCTCTCCCGCGCAGGCCTGTCGCATGGATTCCACTCAGCTCACATCCTGGCTGCTTCTCCAGTCGATCGACGGAGTCGGTGACCGCACCGTTCTCAAATTGGTGCAGGCGTTCGGGACTCCGGCAGGTGTGTTGACCTCCTCCCCAGAGGACCTGACACGCGTCGGGTGTAGCGCTGAACTCGCTGAGATGATCAGGCGGGGAGCCGATCTCAAGGTCCGTCATCTCATCGATCGCCAAGTGAAGCTGGTTGAACGGCTTGCGATTCAGGTCATCACGCTGTCCGATCCCTCGTATCCGAAGCGGCTGAAGGCGATTCCCGATCCGCCGCCATTGTTGTATTACACGGGTTCGCTCCAGGAGCAAGATGGGATGGCTCTGGCGATCGTCGGGGGACGATCTGCCACCACCGCTGGGAAGGCGATTACGGAAGAGATTGCCCAGGAGTTAGCCCGAGGCGGCTGGACCATTGTCAGCGGGATGGCGCGGGGAATCGATGCTGCGGCCCATCGCGGCGCGTTGGCGGGGAAGGGCCGTACCATAGCCGTGCTCGGCTGCGGCGTCGATCAGACCTATCCGCCGGAGCATGATCGGTTGCGGAAAGCGATTGAGGAGCATGGGGCGGTGTTGGCGGAGCTTCCGGTAGGTGCTCCGCCTCAGAGTCATCATTTCCCGAGGCGGAATAGGATCATCAGCGGCCTGTCCGTCGGAGTGCTCGTGGCGGAGGCGGCGATGAACAGCGGATCGCTGATTACCGCCAAGTTGGCGTTGGAGCAGGGGCGCGATGTGTTTGCCCTTCCGGGGTCTGTCAAGGAAGCACGGTGCCGCGGGTCGAATGGACTGATCAAGGAGGGCGCCAGATTGGTCGAGTGCGCGGCGGATATGATAGGGGAGTTGCTGCCACAAGTTGAGCCTGCACTTCGTGTCCGTCTGATGATCGGGGAGACGGCCTCGTCGGCGCTTGGAGAATTAGGACCGGACGAACAGCGTATCTATGAGGTGCTTTCTCACGAGGCGCAATCAGTTGATGCCGTGATTGAACGGACCGGACTCAGTGCCGGGCAGGTCACCGCGACAATGCTGGCGCTGGAGCTTCGCGGTTATGTGCGACAGCTACCCGGTCCGCAATACTTGCGCCGTTAACCTGTGGGCGAGTGTATTCCAGTTGCAGGATGTTGAAAAGTTTGGTACGTGATGGGAAGACGTGTGTGCTGAATAGGGAGATGTTATGGCGAAATCGTTGATCATCGTTGAGTCGCCGACCAAGGCGAGAACGATTACGAAATATCTGGGCCGCGGGTATACCGTGATGGCCTCGGTGGGCCATATCAAAGACCTCCCGACAAGTAAGTTGGGCGTCGATCTCGAACATGATTTTGAGCCGCAGTACGTCACCATCAAGGGCAAGGCCAAAGTGTTGGCCGATATCAAGAAGAAGGCCGAAGAAGCCGACAAAATTTTCCTGGCGCCCGACCCTGATCGTGAAGGGGAGGCGATCGCGTGGCATCTGGAGCAGGAGTTGCTCGGCAAGTCGAAGAAGAAAAAAGGCGGAAAGATCTTTCGAGTGTTGTTCAACGAGATCACCAAGACGGCCGTCAAACGCGCGCTGGAATCGCCCGGCGAGATCGATATGAATCTCGTCAATGCCCAGCAGGCACGCCGTATTCTGGACCGCATCGTCGGATATCAAGGCAGTCAGCTCTTATGGACCAAAGTTCGGCGCGGGCTCAGTATGGGGCGCGTGCAGTCGGTCGCCATGCGGTTGATCTGCGAACGCGAAGCGGAACGGGAGGCCTTTAGGACCGAAGAATACTGGTCGATCATTGCGTTGTTGTCAGGCGCCAATCCGCCCTCATTCGAAGCCAAGCTCCATAGCATCAATGGGGAAGCCGCGTCGATTGAGAACGGGGAGCAAGCGGCTCGGGTCGTCGAACACATTCAAGGCAAAACCTTTGTCGTCGAATCCATTGAGCGCCGGGAGAAAAAGCGGAACCCGGTTGCGCCGTTCATCACCAGCCGTCTTCAGCAGGAAGCCTCCCGGAAGTTGCACTTCTCGCCCAAGAAAACCATGACCCTTGCGCAGCAGCTCTACGAGGGTATGGAGATTGGGGCTGAAGGGGCCACCGGTCTGATCACCTATATGAGAACAGACTCGCCGCGTATTTCCAATGAAGCGATGACCGAAGCACGGGAAGTCATCCAGTCGAGATTCGGGTCAGAGTATCTTCCGGCGACGCCGAACATCTATAAAACCCAGAAGGCTGCTCAGGAAGCGCACGAAGCTGTCAGGCCTACCTCGGCGGCTCGCGACCCGGAATCGATTCGCCAGTATCTCGACCAGGATCAGTACAACCTCTATAAGTTGATTTGGAATCGATTTATCGCATCGCAAATGGTGCCGGCTATTCTCGATGTGACGCGGATCGATTCGACCCCGGTGGGGACGCCGGTGAAGTATGGATTCCGTTCCACCGGCACGGTCGTGAAGTTCCCCGGCCACACGATTGTCTATATGGAGGGCGTCGATAAGGAGCTCCCGACTGAAAAGCCGAAAGCGGATCAGGAGACGGACGACGACAATGATCGTCAACTTCCGGCGCTGTCCGAAGGGGAACAGCTGCGGTTGGTTCAGCAGGAGGGGGAGTCGGCAATTGGGCTGATGTCAAAGCAGCACTTCACTCAGCCGCCTCCCCGTTACAATGAAGCCCTGTTGATCAAGGAGCTGGAAGAAAAGGGAATCGGGCGGCCGTCGACGTATGCGGCGATTATCTCGACGATTCAAGACCGCAAATATGTCGAGAAGACCGAGGGCCGGCTGGTGCCGACGGAAACCGGCAAGACCGTCCACGATTACTTGATGAAGGGGTTTCCCGAGTTGATCAATGTGGACTTTACTTCGCACCTTGAAGAGCAGCTTGACGAAGTGGAAGGGGGGACGAAGCCCTGGGTCACGGCGGTGCGCGATTTCTATACGCCATTCACCAAGGAGCTCGAACGGGCGAAGACGATTCCCGGGCCGAAGGATATTGTGGAGCCGCCCACGGATGTGCCCTGTGAAAAATGCGGAAAGATGATGGAGATCAAGTGGGGCCGGAATGGAAAGTTCCTCGCTTGCCCAGCGTATAAGGCTGATCCTCCCTGCAAAAACACGCAGAACTTTCAGAAGCTCGAAGATGGCACGATCAAGATCGTCCCCAAAATCGAACTGACCACCGATCAGAAGTGCGACAAGTGCGGCAGCGGTATGGTGGTGAAGACCGGGCGATTCGGCAAGTTCATTGCCTGTTCAGCCTATCCCGAGTGCAAAACAACCAAGCCTCTAGCGCTTGGCGTGAAATGTCCACAGCCGGACTGTGGAGGAGATCTCGTTCAGAAGCGCACGAAAAAAGGACGGTCCTTCTTTGCCTGCAGCAATTATCCCAAGTGCGAGTATGCGCTATGGGATCGCCCGATCAATAAGACCTGTCCGACGTGCCAGGCCCCATTCCTGATTGAAAAAGTCAGCAAGCAGGCAGGCCGGAGCGTGCAGTGCCGCAATGAAGAATGCGGCTATCGCGAAGCTGGATAGCTGCGAGCGGATTTTAGTAGACCGGTAGTCTCCGCGCGGGTCCTGGGTCGACTCTTTCCCCGTCGAAACTGAGAAACGGACTCATCGTCTGCAACTCTTCCTCCATATTATTCCAGATCTCTCCGGTTGACGACCGCTTGGCTGCGGATGATAATGAAGGCATTCGTGTGGCTTCATCCGATAACGCTGAGCCCCTGATCTGCGGGCCTACCCAAACTGTGAAAGGGGGAACAAACTATGAAAGCAAAAGAGGGCGTCATCAATATTCTGAATAAGGTGCTGACGGCTGACCTGACAGCCATCAATCAGTATTTTGTGCATGCCAAGATGTGCGAAAACTGGGGCTTCGAGCGGTTGCAGCACAAGGTGCGCGAACGCAGCATCGATGAGATGAAGGATGCCGACGAGCTCATCGGGCATATCCTCTATCTCGAAGGTGTACCGAATGTGCAGCGAATGAATACTGTGCATGTCGGCGAGACGGTTCCGGAACAGCTCAAGCTGGATCTGAAGGCCGAGCAGGAAATGTTGGCGTTGTTGAATGAGGGAGTCGTGCATTGCGTGAAGGTGACCGATTTTACGACTCGCCATATGTTGGAAGAGATGGCGAAAGACGTCGATGCCCACATCGACTGGATCGAAACCCAAATGGAAACGATTAAACAAGTCGGGCTTGAGCTCTATCTGGCAGAGCAAATCAAGAAAGACAGCTAACCTAGAGACGAGTCGTAGTGGGCAGGAAAGGACGCGCGCTGATGAAAGCCAAAGACGGGATTCTCGATCAACTTGGGACAATCCTCACCGCCGAATTGACCGCGGTGCATCAATATTTGCTGCATGCGGAGCTCTGTCGTCATTGGGGCTATGAGCGATTGGCTGACAAGTTCCAGCATTTGTATACGGAAGAGGTCACCCATTCCGGGCAGCTGGTCCGCCACATCTTGTATCTGGGAGGTCAGCCGGATGTCGGGACATTGGAGACTGTGAAGGGCGGCCGGTCGGTAAAAGATTTATTTGAGACCAATCTGGCGTTCGAACAGGAAGATGTGGAGACGCTGCGGAAGGCGATCGTCCATGCCGCCAAGGTCAGTGACTTTACCACCCGGCAGAAGCTGGAAGAAATGGTCGTTGATTCCGAAGAGCATGTCGACTATTTCGAGCGTCAGCTCACCACGATTGCCCAAGTCGGGCTGACAGGATATCTGGCAGAGCAAATCAAGCAGTAGCCGGAGCAGCTGGAACAGAGAGGGGCCGGGTGGTAGACACCACCCGGCCCCTTTGCTATGCAGGCGACAGTGACTTCGCTTAATTCAAGGGCGGAACCACTCCGGCGAAGGTCAGCAGGTCCGTCATCCGGAACTCGCCTGGCGTAGCCGACGGGAGTGTCGGACGCCAATGGCGTTCGCTTGCCAGGTAGGAGGAACGGTCGGCCCGCAAAATCCCGATTAACACTTCTCCAACGATGCGACCACCCACGGGTCCCAGCTGTTCGCCGCTTTCCAGCAGCTCCGCCTCTTTCAAAATGTAATACCAAAGCGGTGTGCTGCGGTCCATGCCGTAGGGTTGTAGTTCTATCAATTGCGCCGGCGTCAAAGGACGCACGCCCATGATTCTGGCGATGGCCTGTCCGGACGGCAATCCGAAATTGACATGCCGCATCAGGTTGCGGGAAGCCAGCGATTGTACTCCGTCTGACGGCATGCCGGGAGCCGGACCACGGGAACCCAGCAGATGCATCAACACACTGGACAGCTTCGCGTCGATCTTCTTATTGGGCCGGACGTTGCCGTCGCCGAAATTGAAGAAGGTCTGCCAATCGACAAATCGTCTGGGCGCGCGTTTGCCGCCGCGGAGATCGCCCGGATCAGGATCGTTCGGGTCGATGCTGTCATCGAAGGCGAACGCGAAGAACGGCGAACCGCCGTCCGGCCCGAAGTTCAGACGATAGCTTGGTCGTACCTGCGAGTGTCCGAACCGGTAGGCGGCAACCGACCACTCGATCGGAATTAACGGGTTCCTGCGTGAATTGCGGAAGCGATCCGATGAAAAGGGATCGTCCAGGGTGTAGAACTTGGTCCCTTTGCGAAGGATGTCGTCCACCAGATATTGGCCGATGGTCAAAGGCAGGAATTCGTTCAGGACAATCCACTGATAGTGCCAACGCACCTGACGTTGGGCTATCTGGAAGATCTTCTCGGGGGAAGCGCTCGCCAGCTCCTGCTTGGCGCGCAGATGATCGACCACGGCATTGTGAAAACGGAGCATGGCCAGGTGCATCTGGCTGATAATCACATTCTCGTCATTCCGGCCGTCGCCGATAATGGCAGTGTTGTCGGCATCGCGCGGGAGGTCGAACCGGATCGCCCCCTTTCTCGACACGAGCTCCGATCCCGGAACGGCTTCAATGCGGAACTTGATATCTCCCGAGCTTCGATCGTAGAGCTCCGGAGATTCCTGCGGTCCGTTCCCATAGACGCTATCAAGATCGAAGGCCGCCGTGCGGAAGTTCGTCGTCCGCCGGGGATCGGCTGGTTGAAGCAGCGGAGATCTGGGGTCGAGCGTGAGATCATGATCGATGAACTGGCCCAGAAACGTCATGCCCGCAGTCATTGTGGGGTTATCCGGATTGTTGGGACTATGGACGGCGGGATTCAGAATGGATTGGATCGGGTCGGTGAGGAGGTCCATGGCATCGATCGGCCCGCCCTGGGCTCCGAGCCGTTTAGCCTGTTCGCGCATCTCGTCGGTCGCCGGTGCAAACGCCGGTAGTCCAGGGAACATCCTGGTAAAGGTATCATCTGAGCGGGTTGGCTTCGTCGGTGCCCTCAGATGGAGGGTATCGCCTTCACCGGCCGACGCAGTGATCGGCAACATCGGCAATACCGCCAACAGAGCCGAATAGCAGAGGGTCTTCATGATGTTCAACGGGATGGGCCCTCGATATTCTGGTGCCATTCTTCTCTCCCTTCTTTTGTTAGACTTTTGTAGGACGGCAGACCGCTAGGCTTCTGCAAACCGCATTCCTGAATACAGTGTCCATTCGATGGGTGTGTCTGGAGCTCGGGTAGGGGTAAGGGGGGACTAACCAAATGCACATAGGGGGCTCTGACGCTCCCTGCGCAATGCGCTGCTATGAATGTAGGCACAGCTGCGGGCTTTGGGATGTGTGGGTGCTGGGCGCACCATACGAATTCAAGCCCGTTTCTGTCCAGGTTCGTTGCAAAAATGTGAGGCGGGGGGCCCCAGGAGGACTGAGGGCCCCCGCCCGTGAAGTGGGAGGTCATGGCTCCCACTCCGATGCCGGCGCGTGGAGAGCGCCGGCTGGTCGTTTTACTTTCCGTCGGTTCCGCCTATTGATAGTCCTCGTTCAGCGACTTCAGAAACGCGACGAGTGACGGGATATCTCCCGCGGTCAGCGCAATGCCTTGAAGCTGAGAGGCTCCGTTGCGCAGCGTTGCCGCTCTGGCTTGTGCAGAGACCACTCGATAAAACGCCATGATGTCGTCCAGCGTATCGAACTGCCCGTTATGCATAAACGGGGCGGAGTGGCTCAGGTCACGGAGCCCCGGCGTCTTGAATCGGGCGATCGCTCGATCCAGCAAAGCGGTATCGGTTTGAAGGCAAGGCACCTGGTTATCACACAGCAGGGTGTGAATTTTGGCCTGCGGGCCTGGGATGTCGGGATTGGCAAAGACATTCCAGATGCCCAGATCGGTCAGCGTCGGATCCGACAGCGTCGGAATCGACCTGAACGGTTCCAGCGCGGCAGGGTGACTCTCTGTAGCAGGAAGAAACTGATTGTAGTTCCCGTTGCGAGTGGCCAGATTTGGAATAGCGAGATTGGCAAACTGGCCGGCGCCGTGAATGTCGTCGTACTCTTTCTGCGCCGTGCCGGTGTTGTGCAACTTGAAGTCGGTAAAGTTCGGCGCCGCATGGCAGCTGAGACAGTTGCCGATTTTACCGGCCGTCAGCTCTGCCGGTGAGGCAGGAATGGCCGCCGGCTCTGCCAGGAACATCTTCAGACCTTCGAGCTCCGTGGCGCCAAATGTGAAACTCTGCGTGTGAAACTGGAATTGACCGTCTTGCCGGTTTGGATTCGCGGCAACGAACTGAGGGGCCAACCCCGGCGCGTTGATCAGTGTTCGTAAGCGCCGGCTGTAGCCGATCGGCGTTTCGTTGGCATCTGGTTGCTGCGGCAATCCATTGATCTCCAGGAAGACATCGAAGGGTGAGCGAATGAGGGCTCCGCTGTCTTCGGTTTGCGAGAAGAGGAGCCCGTTCACATAGGCGGCCACCACTCTCACGACGGCATCGAAGATCTCCTGATCGGTGCCGGATCCCACAAAGGTGCGGAACTGTGGAGGAAGCTTGAAGTCATCTGGGATTGCCGAATTGGTTCCGGTAAAGAGCAGGCGATACGATACACCATCGAACTGCTGTGCTAAGTCGCCAGACCCGTCGTCTCCTCGGACCACTCGAGCCACATGGGCGATGGCTTGGGCTTTCTCGCCTGGGAGCCAGCCGAAGTTTCGGCCTGTGAAGGTAGCCGCAACCAGGGCCTCCATCGAATTGAACTCCGCGTCGAAATGAAAGAGGACTCCATCGGGGCGATCCAATGCTGAATTAACGAGTGCCGGCGAATTGCGGGGGGCATGAGTCTTCCCGTCCGCTCTCGCCGGGATGGGACTACGGCGGGCGAAGTCGGCGTAGGTGCGCATGCCGCCGCCCGGCGCGGTGAGCACGTCGTCGACCATGTGGCAGGTACGGCAATTCATCGACGTGCCTGCAAACGGACCAGGCGAGATCGGCAGGCCCGTCGTTTCCACAGTATCGACTACGGCATCACCGGCATTCGGATCGTTAACAGTTCTGCCAGGAGAGGCTTCGAGATAGGCTTTGAAGGCCTGCGCGAAGCGCGTTTCGAGAAACAGGCGCTCGCCCACGGCCTGTTCGGCGCCGGCGGTGCCACTGTTGGCAGAAGCTGCGGAGGGGGGCGTCCCACCGTCCTGCTTCTTGTCTCCGCTACAACCGATGAACAGGGTGCATAGCAGCAGGAGGCTGACGCTTCCACCGACGTGAAAGGATGCTTTAATAGGTTGGTGAGAGGCGAACATGGGACAACCTCCTCAAGGCAATGTCGAACAATGGGAATAATTGAACGAACCATCGAGCTCTGAAGACACGGCTGAGTGGATGATGTGGCACAGCAGGTCAACCAGCTGTGGGTCAAATTGAGTGCCGGACGCGACGCGAAGAATTCGGAGCGCGATTCTGTTTCGCCCGACTCGGTCGGACGAGCTAGGCACACGGATGGCGTCAAAGGCATCGGCGACCGCCAGGATTCTGGCTCCCAGCGGAATGTAGGCTCCTCTGATACCGTAGGGGTAGCCCGATCCATCCCATCGTTCATGATGATGGGCGATGAGAATCGAAGCTTCCCGCAAGAATACAAAGGGCTCGAGCAGATTGGCTCCGAGCCGGGCATGCTGTTGGATAGCGACGTAAGACTGGGGCTCAAGCGACGGCCGATTCTCGGTGAGGCTGGGTGAGAGCATCAGGAGTCCGATGTCATGAAGGAAGGCCGCGAGTTTGAGATGGTGCAAGGCATCGACATCGAGGGCCATGGCCTGTCCGATCATGCCGGCGATGCCGGCGGTGTTCAGGCCATGGCCGGCTTGCCAGGGCAACGCGCGGTCGATCTCCCTGGTGACCTGACGAACGAGAATAGACTCGACATCGCGACGGGATCGAGGAGGCAAACGGAGCCCATCTATTTTGCTCAGCATCGCGACGATCCGGGGCACCGCGGGTGTGACGGTTGCTTCAGTTTCAACGGTCATGGAAGCCTCCAATGGACGGGTCTGGCCGGGGCGCTCTTCTGAGACCCCGGCCCTCCTTCATCAGAAATACGTGGCAGCAGAGATGACCAGGGCACTGTCGTGGATGCGTTGACCGCTATTCGGATTGAATGCTTTGGGCATGTACTGGTAGCTGATTTTGAAGACCGCATCTTCAACCGGCCGATAGTTCAAGCCGAAGGAAATCTGTTCAAGTTGACCTTGGTTCTCACCGCGGTTGTCCCGATTCAAGTTCACCTGGTCATAGCGAATCACGGCCGTGAAGGTGGAGCCCTCACCGAACCTCTTGGGTGAGAGGGCCGTCAGGAAGGAGGGCATGAAGTGATAGTTGCCCTGGATATAGAACCCTTGCATCCGTTGAGGCGGAGCGGCCAGGGGATTAAACGTATTGATTCCCGTCAGTGTTGTGCCTGGAGCAAAACCAATGGTATTGCCGGGAATGGCGCGAGAGTTTCCTCTTGCATAGGCCCAGGCCGCTTCACCGATGATCTCAAACGGTCCCTTTTGGAGTGTCCAATCAACTGCCGTAATGCTTAGGGGGTTGTAGCTGCTCGGGGAGGAGTTACCGAAATAACCGGATCCGGCGACCTCGATGCCGAGGATCGGGCTAAAGGCCACACGGCCGGAGACGGCTTTACCATTATTAATATCAAGACCGTCAGCGGTGCTTTCGCATTTTCGTTGGCGAGAGTTTTTCGTGCCGGTTTCCTCGCTGATGCGCGGAGTGCCGTCAGGATCACTCCCACAAGGGCCGGTCGTCACATAGAGCTCGTAGTCTAGTTTACTGGTTGGACCCGGGTAGAACGTGCCGTAGATACCCGCGCCCGTCTCGGACATCGTCGAGGGAATGATGAACTGGCTGACAAGCGGGCGGTCCGTCAAGTCGTTCAACGGAGAGTCATGGAGTAAGTTAAACTTGCCGATCGGGACCAAGAGAATACCCGCGCGAAGATTGAACGGTTCGCTGATGAGGTAGTCCACATGCGCAAACTCCAAGCTGATTTCCGTTTCTCCGGCCCCTCTAATCCCGTGTTCGATCTCAAGTTCAGAGGCAAACTTCAGATGCTCGGTAATGTCCGCATAAATGAACGGAACGAAACGCTGCTGGTCGAACCCGTTCGTGGTTCCCTGGTTGTTTCGGATGGCGTTATAGTCCCCCGTTTCCATGACGCCGTTTCGATGGCTCCGATACTGAATATCCATGTAGCCTCCCACGATGGCCTTCGGGGCTGCCACAAACGGCTTCGCATAGACCAAGCGGCCTGACCCACTCGATCCGAATGACAGAGGCGCCTGTGTCTGCATACGAAGGTCTTTGCCGACCTCAGGAAGGGAGCCGATTCCTGGTTCATTCGACATGTTTGAGACCCCGTCCCGCCGTTCCGAGGCTCCTTCCTGACGTTCATGCTCCTGATATTGTTTAATTGTGGCTCGATGTTGGCGCAGTTCCTCTTCCACCTGCTTGAGTCGATCCTCAAGGGTCTTGTCTTCAGCGAATGCGGGGAGCCCGGGCCAGAATGCGATGATAAGCACGCCAAGTCGTAATGCCGTCTTCATGGCACTTCTCCTTTATAAAGCGAATGAAGAATGACTCGGGGCGCTGAGGCCTCTGGTCTGGTAGATGACGATTGCGTAGGGCTCTCCTTTCACGAGAGGTACGAGGTGAAATAAAAAGCCCAAGACCACTTGCGTGATCTTGGGCTCTGGGTGAAAAA
>WBZP01003476.1_pt1 | contig 17059 bp, 21 predicted proteins | sample 5204301 | NCBI WGS metagenome assembly WBZP01 (sample SAMN12412401, study PRJNA552823) | activated sludge metagenome | isolation source: activated sludge from nitrification reactor of wastewater treatment plant... | place: USA: Pennsylvania | collected 2017
AGACGGTAAGGGGGGTTACTACACCGCGGATGGCAAGCCCTTGCGCAAAGCCTTCCTGCGCTCCCCGCTGGAATTCTCCCGCGTCACTTCGGGATTTACCACCGCACGCTTTCATCCGGTCCTGCAAACCTGGCGGGCACACAAAGGCGTCGATTATGGCGCACCAACGGGCACACGGGTACGCACCGTTGCGGACGGAACCGTAGAATTCGCCGGACACCAGGGTGGCTATGGCAACCTGGTCATCCTCAAGCATCAAGGCGTTTACTCGACAGCCTACGGCCACTTGAGCGGGTTTGCCGCAGGCATGCGGAAAGGCCTCCGGGTGCAGCAGGGCGATACCATCGGCTTCGTAGGACAAACAGGTTTAGCAACCGGGCCGCATCTGCACTACGAGTTCCGGGTCAATTCCCAACAGGTCAACCCGCTTGCGGTGAAGCTTCCCGAATCCATTCCACTCGAGGCAACGCAGATTTCCCGTTTCAGAGAATCCACCGGGCCGTTACGGGCGAAACTGGAACTGGCGAAACAGATCAATCTGGCAATGGCTAAATAAGAAAGCGACCGAAGTCGCTTTCTTATTGGTACCGGAAAAGTCGCGGTCAAGCCGTAAAAGAGGAACCGCAGCCGCAGGTCGACGTTGCGTTCGGGTTCTTGATCACAAACTGCGAACCCTCAAGGCCTTCGGTGAAGTCGATCTCCGCGCCGACAAGATATTGATAGCTCATCGGGTCGACCAGAAGCGTCACGCCGTTCTTGATCAATGACGTATCGTCGTCGTTGGCGACCTCATCAAACGTGAAGCCGTACTGGAATCCTGAGCAACCGCCTCCCGTCACGAACACGCGAAGTTTCAAATCCGGGTTGCCTTCCTCCTCGATCAACGACTTGACCTTGCTGGCCGCGCTATCGGTAAAAACAAACGGCAGCGGCATATCCGTAGCAGTATTCATGAATAATTCCTCCTAATTCCGACAATAAACTATTTCCGAAACCGCCTAGTTACTGGTAGCCAGCTTCAATTCGACGGCCTTGACACTTGTCTGATGTACCAGACGCCCCTGAATGACAGCACCCTGCTGCATTTCGATCTGATGATATTCGACATCTCCTGTGACACGCGCAGCGGGCAAGAGTTCAAGCGACTCGCCGGCAAATACAGGACCGATCACCGTGCCGTTGATCACCACGTGGCCAACCGAAATCGAGCCCTCGACGCTCGCCTTTTCACTGATCACCACCGTTCCCTGCTCGCCGCTTTCGCTGCTGATGTTCCCGTGTACCTCGCCATCGACACGCAACCCCCCGGAAAAGGTCACATTTCCATCGATACGCGTACCCGCGCCAATCAGGCTATCGATACTGTTTGGAGGTGTTTTACCTTTTTTTACGCCGAACATGAATTTCTCCGTCTAAAGAGTTACCGACTGTCTTACGCGTACGGCACCATCGACCAGTAAGCGCGCTTCGACCTCTTTGAGTACAGACCCAGAGGGCACCGAAAAGACACCTTCAAGCCGATGAAAGTGTTTTATCTCGAAATGAAAATTTTCGAGGTTCGTCTCCTTTTCGGAAGGCAAGGTGATCATAACATCTTTGCCTCCCCGTTGCATTTTGACCAGGAGCTGCAATGACCCCTTGAGTTCACGCGTCTGGCGGCCACCGTTATTGACCACCAGCATCCGATAGCGATACCCCCCTGCCACCCCACTCGGTTCGACGCGCAGGTGATCAATCCGGGCACCCCCATCGTTTCCAGCTTCATTGGCAGGCATCAAACCCTCGTAGAATGCCAGATCCTCTTTCAATGAGGCATTCTCCAATTCAAGTTTCCTGGCCTGGCTCGCCAATTGTTCCAGCGTTACCCGCTCGATTAACCGGCTGCTTTCCCCGGAACTGGTCAGCGTGCGCAGTTTGGTCAATTCGGCGTCAAGCTCCATGACATGGTTTCTGAGCAACTGAATCTCCCGTTCCGATTCATTGCTCTTATACCCGGCAAATCTCATGCCTGCATCATACATCCAGGCAGCAAGGGCCAATGAGACCGAGAGGATCAAAATGACCGCCAGAGCACGCCAATACCAGGCCACATGCGTTCTGATCGACAGCTTCGGAGCATTGATTCCGAATCGTTGACGCAGCCGCTTGAGTTTTACGGCAGTACCGGGATTTGCCATAAACCTTCTGCTTCAGACAGGCCAAACATGATGTTCATGTTCTGCACCGCCTGGCCGGCTGCCCCCTTGACCAGATTGTCGATAACCGAAAGCACGACCAGCGTATCCCCACCCTGGGGCAGGTGCACGGCGATGCGGCAACTGTTCGACGCGCGAACCGAGCGTGTATCCGGGTGGGACTGCGCTGGCAGGACATCGACAAAGGGCTCGTCGGCAAAACGCTTTTCGTACAAAGACTGAAAATCCGCGGCTTCCTTGATGCGAGCATACAGCGTCGCATGAATGCCGCGTATGAGCGGCGTCAGATGCGGCACGAACGTCAAGCCGACCCCAGCTCCGGCGATGCGCGACAAACCCTGACGGATTTCAGGCAAGTGCCGATGCCCAGGGACGCCATAGGCCTTGAAGTTATCCGATGCTTCGGCAAACAGGGAAGAAATCTCGGCTTTTCGGCCGGCCCCGGACACGCCGGACTTGGCATCGGCGATCAAGTGATCCAGATCAACCAGCCCGGCCTCGACCAGGGGCAAGAACCCCAATTGTACGGCTGTCGGGTAACAGCCAGGATTGGCCACCAGTTGTGCCTCGCCTATCGCGGCACGATTGATTTCCGGCAAGCCATAGACAGCCTGCGCAACCCATTCGGGGCTGGCGTGCGGCATGCCGTACCACTGTTCCCAAACCGGCACATCGCGAATACGGAAATCAGCCGCCAAGTCGATGACCCGGACGCCAGCGTCAAGCAAGGGGGGCGCCTGCTGCATGGCTACGCCATTTGGCGTCGCAAAGAATACGAGATCGCAGGCCTTCAGATTGCAGGAGGCCGGGTCTTCGAACCTCAGGTCGACCCGTCCGCGCAAACTCGGGAACATGCCGGAGACGGCAACTCCCGCATCACCGCGCGACGTGATGGCGACGATTTCCACAGTGGAATGCTGTGCCAGCAAACGGAGCAGTTCGACCCCCGTGTAGCCCGTACCCCCGACAATACCGACCTTGATCTTCATTTCATCCCCTTCAGGTGCTCAATGATAGTCTGTGCGTCATAAAACACAAAACCGCCCGAAGGCGGTTTTGTTTGAACGTCCAGAGGAAAACCCAGCGTCGTTTAACGCTTGGAAAACTGCTTCCGCCGGCGGGCTTTGTGCAAACCGACCTTCTTCCGCTCAACCTCACGGGCATCACGTGTCACAAAACCGGCCTTTGAAAGCGCAGGCTTGAGGGCCGCGTCGTATTCAATCAGGGCACGGGTAATTCCGTGACGTACGGCGCCGGCCTGACCGGATTCACCACCGCCAGCAACGTTAACCTGGATATCGAAGCCGGACGTCTGCTCAACCAAAACAAGGGGTTGACGGACGATCATTCGCCCGGTGACGCGTGAAAAAAACTCGTCAACCGGTTTGCCATTGACCACGATGTTACCTGTCCCGCGCTTCATGAAGACACGCGCCACAGCACTCTTGCGACGGCCTGTGCCGTAGAAAAAATTGTCCGCCATTTCGATCCCTTAGAGTTCCAGAATTTTCGGCTGCTGGGCGGCATGGGGATGGGTATCCCCCGCGTAGCACTTCAACTTCTTGAGCATGGCGTAACCCAGCGGCCCTTTCGGAAGCATGCCCTTGACGGCCTTTTCAAGGACGCGACCCGGGAAACGCTGTTGCATCTTGGTGAAATTCGTTTCGTAGATACCCCCAGGGTAACCAGTATGACGAAAGTACACCTTATCTTCGGCCTTATTGCCTGTGACACGCAATTTCTCCACATTGGTCACCACGATGTAATCGCCGGTATCAACGTGAGGAGTAAATTCTGGTTTGTGCTTGCCACGCAGACGCCGTGCAATTTCAGTCGCGAGGCGACCCAGTATCTTGTCGGTGGCATTGATCACGAGCCACTCGCGTTTGACTTCATGCGATTTGGCGGAGAAAGTCTTCATTGAAGCGCCGTCCTTTATGCCTGATAACGGAAAGCCGGGCAGTCTATTGCAAATTGACGAAGTGTGTCAATCATTGTTTATGAAACGGGGAAAAAAAAGCGCGACCCCGGAGGATCGCGCCAAATCCACTCCTAAAGAGGAGGGAGGAGGAGACAAATCTGAAACATGCTGAATTGCCGAAACAGCCTGCAATCGAGCAAACAGAAGCTTACCCTGTCTTTACAGAGAAATCAAGTAAATTTGTGCATTGCACCACTTTTTGTTCCAACTCGGCCAGTGAACCTTTGATATCACAATGTTTTTTATCCTTACAAAATGTTATCGCATTTTTACGTAATTCATTTCTCAATAAGAAATCCTGAATTAGCGCATAATCTACCAGCATGGAATGTATTATATTGCGATGCAGCAATTCCTGGTGAGTGCGCTTGCCGCTGGCTTACAGTTAAAATGAACGACTTTAATGCCCTGCGAGGGATTTATGGAATGCCATGTGAAATGGACCGAAAGCGGCATGTTGTTTGTGGCCGAAACGGGGAGCAAGCACGTAGTCGTCATGGACGGCGCGCCGGAAGCCGGTGGTCGAAACCTCGCTCCAAGGCCCATGGAAATGCTGCTGGCCGGGACGGGGGGCTGCACCGCCTTCGACGTTGTGATGATTCTAAAAAAAGGCCGTCATGCCATTTCGGGATGCGAAGTCAGCCTGCAGGCTGATCGTGCCAGCGAAGAACCGAAAGTATTTACGCGAATCCACTTCCACTTCCGCGTCAGCGGGAAGCAGCTCAAGCGCGACGCCGTTGAACGCGCCATCGAACTGTCGAAAAACAAATACTGTTCGGCTTCGATCATGCTTGGCAAAACCGCCACCATTACCCACGACCTCGAAATCGTCGAGGACTGAATATGGTGTCGCCGAATTGTGAGGATTCAGGCCACGCCGGCGCTATGCGCCTGCTGGTCCGCCCAGTAGCTTGATCGCACCATCGGGCCACAGGCGGCGCCGGTAAAGCCCATAGCTTTAGCCTCGCGCTCATAACGGGCAAAGGTGTCCGGGTGGACGTAGCGCATGACCGGCAGGTGGTGCGCCGAAGGTGCAAGGTACTGCCCGATGGTGAGCATTTCAACGCCGTTGGCGCGCAAGTCGCGCAGCACGTCGAGAATTTCGTCGTCGGTTTCGCCCAGCCCGACCATCAGACCGGACTTGGTGGGCACCTGCGGATAGCGCGCCTTGAATCGCTGCATGAAAGCCAGCGAATGCGCGTAGTCGGCACCGGGACGCGCCTGCTTGTACAAACGCGGCACGGTTTCCATGTTGTGATTGAGCACGTCGGGCAGTGACTGGCCAAGCACATCAATGGCGATGTCCATGCGCCCGCGAAAATCGGGAACCAGCGTTTCGATGGTGGTGGTCGGCGATTTCTCACGCACCGCAGCGATCACCTCGACAAAATGCCGTGCTCCACCGTCGCGCAGATCATCGCGGTCTACGCTGGTAATCACCACGTAGCGCAGTTTGAGACGGGCCACGCTATCGGCCAGGCTGGCTGGCTCGTTCGGGTCCGGCGGCAGGGGTTTGCCGTGGCCGACGTCGCAAAAGGGGCAGCGGCGCGTACAGATGTCGCCGAGGATCATGAAAGTGGCCGTGCCTCGACCGAAACACTCGCCGATGTTCGGGCAAGCGGCTTCCTCACAAACCGTATGCAGCTTCTGCTCACGCAGCATTTTCTTGATTTCGCCGAAGCGGCCGATCTCACTGCCCGCCTTGACGCGAATCCAGGAGGGTTTTTGCAGCGGCTCGACGGCGGCAACCACCTTGATCGGGATACGCGCCGTTTTCAGTTCGCCGCGTTGTTTGACACCGGCGGCCCGGGCGGGGGTCTGGTTCGCCTGCACGCGGTTTTGAACGCTGCCCTGCTCACTGTCCTGTTCGCTCATGCTCGCTCCAGTTGTCGGTTCAGGTGGCAGACCAGCGACTCCGCCACCTCGGTCGACGACAAGTCCATCCCCAGATCGCGGGTCTGGGTCACCGCCATGCCGGCCAGACCACAAGGGTTGATCGCTGCAAAAGGCGACAAATCCATATCCACATTCAGACTGACGCCATGATAGCAGCCGCCTTTTCTGACGCGCAGCCCAAGCGCGCCGATCTTGGCCACCGAATCCCCTTCCCCTTCTCCTTGCGCAATATACACCCCTGGCGCACCGCTCAGCCGCGTTGCTGCAATGGCGTGTTCGGCCAGCAGGTCGATCAGTGCCTGCTCGATGCGCCAGACGAGTTCGCGCACCTTAAGGCGCCGCCGCGCCAGATCGAGCAGCAGATAGATCACCACCTGACCGGGGCCATGGTAGGTAATCTGCCCACCGCGGTCGATCCTTATCAGCGGTATGCCGATGTCAAACAGCAGATGTTCCGGCTTGCCGGCCTGTCCGAGGGTATATACCGGCGGATGCTCACAAACCCAAAGCTCGTCCGCCGTTTCGGCGGTACGGGCGGCCGTGAAATCCATCATCGCCTGCCATGTGGGTTGGTACGCCACCCGCCCGAGCCAGCGGACGACGGGCTCAGTATTCAAAGAACCACCTTGGCCAGGGGGTGGCTTGACAGCTCGCGATAGAGCGCATCGAGCTGGGGCCTGGACGTCGCATTGATGGTACAGGTGAGGCTGAGATACTTGCCAGCGCTTGAGGCACGCATCTCCATGCAAGCCGCATCGTAATCGGGGGCGTGGCGCAGAACCACATCGAGCACGGCCTGCGCCAGCGCGTCATCGGACAGACCGACGATCTTGATCGGAAAGGCGCAGGGAAATTCAAGCAAGGATTCCGGGGCTTGCGCCAAGTCAGGCATCGGCACGCCTCATCACCTCGTCGCGAAAAGCGCAGTACCAGTCATACATCCGGCGTGACATCGGGCCTGGTTTTCCCGCTTCTGTACCTTTGCCGACAGGCTCGCCGTCGAGCGTGGTGATCGCCAGCACTTCCCTCGTCGACGAGGTCATCCACAATTCGTCGGCCGCACGCAACTCGGACTCGGCAATCGGACGAACTTCATACGGCATGCCGTGCCGCGCAGCAAGCTCAAGCACCACGTCATAGGTAATGCCGGGCAGCATGCGGTGATCCTTCGGAGGCGCCAGGAGGATGCCATCCTGCACCACGAAGATATTCGACGCCGCCCCTTCGGTCAGGTAACCGTCGCGCAACATGATGGCCTCGGCGCAACCCGCATCGACGGCCATTTGCCGCATCAGCACGTTGGCCAGCAGGGCCACGGCTTTGAGATCGCAACGCCCCCAGCGAATATCGGCGGCGCTGATGACGGCGATGCCACCCTCACGCTGCGCCGGCGTAGGTGTGGATAACGGCGAAGTGAAAGCGAATACCGTCGGTGCGACCCCCACAGGAAATGCCTGATCGCGCTTGGTATCCGCACCGCGCGTGACCTCGATATAGACCGACTGATCCTCGAAATCCGCCCGGGCGACGAGGTGCAGGACGATGTCCTTCCATTCCGCCGCACTGTGCGGGTTGGGCAGACGAATCCCGTCGAGCGTGGTCTGGAGGCGGCGCAGGTGTTCATCGAGGCGGAACGGTCGGCGCGAATAGACCGGAATGACCTCGTAACCGCCGTCACCGAACAAGAACCCCCGATCGAGCGGCGATATCTTCGCTTCGGCAAGCGGTAAGTACTGGCCGTTGAGGAAAGCGGTCATTCCCGTTGCATTCAGTTGAACCAGAGGCGAACGGTGTCGATGGCCCGTCCAAAGATACCTGCGACCGGCACCGCCTCGATGGCCACCACCGGGTAATCGCCCATCGGTTTGTCGTCGAGGCTGACCTTCATCGTCCCAACGACCTGGCCCTGCGTCACCGGCGCGATCAAGGGCTGTCGCGAAACCAGTTCGGCCTTGACCCTGGGCCCATAGCCCTTGGGAACGGCCAGAACGAAATCGCGGGTAAAGCCGGCCTTGACGGTTTTTTCCGAACCCTTCCATACCTTGAGGTTGGATACGGCCTGATCCTTGGCGTAGAGCTGCACGGCGTCGTAGAACTGGAAGCCGAAGTTGAGCAATTTCAGCGACTCCTGAGCGCGTACCGCGTCGGAGGACGTACCCAGGACGACCGACAAGAGGCGGCGCGAACCGCGCTTGGCCGATGAAATCAAACAATAACCGGCCCCTTCGGTGTGCCCGGTTTTTACGCCATCGACCGTGGGGTCGAGCCAGAGAAGACGATTGCGGTTGGGCTGGGTGATGTTGTTGTAGCGGAATTCCTTGATCGAATAGTACTTGGCGTAATCTTCCGGAAAATCGCGGATCAGCGCGCTTACCAAGACCGCCAGATCACGCGCCGTGGTGTAGTGCTGGGGGTCGGGCATGCCCGCCGAATTGCGGAAGCTCGACGCCTTCATGCCGAGACGCTGCGCTTCGCGGTTCATCATTTGCGCGAAGTTGTCTTCGCTACCGGCAATGGCTTCGGACAGCGCAACGCAGGCGTCGTTGCCGGACTGGACAATCATCCCCTTGATCAGGTCTTCGACTTTCACCTGCGTGTCGACCTGGATGAACATCCGCGAACCCTGCGCCTTCCAGGCTTTCTCGGAGACGGTGATCATCTGGTCGAGCTGGATCGTGCCTTGCCTGAGCGCGGCAAAGGTCAGATAGGCGGTCATCAACTTGGTCAGTGAAGCCGGCTCGATGCGTTCGTCGGCCGCTTGCGAGGCGAGTTCCTGCCCGGACGCGTATTCGACGAGCAGCCAGGACTTGGCGGCCAGTGCAGGCGGCGTCGGTAACTGCTGGGCCAGGGCCAGCGCCGGAAAGATGAAAATAGCCAGCAGGGCAAGATGAAATGATCGGAACATGCGCATGGGATATCGTGGATTCGTCAAAGGGTTGAAAAGCGCGATTATAGCAAGCCGCCCCGCTGCGCCTGTCTGGCAATCATTGAGCAATTTTGTAACAACTGCCGCGGGAGTCCCGCCACCGCGGCTGGCGGTCAGGGGCTACTCAGCACCTAGCCGTTATTCTGCGGCCCCAGCGTCTGCCACGTGGAACGTGCCCGTATGCTGCCCGAAACGGCATTGACCGCCGTGTTTCGGTCAAGGATACTTGGTCCTGCGCATGCCTTTCCAAGCGGCTTGCCGCGCGACGAAACCGGAGAAACCCAATGCCCATGCTGAAGATACAAACCAATGTGACGCTCGACGCCAACGCTGCGACCGCGCTCGTCGCCGAAGCGTCGCGCACCGTTACCACCTTGCTCGGCAAACCAGAACGTTACGTCATGGTATCGCTTGAGCCTGCCGCGACCATGGCGTTTGGTGGCGACGCATCCCCGCTGGCCTACCTGGAGATGAAAAGCATCGGGCTGCCGCAAAACCGCACGACGCCTCTCTCCAAGGCGCTCTGCGAACTGATGAAGTCGGCGCTCGGCGTTCCCGCCGACCGCGTCTACATCGAATTCGCCGACGCCGAGGCGGCATTGTGGGGATGGAACGGCGGGACGTTCTGAGCCTGGCGACTCATTCGCCTGACGCGACTTTGAGCAACCCGGTGGCCGCTGCTAGCCCCGGCCACGGCCGCGCTGGTCGTGATGCCCCATGCCATCCAGCTTGCTCTTGAAAAACTGGCGGGCCTGCTCCTTCTGCTCGGCGTTGAGCGTGTCATACACCGTCAGCCAACGATCACGGCTGGCTTCGTGAAGTTTCTGCCCTTCGGCTTTGAATTCATCCATGCGTTTGGCCACGGCACGCAGATCGGCGCCGGGCTTGTCGAGCAGCGCCTGAATTTCGTCGTGGTGCTGGCGAAAGCGGTCGCGCATGCCGGTCATGCCGTCCTTTTGCGCATTCTCCGCTTCTTTCCATAGCGCTTCCTGCTTGGCGTCCAGCTTGAGATTATCGTGCAGTTGCGTCATGGCCTTGAAGCCGCGGGACATATGCTGTTCGGGCATACCTGCGCCAGGACTGCAACTTTCGCCGTCACGCGGCGGCATGGCGTACGCGGTGACAGCCACGCCAAGCGCTAACGCTGCAATGGCCGCGACACGGCGCGGGGAGAATTTCGAATACTTGGCATTCATGATGAAGCTCCTTTGAAATCGGGTTGATGGGTCGTGGGAATATCCAGTGCAAGTCAATTGCGGACGACGATGGTCCGCCGGTTTTGACGACGCCATTTTCTGCCCCGGCCCGTTGCAAACGATTTCATCGACCGAGCGGGCGATTGCAAATTGTTTCAAGCGTCGATCGGCATTGCGGCGGCGGCATAGAATGCCAGCCATACCGGTTCGAAATGCAATCATGAAAAAAATCCTGCTTGTCGACGATGACCCCGAGCTGCGCCAGTTGTTGGCCACCTATCTTGGCCGGCACGGCTACGATACGCTCCTGCTCCCGGATACGCGCCAGCTCGACGCCTTCCTTGAACGCTACCAACCGCACCTGGTGGTGCTCGACCTGATGCTGCCGGGCGAAGACGGGCTGGCCGCCTGCCGACGCCTGCGCGGGCGTGGCGAGACGCTGCCGATCATCATGCTCACCGCGCGCGACGAGGCGGTTGACCGGGTCATCGGCCTGCAAATGGGCGCCGACGATTACGTCGGCAAGCCGTTTGACCCGCGCGAACTGGTCGCCCGCATTGAAGCCGTGCTGCGGCGCGGCGCACAGCCGGCGGCGGCGCCCTTTGCCAAAGGAGGTGTGTTCCGCTTCGGCGACTGGAGCTTCGATCGCGGGACGCGCCAATTGTCGCGCGATGGCGATACCGTCGCCTTGACCAGCGGCGAATTCGCCCTGCTGAACGTGCTGGTCAGCAATGCCAATCGGCCGATGAAACGCGAGCGGCTGATCGAACTGACCCGTGGCGACGACAGCGAATCGTTCGACCGCGCCATCGATGTGCAAATACACCGCCTGCGCCGCCTGCTGGAAGCCGACCCGGCGCATCCGCGTTATCTGCAAACGGTGTGGGGCGTCGGCTACGTCTTTGTTCCAGACGGTGAAAGTGTCACGGGTGTGGAACCATGAAACTGCTCCCCTCATCGCTAGCCGCGCGTACCGTCCTTCTGGTCATTGCCGTCGCGGCCATTGCCGAAGTCACCACATTTACGCTGCTCACCCGTCATCGGCAGACTGTTCACTTGAGTCAATCCATCCGCTTTGTCGCCGGCCAGGTGCGTTTGCTGCAGGCCGTCTTGCCGGGCCTAGATGACGCGACACGCCAGCGGCTGGAATCCGCCGAAGCCGGCGAGGAAGGTCTGCTATTGCGCCCGGACGGCGATTTCGTCCCGCAGCACGAGCCCGACTTCGGATTTGCCCAGCGTTTGGCTGTCGGATTGAACGAACAACTCGGCGAAACAGTGCGTCTGCGTCATGCTGGCCCCGGCCAGCATAGCGGCTTATGGATTGGCTTCATGGCCGGAGGGCAGCGCTGGTGGCTGGTATTGCCACCGCCGCGCTTCGCGCCGCAGGAACTGCCAGCCGATTTGTGGCTGGGTCTGGCCGCTGCCCTGGCCGTGCTGGCGCTGATTGCCGGCCTTTTTGTGCGCGGCATTGTCGGCCCCCTGTCGCGCCTGGGCGAAGCCGTCTCTTCCACCGGGGATGGCCTGTCGCGCGCCGTCACGCCGGAAGGTCCTAAGGAAGTGCGCCGCCTGGCCGAGCGGCACAATACCATGCTGGCGCAACTGGCGTCGGCCGAAGCCGAACGGCGCGAAATGCTCGCCGGACTGACTCACGACCTGCGTGCACCGCTGGCCCGCCTGCGCGTTCGTCTGGCCTTGCTCGATAGCGAGTTAGAACGCGCCGGCTTGACGCGTGATGCCGATGACATGGAGCGCATTGTCGGCCAATGCCTGAGTTTCTTGCGCAGTGAAGAAAACAGTGCCCCACCGGAATCGACGCTCTTGATTGCCGATGCGGTAAGCGATGAAGTGGCGCGACATCGGGAACTTGGCCGGCCGATCGAAATGGCCGTCAGCGAAGACGCCACCACCAGTCGGGTCGCCATCGACCACGGCAAGCTGCAACGCCTGCTCGACAATTTGATCGATAACGCCTTGCAGTACGGTGCCCCACCGATTGAAGTATCCCTGTCGGTCGAGCGTGCTGGAACGGTAACGCTGCGCGTGCGCGACCACGGCCCCGGCATTGCCGATGAACAGCGCGCACGTGCCCTGGAGGCTTTCGCCCAAATCGATCCGGCGCGCGCTACCGGTGGCAGTTGTGGCCTGGGGCTGGCTATCGTGCGGCGTATCGTTTCCGGCTGCGGCGGTGACGTCAGGCTAGCCGATGCGCCGGGCTGCGGTTTGGAGGTGGTGATGAATTTTCCAACACTACCCGCCTGAAGGCAGAGGATTCGCTTCGGAATATGGTATCAATACCATTTTTCGGTAAGCCGAACCCTGTGGGAAATCGCCATGAGTCACAAACATCTACATTTGCTGCAAAGCATTTATCATGACCCGCCCAGCGCCAACATTCACTGGCGGGAGATCGAATCGCTGCTGACGCATGTGGGGGCGAGCATCGAATCGGCTCACGGCGCCCGCTTCAGGATTGTGCTGAACAAGGTCGAAACTTTCCTGCACCACCCGCACAACAACTCGACTTGCTCCAGGCAGGAAATCAAGCAGATCCGCGAATTCCTCGCTCACGCCGGAGTCACGCTGTCTCGTTACGAGGCGGGCTTGTAACTCAGTCTTTGCGCGGAATAGATCAAATTGCTTTCTCGCGTGTGCCACCACGCGACACGGCGATCTCCAGTGCCGTCTCAAGACGAATCACGCCCTCAGTCCAACCTTCGATTTCTTGCTGCTGGGAGACTATCGTTGCGGCCATACGCTCAACCTTGTCATTCATTCTGATAGATGAAAGAGCCTCGCTCAAAGAGCAAGTCCGGCTCATCCGGCAACCCCCAAGTAACCATACCCAAGACATGGTGGGCGGAACGGATCGAGTCGCGTATAACCGAATCGCCGGTTCCTTTCTTTCCCCACGGGTCTGCTGAGCCAAGGCGTCTGCTGAGCCAAGGCATATGCAAGCCAATTCCATTGAGGGGTCGCCATGAGCATCGCCAGCACTGCACTGTTTAACCGCGTCCAGTTGCAACCTTTCGCCATGAACAATTTAGTCCAGTTGGGTGATCACCTTTCAGTTGATCACCCCGGGATCGACGCCCAGCACAAGGCCATATTCGAACTCGGGGCCAAGATCTATGACAACTGGCGCTCCGGCGCAAAAGTCGCTGTCTTGCGCTCAGCAATCGATAAACTGGCAACACTGCTTGCTGACCCGGAAAACAACCCGGGGCATTCATGGTGCAGACGACAGCCCGGTCAGACAGGCGGCCGAGTCATCGCTTGATTCTGGCTCTTTTCGCCAGTCAGTCGATGGTGCAGCAAGGACGACGTTGCACCGACCAGCAGCAGCGCTCCCATGCCGCAGGCCAGTGTCAGCGTCGACCCCCAGAGCAACGGCGCGAGGACCCCGGCAATCAGCCCGTTCGAGCCGGCTTGCAGGAACAGTTGACAGGACGCGGCCAGTCCGCGCTGCTTTGGATAGGGGTCAAGCGCCAGCAGGGTAATGCACGGCATGGCCATCGACATGCCAAAAGTATAAACGAAGATGGGAACGATGCTCAGCGGCAACGACGGCGGCAGCCACAGATTCAATGCGACGTTGCCTAGCGCCGCCGCGCCCATGACCAGATAGCCACGCAGGATTGTTTCTCGTAACGAGAGCTTTCCGGCAAGCCGCCCCGCGAGCCAGGCGCCGGACATCAGACCGGCCATCGCCGGGCCGAATAGCCACAGGAATCCTGTTTCGGAAACGCCAAGATGGCGCATCAGGAAGACCGGTGCCGACATCACGTAAACGAAAAACGCGGCGAAGTTGAACGCCAGACCGCCGCAAGCGAGAAGGAATGCCGGTGAGGTCAGCACCTTCCAGTAGGTCTGCGCCAGATAGCCCGGATGCAGCGACTGCCGGCGTTCGGGCGGCAAGGTTTCGGGCAGCAAACGCCAGCAGGCCAGCCACAAAGCCAACGTCATCAGCACGAGGAAGGCGAAAACCGAGCGCCAGCCAAACCAGAATTGCAGGCGGCCGCCGATGACCGGCGCAATCGCTGGCGCCAGTGCAAACATCATGGTGATATGCGACATCAGACGCTGCGCCGCTGCACCGTCGAACAAATCGCGAACGATGGCACGGCCGATGACAATGCCGGCCCCGGCCGACATCCCCTGCAGCGCGCGTAGCACCCAGAGGTGTTCGATACGCGTGGCGAAAAGACAGCCGGCCAGTGCCACACCGAACAGCGCCAGGGTGATGAGGATCACCCGCCGGCGCCCGAAGGCGTCCGAAATCGCGCCATGCCACAGCGCCATGACGGCAAAAGGCAGCAGGTAGGCTGAAAGGGTCTGCTGCACTTCGATCGGCGTAGCGTGCAGACTTTCGCCGATGTCTTGAAACGACGGCAGGTAGGTGTCGATCGAGAAGGGACCGAGCGCCGCCAGCGAGGCCAGCAGCAGGGCAATGCCGCGTGGCGGTGAGTTGATTTCACTCTCTGGCAAGTCAATCCTTGGCGAAGCGGCGATACTGCACGGCCTCGGCGACATGCGGCGCGGTGATTTCAGCGTTCCCTGCCAGATCGGCGATGCTGCGGGCGACTCGGAGCACCCGATGGTAAGCGCGGGCCGAGAGGTTGAGCCGGACCAGGGCTTGTTTGAGCAAGGCGGCGCCGGGGGCGTCGGGCAGGCAATGACGGTCCACTTCCTTGGTATTCAGGCGGGCATTCGGCTTGCCCTGGCGCGCTTGCTGCCGCGCGCGGGCCTGCGTCACTCGCGCTCGTACGCTGGCCGACGATTCGCCGTCCGCCGCCTTTTGCAAGACCTCGGCAGATAACGCCGGCACCTCGATCTGCAGGTCGATGCGGTCGAGCAACGGTCCGGACAGTTTCTTCCGGTAGCGCGCCACCTGATCGGGCGTACACCGGCATTTGCCGCCGGAATCACCGTAATACCCGCAGGGGCAAGGATTCATCGCCGCGACGAGTTGAAACTGCGCCGGAAATTCGGCCTGGCGCGCCGCCCGCGAGATGTGGATGCGACCGCTCTCCAAGGGCTCGCGCAGGGCCTCAAGCACGCGGCGGTCAAACTCGGGCAATTCGTCGAGAAACAGCACCCCTTGATGCGCGAGCGAGATTTCCCCGGGACGTGGCACGCTGCCGCCACCCACCAGTGCGGCGGAAGACGCCGTGTGGTGCGGCGAGCGGTACGGATAGTGCGCGAATCTTTCGGGGCTGAACTGCCCGGCCAGCGATAAGACGGCCGCCGATTCGAGCGCGGCGCCCGGCGTCATCGGCGGCAGCAGCCCGGGCAGGCGGATGGCAAGCATCGACTTGCCGGTGCCGGGTGGGCCGACGAGCAGAATCGAATGCCCGCCGGCGGCGGCGATTTCAAGGGCTCGCTTGGCTTGAGTCTGCCCACGAACATCGGCAAGGTCGGGATAGCCGTCATCGCCAAGGTCGACGTCGGCTGCAGCCTCACACTCCGTCAAATCAGCCTGGCCGCTCAGGTGAGCGCACACTTCAAGCAAGGTGTTGGCAGCCAGGACACGCGCCTCGCGCGCCAGCACCGCCTCGCGTGCGCTGGCTTCGGGCAGGACAAAGCGGCGATCGCGGCCGCCGGCGGCCAGTACCATGGCTAACGCGCCGCGGATCGGTCTGAGCTGCCCGGACAGTGAAAGCTCGCCGGCAAATTCATAGTCGTTCAGCGCATTTCCCGGAATCTGCCTGGAGGCGGCAAGGATGCCGAGCGCAATCGGAAGGTCGAAGCGGCCGGATTCCTTCGGCAGGTCGGCCGGCGCGAGATTGATGGTGATGCGCTTGGCCGGAAAATCAAACCCCGAGTTCTGCAATGCGGCGCGGACCCGGTCACGCGCTTCCTTGACTTCGGTATCCGGCAGCCCGACCAGCGTGACGCTGGGCAGCCCCCCGGCCAGATGCACTTCGACGGCCACTTCCGGTGCGGACAGCCCATCCAGGCCACGGCTGTGGACGATCGCGAGCGGCATGGATGTAGTTTGGGACGAAGTCAGGAGGCCGTATTGTCGCTCACGATGACTCAGTCCTTGTTTCCGCTACGGCTTTCAAGCAGGGTCACTCGTGCCTCAAGCGCTTTCAGCTTTTCCCGGGTGCGCAATAGCACCTGAGCCTGAATATCGAATTCCTCGCGGCTGACCAAATCCAGTTTTTCAAAAAACCCCGAAAGCACTGCTTTAGCATTTTTCTCGATATCGGCGACCGGGCTTGCAGCGATGATGGCGCCAAGACGGCTATTGATATCCTCGAATACTTTGGGGTCAAGCATGGCGGCGACCTTTCATGGGAAACGTTGAATCGAGTTTAGCACAGCCCGTTCTCCCCAGATTTCGACGCCTTGATGGCGCGGTGCCCTGCCATGGTGCAAGCGGCCTGAGCAACGCCCCAGAATTGAGCGTCTATCACCTTATAAACGGCAATGTTTTTCGCAACTTATTGTTTTTTTTATTATATTTTTATGGCACGGATGATGCTAAACCGTCCACGTAAAGCAAAAATTTCTTCATTTTCCTTTCAAGGAGTACCTGTCGTGAAAAAGACCCTACTCGCCACCCTTCTGGTCACTGCATTTTCAGCGCCAGTGATGGCTCAGACCCCTGCTCCGGCCGACGCGCCCGCCGCGGCTGAAGCACCCCCAACACCGGCGCTGACCGGCAACCTCGGCATTTTTTCCAGCTATCGTTTCCGCGGTATCGACCAGACTTTCGGCAAACCCGCCCTGCAAGGCGGTATCGATTACGCCCATTCGAGCGGCTTTTATGTCGGCAACTGGAACTCGAACGTCAGTTCGGGCGCAGGCTTCCCGGACGGCAACCTCGAGATGGATTTCTACGGCGGCTACAAGCACGCCT
>WBZP01003477.1_pt1 | contig 17057 bp, 14 predicted proteins | sample 5204301 | NCBI WGS metagenome assembly WBZP01 (sample SAMN12412401, study PRJNA552823) | activated sludge metagenome | isolation source: activated sludge from nitrification reactor of wastewater treatment plant... | place: USA: Pennsylvania | collected 2017
CGCGAAAGCCAGCTCTGGGTGAGCCGCTGGACGCTGGCCGAGTTTGCCAGCGCCGTGGCCTACAAGCGGCGCGTCGCACAGACCGACGAAACCACGGCGCTGCAGGCCGGGGCCCGGCTGCTCGCGGTGCTGGACGACGGCGGTCTGCAGGTGGTGGACATCGAACGTCGGGACCTCGAGCGCGCCGCCGCACTGTGCGAAGCCCATGCCAGCGGGCTGCGCACGCCCGATGCGCTGCACGCCGCGGTGGCGCAGCGCCTGCGCATGACGCTCATCACCGCCGACCGGGGGCAGGCCGCAGGTTGCGCGTTTCACGCCATCGATGTCGATCTGCTTGCCGGTTGACCCATGCCTGCCGTGCTGCTTCGTGACCTGACCCGGGACTCTTCGCTCTCCGCGCTGATCGCCGGCTTCGTCGCCGTGCTGGTGGGCTTTACCAGCTCGGTGGTCATCGTCTTTGCTGCGGCGCAGGCGCTGGGCGCCACGCCGGCCCAGACCACCTCCTGGATCTGGGCGCTGGGCCTGGGCATGGGCATCACCTCGATCGGGCTGTCGCTGTGGAGCCGCCAGCCGGTGCTCACCGCCTGGTCCACGCCCGGCGCAGCGCTGATCGCCGGCACCAGTGGTGTGGCCATGGGCGAGGCCATCGGCGCCTTCGTCGTCTGCGGAGCGCTGATCATGTTGGCCGGCTGGACCCGCGCCTTCGAACGCGTGATGGACCGCATCCCGCAGGCCATTGCCGCGGCGCTGCTGGCCGGCGTGCTGGCGCGCTTCGGCCTGGATGCCGTGGGGGCGGTGAAGACTGCGCCGCTGCTGGTGTGCACGATGACGCTGGCCTTCCTGGTCGGGCGCCGCCTCTGGCCGCGCCATGCCGTGCCCGGCGTGCTGCTGGCCGGCATCGCGGTGGCGGCCGCGCAGGGACGCCTGGACCTCTCGGCCATCGCCTGGGACATGGCGCGGCCGGTGTGGACCACGCCGCAGTTCAGCATCAGCGCGCTGGTCGGCCTGGGGCTGCCGCTGTTCGTGGTGACCATGGCCTCGCAGAACCTGCCCGGCGTGGCCGCGCAGCGCGCCGCAGGCTATGCCACGCCGGTGTCGCCGAGCATCACCGCCACCGGGGCAGCCAGCGTGCTGCTGGCGCCCTTCGGCGGCTACGCCTTCAACCTGGCGGCCATCACCGCGGCCATCTGCATGGGCCGCGAGACGCATGAAGACCCGGCGCGGCGCTATGTGTCGTGCGTGGCCGCGGGCGTGTTCTACGTCGCGCTGGGCCTGGTCGGCGGCGCGGTGGTCGGGCTGCTCGGTGCCTTTCCGCGCGAACTGGTGCTGGCGGTGGCCGGGCTGGCGCTGCTGGGCAGCATCGCCGGCGGGTTGGCCGCGGCGCTGAAGGAAGAGGCCCACCGAGACGCCGCCGGGCTGACCTTCCTGGTCACGCTGTCGGGCATCACGCTGCTGGATATCGGGTCGGCCTTCTGGGGCGTGCTCGCCGGCAGCGCCGCGCTGATGGTGCAAAACCACCGCTCCCGCGCCTGAGCAGCCAGCGCGGCGTCGCGCGGGCCGCGAAAGGGTGACGTCGAGCCCATCGCCGCGGCAGCGCGGCAGCGCGGCACCTGCGGCGCCACCCGACGCTGGGCCGCACCGGCACCCCACCCCGAGAAGCGCGAACATTGAGCGGACGCAACGAGCGAGCGGCGATCCGCAGTTCCATACGCCATGCGCATCGGGTCGATGCGCCCGGGTCCGGACGCCACAGCGATGAGATGGGTAGTGTTGTCGCATTGCGCAGCAGCTCTGCTGGCCGGCTTGGCGGCGGCCCCGGCCTGGGGCCAGGCCCCGCCCGAGGTCGAACCCAGACGATCGATTGAACGGACGTTGACGACGCGCGACGATGCCGAGCTGAAGAGGCTGCGCGAAGAACTCGCAGCGGCGCAGGCTGCGCTGATGTCGCAGGCCGGGCAGCTGCAGCGCCTGCAGCGCGAGCTGGAGCCGCTGCGCGCCGCTCGCGCCCAGGCCGAGGAGCGTGCCGACGCCGCCGAGCGCCGCGAGCGCGCGCTGCAGGCGCAGCTGGGTGAGCGCGGCGCGGACCAGGATGCGCTGTCGGCCGGCCTGGCCGCCGCGCAGCGCGAGGCACGCGATCTGCGCGCGCGGGTCGAGGCGGCGCGCGGCGAAGCGCAGCGCGCCGAGGCCGATCGCCAAGCCTCGGCCAACGCGCTGGCCGGCACGCGCTCAGCGCAAGCCGAGGTCGCTGAGCTGCGCGCCCAGGTCCAGGCGCTGCAGTCAGGCAGCGCCGCTTTGCGCGAACAGCTCGCCGAGGCGCAGGCGCGCGAGGCCGCTGCGACCCGGAAGGCAGAACAGCTCGACGCCGACCCCGCCGAGGCGGCAGCGCCGCGCGACCCGCTCGACGAGGGACCTGCGCAGCCTTGGATGGTGGCGGCGGCGGGCGCCGGCGCATTGCTGGCCGGCGCGGCAGCCGGCGCGCTCGGAGCGCGGCGATGGCGCCCGCCGAAGCCGCGCAAGGTTCCGGTGTCCGCGTCGGTGCGGCTGGGCGACTGGTCCTTCGCCGTGCAGCGGGCGCCGGTCAGCCCGAGCTTCGCCATTCGGGCAAGCCTGGCGTCGGTGCAGATGTCCGTTCGCGGCGCCGTGCTTCCGCTCGTGCGCGCACCATGAGGAGGCCAGTGAAATGTCGGACCGAAGCCTGACGGTGGCCGATCTGCTGCCCGCGGCGCTGGACATCGATGCCCGGGAGCTCGATCTGCGTGGCGCCGGGCTGGTCGAGACCGGGTTGCTCGACTTCGTGGCGGCGAAGGTGCGCGACAGCGCTGCCGGCTTGCTGCAGCTCGACGTGCTGGGGCTCGTGGCCCAGGCCTGGAGCAAGGTCGACGAGTTGCGCGTGCTGGCCGAGCAGACCCGGCGCTCGGGCGAGACGCGCCACGTCTTCCTCGGCAAGCACGACGTGGTGTGCGAGAACCGGCTCGACCTGGTGCTCGAGTTCGCCGGCATGCCGGCGGTCACCGACCATCTGCAGCTGCGCCTGAGCGCCAAGTTCGAAGGCGTGGGTGTGACCGTTGCCCAGGGCTGCATCGTCGCCGTCGACGCCGGGCGCGGCGCCGCACAGGCGGAGCTGCGCTACAGCAACACCAAGCTGATCGGCAGGACGACCGACTGGGTCGCGCTGCCGGCGCAGCATCGGCTGGAACGCCCGATTCCGGTCACGCGGGAGTCCTCGGGGGCGGCCGTGGCCGAGCACAGCCCGCTGGTGGCGGCCTGACGGGGCCTGCGCGCGCCCAGGCTGGTCCAGGTCGGACCCGGCCGGTCCCGAGGCCGGGATCGGGCGTTGCCGAGGGCGCTCGACGACGCGCGGCGTCGCCCGGCCGGCCAGCGTGGCCGCCTGGTTGAACACCCCGACTTCCTGCGCCTGCCGGCCAGCCGCATCGTCGAGCTGGTCTCCAAGGTCGAAGTCGAGCCATTCGTCGGCGCCGGAATCGACTCGGTCATTTGGTCATCCAGGGGCACGGCATGAGGATCATCACGCTGGCAGGCGCGAAGGCCCATCTTTCCGCCGTGCTGGACGACGTGGCCGCGGGGCAGCAGGTGGTGGTGACGCGGCGCGGCCGACCGGTGGCGCGCATCGTGGCCGAGCCGGCACCGCGAAAGCCGCAGCCTCGGCATGGGTGGAGGGGCTGCGCAGCTTCGTCGAGGCGCAGCCCAAGGCCGGCGGAAGCTCGGTCGCCGACATGCGCGACAGCGAGCGCTACTGGTTGGCCGGCCGCGGTGGCGATGGCGGCCTGCCTCGACACCTCGGCGCTGGTCGCGCTGTTCCTTCATGAAGACGCGGGCGCAGCGGCGCGCGTACACGCCGGCACCGAAGGCCAGCTATGGGTGAGCCGCTGGACGCTGGCCGAGTTTGCCAGCGCCGTGGCCTACAAGCGGCGCGTCGCGCAGACCGACGAAACCACGGCGCTGCAGGCCAAGGCCCGGCTGCTCGCGGTGCTGGACGACGGCGGCCTGCAGGTGGTGGACATCGAACGTCGGGACCTCGAACGCGCGGCCGCGCTGTGCGAAGCCCATGCCAGCGGGCTGCGCGTACCCGATGCGCTGCACGCCGCCGTGGCGCAGCGCCTGCGAATGACGCTCATCACGGCCGACCGGGGGCAGGACGCGGGTTGCGCTTTTCACGCCATCGATGTCGATCTGCTTGCCGGTTGATCCGCGCCTGCCGTGCTGCTCGCGACCTGACCCGCGCCTTCGAAGGCGTGATGGACCGCAGGCCGTTGCCGCGGCGCTGCGGGCCCGCTCCCGCGCCTGAACCGGGCCTGCCGCGAACCTGCTCCCCGTTGCCGACCGGCCGCTGTGCGCCTACTTCACCCAGCGCGCCATCGCCCCGCCCACGCGCCTGAGCAGCCAGCGCGGCGTCGCGCGGCCGGCCAGCGTGGCCGCCCGGTTGAGCACCCCGGGAACGCGGATCACCTCGCCCGCGAGGCAGGCCTCGACACCTTGCTCGGCCACTGCGTCGGCGACACCGATCGCGAAGGCCGGCAGCCGGCTCAACCCCTGGTCGGCGCGCTGCGCGCCGGTCAGCATGTCGGTGGCGGTGATGCCCGGACACAGCGCCGTCACCGTGACGCCGCTGCCGCGCAGCTCCTCGGCCAGCGCCTCGGTGAGCGAGAGCACGTAGGCCTTGGTGGCCGCGTAGGTGGCGAGCGAGGGCAGCGGCTGGAACGCCGCGACCGAGGCGACATTGAGCACATGACCGCGGCCGCGCCGCACCATCGGCGGCAGGAAGTGCGCGGTGAGCGCCGTCAGCGCCGCGACGTTGAGTCCCACCATCCCGAGGTGGCGCTCCGGCGGCTGATCGACGAACGGCCCCCAGGCGAGCACGCCGGCGTTGTTGACGAGGATGTCTATCGCGCGACCCGCGCGCTTCATTGCCGCTGCCAGCTCGGCCGGCGCCTCGGGCTGCGCCAGGTCGCAGGGCATGGCCCAGGCCTGCACGCCATGCTCGGCGCGCAGGCGCGCGGCCAGCGCCTCCAGCTTGTCTGCGCTGCGCGCCACGAGCACCAGGTGCACGCCGCGCGCGGCGAACCGCCTCGCCAGCGCCTCGCCGATGCCGGCGGAGGCGCCGGTCACTAGCGCAGTGAGGGCGTCAGGCGCGCCGCGGGCGGACATGGTCAGACCTTGGCCCGAACGCGCCCGTGCGCCTGCCGGGCCGCAGGACCGGCCGCGCGTCGGGCCGCAGGACGAGCTTCGCCGCGCCTCGCCTGGCGCAGCAACGTCCCGGCGGCCGGGCCGGCCTTCGCCAGCAACTCGTCGTACGCCGCCTGCAGCGCGCGCGTGAGCACGCGCGCGTCGGGCACCGCGGCCTTCGCCGTCGTGAAGCCGAAGCCCACCGCGCCGGCGTAGCTCATCACCGTGAGGTTGAGCCCTACGCCATGCTCGGGGATCGACATCGGCCAGTAGGTGCGCATGCGGGCGCCGGCGGCATACAGCGGCACCTGCGGTCCGGGCACGTTGGAGACCACCACGTTGGCGATCGGGGGGAGCGCGCCTGCCAGCCCGCTGCGCCCGTACAGCGTGGCGAGCCCGTGCAGCAGCCAGGGCACGGTGAGGGTCGGGAAGTCGGTGGGCATGAGGCCGCGCACCCGCCCGGCCATCGCCTTCACCGCGCCGGCGGCGTCGCGGATCGCGAGCAGGCGCTTCACCGGGTCGGCCACGTGCGTGTGCAGGTTGACGAGCGACATCGTCGCCTGCGTCGTGTACTCGGTGTTGCCGGCCTGGCGCAGCGAGATCGGCATCGCTGCGATCAGCGGCTTGCGCGGCACGCCGCCGTGGTGCGCCAGCCAGCGCCGCAGCACCCCGCTGGCAAGCGCGAGCACCACGTCGTTGAGCTTGGCGCCATGCGCGGCGCCGATCTGCTTGAGCGTGTCGAGCGGCAGCGACAGGGCGGCAAAACCGCGCTCGCCGGTGATCGACACGTTGAGCGGCGTGCGCGGGCCGAGGGCGAAGTTCTGGCCCAGGCCGCCCGCCGGCCGCTGGGCAGGGCTCGCGCCGGCGGCGCGGCGCCGGGCGCCGCCTGCCAGCCCGGCCACCATGCCGCCGAGCGTGCGCAAGACCTCGGGCAGGTGGCGCACGAGCTTGATGTACTGCCCGACATCGTGCCGGAGCGCGGCGGCGGCCAGTGCGGCGATCCCGGGGTGCTCGGCGGCGGGGGCGCGCTTGGGGCGCGCAATGGCACGCGGCCGGGGCGTGAGGTCGAACAGCGCGTGGGCGAGCAGCACGCCCGCCTGGCCGTCGAGCACCGCGTGGTGCACCTTGATGTAGTAGCCCGCCATGCCGTTCGGCAGGCCGTCGAAGACGGTGATCTGCCACAGAGGCCTCTGGCGGTCCATCGGCTCGGAGTGCAGGCGGGCCACCATGTCCTCGAGCTCGGCCTGGCCGCCGGGCGCCGGCAGCGTCACCCGCTGCACGTGCCAGTCGAGGTCGACATGCGCGTCGTGCACCCACGCCGGATTGGCCAGGCCGAGCGGCATCGGGACCAGCTTGCGCTGGAAGATCGGCGCCAGGTGCAGCCGGCGCGACATCAGCTTCCTGATGTCGGCGTGGAAGTCGCCGCGGTAGCCCGGCGGCAGATCGAACAGGTGCAGCGACCCCACGTGCATCGGGGTCTCGGGCGTCTCCAGGTGAAGGAACGCGCCGTCCAGGCCGCTCAGGGGCTTCATGGGTCTCCTCCGTCGCGGGTCGCAGGCTCGCGCCAGGTGCGTCCGCTGTGTCGGGGGATGCTGCGGCGCGGCACCGATCCCGCGCCTGAGCCAAGTCAATCCGCGTGCGATTCATGGCCGCGCCGGGTGTGCCGGCGCGCGGTGCGGGTGGTCCAATCGGCTCGTGCGCTGGCGTTGCTGCCGGCCTAACCCCAGGGGATTCCCGCGACACCGGCGCGACAGCGGCATGCCGCCCCCTCGATCTAGGATCGCACATGGCCCAACGTCACCACCACCGCGGCGAACCCCTGCTGCTGCACTCGCTGACCGAGTGGCGAGGGGTGTTCGAGATGCTTCTCCTGCCCTGGGCGATGCCCTGTCTGGCGCGGGCGCCGCGCGGTGACGGCCATCCGGTGCTGCTGCTGCCGGGCTTCATGGCCGACGAGGTGACGTTGTACGCGCTCAAGGTGTTCCTGCGCACCCGCGGCTACGACGTGCAGACTTGGGGCTTCGGCCGCAACATCGGCTTCCGGCGTACCTATGCCCAGGCGCTCGAGCAGAAGGTCCGGCACCTGCACCACGTCAGCGGGCGCAAGGTGAGCCTGGTCGGATGGAGCCTGGGCGGCGTGTTCGCGCTCTACGGCGCGCACCAGGCGCCCGATTGCGTGCGCAGCGTGATCACCCTCGGCAGCCCGGTGACGGTGGACGAGGACGGCAGCCGGTCGCCGACGTTCGTGAAGGCGCTGTATCGCGCGATCGCGCACCCGATGGGCCCGGGCGCGCACACGATGCAGCCGCGCGCCAAGAAGCTGCGCGAGCGCAAGGCGGTGCCGGTACCGTTGAGCTGCCTCTACTCACTCAGCGACGGCGTGGTTCCGCCGCAGGAGGCAACGATCCAGGGCGACCCTGCGCTGCACGAGAACATCCGCGTGCAGGGCAGCCACCTCGGGCTGGGCTTCAACCCGATGGTGCTGGCGATCGTCGCCGAGCGCCTGGCGCAGCCCGAGGGGCAATGGCGCCCGTTCAGCCCGGAGGGCTGGTGGGGGCAGGCGTACCGCTGGATGACGCACGCGGCGGTGCCGATTTGACCAGCGCCTGAGCCCCGGCGCGGCGCGGCATGGCCTTGCGGCGCCGCTTCGGCGCCGCGACATCGGCCTCCGGCTCCGCCGCTGCGTCGGGCTCCGCCGGTGCCATCGGCCGCGGGCCGATGGCCGGGTTGTTCGTCGCCAGCGCCAGGGCCTCCTGGAACGCGTCGCGCACGCACTGGGCAAAGAACTCCGGGTCGGGCATCAGCTCGCGGCAGGAGGTCGGCGAGATCACGATGCGGCCGTCGTAGCTGGTGACCGAGAACACGAGGCCGTTGCCGTCGGAGATCGGCATGATCGCCGAGAAGTAGGTCATGCGTGCGCCGCACAGGTACAGCGGGACCTTCGGGCCCGGCACGTTGGTGATCAGGCAGTGCGCGAGCGGCGAATAGCGTCCGAGCCCGCTGGTCGCGCGGCCGAGCCACTTGCCCGAGAGCGCGAGCGTCGCCGCCGGCAGGTGGTGTCCCGCCTCGGTCAACTCGCGCGCCCCGACCGCGCGCGCGATGACCTCGGACGACGAGGTCTGCTCGTGCACGCGCGCCAGCCGCGCCACCGGGTCGGCGAGGTTGGTGCCGAGCTCGACCCGCGTCCACGACAGCTGCGGCGTCGCCCCGGCGCCGGCCTCGGGGTCACGCACATAGAAGGGCGCCATCGCCACCAGGCTCTCGCGCGGCAGCTCGTCGTGCAGTTCGAGATAGCGCCTGAGGCCCCCGCCGCACACCGCGAGCACGGCGTCGTTGACGGTGGCGCCCTTGACCAGCGAGCGGATCGCCTTGAACTCGTCGAGCATGAAGCGGCGCGTCTCGAACACGCGGTGCGGCGAGACGACCGCGTTGAAGCGCGTCACCGGCATGTGGCGCGACGGCAGCAGCCACTCGCCCATCAGCTCAACCGCCGCCGGCGCGGCGCGCCGCAGCGCGCGCCCGAACGGCCCCGCGAACTGCAGCGGCGCCTTCACCGAGTGCGCCAGGCCGCGCGCCACCATGGGCAGCCGGCGCGGCGGCCGGTCCGGGAACCAGGGCGCCGGCGGCGCGGGTGGGCGCGGCTCGGCGTGCAGGTCGTGCAGCAACATCGTGATCTCGCTGCCCTGCTCGATGTCGATCGCCGCGTGGTGGGTCTTCGTGAGCAGCGCGAAGGTGCCCGGCGGCAGGTCGAGGAGGCCGTCGAGCCCCTCGATGACGTACATCTCCCACAGCGGCCGGTTCAGGTCGAGCGGGCGCGCGTGGATGCGCGAGGCCTGGATGCAGAACTGGCGCCAGTCGCCCGGCTTGGGCAGCGCGATGTGGCGCACGTGGTACTCGAGATCGAAGTTCGCGTCGTCGACCCAGTACGGGAAGTCCAGGTCCAGCGGCACGCGACGCAGCTTCTGGCGAAAGCGCGGCAGCTTCTCGATGCGGCTCTCGATCTGCGCCAGGATGCTCTTGAAGCGCACCTTGCCGGCGGGGGCGGTGCTCTGGTCGTAGATGTGGACGAGGGTGACGTTGGCGTTGCTGTGCGTCGTGTCCGAGTAGAGGAACGAGGCGTCGTGGGCGCTGAGTTGGCGCATCGCGCGTCCTGCTTGGTCGTGGATCCCCGTGGATGCTCGCACGAGGGCGCCGCGGCGGGAAGCGGGGCGACCCGGGAGGGCCCCCTAATCGCAGGCCCGCTGCAGGGCGGCTTCCGGAAATCCTGGGCCCTTCTCCCTACTTGCGCCAGAAGTGCGGCGTGAACAGCACCAGCACCGACAGCATCTCCAGCCGTCCGAGCATCATCGCGAAGGTGCAGATCCATGTCTGGAAGTCCGTCAGGCCCTGGAAGTTGTTCGCCGGCCCGACCTGCCCGAGTCCCGGGCCCGTGTTGTTGATGCACGCGACTGCCGCGGTGGCGGCAGTGATGAGGTCCAGCCCCGAGAACAGCAGCAGCATCGTGACCACCACCATCACCGAGCCGTAGATGAGCATGAAGGCCAGCACCGAGCCGAGCACCTGACCCGGAATCACCGCGCCCCCCAGCGTCACCGGCAGCACGGCGCGCGGATGCACGATGCGCGTCAGCTCGCGCAGGGCCTGCTTGTGCAGCAGCAGCGAGCGGATCAGCTTGATGCCGCCCCCGGTGCTGCCGGCGCAGGTGGCGAAGCTGCAGAGAAACAGCATGAACACAGGCGCGAAGACCGGCCACTGGGCATAGTCGACGCTGGCGTAGCCGGTGGTGGTGGCGATCGAGACGACGTTGAACGCGGCGTGACGCAGCGACTCGGCGAAGGTCGGATACGCACCGTGCAGCGCCAGGAACGCCGCCACGATCAGTACCGACCCGATCATCAGCGGAAAGTACACGCGCGCCTCGACGTCGCGCCAGAGCACGCCGAGCGTGCGCTTCTTCCACACCAGGAAGTAGAGCGAGAAGTTCACCCCCGCCAGCAGCATGAACAGCACCGCGACGGCCTCGATCTCCGGGGAGTTGAACGCGCCGAAGCTGGCGTCGTAGGCGGCGAATCCCCCCAGGCCCATCGTGCTGCACATGTGCATGAAGGCATCGGCCCAGTGCATGCCGGCAGCGTGATACGACAGCATGCAGGCGATCGCGATCGTGAAGTAGACCGCCCACAGCCCGCGCGCCGTCTCGGCGATGCGGGGCGTGAGCTTCTGGTCCTTCAGCGGCCCCGCGGTCTCGGACTTGAACAGGTTCGAGGCGCCCACCCCCATGAGCGGCAGGATCGCCACCATCAGCACGATGATCCCCATGCCGCCGATCAGCACCATGAAGCATCGCCACACGTTCACCGACAGGGGCAGCTTCTCCAGCCCGGTGAGCACGGTGGCGCCGGTGGTCGTGAGGCCGCTCATTGCCTCGAAGTAGGCGTCGGTGAAGCTGAGCCCCGGGATCGCCAGCATCAACGGCAGTGCGCCGAAGCCCGGCAGCAGCAGCCAGGTCAGCGTGACCAGCAGGAAGCCGTCGCGCGGCTGCAACTCGCGCCGGAAGCGGCGCGTGGCCAGGCTCATCGCCAGGCCCGCGACAACGGTGATGCCGGTGGCGATCAGGAACGACTCCTCGGCCGGGTCGTGCTCGGCGAGCGCGAAGCCGAGCGGCACGAACATCAGCAGCGCGAAGGTCGCGATGATGCGACCGACCAGCGCGACGACAGCCAGGGCGCCCATGCGTCGGGCCTAGAAGAAGGTGGCCGACACCTGGAACAGCTTCTCGATCTCGCGCACCATGCGCTTCCTCGGCACGAACACGATCACGTGGTCGTGCTGCAGGATCGTGGTGTCGTGGTGGGCGATGATGACGCGCGGCTTCGCGTTCTCGGCCTCGCTGCCGTCGGCCAGGTGCAGGCCGCGAACGATGGCACCGATCAGCGCCCCTTCGGGCAGGCCGAGTTCGTCGATGCGCCGGCCGACCATCCGGCAGCTCTTGGCGTCGCCCCGAACGATCGCCTCCAGCGCCTCGGCGGCGCCGTGGCGCAGGCTGTGCACGGCCTCGACGTCGCCGCGGCGCACATAGGCGAGAAGCTCGCCGATCACGGCCTGGCTGGGCGAGATGGCGATGTCGATCGCGGTGCCTTGCACCAGATCGGCATAGGCGCGGCGGTTGATCACCGCCAGCACGCGCCGCACGCCGAGCCGCTTGGCAAGCAGGCAGGACATGATGTTGTCCTCGTCATCGCTGGTCAGGGCGATGAAGAGGTCCATCTCCTGCACGTTCTCGTCTTCGAGAAGTTCCTCGTCGGTGCTGTCGCCCTGCAGCACCAGCACCGACGGCGGCAACTGCGTGGCCAGGTACTCGCAACGTGCGCGCACCGGCTCGATGACCTTCAACTGGTACTCGCCGTGGATCTGGCGCGCCAGCCTCAGCCCGACCTTGCCGCCGCCGGCGATCATGATGCGGCGTGCCGGGCTGCCCGACTTGCCGAGTGCCGCCAGCACGGCGAGGATGTACTCGGTGGCGGCGAGAACGAACACCTCGTCGCCGGGCTCGATGCGCGTGCTGCCGTCGAGCCGGTCGAGTGCCTTGTCCTGCCGGTAGATGGCGACGATGCGCATCTCGGCGCCTGGGACCAGGGCCGGGATCTCGGCCAGGCCATGCCGCACGAGCGGCCCCTCGGCGTAGGCCCGCACCGCGATCAGGCTCACGAGGCCGTGCGCGAACTCGAGCACCTGCAGCGCCGCCGGATACTCGATCAGCTTGCAGATGTAGCCAGTGACGCTCTGCTCCGGGCAGATCACCTTGTCGACCGCGAAGCCCTTCTTGTCGAGCAGCGGGCTGCCGTCCTGGAACTCGTCGCTGCGCACGCGCGCGATCGTCGTCGGCACGCCGAACAGGTCGTGCGCCACCTTGCAGGCGACGAGGTTGGTCTCGTCCTGAGGCCCGCAGGAGATCAGCATGTCGGTGTCGGCGATGCCTGCCTCCCGCAGCACCGAGGGCTGGATCGCGTTGCCGACCACGGTGCGCAGGTCGAGCCGCTCCTGCAGCACGGCCAGGCGCGCCGGGTCGGTGTCGACCACCGTGATGTCGTTCCTCTCGGAGACCAGGCTCTCGGCGACACTCTCGCCGACGCGCCCGGCGCCGAGGATGAGGATCTTCATTCGGCGGGATTATCGGCGCGTGTTCCAGGATACAGGCTGACGAGTGCGGCGGGACGAGCTGGTTCAGCAGCACGATCATGGGCTCGCTCGAGTTCACTACTTCCCCGGCCTCAGCGACAGCAGCGTCGGCCTCCGTGTGTGTCGTGCGTCGCCCACTCGAAGCGTCGTTCGCCGAGACCCTGGCCGTTGGCATGCTGTTGGGCTGTTCACTGTGCCGAGCGAAGCGAGGCCGAATCTTGTTTTCAGCCTGCCTTCTCGAATCTGGCAAGAGCTGTTGACTGCCCCCAGAGCGGCCGCCGTCAGTAGTGGTAGCGCCCCTGCAGGAAGTCCACGCGCTCGTCCTTCACCAGGTACACGCACCGGTGTTCCTGCGTCAACCGGCGCGACCACACACCCGGGCCCAGATACTTCAGCGGCTCCGGCTTGCCGATGCCTGCAAAGGGGTCGCGCAGCACCGCTTCCACCAGGTCCAGCAGGCGCAAGGCGGTGCGGCGGTCGGTTTCGACCCAGAAGCGCAGGTCTTCGATGAACGCGGGGTCGAAGACGGCCTGTCGGGTGGCGGGCCGCTCGGGCACCCTATGCGTCGCCAAGACCCGCCTCGCGCCGCAGCGCCGCGACGGTCTTGACCCTGCCGCCCCCCTTGCGCGCGCGGCCCAGCGCCGCGAGCAGCCGTTCGGCATTGGCGGGCGAGCGCAACAGGTGCGCCGTCTCCATCAGGCTCGCCAACTCGTCCGCGGCGATCATCGCCACCGCAGGGTGGTCGCGCCGCGTGACGATGACGACTTCGCGGTCCTCGGTCACGCGGTCCATGAGCATGGCCAACTCGGCGCGGGCCTGGCTGTAGGTGGTTTCGATGGACATGGGGTCGGCGTGTCGAGTGGTACAGATGTATTGTACATGGCCCTCACCCCTTCACGCACACCACCTGCCCGAGCGTGTGCACCCCGTCCACCAGGTCGCGCTGCGCTTCCATCACCGCGTCGATGCCCCCCGCAGGCCGCGGGAGCATTCGCCCACGCGCCCGGCGCCGAGGATGAGGATCTTCATTCGGCGGGATTATCGGCGCGTGTCACTGGATACAGGCTGGCGAGCACGTCGCGCGCAGCGGCCTCGACTAGCGGCCGCAGCACGCCGGCCAGGCGCTCGGCCTCGCCGGGGGCATCGAAGCGGGTGTTGCGCCCGGCCCAGGCCGCCGCCCACTCGCTGCCGCGCAGCGCGAGCGCGGCGCGCACGGTCTCGGGCCAGTGCGCCGGCGCCTCGCCCTCGGCCCAGTCGCCGCGCCCGCGGCCGAAGTGCGCCACCGCCAGGTAGCGCAGCAGCGCCGCCTCGGCGATCGACTGCATCGCGGCGTCGCTCCAGCCGACCCAGTCACGGTCACGGCCGCGCATCACGTTGAGGCCGCGCGCCAGGCCGGCGGCACCCAGCGCGCCAAGAATCCCGCCGGCAAGCAGGCCTCCGCCGAGGGTGAGGCCACCCGTCGCGAGGTCGGCCTTCAGCCCTGCGAGCGCGCCCGAAAGCGCGCCGCCCAGCACCGCGGCGCGCCCCTCGGGCACGCGGCGGTGCGCCTGCACCTGGCCAGCGACGCGCTGCAGCACCTGCTCGAGCGCCTGGCGCCCGGCTTCGCCCTGCAGGCCATGCAGCATCAGCAGTTGCACCGTGTCGGTGCGCACGTCGTCCTGCAGCTGCCCGGCCAGGCGGCGCTGCGCGTCCTCGACCCGGTCGCCCGACGCCCCGCCGACGAACGGCACGCCGATGCGGCGCAGCCGCTCGCCGAGGTCCGCACCGCCTTCGAACTCGACGCGCTCGGCGCCCTGGCGCGCGAGCCCGGCCGCCAGCACGTCGAGCGAGCTTGCGAACTGCGCCTCGCGCTGCGCCGTCCAGCTTGCCGCCAGGCGGGCCATCGCAGCCGCATGCGCGCCAGCCAGCACAAGCCCGACGGACGCCAGCAGCGTGCCCTCGTGCACCCAGCAGCGCGCGAACGCGTCGAGCGGCAGCACCTCGCGCACCGCAGGCCAGCGCGCCAGCCGCTCGCGCCAGGCCGCGAGCTCGGCCGCCTCGGCCGCCGCCGCGCGCGGCGCACCCAGCTGGTTCAGCAGCACGATCACCGGCTTGCCGGTCCAGCCAAGCAGCTCCATCTCGGGCGCCAGGTAGCCGGCCGCGGGCTCGCCGGCGTTCACGAGGTAGAGCAGCACATCGCTGCCGTCGCGCACGTGGCGCAGCGCCTGCTGGCTGGCCCAGAACGCGCGATCGCGCCAGCGGTCCCAGACCTCGCTCAGCAGCCAGCCCAGCGGACTGCCCTGCTCCCGCAGCCTCCGCACCAGGCGCACGCTGTCGCCGAAGCCCGGCGTGTCCCAGAGCACGAGCCGGTCGCCCTGCGGCGACGCCAGCAGCTCGTGCGCATCGGCAAACTCGGTCACGTGCGCGGCATCGCGCACCTCGCCCACGTCGCGGCCGAGCAGCGTGCGGGCGAGCGTCGTCTTGCCGACGTTGGTGTGCGCTACGAGGCTGAGCGTGACGTCAGTCATGACGACGGCACCGGCGGCTCGCGCAGCACGGCCTCGAGCGCCGCCGCCGCGCCCGCCGCGTCCGCCGCGTCGTCGGCCCGGTCGACGGCATCGAGCGCCGTCGCCAGAAGCCGCACCCCATGCGACTGCGCGAAAGCGCGCCACGCCGCCTCGCGCTCGGCCACGCGCTGCGGCAGCGAGGCGAAACGGGCGCGCCACGCGCTCGTGTCGGTTACGACGAGCACCGGCGCAGGCCGCGCCCTCAGCGCCTCGAACAGGCGTCCGTGGGCATCGGGCTCGGGCGTGGCGCCAAGGTCGCACAGCACGAGCTGCAGCGTCGCCCCCGGCTCGGGCGGCGGCGGCCGGTCCTCGTCGCCGTAGGGCGTCGCGGCGGCCACGCGCAGCTCGACGCCCTCGCCGAAGACGCGGGCGAGCAGCGCGCGCAGCCCGAGTGCCGCCTGGGCCGAGGGCGGCGCGCCATGCGGCAGCACGTGCACGCGCGCCCGGCCCCGCCCGGCCTCGGCGAGCAGGCGCTGGAAGTAGGGCTCGTCGAGCGCCACCTCGATGCGCCGCGCGCGCCGCCACGCCTGCACGCCGGCCCCGGCTGCGAGCAGCGCGCGTGGCGCGATCACGGCCAACCCGAGTGTCACCGCGAAGAGGTGGATCCACGGCGCCGCGCTCGCCGCCGGGCCGTGGCCGGGCTCGGTACGTAGCGCGGCGATGGCGGCGACGTCGGGCAGCGCGATGCCGGTGACGGCGGCGGCCGGCGCGAGCAGCGTCGCGAGCAGCGCGTGCACGGCGTCCGCCTCGAGGAAGGTGCTCTGCCAGCCGGCGCGGAAGTCCAGCACGAGCCCGCGCAGGTACAGGCCGAGCACGATCCCGCCGGCGAAGGCAGCGGCAGCGAGGTGCAGAAGCAGCGCCGCCCGGGCCGCGTGCAGAGACCAGGTGCGCCGCGCCCAGTCGGCCGCGAAGCCGGGCTCCTTTCCTACAGGGCCGAGCACTCTGCCCAGCGCCGGCCCCTGCGTCAGGCGCCGGACCAGGCTCTGCACCGCCCGGCGCAGCCCCGGGCGGGCGGACGCCCCGCCCGCGGTGGCGCCGAAGCCGCGCAGGCCCTGAACGGCGAGCAGCAGGTAGACGACCAGGTTCCAGGCCAGCACCGCGAGCATCGGCGGCGCGAGCAGGTCGATCTGCCTGCCGCCGCCGACGCCGTCGGCGAACAGGCCGAGCATTCCGGCGCCGAGCGCCACCGCGGCCGGCACGCCGGCCCGGCCGGCTGCGCCGCCGCGCGGCTGCAGCCATGCCGCGAGTGTGCGGTCGCGCTGCCGCAGCCGCTCGGCGGCGTGGCGGGCCCGCTCGTCGATCCAGCGCGCCGGAGCGGGGTTGCCTCCTGCCGTCTCGCTGGCCAGACGCGTCGCCCACGCAGCGTCGGCGGGCGACCAGAGGGCCTCGGGCACCGGCGTCGTCTCGCAGGCGCGGACGAGCAGCACGCGCCGCGCCGCCACTTCGTCGAAGGTGGCCGGCGGCGTCGAGGCAGGCGAACGGGGAGGCGCTGAGCTCACGGGCCGACGCAATGTAGCGCCAACCCGAAGCGGCGTCCCCGATCGCCGCCGGCCAGCGGTCGCGCTCGCTTCAGCCGGTGTGCAACAGCGCGACGAGCTGCGCCTGGCTGTGGGTGCCGGTCTTCTCGTACATCTCGCCCACATGCGTTCGCACGGTCGAGATCTTCACGCCGAGCGCGGCTGCGGCATGGGCCGGGCGCATGCCCTGGCAGAGCATCTCGGCGAGCCGGGCCTGCATGCGTGTGAAGCGAAAGCGCCGGCGCATCGCCTCGGCGCGTGACAGCGCGACGCGCTCGACCGTGGCGAGCACCCAGCACGGAGGTGCCATCGCGTCGTCGCCGGCGCGCATCGGCTCGAAGTGAATCTGCAGCGGGACGCCCTCCCCCTCGAGCGCCAGGGTGACGCCGCGACCCTTCAGGAGCTCGGGTTGCCAGCGTCCTACGGGCACCCAGCGCCCGCCCTGGCGCACCGCGAGGCGGCCAGCCGCGTCGCGCCACAGGCCGTCGCAGCGCTCGATGCGACGCGTCGCAGCGGGGTTGGCCTCGAGCAGCTCGCCCCCGATGTCGAGCACGATCAGCGGCAGCTCGAGTACCTGCATCAGGCGTTGTCCGAGCGCCGCGAGCCGCTGGGAGCGGCCCGCGGTCGAGGC
>WBZP01002786.1_pt1 | contig 17053 bp, 13 predicted proteins | sample 5204301 | NCBI WGS metagenome assembly WBZP01 (sample SAMN12412401, study PRJNA552823) | activated sludge metagenome | isolation source: activated sludge from nitrification reactor of wastewater treatment plant... | place: USA: Pennsylvania | collected 2017
GTGACTTCGCCGACGGCGTTGCGAAGGGGCACCTTGCTCGTGAGCAGCGTGATGGTGGAGCCGCCTGGCGTCGTCTGCGGCTCCTCGATGTGCAGCTTCGCGCGCCCCGAGTCGATGACCGACCGGTCGTCCGCCCGATACAGCTCGGCGACGCTGCGCCAGCCCATGGCGAAATCGTCCTTGCCGACCAGGTCCTTCGGGTCGTCGAAGCCGGCATCGCGGGCGAACGCGGCGTTGCAGCCGAGGTACCTGAGTTCGCGATCCTTCCAGAACACCCTGACGGGGATGGCGTCGAGAATCGCCTCGACCATCGCCTGCGAGGCCCGCAGCGCGTCCTCCGCGGCCTTGCGGGCCGTGATGTCGGTGTGCGAACCCGCCATGCGCACCGGTTCGCCCTGCGCATCGCGCAGCACCGCCCCGCGGGCGAGGATCCACTTGTAGGAGCCGTCCTTGCACCGCATGCGGAACTCGGTCTCGTAGACCGGACGGTGGCCGGCGATGTACGACGTCAGGGCGTCGATCGTGCCCGGGCGATCGTCGGGATGGATCAGGTCGGCCCAGGCGGCGTACTCGTTCAGCACCTCGTGGTCGTCGTAGCCGAGCATCGACTTCCAGCGCGGCGCGAAGTAGGTCGCGTTGGTGCGCATGTCCCAGTCCCAGAGGCCGTCGGTCGAACCTTCCACGGCAATCTGGAACCGCTGTTCGCTGGCCGCGCGTGCCGCCTCGGCGTCCTTCAGCGGCGTGATGTCGGTGATGACCCCGGAAACGAGCACCGGGCCTTCGGCGTCGCGGCGGACGACGCGGCCGCGGTCGATCACCCACTTCCAGTCCCCCGCCCGAGTCCGCAGCCGGTATTGCGACTCGTAGGCCGGCGTGTCCCCGGCGAGGTGAGCCTGCAGGGCCCGCAGCACCTGTGGCAGATCGTCAGGATGGACGTGCGCCTTGAAGAACTCGATGTCGCCCTGCGCCTCGTCCGGCGCGTAGCCGAGCAATTGCGCCCAGGCGGCGCCGCGGGTGGTGCGGCCGTTCCGCGGGAACCACTCCCACACCCCGAGCCGGCCGCTGTCGATGGCGAGCTCCAGGCGATCGTGACTCTCGCGCAGCCGCTCCTCGTGCGTCTTGCGCTCGAAGGCCAGGCCGACGATGCGTTCGGCGCGCTCGACGAGCTGCAGCTCCAGCGTGTTCGGGTGGCGCGGCTCACGGTAGTAGATGGCGAAGGTGGCGACGACGGCGCCGGCCGCGTCGTGGATCGGCGTGGACCAGCACGCCCTCAGGCCGTGTTCGACCGCGAGGGGCTTGAACTCGGCCCAGAGCGGATCGACGACGATGTCGCCGACGATCACCTGGCGGTTGTGGAAGGCCGCCGTCCCGCATGATCCGACGCGGGGGCCGATGGCGATGCCGTCGATGGCTGCCGAGTAGGCGGGCGGCAGCGATGGCGCGGCCCCGAGGCGGAGCCGGCCGTCGTCGACGAGCAGCACCGAACACAGCGCGCCCGGTGCCTGGTGTTCGAGTCCGATCAGCAGCTGCTGCAGCACCGACGGGAGCGGGTCCGGCCCCATGATGAGCTCGAGCGCTCCCTTCTCCCAGCGGAGCAGCGCATCCGCCTGGCGCCGGCTGGTGATGTCGTGGGTGATGCCGAGCAGCACCCCCTGCGGCGCGCGGTCGTCGGGCAGCAGCGTGGCGTGCATTGCCAGCCACGTGCCGTGGGTGCCGGCCAGCTCGAACTCGATCGTGCCCGGCTCGCCGCTGAATACCCTGGCGATGAACGCGTCCACCTGTGCCGCCTGCGCGGAGACGACCAGGGTGCGGAGCGGACGCCCGGCGATGGCCTCGATGTTCGGCGCGCCGAACAGCTGCAGGCACACCAGATTCATGAAGGCGATGCGGCCGTCGCGGTCGAGTTTCGCCAGTCCTTCGGGGGCGTGGGCGAGCGAGAGCGGGGGCGTCGACCCCGTGGCGATGTCGACGAGCGTGCGGGGAGGGAACATCGTATCTGGACGTCGAAGACGCCTACTCGTATATCGACCTGACTGCACGAATTGCCCATCGGCGGACTGGTACGGGCCGCCTCGGAAAAACTCCTACAATCGATGTCACACCCCGATGCCGTTCACGCCGCTGCGCGTCCTGCCCCTGCATGCCGGCAACCCCGGTCCGATGACGGGCGGCGGGAACTGGACCTACCTGTTCCCAGGGCCCGTGCCCGCGCTGATCGACGCCGGAGTGGGTGAGAGGACTCACCTCGACGCCGTCTGGGCGCAGGCGCCCGAAGGACCGGCCGTCGTTGCGGTGACCCACGCCCACAGCGACCACGCCTCCGGCGCCCCGGCCATCGCGAGTCGGGCGCCGTCGGCGCGGTTCCTGAAGCATCCCTGGCCCGAGCGCGACCGGCAGGTGCCCGTGCCGTGGGGGGCGCTCCACGACGCCGATACGGTCGAAACGGCCGACGGTCCACTCGTCGCCATCCACACGCCCGGCCACTCGCCTGATCACCTCGCGTTCTGGCACGCCGCGTCGCGCACGGTCTTCACCGGCGACCTGCTGGTGCTCGGCAGCTCGGTGGTGATTCCCGGATCCGGTGGGGGCTCGCTCTCGGCGTACCTGACGTCGCTGCAGCGTGTGGCCGATCTGGCGCCGGCGCGGGCCCTGCCGTCGCACGGTCCGGCGATCGAGGACCCACTGGCCCTGATCGCCCAGTACATCGCTCATCGCCGCGCGCGCGAGGCCCAGGTGCTCGATGCACTCGCCGCCGGCGCCGCCACCCCCGCCGGTATCGCCGCGAAGATCTACGATCGGCTCGATCCCGCCCTGGTGCCGATGGCGCACCAGAGCGTGCTGGCGCACCTCGTCAAGCTCGAGGACGAAGGCCGCGCCAGTCACGACGGCGGCACGTGGCGCGTCGTCCGATAGGTGGCGCCCTGCGGGCCGGTGGTACAGTGACGAGACACGCGGCGCACGGGGCGCCAACCCGACTGCCATGGACAAGATCTTCGATTTCATCAACGTCAACCGCGATCACTACGTCGAGCAACTGAAGACGTATCTCGCGATCCCCAGCATCTCCGCCCTGCCCGCGCACGCCGACGACGTGCGCCGCTGTGCCGAGTGGTCGGTGGCCGAGCTGTCGCGGATCGGCATGCACAACGCCCGGCTGGTCGAGACGCCGGGGCATCCGGTGGTCTACGCCGAATGGCTGGGCGCCGAGGGCGCGCCGACGATCCTCTTTTACGGTCACTACGACGTGCAGCCGGTCGATCCGGTCGAGTTGTGGACGTCGCCGCCCTTCGAGGCCACCGTGCGCGACGGCGAGCTCTTCGCCCGCGGCGCGGTCGACGACAAGGGCCAGGTCTTCATGCACATGAAGGCCATCGAGGCCCACCTGTCGCAGACCGGCCGGCTGCCGGTGAACATCAAGGTGATCCTCGAGGGCGAGGAAGAGGTGGGCAGCGCCAACCTCGACGACTTCATCAAGGCGAACAAGGACCTGCTGAAGGCCGACGTGGTCGTCATCAGCGACTCGCCGATGTTCGACCGCGACGTGCCGTCGATCTGCTACGGCCTGCGCGGTCTGGCCTACTTCCAGATCGACGTGCGGGGCACCAAGTCCGACCTGCACTCCGGCTCTTTCGGCGGGGCGGTGGTGAATCCGGCGATGGCGCTGGCGACGGCCCTGGCGGGCATGAAGGACAAGAGCGGCCGCGTCAGGATCCCGGGCTTCTACGACGACGTCGTGCCGCTGCGCGAGGAAGAGCGGCAGGAGTTCGCCAAGCTGCCGTTCAACGAGAAGCGCTACCGCATGGACCTCGGCGCGCCGAAGCTGTTCGGCGAGTCGGGCTACACCACGCTCGAACGCGTCTGGGCGCGTCCGACCTTCGAGGTGAACGGCCTGCTCTCGGGCTTCACCGGCGACGGCGCGAAAACGGTGATTCCGGCCGTGGCGATGGCCAAGGTGAGCATGCGCCTCGTGCCCAACCAGCAGCCGGAAAAGATCGCCGAACTCTTCGAGGCCTACCTGAAGCAGGTGATGTCGAAGAGCGTCTCGTTCGAGCTGACCCGCATGCACGGCGGCAAACCGTGGATGACGTCGTTCGACAACCAGTACGTGCAGGCGGCCGGTCGCGCCATCGAGCGCGGCTTCGGCAAGGCGCCGGTGTTCAACCGCGAGGGCGGATCGATTCCCGTCGTGGCCACGTTCCAGGAAGAGCTCGGCCTGCCGTGCGTGCTGTTCGGTGTCGGCCTGCCCGACGAGAACGCGCACGCCCCCGACGAGAAGATCGACCTCGGCAACTTCCACAACGGCGTGATCGCGTCGGCCGCGCTGTACGACGAGATCGGCCGCCTGGCGTGACATGCGCGAGGCGGCGTCGGCCCTGGCCCGGTTCTACGGTCCGCTGGCGGCTCCGCCCCGCGATCTGTTCGCGCTCTTCGTCTGGGAAGTGATCTCGGCCCGGGCGCTGCCGGCGCGTCGTGACATCGCGTGGCAGGCGTTGAAACGGCTGCCGGCGCTGACGCCCGATGCGATGTTCCGTGCATCGAAGGACGACCTCAAGGCCGCCATCGAGGGCCTCGGGGCGTTCGAGGAGCGCTTCGACGCGCTCAAGCACGGCGCCGGACACTTCCGGCGGCTGCGGAACGTGCCCGAGCGGGTGGCCTCCGGGCTGCGCCCGGCGGTGCGTGCGCTGGCCGACGTGCCGAATCTCACGCCCGCCGGACGGTTACGGGCGTTGTTCTTCGCCGGTGGCTACGCGGTGCCGGCGGCCGACGACGCCGTGGCTCGGGTGGTGACGCGATACGCGGGACTTCGTTCGAACGCCGGTCCGCCGCGCCGGCACGCCGCCCGGCGCCACCTCGCGGCGGCGTTCGGCGGCGACCGCGACCAGCTGGCGCCAACCCTGGTGCTGCTCGCGCATCACGCAGCGCAGTGCTGTGTGGAACAGGCGCCGCACTGCGCCGTGTGCCCGCTGAAGGCGGGATGCGCGACTCCGGTGGTCGCGCCGATCAGTTGAGGGCGGCCACGCGGCGTCGCAGCGCCTTCACGTGGTTCCACACCTGCTCGGTGTCCTCGTGGGTGTCGTCGGTGCGGTCGGTGAGCGTGAGCAGGCGCAGGTACTCCTCGAGGTCGCGCAGTGCTGCCGAGAACTCGTGCAGGTGGTAGGCGAGCAGCCCGCGATCGCGCAGTTCGTCGAGCGAGCCCGGCGACATCGTCAGCAGCGCGTCGGTGACCACCCGGGCCTGTGGAAACGACCGGTTCTGCACGTAGAGCCGCTTCAGGTTCATCAGCATGCGCGAGAACATCTGCCGGCGGGTCGCGCGGGCCAGCAGCTCCGGCGTGAACGGCGTGTCCTCCGACTGGCGGGCCAGCAGGCTGCGGCAGTCGCCGTCGGTCATGATCGCACCGCCGTCGAACGGATCGACCACCAGGCCCGAGGCCGCCGATCCGATCGCGGCGTCCCACACGCGCACCAGGAAGTGCCCGGGGAAGTTGACGCCCTCGACCTTCAGACCCGCCCGCCGGGCGACGTCCATGTAGACGACCGACAGGGTGATGGGAATGCCTGTGCGTCGCGCCAGCACCTGGTTCAGGCAGCTGTTGCGGACGTCGGTGTAGTGCTCGGCGTTGGCGTGGAAGCCGAGGTCGGTGAACAGCGCGCGGTTCACGGCGTCGACGCGTGCGTGGAGCGGGCCATCGACGCCGGCCTCCGCGTTCACCGCCGCCAGGGCCTGCTGCCCGAACTGCTCGACCAGATCGAGCCAGCGCGTCGGGTCGAGCCGCGGATACTCGACCGCGGCGATGAGCAGGGCACCCGGCGAGACGTCGGGCGCCGGGCGTTCGTCCGCGGCGTCGAGCGCCTCGGCCAGCGCCGCGCCGGTCATCGTCATGCCGCCGATCCGCAGAGCTGCGCGAGGGTGTCGAGGTCGAGAGCGTGCAGTCCCGCCACCACGAGTTCGGCGTGCGGGGCCAGCGCTTCCGCCGGATAGCCGGTCGTGACGGCCACGGTCCGCAGGCCGGCGGCGCGCGCCGACTCGAGCCCCCACCGCGAGTCTTCGATGGCGATCGTGCGCTGCGGGTCGAGGGCGCGTCCGGCGTGGCGTGACAGCCGGGCGAACGCCTCGAGGTACGGGTCTGGCGCCGGCTTCGATGCCGGCGTCTGGTCCGCGCCGACGATGGTGACGAAACAGTCGCGCAACGCCGCCTTGCCGAGCACGTGCTCGATTTCGTGCGTCTGTGCCCCCGAGGCGACGGCGATGGGCACCGCGGCCGCCGCCTGACGGATGAAGGCCGCGGCGCCGGGGTACAGTAGCTCGCCCGCGGCGGCGAGCGCGTCGTAGCTGCGGCCCTTGCCGGCCACCAGCGCCTCGAGCTCGGCGGGGACGAGCGCCCGCTGCCGGTCGGCGAACACCTGGCGGAACACGCCGTGATCGTCGAAGCCCAGGTAGCGCGCGTAGTAAGCCTCGCGCGTCAGCTCGATGCCTTCCGCCGCCAGCGTCTCCTGGAACGCGCGCAGGTGCAGGCGCTCGCTGTCGGCGATGACTCCGTCGAAGTCGAAGACGATGGCGTGCAGGGCGTTCATCGGCCGGGCGTGAGTGCTTCCACGGCCCGCAGGCGCTCGCCGGCGCGGATCGGCGTCTTCAGGCGATTCTCCGACGGCGGATACGGGCAGTCGTATTCCGAGTTGTAGTAGCAGTAGGGGTGGTACGCCGTGTTGAAGTCGACGACGTAGACGCCGCTGGCCTGCGGGTCGATGTCCATGTACCGGCCGGCCGGATACGTCTCGGTGCCGCTGGTGAGGTCACTGAACGGCACGAACAGCCGCGACACCTGCTCGCCGACCTCGGCGAATGCCGTCAGCTTCATCGGCTGACCCCGCAGCGTGAACTCGAGCACGCCCACGCGCTCCATGTCGCGCTGCTTTCCGGTGGAGGTCGGCATCACCAGCCGCGTGCGCGGCTCGACCAGTTTCAGCGTGGCCGGAGCGGCGTAGTCAGGATCGATGTCGAAATAACTGATCGGCAGGAACTTCTGGACGTCGGCGGCCTTGACCGGCGACTCGCTGCTGCCCGAGCGGAAGAACTCGTCCTTGCGCGCCCGCTCGGCTTCGACCTTGCGGCGGTAGGCCGCCTCCGGCGGTTCCTGCGAACAGGCGCCAGCGGCCAGCGCAATCGCCAGCAGCGCGATGCGCCATGTGTTCGTGCCCAACACGCTCTCAGTGTGCCACAGACGGCCGACACGCCGGTCAGTCGAACGGGTAGGCACCCTGCGCCGCAGCCGCGTCGGCGAGCTGCCGGCGCAGCCGCACGGTGTTCAGCGGCGCCGGCTTCAGCACGCGCCGCAGCCCGGCCAGGTGGGTCCGCAGCGTGTCGCCCTCGGCCAGTGCGGCCAACGCCGTACGTGCTGCTCGTTCGACGACGGCGGCGGCGTCATCCGCGGCGACGAGGGCGGCGGTCTCGTGCAGGCCGGCCGCCGTGTCCGCGGCAGCTCGCGCCCGCAGCACGGCGCTGTCGGCGGCAAAGGTCTGGATGGCGAGATCGGCGACCAGCGACAGCACCTCCTGCTCGTGCTGCAGGGCGTCGCCCAGCGTCTGCATCGCCACCCCGGCGACCAGCAGCGTCGTCCTGCGGCACGCCGCCACCGCGCGCCCCGCCGCCTCGAGCGGCGACTCGCTGGCCGGCGGCATCGCCGGCGCGCCCAGCAGCTCTGCCTGCAGCGCCTTGCCCGCGGCCAGCAGCGGCAGATCGCCCTTGAGCGCCTTCTTCACCAGCAGGCCAGGAATCAGCAGACGGTTGATCTCGTTGGTGCCCTCGAAGATGCGATTCACCCGCGCGTCGCGGTATTTCCGCTCCACCGGATAGTCGGCGACGAACCCGTTGCCGCCGTGGATCTGCACGGCCTCGTCGACGACGAAGCCCGCCACCTCACTGCCGTGTACCTTGGCAATCGACGCTTCGACGGCGAACTCCTCCAGGGCCTCGAGCACGGCGGCTGGTCCGCCGCCGGCGGCGGCAATCGCCTCGTCGAGGAGCCCGGCCGTTCGGTAGACCAGGCTCTCGAGCGCGTACTCCGCGGCCACCATCGCGCCGAGCTTGTGGCGGATGGCTCCGAACGTCGCGATGGGCGCTCCGAACTGCCGGCGTTCCGCCGCGTACCTGGCGGCGTCGGCGATCGTGCCCTTGGCGCCGCCAGACGTCATGGCGCCGAGCTTGAAGCGGCCGAAGTTGAGGACGTTGAACGCCACCTTGTGGCCGCGGCCGAGATCGCCGAGCACGGCGTCGGCCGGCACGCGCACGTCCTGGAAGACCACGGGCGTGGTCGACGAGCCGTGGAGGCCCATCTTGTGCTCTTCCTGCCCGCTCGACACGCCCGGCCAGGCCCGCTCGACCAGGAACGCGGTGAAGTGCACGCCATCGACCTTCGCGAACACCACGAACACGTCGGCGAAGCCGCCGTTCGAGATCCAGGTCTTCTCGCCCGACAGCACGAAGCTGCCATCGGGCTGGCGCGTCGCCGTCGTGCGCGCGCCCAGCGCATCGGACCCGGCACCCGGCTCGCTGAGGCAGTAGGCGCCGGCGAGCTGTCCGCTCACGAGTCCCGGCAGGTAGCGCTGCTTCTGCGCGGCGGTGCCGTAGAGCGTGATCGGCAGGATCGTGAGATTGGCCTGGGCGCCGAAGGTCGTCGCGAACGAGGCGTTGCGCGCCAGCTGCTCGCTGACCAGCAGCGAGGCCACCTTGTCGAGGTCGACGCCGCCGTACGTCTCGGGCACGCTCGTGCCGAGCAGGCCCAGCGCGCCGCACTTTCGCAGCAGCTCGCGGTTCAACGCCCAATCCTTCGCTTCGAGGCGCTCCAGCACCGGCAGCACGTCACCGGCCATGAACTCGGCCGCCGTCTGCTCGATCATCCGGTGTTCGTCGCTCAGGCGCTCGCGGGTCATCACCGACGCTGGCGCCGTCTCCGCCACCAGCCATCCGCCGCCGCGTGCCGCGAGGGGCAGGGTTCCGATCGCCATGTCTCGCCTCCGTGAGTCGATCAGTCGCACCGTTCGAAGATGCCGGCGGCGCCCATGCCGCCACCGATGCACATCGTGACCAGTCCGTAGCGGGCGCCACGCCGGCGCATCTCGTGCACCAGAGATGTGGTCATGCGCGCCCCGGTACAGCCGAGCGGGTGGCCCAGCGCGATGGCGCCGCCGTTCACGTTCAGCCGGTCGTCGGCGATGCCGAGATCCTGCTGACAGGCCAGCACCTGCGACGCGAACGCCTCGTTGAACTCGACGAGGTCGATGTCGTCCAGCGAAAGGCGTGCCTGGGCCACGGCTTTTCGCACGGCGGGCACGGGCCCGAGGCCGAACAGCTCCGGGGCGACACCCGCCGTGGCGAACGTGACGAAGCGGGCCAGCGGCGTGAGCCCGTGGGTCCGCGCGTAGTCGGCCGACACGAGCACGAGCGCCGACGCGCCGTCACTGGTCTGCGACGAGTTGCCGGCGGTGACGGTGCCGGCGACGTGGAACGCCGGCTTCAGCGCCGCCAGCGCCTCGAGGGAGGTGCCGCGGCGCGGGCCCTCGTCGGTCGCGAACAGGGCCTCGCGCACGGCGGGCGCACCGCCGGCGTCGGGTTCGACGGTGTGCACCGGCACCGGCACGATCTCGCCGGTGAACCGGCCGGCGTCGATCGCTGCGAGGGCACGTTCGTGCGAGCGCAGCGCGAAGGCGTCCTGCGCTTCGCGCGACACCCGCGAGGCCCGGGCATGGTTCTCGGCGACGAGCCCCGTGGTGAGATAGACGTCCGGATACTCGGTCACGAGCGTGGGGTTCGGCGCCACCTTGTGGCCGCCCATCGGCACCAGGCTCATCGACTCGGTGCCGCCGGCGATGACCGCCCTGGCGTCGCCGAGGCGGATACGATCGGCGGCGTACGCGATCGCCTGCAGGCCCGACGCGCAGAAGCGGTTCACGGTCACGGCCGACGTGGTCACCGGCAGGCCCGCGCGCAGGCCGGCGATGCGCGCCACGTTCAGCCCCTGCTCGGCTTCCGGCATCGCGCAGCCCATGACGACGTCGTCGATGTCGGCCGCGGCCACCGCCGGCACCCGCGCCATCGCCTCGCGGATCACCAGGGCACCGAGTTCGTCGGGCCTGGTGAACCGCAGCGCGCCGCGCGGCGCCTTGCCCACGGGCGTGCGGACGGCGGCGACGATGACGGCGTCGTGCATCTCAGATCTCCCAGTCGGCCAGCAGGCCCTCGACGGCGTCGCCGACCAGCGCCGTCTTGCCCTCGAAGAGGTGGTTGGCGTGTTCGATCGTGGCCAGCTCTCGCGGCTCGGCGAGTGTGCCGTAGAACTTCCGCACGTCGGACACGGGAATCAGCTCGTCGTCTTCGCCGTGCACGATGAACACCGGTTTCCCGGCGGCGGCGAGTTCCTTGTAGTCGTAGCGATCGACCGGCGGCGCCACCAGCAGCACCAGCGAGACGCGCGGGTCCGCGGCGCCGACGCCGGCCGCGATCCAGGAGCCGAACGACATGCCGGCTGCCCACACCGGCAGGCCCGGAAAGCGCTGCCGCGCGAAGGCGATGGCGGCGCGGAAGTCATCCTGCTCGCCGGGCCCGGCGTCGAAGCTGCCGGTGCTGAGTCCGACCCCGCGGAAGTTGAAGCGCAGGGCGGCGACGCCGACCCGGGTGAGGGCCTTGGCCGTCTGATAGAGCGCCTTGGTGTGCATGGTGCCACCGTGCAGCGGATGCGGATGGCCGCACACCGCGACGGCGCGGGGTGGTCCCGACGGCAGGTCGAGGCGTGCCTCGAGCGTACCGGCGGGGCCGGGGATCTCTCTAAGAAACTCTGTGGGCACGAACGAACTCCGGAAGGGGATTGGCGGTGGATCGGCTGGTCGACGCACGTACCACCGTGGCCACGCACTCGGTGAACTCGCGCGTCTTCGTCACCGTGCCGATGTGACCGGTGTGAGCGAGGGTGACGATTGGCGCGTGCGGCAGCCAGCGCGCGTACTGACGGGTCGCAGACGGCGGCACGACACGCTCGAGCGCGTCTTCACCGGTCACGATCATCGCCGGGAGGTCGAGGGGCTGATCGACCGAGAAACGCGCCTGCTCGAGCCAACGCAGCCGGCGCACCATGCGCAGGGGCGACGTGGGCGCGGACGCCACGCGGCGTCCGTGTGCCGTCAGGAAGCGCCAGCGTTCCCGTCCTTCGGGAAACGCCGCACGAATCTCGGGATAGGCGCGGAACGGCGCGCCGAGCAGGAATGCCGGCGTCATCAGGATGGGCGCCGCCATGTAGCGGCGGGCGCGTGCGGGCAGCCACGCCGGCGGCGGCGCGGAGGCCACGACCAGTCCCGCCACCTCGCCACGATGGCGCGCGGCGTACTCGGTGACGACCGCGCCGCCATACGACACGCCGACCAGCACGGGGCGGCGGGCGTCCGTGCGCTGGAGCACGTCGTCGAGCTGCCGCAGGTAGTTTTCGAACCCGAGCGACGCCTGCCACGAAAAGCCGCTGGTCGGCTCGTCCGCCAGCGAGTAGGTGATCACGCGGCCCAGTGCGGCCAGGGCCTCCACCGTGGGCAGGCTCCACTCGTGCCGGCCCTGGATGCCGGGCACCAGCACGATCGGCCGCCCCTCGCCTCGCTCGACGATCCGCGGAGCCATCAGTTCCTCAGCGGCTTGCCCGTGGTGAGCGTGTGCTGGATCCGCGCCAGCGTCTTCGGCTCACCGAGCAGGCGCAGGAAGGCCTCGCGCTCGAGGTCGAGCAGGTGCTGCTCGCTCACCGTCGTCGCGTGCGGCACGGCGCCTCCGGCGAAGACGTGAGCCAGGGCCTTGCCGACGGTGACATCGTGGTCGGTCGCGCGCCCGGCCCGCCAGGCCAGGTGCACGCCGAGTTCGAGGGCCGCCTTCAGCGACGCGCCGCCGACGGCGATCGGCTGCGCTACCGGTGGCCGGTAGCCCTCGGCGACCCGCTGCAGCGCCACCGACTTGGCCTCGGCGATCAGGCGCTCGCGGTTCATCGAGAACGAATCGACCGTCGACAGATAGCCGAGGCGGCGCGCATCGGGCCCGCTCGCCGACACCTTCGCGAGCGCCACCGTCTCGAACGCCTGCTGTACGAAGGGCAAGGGGTCGGCGGTCGGTGACGGCCGCTTCGCCATCGCCCGCGCCAGCATCTCCTTGGTGCCGCCGCCAGCGGGAATCAGGCCGACACCGACCTCGACCAGACCCATGAACGTGTCGCCGGCGGCGTGCACCCGATCGACGTGGAGCGCGATCTCGCAACTGCCGCCGAGCGCGAGCCCGGCGGGGGCCGCCACGACCGGCACCGGGCTGTAGCGCATCGCCAGCACTGCGCGCTGGAAGGTGCGCACCATCACGTCGAGGTCGTCCCAGTTGCCCTCCTGCGCCTCGAGCAGCACCAGCATCAGGTTGGCGCCGGCCGAGAAGTTCGCCGCCTCGGTGCCGACGACGAGCGCCTGATGGTTCTTCGCGGCTTCGTCCACGCCGGCGTGCAGCATCTCGAGCGTGTCGCCGCCGATGGTGTTCGCCTTCGAGTGGAACTGCACGCAGAGCACGCCGTCGCCGAGATCGACGAGGCTGGCGCCGGCGTTCTTCCGTACGACGCGCGAGGCCCGCAGGGCTTCGGTGAGGATGAGCCGCCCGGGCCCCGCCGGCGGCAGGGGAGACGTGCGCACGCGGGCCACGATGGCGCCATTGGCCTCGGTGAGGCGTGGCGGCACGTCGGTGATCCCGGCGGCGCGTGCGGCTTCGACGATGGCGGCGGGCCCGATCGCGTCGATGAGCTCGAACGGGCCGAGCTCCCACCCGAAGCCCCAGCGCATGGCCCGGTCGACGTCGTCGATCGAGTGCGCGATGTCATCGGCCACCCGCGCGGCGTAGACCAGCGTGGGGGCCAGCGTCTCGCGCAGCAGCGCGCCCACCCGGTCCTGGCCGGTGAAGAGCGTCCGTACCCGCGTGCCGATGTCGTCGATGGCCATCGCCGCCGCGATCGACGGGAACGACGCTTTTTTCTGCGGCGCATAGTCGAGCGTGGCGGGATCGAGGGTGCAGATGACCGACGCGCCCGCGGCGTCCTTGCGGCGCTCGTAGAACCCGCGGCCGGCCTTCTCGCCGAAGGCACCGCGTTCGAGCAGGCGTGCGACCAGTGCCGGACGCGCGAACCAGGCTCGATCGGAGGCGCCGGGCAGGCGGTCCTCGAGGTTCTTCAGCACGTGGGCGACGACGTCGAGGCCGGCGATGTCCATCGTGCGGAACGTCGCCGACGCAGGACGGCCGATGGCCGCGCCGGTGATCGCATCGGCCTCGTCGATGGTGCAGTGCCCGGCCTCGACGGCGCGGATGAGCGCCGCCACGCCGTGCAGGCCGATGTGATTGGCGATGAAGTTCGGCGTGTCCCTGGCGACCACCACGCCCTTGCCGAGCGTGCGATCGCCGAACGCCGACATCGTCGCGATCACCGCGGGATCGGTGTCCGCGGTCGGGACGAGCTCGAGCAGCGGCAGGTAGCGCGGCGGGTTGAAGAAGTGCGTACCCAGCCAGCGGCGGCGCACGTCGAGCGGCCATCCATCCGCGATGGCGCCGACCGGGATGCCGGAGGTGTTCGTGCTCAGAATCGCGTCGGGCCGGCAGCCCGCGACGACCTGCGCGAGCAACGCGCGTTTGGCGTCGAGGTTCTCGACCACGGCCTCGACCACCCAGTCGCAGCCGGCGATGAGGGCAAGATCTTCGGCGAAGCCCCCGGTGTGCACGAGCCGCGCGGTATCGGGCATGAACGCGGGATCGGGCTTCAGGCGCAGCGCCTTCTGCAGGCCCTGCGCCGCCGCTTCACGCGAGACGTCGAGCAACACCGACGGCACGCCGGCGTTGGCGAGGTGCAGCGCGATCTGCGCGCCCATGACGCCGGCGCCGAGCACGCCCGCCGTCAGGATCCTCATGCGGCGCCTCCCTGTGGCTGCGGGCCGTTCACCCCATGGAAGAAGAGGTCGAGTACGGCGTCGGCGTCGCGTTCGAGCGCGTAGCGCCGCTGGCTGAGCATCCAGTTGGTGGCCATCTCGTCGAGGGCGCCGAAGAGGATCTTGGCGGCGACCGTCGCGTTGACGTCGCGCCGGAACAGGCCGGCGGCCTGCCCCGATTCCACCGCTTCGCGCAGCAGGCCGAGGTACTCGCGCAGGTAGCTCGACGAGAAGCGCTCCATGAACTTGGTCGACTGCCGCAGCTCGACCTGGAAGACGACGGCGAGGTCGCGGTCGCGGCCGAGCCGCTCGAGGTGCAATCGCGCCAGGCGCCGCAGGCGCTCACGCGGATCGGCGGCGCCGTCGAGCGCGGCGCGGCCGTCGGCGATGGCGTCGCGCATCGTCCGTTCGAACAGCGAGACCAGCAGGTCGTCCTTGCTGCGGAAGTAGAGATACACCGTGCCAGCGGCCACGCCCGCCGCGCGCGCGATGTCGGCGACCTGCGCGTTGAAGAACCCGCGCTGCGCGAATACCTGGGTGGCGGCGCGCAGGATGGCGTCGCGCTTGTCGGCGACGGCCGGGCGTGTCTCGGACGGCCGCCGGGCGGCGGGTTGGACGGCGGCGGGGCGAGCCATGAATGAATGTTCATTCATTTTTCGGCCGACGGTGGCTTGCTGTCAACGCCCGCGGGCGGATGCGACGCTCAAGACGCCGGTGCGACGAGCGCTCGCAGGCGCTGTTCCGTCAGCGGCGCCGCCTTCAGCAGCGTGGCGCCAATGTCGAGCGCCTCGGCGGCCCTGGCGGAAGCGCCGGCCGCGTCGCCGGCACGCGCCAGGCAGAGCGCCTCGATCTTCAGGCCGACCACGCGCCAGGCGACGGGCATGCCGCTCGCGGTGAGCGACCGCGCCTCGTCGAGCAATGCGGGCACAGGACCGCATTCCCCGGACTCCATCATGGCGTCGGCGACGTCGAGGAGGAGCATCCAGCGCGAGGTCGAGAACTCCAACCGGCGGCGTTCGACCTCCTCGAGCACCTGGCGAGCCATCGTGAGACCGCGCGCCCGCTCTCCTGCCTGGGCCAGCCTCGTCGCCCACGAGGCCTTGAGGCGAACTTCCGCGAACGGCGTGCTGCGCCCCGGGGCCAACGCGAGGGCCTGTTCGAGGGCTCGCGCCGCCGCCCTGAAATCCCCTTCCGCGGCGGCAGTGTTCGCCTGGAGGCGCAGCAGGGACAAACGGACCGTGTCGCCGTCGGGATGCCCCTCGACCACCCGCACACCCTCGTCGAGTATCGAGCGCGCCTCCGCGATGCGACCCAGGTCGATCAGATGGCTCGCGTGCTGGACCAGGATCGAGGACCGGTCGATTCGGGTCAGCTGCTGGTCCGAAATCGCGGGCAGCATCGCGACCGCCTCGCGCGTGAGCGCTTCGGCGCGGGCCGGGTCGGCCTCGCACCGCGACGCGAGGCGGGCCCGGGACGTGAGGTACACGACCCGGGGGCGTGGCGACGGCGTGTCGATCAGGCCTCTCGCCGCCGAGTCCCACTCCGCGGCCAGGGCCGAGGCATCTTCGCAGCGCGCCGCACTCACCTGCATGAGCACGAGGTTGCCGATGGCGGCCGTGTGCACTGTCGCGTCACCACTGGTCCTCGCGCGCGCCAGAGCGCGCTGCGCCATCTCGAGGCCCCGCGCCTCGTCGCCGTCGCTGAACGCGGTGTAGGCCAGCACGCTCTGGACGCCGGCCCGCACGTCCATCCGGAGCGTGTCATCCGACTCGAGGGACTGGTCGGTGCGCGCCGCCAACTCCGCCACGGTCATGCCGCGACGCCCGCCGTTCTCCGGACTCGCCGCCGAGAGCATCCGGTACAGGACGTCCACCGTCTGCTGTGCCCGCTGGCCGGCGGCGAAGGCCCGCTGCTGCTGGCTCCACGCAACGGCCGTCAGCACGCCGATTGCGACAGTCGCCGCCATCGCGCCCGCCGTCGCGACCGGATGCCTGGACATGAGCCGAGCGGTGCGGTAGCCGAGCGTCGGGCGACGCGCCGAGACCGGCCGTCCGTCGGCGAGCGCCTCGAGGTCGGCCGCGAGCGCTCCCGCGGTCGGATACCGCCGGCGCCAGTCTGGCGCCAGCGCCTTCTGCAGTACAACCTCGAGGTCTCCCGTGAGCTGCGACCGCAGCCGGGACACGGTGGTGCCGCGCCGATCCGCCGCCTCCGCGGTGATCGTCTCGGTGATCCGTGCCGGGGCGTCGCGGCCCAGCATCCGATCAGCGGTGGAGACGAACGAGCCCTTGCCGCCGAACGGCCATGCGCCGGTGGCGAGTTCGTACAGGATGAGGCCCAGACTGTAGGTGTCGGATGCCGTCGATACCGGCTCGTGCCGCAACTGCTCGGGACTGGCGTAGTGCGGTGTCAGGCGGATCGTGGTCGTGGCCGCGCCCGGCGCCGACAGCAGCTTCGACGTGCCGAAGTCGACGATCTTCGCCCGTCCGTCGGCGGTGACGAGGATGTTCGACGGTTTCAGGTTGAGGTGGGCGACCAGCCGCTCGTGCGCGGACTGCACGTCCCGGCAGACGGCCGCCATCATCCGCAGGCGTTCGCCGACGCCCAGGCGCCGGGTGTCGCAGAACGTGTCGATCGGCGCGCCGTCGACGAGTTCCATGACCAGATACGGCCGCCCGACCTCGTCGCGGCCGGCGTCGATGAAGCGCGCAATGCCGGGGGAGTCGAGGCTCGACAGCAGGAATCGCTCGCGTTCGAAGCGCGCCAGGTCGTCGGGTGTGGTCGCGTGTTCGTGCAGCCGCTTGATAGCGACGCGTGACGGTTCGCCGGGACCGGGCCGCGTGGCCTCGTAGACCGTGCCGAAACCGCCGCTGCCGATGACCCTGGTCAGCGTGTACGCCCCGAGCGCGCGCGGCAGCTCCTCCTCGGCCGCAGGGCTGGCGGCGGAATCGTTCGCGCCACGTCGCGCTTCGGCCCGTTCGTCGGCAGCGACGAGGCGCATCACCTCGGCGCGCAGCGCCGCGTCCGGCTCGAGCTCGGCGAGACGGGCCTCGACCTCGTCGGCCGGCCACTCGACGGCCGCCTCG
>WBZP01003478.1_pt1 | contig 17053 bp, 18 predicted proteins | sample 5204301 | NCBI WGS metagenome assembly WBZP01 (sample SAMN12412401, study PRJNA552823) | activated sludge metagenome | isolation source: activated sludge from nitrification reactor of wastewater treatment plant... | place: USA: Pennsylvania | collected 2017
CGGAGAACATCATCCGCGGCTTCTATCCGGAGATGGGTGACCACGCCTTCCTGCGCGTGATGCGCATCACCATCGTCTGCTTCGCCTGCGTCGTGCTCGGCTTCGCGCTGTGGTCCAACGCCTCGATCTTCAAGATGGTCGAGAACGCCTACAAGGTCACGCTCGCCGGTGCCTTCGTGCCGCTTTTCTTCGGCGCCTTCTGGAAGCGGGCGACGACGCAGGGCGCGCTGTGCGCCATCTTCGGCGGCCTGCTCTCGTGGATCCTGGTCGAACTGCTGGTCGGCGAAGCCAGCCTGGTACCGCCGCAGCTGATCGGCCTCGGCGTCTCGACGTTCGGCATGATCGCCGGCTCGCTGCTGCCGCAGTGGATCGGCAAGCCGACGCCGCAGGTCGACCTGCATGCCGAGCTGCACCACCACGCTGCGGCGGAAACGCACCACGTCGCGGATCATCCGCACCACCACTGACCGGATTCCATGACTGCCACATTGCCGCGGCGCCTTGACCGCGCCGAAGCCTTCTTCTGGTTTCTCGACCGCTTTTCGTCGATGAATTTTGCGGTCATCGCGGAAGGCCGGGGGATGATCGACACGGTGGCACTGCAGAATGCATTGACCGCTGCACAGTTGCGCCACCCGCTGCTCGCCGCCGGCATCGACGCAGACGCCGGGGGCTGCCTGCACTTCGCGCCGCTGCCGGCCAACGGCATTCCGCTCGAGCGGATCGAGGCTGAAGACTGGCGGACGGCACTGGCAGAACGCATCGTCGTCAACTTTCCGCTCGGCAGTGCGCCGCTCGTTCGCGCCTGCCTGCTTGGCAAGGATGATCACTGGGCGGTCGCGCTGATCTTGCACCATTCGATCGGTGATGCCCGCTCGGCGTTCACCGTACTCGGCGAGATCCTGCAGGCGACGGCCGGCCTGCCGGTCGACCGCACAACGCTGCCCCTGGCGCCGGCGCTCGGCGATCTCTATCCGCCGCAATTCCTCGGCGAATCACGCGGCCGGCACCTCGAACAACTCAAGGCGCTGCGCCGGGCGGCCGTCGAGAAAACCGGCCTGCCCGCGCCGCAAGCCGGCCACACGCACAGTCGCGACCTGCAGCCGCGCTTCCTGTCGCTGCATTTCTCGCCCGCAGAAGTGGGCGCGCTGGCGGCGGCGGCACGCGCCGCACAGGCGACAGTGAACGGCCTGATCGGAGCGGCGCAACTGATTGCGCTGCGCGAGCAGTTCGGCGACACGGACGAGCGGACACTCGGCATTACCTGCGCCGCCGATCTGCGCCCGCATCTGGCCATTCCGGTCGGCGCGGAGACGCCGGGCTTCTACGTGACACTCGTCACCAGCATCCAGCGCGTCGGGGATGCTACCGGCCTGCTGCCACTCGCGGCACGGGTGACCGGGGCCATCCGCCAGCAGATCGCGGGCGGTTTCGGCCACCTGTTCTACGACTTCATGCCACCGGTCGATCAGTTTCCTGCCAACGACCAGGGCATCGCCGGTTTCAGTGGGCTGATGGCAAAAGGCGTGCAGACCAGCCTGCTCTCCAACGCCGGGCGCCTGCCGGCGCTGCCCGACCTGCCCGGCCTGACGGTCACGGCGCGTTCCTTCGCACTGTGCCCGACGACGACGCAGCCTGTGTTTACCGCTGTCGCGACCGACGAAAGCGGCATGACCATCAACCTCAACTACAACGCAACCCAGCTCGCGCCCGAGACGGCTGTCGCCATCGCCGCCGCGATGGACCGCCTGCTGCGTTCAACCACGACCTGAAGCAGGCGCTCCGCCGGCAAATCCGCGGAGCGCCATGGATCGCACCGAGACTTCGGCGCGACGTCCCCTGTTGCGGTAAGATTTTCAAAAATCAGACGACCAGGGAGAGGTCCATGACCGACGCCGCACTGCTCGACGCTGCCCGCATTCTCGACGGCAGCCCGGTTCCCACCTTCGTGATCGATTCCAGCCACGTCATCGTGTACTGGAACGACGCCCTGGCCCGCATGTCCGGCATTCCGGCTGCGGAAGTGCTCGGTACCCATCATCAGTGGCGGGCGTTCTATCCCGCCCATCGCCCGGTACTGGCCGATCTCGTCGTCGACGGCGCGCCGCGCGACCTGCTCGAGAAGTTCTATCGTGGCAAGTACCGGCCGACCGAGCACTGCGACGGCGGCTGGGAGTCGGAGGATTTCTTCCCGCACTTCGCCGGCGAAGGTTGCTGGCTGGCGTTCTCCGCCGCGCCGATCCGCAATGCCGACGGCAAGGTGGTCGGTTGCGTCGAAACGCTGCAGGACATCACAGAACGCAAGGAAGCAGAACTGCACAGGCGGGAAGCCGAGCGGCAGCTCTCCGAAATCGTCGCCGGCAGTCCGGTCGCCACCTTCGTGATCGACAACCACTGCCGCGTGACGCACTGGAACCGCGCCTGCGAGGCGCTGACCGGCGTCATGGCCAGCGAGATGATGGGCAAGTCGGAGATCTGGCGCGCCTTCTACCCCTACGAGACGCGCCGCGTGGTGCTTGCCGAAATGCTGGTGCGCGGCGCCGGCGCGGCGGAAGTCAGCGATCGCTACACGGGCCACGCACAACCCTCGGCCCTGGTGCCCGGCGCCTTCGAGGCCAAGGACTTCTTCCCGACCTTCGGCGAGGGCGGCAAGTGGCTGCACTTCATGGCCGCGCCACTGCACAACCTGCGCGGACAGACCGTCGGCGCGATCGAGACCCTGGTCGACCTCAGCGCAAGGGCGCCGGACAGCCACTGAACCAGGAGCCCCGGCCATGTCGCCCGATCGGACGCCACTGCAGCCCTTCCTCGGCCCTGCAGGCGTTGCGCTCTTTGGTGCATCCGCCGAGCCCGGCTCGCCCGGCTTTGGCCTGCTGCAGAACCTCAAGGGCGGCGCCTTATCCGGACGCATCCACCTCGTCTCGGCCCGACACAGCGAGATCGCCGGCCACCCCTGCCACGCCACACTGGCCGACATTCCGGCAACACTGAACCTGGCAGTCATCGCCACACCGCCCAACACGGTCTGCGGCATCGTCGAGGCCTGTGCGCAGCGCGGGATACGCGCTGTCGTCGTGCTCACCGACGGCCTGCGCCCGACCACACCGGCCGGCATCCAGCTCGCCGAGACTGCCGCCCGCCTCAAGGTCCGCCTGTTCGGGCCGAATGCGCTGGGCTACGTGCTGCCCCACGCCGGATTCAACCTGACGCCGATCACGCAGGCAGTGCCGCCCGGAAATCTGGCGCTGGTCTCACAGTCGGCGGCCGTCTGTGCCCACATCCTCGACTGGAACCACAACGAGGAGTTCGGCTTCTCGGCGATCTTCGCGCCCGGCGAATCCAACGACATCGAACTGCCGGAGATCCTCGACTATCTTGCCGGTGACCCGAAGACGGAAAGCATCCTGCTCTACCTCGAAGGCTTGCGCGACGCCCGCGGTTTCATGAGCGCCGTTCGCGCCGCTGCCAGCATCAAGCCGGTGATCGCGGTCAAGGCGGGGCAGCATCCGTTGTCCAGCCAGATCGCGGAGGCTCACAGCGGCGCGCGCAGCGACCGTGACGACGCCTTCGATGCGGCGCTGTGCCGGGCCGGCGTCCTGCGCGTACGCGCCATCGGCGACATGTTCTCGGCGGCCCGCGCCCTGACCACGCCGCGCAAGCCGCGCGGCAACCGGCTGGCGATCGTCGGTAACGGCGGCGGTCCGGCGATCATGGCGCTCGATCAGGCTGGAGAGCTCGACATCGCGCTCGCCAGTTTTTCTGCCATCACCGGCGAAAAGCTGGAAGGGCTGCACCCCGGCTCGTGGTCCGACGGCAACCCGGTCGATGTCGGCTTCGATGCCGACCCGGCGCGGTTCGTCGATGCCATCGATGCCTGCCTGGATGATCCCGGTGTCGACGGCGTACTGGCGATCCTGACGCCGAACACCCATGTCGACCCGCAAGCCGTCGCCGAGGCAACGATCGCTGCGGCCAACCGCACGGACAAGCCGGTGCTCACCTGCTGGCTCGGCGAGCTTCATACACGCAGTTCGCGCAGCACCTTCGCACGCGCCCGCTTTCCGACCTTCCGCACGCCGGAAAATGCCGTGACCGCGTTTTCCTTCATGGTGAACTGGGTGCACAACCAGGCCTTGCGCCTGGAAACACCCGCCGCAATGACGTCGTACACGCCCCCCGACATTGCCGCCGCCCGCGGCATCATCGAACACGCGCTCGACGAAGGACGCACTGCGCTGACCCTGCCCGAGGCGAAGGCCGTCCTCGCCGCCTTCCAGGTGCCGGTCTCGCAGACCCTGCAGGCGGAGAGCCCGACGGAAGCCGTCAGCGTCGCCAACCATCTCGGATATCCGCTCGCCATGAAGGCGCTGCCCGCGGCCGCCGGCGTCCACAAGAACCTGCGCTCGGCACCCGAAGTTGCGCTCGCCTTCCGCGAACTCTCCGCCCGCGGTGCCACCACCGTCCTGCTCGAACCACAGGTGCACAAGCCGGAGGGCCGCTGGCTGGCGGCTGGCCTTCGCTGCGACCGCCTCTTCGGGCCGGTCATCACGCTCTCCGAAAGCGGCATTGCGCCGATCATCTACAACGCCCGTTCGGTCGCGCTGCCGCCGCTCAATGCCCGCCTCGTCGACACCATGCTGCGCGTGCCGCATGTCGCCCGCCTGCTCGGCCCGCTGCCCGGCAAGCCGGCGGTCGCCGAGGCGCCGCTGCGCGAGATCCTGCTGCGCATCTCGGAGATGGCGAGCGAGTTGCCCTGGCTGACGCGACTCGACATCGCGTCCCTGGTCGCCGACAGCCACGACGCCATCGCCGTCGACGTCCACATCGACCTCCAGCCGCTGCCACCGGATCACGAGCGCTACGGGCACATGGCGATCTGCCCGTACCCGTCGCAACTGGAATCGGAAGAAGGGTTGAAGGACGGGCGGACATGTACGCTGCGCGCCATTCGGCCGGAAGACACTGCGGCACTGCAGGATTTCGTGCGCCGGCTGTCGGTGCGCAGCAAGCGCCTGCGCTTCTTCTCCGCGCTCAGCGAACTACCGCGACACCAGCTCGCGCGCTATGCGCAGATCGACTACGGTCGCGAGATGGTCATCATCGCAACCTGCCAGGAAGAGGGCCAGCAACGCATCCTCGGCGAGGCGCGCTACTCGATCCTGCTCGACGGCCGCAGCTGTGATTTCGCGATCGTCATTGCCGACGACATGGCCGGGCAGGGCCTCGGCTCCCGGCTGATGAACCGCCTCATGGAGGCGGCACGCGAACAGGGCCTCACCACCATTCGCGGCCAGGTGCTCGCCGACAATGAGCCGATGCTGGGTCTCATGGAAGCATTGGGTTTCATGATCAACCTCACCGACGACGAATCCATGGTCGAGGTATCCCGCCGGCTGGACTGAGCCCGGCGGCCACTTCCAGCCCGCAAGGCACGGCGTAGCGCCCGCTCAGGCCTCGTCGACCGAGAAGCCGATTTCCGCCCCGCCCTCGACGATCTTCTTCACGGCGCACTGGCGAATCGCCTCGAGCACCGTCGCGCGTTGCTCGGCACTGAAGTGCTCGGGAAAGCGAACTTCGGTCTTGAATTTCGACAGCGTCAACGGTCCGCCGGGACCGGCGAAGGGCTTGCAGTGGATGTCGATGCCCAGCGGCGAAATACCGAGTTCCTTGCAGGCCTTCTTGGCGAATACGGCGGCACATCCGGCGAGCGCTGCATAGAGGGCCTCGAGCGGGTTCATCGCCGAGCCGTCGACCGCGTAGACCGCCTCGTGACGACCGGCCTTGACATTGATGACCGGGGATTCCTGGACAGTGACTGCATACATGGACTTCTCCTTCAGAAAATTAACGTATTAACGACTACTAATAGTCAGCGCAAAAAAACAGGGGGTCAGCGCGACGCGCGCTGCCACAATTCGAACGCACCGATGCCGGCCAGCAGCGCGAGCACGAAGACCACGCCCTCCTGCGCACCGGCACCGAGCAGCACCAGGCCGGGACCGGGGCAGATGCCGGCCAGTCCCCAGCCGACGCCGAATAGGGCACTGCCGACGAGCAGGCGTCGATCGATGCGGCCCGGTTGCGGCAGGCACAGGGGCGCACCGAGCAGGGTACGGCTGCGTTTTGCCGCCACGCGGAAAGCGAAGAATCCGACCGCGATGGCGCCACCCATGACGAACATCAGCGAAGGATCCCAGGCACCGGCCAGGTCCAGGAAGGCCAGCACCTTGGCCGGGTTGGCCATGCCGGACACGATCAGACCGAGACCAAAGACAAGGCCGGAAAACAGGGAGGCGAGGATAGACATGGGCTAGTTCCACAGATGACGCAGCACGAACACCGTGGCAAAGCCGGCGCCCATGAAGACGAGTGTCGCAGCGAACGAGCGCGGTGACAGGCGCGACAGTCCGCAGACACCGTGACCGGAGGTACAGCCGGAACCGAGACGTGTTCCGAAGCCGACCAGCAGGCCGGCGACGACGAGCGTCCCCCAGCCCGCATCGACCGCAGGCAACTGCCATTCGGCAACGAGGCGGTAAAGCAGCGGCGCCAGCAGCAGGCCGCCGACGAAGGCCAGTCGCCAGCCGGTGTCCCCGGCGGCGCGCGGTGCCAGCAAACCGCCGACGATGCCGCTGATGCCGGCGATGCGTCCCTGCAGCAGGGCCAGCAGGGCGGCGGCGATGCCGATCAGGAGGCCGCCGGCAGCAGCGCTCAGCGGCGTGAATGCATTCCAGTCGATCGTCATGATGCGGCACACTCCGCCTGCGGGCAGTACAGCGCATGTAGGGCATTCAGCAATGCCAGCACACGCGCATCGGCGATCGAGTAATAGATACGCTTGCCGTCGCGCCGGGTGGCGACGAGGCCTTCGCTGCGCAGCACCCCGAGTTGCTGCGACAACGTTGGCTGATGCAGGTCAAGCCGCCCTTCGAGTTCGCCGACGGATTGCTCACCCTGGCTCAACTGACAGAGCAGCAACAGCCGGTTCTCGTTCGCCAGCGCGGCCAGCACAGCCGTCGCGGCACCGGCGCCGGCACGCATTTGAACCATATCGAGCGGAGGGGTCACGGTCATCGCGGATCCAGGGGGTTAAATCAGTGTTTCACAATATACTTATTAACATAATATCTGTCAATATATTATTTTCCGGTACGCCAATCCGTGGCCTGTCGGACGCCGAGCACCATTGCCAGCAAGCCCCCCCTCGGCTATTTTCGTGGCCGTGACCCGCACCAGCCCACCTCCGCCGCGCCGCCCGAGCCAGCCGATCCCGCCGCTGCCGCGCTACCTCGCGCTCGCCTACGCGGCGCTGGTGATCTACGCCAGCCTGCACCCCTTCGCCGGCTGGCGTGACCTCGGCGTTCCCGCCTTCGCCTTCCTCGAAGCCGGCTGGCCGCGCTACTGGACGGCCTTCGATCTCGCCACCAACATCGTCGCCTACGTGCCGCTCGGCTATCTGCTGGCGCTGGCGCTGAGCCGCCATGCCGGCCGCCTGCTGCCGGCGCTGCTCGGCGCCCTGATCGCTGCCGGCATCAGCTTCTCGGTCGAGGCCGTGCAGACCTGGCTGCCGACGCGCGTCGCGTCCAACCTCGATCTCGCCTGCAACACGCTCGGCGCCCTGCTCGGCGCCTTTGCCGCCTGGCGCAGCGGGACGCTCGCACTGGTCTGGCTCGCCCGCACCGAGCGCCGCCTGGTCGCCCCGATCCCGCACGCCGACGCGGGCCTTGTCCTGCTCGGCCTCTGGCTGCTGACGCAACTGTCGCCGGAGACCGTACTGTTCGGCGCCGGCGACCTCCGCCAGCTGCTCGGCCTGTCGCCGGCGATCGCCTACGCCGCCCCCAGCTTCTTCGCGCTGGAGCTGACGATCATCGCCTGCAATACCGTCGCCATCGGCCTCATCGCACGCACCCTGCTCGCCAGCCGTCATTCCGCCCATGCGGTGGTGTTCGCCTTCCTGCTCCTTGCGCTGATCATGCGCGCCCTCGGCGCCGCGGTACTGATCGGTCCGCGTGAAGCGATGGCCTGGCTGACACCGGGTGCCGGTCTCGGGCTGACCGTTGGCGCCACGCTGCTCGCAGTCCTGCTCTTCCTGCCGGCCACCTGGCGCATCGCAGTCGCCGGCATGGCACTGATGGCCGGGGCCGTGCTCGTCAATCTGGCGCCGGCGAATCCGTACTCGATCGCCGCCCTCGCGACCTGGCGCCAGGGCCACTTCCTCAACTTCAACGGGCTGACACGGCTGACCGCCAGCCTCTGGCCCTTCCTGACCCTGCCCTACCTGATGCTGCTGGGCCGCCGGCTTTAAGTCGGAGTTAAGGCGACGGCGCGAACATCGCCGCTTTATCCAAAGCAGGATCGACATGTTCACGCGTTCACACCTTGCCCTGTTCCTCGCTGCCGTCGCCTGCGCAGCCGCCCCGCTCGCCCATGCCGAGAATGCAACGCTCACGGTCACGCTGAAGAATGTCCGCGACGCCAGCGGCGCGCTGCGTGCCGGCCTCTACCGCGAGCCAGCCACCTTCCGCAAGGAGGAGAAGGCGGTCGAGGTCGCCCAGGTACCCGCCGCGGCCGGCGAAGTGACGCTGAGCTTCCGCGAGCTGCCGCCCGGCCGTTACGCGATCATGGCCTATCACGATGAGAACGGTGACGGCCAGCTGAACCGCCGCTTCGGCATGTTTCCGACCGAGGGCTACGGGCTCTCCAACAACCCGCAGGTTTCCGGCCCCCCGGCCTTCGAGGACAGCGCCTTCGAGGTCGCGGCACCGGAAACGGCGATCGCCATCGAGCTGCGCTATTGAGCGGCATTTTTCGGGATAATGGCGCCTCCTGACCGGAGGCAAGCCATGAGCCACTTCAAGCACCACGTATTCTTCTGCTGCAACCAGCGCGACCCGGGCGAGACCTGCTGCGCCGCGCGCGGCGCCGTCGAGGCGCAGACCTACGCCAAGGACCGCATCGCGCAGCTCGGCCTCAAGGGCAAGGGCAAGATCCGCATCAACAAGGCCGGCTGCCTCGATCGCTGCGACGACGGCCCGGTACTGGTCGTGTACCCGGACAATGTCTGGTACACCTACATCGACAAGGACGACATCGAGGAGATCATCCAGGAACACCTGGTGAACGGCCGCGTCGTCGAGCGACTCAAGATCTGAGGACGGCACGATGCGCGCTCCCGAAGAGAAAATCCTGATCGACGGCCCCGCCGGCAAGATCGAGATCATCGTCGAGAACCCCGGCGCACCGAAGGGCATCGCGCTGGTCTGCCACCCGCACCCGCTCTTCGGCGGCGCCAACAGCAACAAGGTGGCGCACTCGCTGGCGCGCACCTTCGTCGCCATGGGCTATTGCGCCTTCCGCCCGAATTTTCGCGGCGTCGGCCAGAGCGAGGGCACGCACGACGAAGGGCGCGGCGAAACCGACGACATGCTGGCCGTGATCGAGGAAGCGAAGCGCCGCTGCGGTGACATCCCGGTCGTGCTCGCCGGCTTTTCGTTCGGCGGCTACGTGCAGACGCGCGTCGCCAGGCGGCTGGCGGAAGCGAATCACCCGATCCAGCGCATGGTGCTGGTCGGCACCGCCGCCGGCTTCGTCGAGGGGACGCGCAGCTACGACACCGAAGCCGTGCCCAACGACACCATCGTCATCCACGGCTCGACCGACGAGACGGTGCCGCTCGCCAACGTAATGAAATGGGCCGAGCCGCTCGAACTGCCGGTGGTCGTCGTGCCCGGCGCCGACCACTTCTTCCACCGTCGCCTGCATGTGATCCGCGAGATCATCACGCGCAGCTGGCGCCACTGAGTCCTGACGATGCCCCTGTCACTGCGCCTGACGGCCGTCGCCGCGCTCCTGCTGCTCGCCGGCTGTGACAGCCTCGGCCCGAAGAAGCCCGAGCCGCCGCCCCCGGTGAAGCCGGTCATTGCACTGGCCCTCGGCGGCGGCGCCGCCAAGGGCTTCGCCCACATCGGCGTGATCAAGGCACTGGAAGCACAGGGCATCGTGCCCGACATCGTCGTCGGCACCAGTGCCGGTTCAGTCGTCGGGGCCATGTACGCGGCCGGCAAGAACGGCTTCGAACTGCAGCAGCTGGCCATCACGCTCGATGAATCGCAGGTCAGCGACTGGTCGCTGCCCGATCGCGGCGTGGTCAAGGGCGAAGCGCTCGCCGCCTTCATCAACAAGACGGTGGCCAACGCGCCGATCGAGAAGCTGCCGAAGAAGTTCGGTGCCGTCGCGACCGATCTCGCGAGCGGCGAGCCGATCGTCTTCCGCAGTGGCGACACGGGCACCGCGGTGCGCGCCTCCTCCAGCGTCCCCGGCGTCTTCCAGCCGGTCGCGATCCGCGGCCGCGAATATGTCGACGGTGGCCTGGTCAGCCCGGTCCCGGTACGCTTCGCGCAGGAAATGGGTGCCACCTTCGTGATCGCCGTCGACATCTCGAACAAGCCACAGGCGAGCAAGACGAAGAGCAGCCTCGACATCCTGATGCAGACCTTCGCGATCATGGGGCAGAGCCTCAACCGCAGTGAGCTGCCGCTGGCCGACGTCGTCATCCGGCCCGACATCAGCCAGCTCGCCTCGACCGACTTCAAGACCCGCCATCTCGCCGTGCTTGAGGGAGAAAAGGCCGCTGCCCAGGCACTGCCGGGGCTGAAGACCAAGCTGGACAGGCTGCAGGCCACCGGCCCGCGCGCTAATTAGCCCCTGCCCGGGCAAGGCCCGGGCGCTCGCTGCCGCCTGGTCTTGCCAGCACTTTTCCGCCTTTGCAGTATTCCGGTTTCGTACAACAGGTCGTCGCCTTTGGCGGCTGTTCGAGGAAACAGCAGGCCGCACCCCGATCGGATGGTGACGACGGGAGGGGAACCGAAATGCCAGATCACAGTGGAAACTGCATGCGCTGTGGCGCCTGTTGCGCCACCTATCCGGTGCTGTTCGCACCCGAGGAACTCGACTCCCGTCCCGGAGGATGGGTGCCGGCGGCCCTCACCGAGGCAATCTACAGCCGCTGCGTGCACATGCAGGGTACCGCTCATTCCCCACGGCGCTGCGTCGCCCTGCAGGGCACGATCGGCGCCGAGGTCCGCTGCGCCATCTACGGACAACGGCCGACACCCTGCCGCGAGTTCGCCGCAGAGGCCGACGCCGGGCATGGCGACGCGCGCTGCGCCGATGCCCGGCGCCTGCATGGCCTGCCACCCCTCAAGGGATCGTACGACGCCTTCCCGATTGGCTGAGTGTGCCTGTGGCAGGTGGTGTGCAGGCGCCTGACGGTGCCACGGTCAGGCTGCCAGACACAAACGGTGCGGGTTAGCCGACCGTATAGCCGCCGTCGACGACGATTTCCTGCCCGAAGATATTCCTTGCTGCGTCGGAAGCGAGGAAGACCGAGGTGGCGGCGATATCGGCCGGATCGCCGAATTTACCCGGCAGCAGGCGGGCCGTGACGTTGGCGGCGACACCGGCGAGTTGCTCCGGCGACAGGCCGACGGTTCCCCACAGTGGCGTACCGATCGGCCCGGGCGCGATGGCGTTCACGCGGATGCCGCGCGGCGCCAGTTCGGCGGCCAGCGTCTGCGTGATCGACTTGAGTGCGGCCTTGCTCGCGCTGTAGATCGCCAGCCCGGGGAAGCCCACCTGGGTCAGGAAGGTGGTGATGAACTGCACCGAGGCGCTCTTGCCGAGCAGGGGCAGGAAGCGGCGAACCGTCTCCACGGCGCCGAAGAGGTTGACCGAGAACTGCGTCTCGAACGCTGCGCGCGTGCTGTCATCGAAGCCGACAACGCGGGCAATGCCGGCGTTCGGCACGAGGACGTCGACGCGACCGTGTGCGGCACGGGTTTCATCGACGAGGCGCTGCAGATCGGCTTCCTGCGTCACGTCGCCGACGACCGGCAACACCTTGCCGGCATGCGCATCGGCGAGCGCCTGCAGCGCATCGCGATTGCGCGCGAAGGCGACGACCTGTGCGCCCTCGGCGACGAACTGCTCGACGATGGCGCGGCCGATGCCGCTGCTGGCGCCGGTGACGACGGCAATTTTTCCTTCCAGAACAAATTTCATGTTGAATTCCTTGCGACGGAGATGATCGGGTTTGCAACAACGCCTCGGACTCTACCTGAGAAAAAAGGTGCCCGGCACGAGGCCGGGCAAAGAGGGGAGGGTATGCAGCCGCTTACGGTGCGGCCAGACCGTTTTCCTTACGCCGGCTGGCGCACGCTGCCGACGGCCACCTCCGCCTTGCGCCCGCCGAGCAGCTTGAAGGCGAACAGCGCGAGGAAGAAGACGCCGAACGAGAAGACGATATCCCCCGGCACCCGCGCCCAGACGAAGCCTTCCATCATCGCGCTATGCACGAACTCCGGCGAACGGGCGAACCAGACGCCGTGCGTGATGCTGGCCCAGGCCTGGGCGATGCCGGCCGGCACCAGCGACATGAAGACCATCATCGCCAGACCGATGTTGACCGACCAGAAGGTCCAGGCCAGCAGCTTGTCGGACCAGGCATGGCGGGCGAACAGGCCGCGCAGGCAGAACAGCATGAGGCCGATGCCGAGCATGCCGTACACCCCGAACAGCGCGGCGTGGCCGTGGGCGGCGGTCATGTTCATGCCCTGCATGTAGTAGAGCGCGATCGGCGTGTTGATCGAGAAGCCGAGCAGGCCGGCGCCGACGGTGTTCCAGAAGCCGACGGCGATGAAGCAGAGGATCGGCCACTTGTAGGCAGCGACCCATTCCGCGGCCTTCGAGCGCTGGTAGTTCCGGTACGCTTCGACACCGAGCATGGCGAGCGGCACCACTTCGAGCGCCGAGAACATGGCGCCGATGGCGATCACCGACGTCGGCGTGCCGGTGAAGTAGAGGTGGTGCAGCGTGCCGAGGATGCCGCCGAAGAGGAAGACGATGGTCTCGGCGATGATCGCGGCGTTGGCCGTCGCGGCGCGGATCAGGCCGAGGCGCGAGAAGAGCAGCGCGATGACGGCGGTGGCGAACACTTCGAAGAAGCCCTCGACCCACAGGTGCACCAGCCACCAGCGCCAGTACTCGATCATCGAATAGTGCGTATGACGACCCCAGGCCAGCGAGGTTGCGTAGAAGCCGCCGATGCACAGCGCCGAGAGGAAGACCATGGCGATCAGGCCGCGGCTCTCGGAAGGCGTCTTCAGCGCCGGCCACAGGCCACGGCCGAGCAGCGTCACCCAGATGAGCAGGCCGACGAAGAGCAGGATCTGCCAGACACGTCCCATGCTGGTGAATTCCAGGCCCTGATTGCCGATCCAGAACGAGAACTCGTTGCCGATGTTCTGCAGGCTGCCGATCCAGCCGGTGATCGTGGAGCCGGCGACGATGAAGAGCAATGCGTAGAAGAGGACGTTCACGCCCAGCTTCTGGTATTTCGGCTCATGCCCGGATATCGCCGGCGCGATGTAGAGGCCGGTGGCGAGCCAGGCAGTGGCGATCCAGAGGACGGCGAACTGCGTGTGGATGGTACGGCTGACCGTGAAGGGCAGGATCTCGCCGATCGGAATGCCGAACAGTGCCGTTCCTTCGACTGCATAGTGTGCCGTCAGGATGCCCATGCCGACCTGCGCCAGGATCAGCGCGATAACGACGAAGAAGTACTTGCGTGTCGCCAGCATCGACGGCGTCGGCTTCAGGCTGAACAGCGGGTCGTTCTTCGGCGGTACCGGATCGCTTTCCTCATGACGCGAATGGAAGAAGATCATCGCGGCGATGGCACCGATCATCAGGATGATGCTGGCGATCGACCAGATGCCGGTGCCGGCGGTCGGCGTATTGCCGACGAGCGGCTCGTGCGGCCAGTTGCTGGTGTAGGAAAGGCCCGTCTCGCCGGGACGGTCGGTCGTCGCCGACCAGGCGCTCCAGAAGAAGAAGGCGGACAGCGCCTCGCGGTCCTCGGCCAGTTTCAGCGTGCCGGGCAGCATCGCGTACTGCTCGCGCAGGGCGGCCAGCGAGGCTTCGTCGCCGAAGAGGTCGGCGTAGTGCTTCGCGACCAGCTTGACGGCCTCGGCGCGCTCGGCGGAGAGGGTAATGACATTGCTGGCGGCGTCGTGCGTGTTGCGGCGCATCTCGGCCTTCAGCTCGGCATCGAGCGCCGCCTGCTGGCCGGACTGTAGGGTCGCGTAGGCAGTGCCATGCTGTTGCTGTGCCCGGATCTCGCGCAGCGCAATGGCCTCGCGGTGCAGCCAGTCGGCCGACCAGTCCGGCGCCAGGTATGAGCCATGGCCCCAGACCGAGCCGAGCTGCTGGCCACCGGCGGCCAGCCAGGCTTCCTGGCCGCGCATGACGGCACCTTCGGCAAAGAGGGTGTCGCCCTTCGAACTGACGACGGCCTTCGGAATAGGCGGAGCGCTGACGTAGATCTCGGTTCCCACCCAGCCGAGCGCGGCGAAGGAGAGGACACAGATCACCGCCAGCCAGGTCCAGAGCTTGCGCGTGGCGTGCATGGCGTTTCCTTTCTTGGTTGATGAATGGTTAAAGAAGAGTCTTAAATACCTCTTTGAAGATGCATATTATTTGAATCTTTTTAAAGATGCAACAATTTTGCATCTTATGCGGCAATCGGTCGCAGCGACGGGTACAGCCGGGGATCAGGCCGCGGGGGGCAGGAACTTGAGGATGGCGTGCTCGTTCTTGCCGAGCAGATCGGCGAGGGTGCGCTGGTCGAGCACCTTGAGGAAGGCGGCCAGCGCGTCGGACAGTGCCACCTTCAGGCGGCAGCCGGGATCGAGGATGCACTGGCAGCCGGAACCGAAGCATTCGACGAGATCCATGCCCGGTTCCATCTGCCGCACCACGGCACCGACGCTGATTTCGCGCGGCGCCCGCGCCAGCCGCAGGCCACCGCCCTTGCCGCGAACGCCCTCGACGAAACCGGCGCGGATCAGCGCGTTGACCACCTTCATCAGGTGGTTGCGCGAGACCGCGAAGCGCTCGGAGATCTCCTGGATGGTAACCAGGCGTTCGGCGTTGGTGCCGAGGTAGATCAGGGCGCGCAGGGCGTAGTCGGTGTGCTGGGTGATGTACATGAGGCTCGGTCGGTGGGCTGTGCCGGCGTATCGTACAGAGGCGCCGGCGGCATTGCCAGCGCGCGGGCGGCAGCCAGTCCGCTCAGGGCTGGGTACAGAGATCGGCAAGCAGCAGCTCAAGCTCCTGCCGCCCCGCCGGGCTGGCCATCGTGATGATCGTCTGGCCGTGGCGCAGCAGATAATCCTGCGGCGGGTTGAACACCCAGTCGTGCGCCTCGCGCACCGCCAGCAGCACGTACTCCGGACTGCGCAGGCGCAGTTTCTGGACCGGCGTGTCGGGAAAATCGTCCGGCACCGGCACTTCCTCGAGACGCAGACGCTTGTCGGACTTCAGCATCTCGTCGAGGAAGCCGACCACGTGTGGCCGGATCATCGCGGACGCGATGCGCATGCCGCCCGTAAAGTCGGGCGAGACAATCGAATCCGCGCCCGCCTTCTGCATCTTGCGCATGTTGCGCACTTCCTGGCAGCGCGCGACGACGCGCACGTTCGGATTGAGCTGCTTGGCGGTGATCACGATCATCAGGTTGCGCGAGTCGTCGCCGGTGACCGCGAAGACACCCCTGGCCTCGTCGATATTGGCTGCCGCCAGATGGTCGTCGTCGCTGGCATCGCCATGCAGCCAGAGCATGCCGGGGAAGCGCTCCTTGTTTTCCTCGAAACGCGCCTCCTCGGGATCGATGGCGACGAAATGGCGGTTGGTATTCATCAGTTCGGTAGCCACGTTACGCCCGACGCGGCCGAAGCCGCAGACGATGTAGTGGCCCTGCAGCTTGCGCATCTGCTTTTCCATGCGCCTTCTCCTGAGGGTGTAGTCGAGATCGCTTTCGAGAAAGAAAACGGCGAGGCTGGTGAAGAGGAAGGTGATCGCACCGAAGCCGACCAGCGCGACGGTACCGGCCAGCATGCGCAGGCCGAAGGTATCGAGCGGTACCACCTCGGCGTAACCGACGGTCGTGACCGTGATCAGCGTCATGTAGAACGCATCGGACCACGAAACGCTCTCCGCCGAGTGGAAAAAGGCGACGGTCGACGCCGCAATCACCGCCAGCATCACGGCAACAGCGATGTAGATGCGCATCAGAATGCGCGGCAGCTGGACCGAGCGACGCCCCGGCAGGCTGCGCGGTATATCGATTTTCGGCGGCAGTTTGCTGCGCCGGCTTTTCTGCATGATTCGCCTCCCTATGAACAAATCATAACTGCAGCACGGCGCCGCCGCACCCCCGCGAACAAACCCGGGTTGAGTTCACCGCCCGACGGCAGGACAATGCGGGATTTTCCTGCCCCGGATACTGCCGACCGCGATGACCGCCCTGCTGGTGATCACCAACTGCCCCGACCAGGCCTGTGCCGAGACGCTCGCCGCAGCGCTGGTCGAACTGCGCCTGGCGGCGTGCGTCAACATCCTGGCGCCATGCCGGTCGGTCTATCGCTGGCAGGGTGCCGTCGAATCCGCCGCGGAAGTCCCGCTGCTGATCAAGACGAGTGGTGAGCGTTACGCGGCGCTGGAAGCGGAAATCCGCGCCCGCCACCCCTATGAACTTCCCGAGATCGTCGCACTCCCAATCGACAGGGGCCTGCCCGCCTACCTGCGATGGCTCGACGACGAAACCCGCCCGAACTGAATGCTTGTGAATAAATCTACTGCGCGATCCGATTGCTTCGTTGGGCGGTGCTCGCTCCTCGCCTATCCTGTTGATATGTCTCGTCGCTGCGCTCCGTCCGCCTCGCACTCGGATCGCTCGCTACGATTTCTTCACAAGCTCTGACATGCCCATGATGCTGCGCCTGCTCCTGACACTGCTCTTCTGCCTGACCGCCACGGCCCATGCCGAGGAGTTCCTCGATCCGCTGGTCGCCTTCAAGCCGACGGCAAAGGCGCTCGACGGCCAGACGGCGGAAGTGCGTTTCACCATCGCCAAGGGCTACTACCTCTACCGCGACAAGTTCCGTTTCAAGGCCGAGCCGGAGACGGTGGCACTGGGCACACCCCAGTTTGCAGC
>WBZP01003479.1_pt1 | contig 17047 bp, 17 predicted proteins | sample 5204301 | NCBI WGS metagenome assembly WBZP01 (sample SAMN12412401, study PRJNA552823) | activated sludge metagenome | isolation source: activated sludge from nitrification reactor of wastewater treatment plant... | place: USA: Pennsylvania | collected 2017
GGGCGGGGAATGACCGCGACGACGCGCCCGCGCCGGCCTTCGCTGAAGTCGACGATGCCCGCCGCCTTGGCGAACAGCGTGTCGTCCTTGCCCATGCCGACGCCCTCGCCGGCCTTGAAGCGCGAGCCGCGCTGGCGGACGATGATCTCGCCGCCGGTGACGACCTGGCCGGCGAACACCTTCACGCCGAGGCGCTGGGCGTTCGAATCGCGACCGTTCTTGGAGGAGCCGAGGCCCTTCTTGTGTGCCATGAGCCGATCTTCTCCTAGGCGCTGATCTTCGTCACGCGGATCCGCGTGAGCTGCTGGCGGTGGCCGGCACGACGGCGGTAGCCGCGCTTCGGCTTGAACTTGTTGACGCGGAGCTTCGGGCCCTTGACCTGCTCGACGATCTCGGCGGCGACCTTGATCTTCGAGGCATCGGCGCCGAAGACGACGTTCTTGCCACCGGCCATCAGCGGCTCGAGCTCGACGGCGGCGCCGGCGTCACCCTCGACCTTCTCGACGAGCAGGGTCTGCCCCTCTTCGACGCGGTACTGCTTACCGCCGGTTTTCACGATCGCGTAGGACATGTCTCGTTCAATCTTTCAGGGCGCTACTCGGAGGACGCTGCGTCGTCCGAGGACGCTGCCGCAGCAGCACTACGGCGCCTGCCGCCTCGTCGGCCGCGGCGCCGCGGAGCGCCGGAGGATAGCGAGTCCTCGGCAGCCTCGGGATTGACCAGGACGGCCGTCGCGGCCGTCCTTCCCGGCTCCTCGATCCGCACGAGCTGCTTGGAACCGACGAACCTGCCGCCGCCGGTCACCGAGATGATGTAGCCGTCGATCTTCGCAACCGCGTCGTCGGCCTCGTACATGTGCGGCTCGACGATCTCGACGAGCACCTCGTCACCCTCGTCGAACGGGATCGCCCGCTCCTGGATCTCCTCGGCCGCACCCTCCTGAACGACCGTGAAGTGATCGAGTGGCAGCCCCTCGGAGCCCTGGAAATGGAACTGCTTGCCGGTCTCCCCCTCGATCTGGTGGAGGACTCGCGCACCGAGCCCGGTGAACTCGACGCTGACGGCCGGGTTCATCTGGATGAGGAACGCCTCGGCCGTGCGCGGGGCGCGGGCCGCGAGCTCGCGCAGCCGGCGGTCGAACTCGATCGCGACCGTCTCCTCGCTCAGGACGACGCCGTCGCCGTCGCAGGTCGGGCAGGTGCGGGAGATGATCTCGCGCACGCCCTCGGTCACGTTCTGGCGCGTCATCTCGACGAGCCCGAGCTTCGAGATCTCCGCGGTGAACGTCTTCGTGCGGTCCTGGTCGAGCGCCTGACGGAACGTCTTCAGGACGGCCTCGCGGTTGCGCGCCTTCGCCATGTCGATGAAGTCGATGACGATGATGCCGCCGATGTCCCGCAGCCGCAGCTGGCGGACGACCTCCTCGGCCGCCTCCAGGTTCGTCCGCGTGATCGTGTCCTCGAGCCGCGCCTGCTTGCCACGGCCGACGAACGAGCCCGAGTTGACGTCGATGACCGTCAGCGCCTCGGCGTAGTCGATCAGCAGGTAGCCGCCCGAGGGCAAGTCGACACGCTTGCTCATCAGGCCGTCGATGACCTCGTCGACCTCGAACGCGGCGAGCAGCGGCTTCGACTCCTGCCACAACTCCACGCGGTCGACCAGCTCCGGCGCCGTGCGGGTAAAGAACGAGACGAGCCGGTGGTGCTGCTGCTCGTCGTCGACGATCGCCTTCTCGAAGTCGGCGCTGAAGATGTCGCGCACGACGCGGACCGACAGGTCGGCCTCCTGGAACACCGTCGCCGGAGCGGTCAGCTCCTTGCCGCGACGCTCGAGCACCTCGTTGAGCTTGAACAGGTACTGCAGCTCGCGCTCGAAGTCCGCGCGCCCCGCGCCGTGGGCCGCGGTCCGCACGATCGCACCGCCACCGTCGAGCTCGAGCCCCTTGACCTCCTTGCGCAGCCGTGCGCGCTCCTTGTCGTCGAGCCGCTTGGAGACGCCGACGCCCTCGCCGGTCGGCGTGTAGACGAGATAGCGACCGGCGATCGTCAGGTCCATCGAGAGCCGTGCGCCCTTGGACTTCAACGGGTCCTTGACGACCTGGACGATCACCTCCTGTCCCGGCTTGAGCACCTCGCCGATCGTCTTGCCCTTCGAGCCGGGCCGGCCACGTCGCGCGACCTCGACCCCGGGAATCACGATCTCGTCGACGTGCAGAAAGCCGTTCTTGTCGAGCCCGATGTCGACGAACGCCGCCTCGAGTCCCGGCAACACGTTGTCGACGCGTCCCTTGTAGATGTTGCCGACGATCGAGCGGTTGCCGCGGCGTTCGAGATACAGCTCGGCGACGCGCCAGCCTTCATTCTTCGACGTCGAGCGCGCAGCCGCGCCTTTGGTCGGCTTGCCTTCGGCTTCCATCAGCGCGACACGGGTCTCCCCACGGTCGACGCTCACGAGTACTTGCTTCTTCACTGAACTACCTCCACGAAGTGGTCAAAGGCCGCTCGAGATGCGCGTCCTGCCGAGCGACGCATGCCCGCGGGCATGGATCGATTGCAGGAGGCCGAGGGCCAGAAGGGTGGAGATCACCGAGGATCCGCCGTAGCTGAAGAGCGGCAGCGGAATCCCCGTGATCGGCATGATCCCGATGTTCATCCCGACGTTCTCGAAAACCTGGAGGAGCAGGATCGCGACCACACCGGCGGCGATCAGCGCTCCGAACAGGTCAGGCGCCACGGAGAGGATCCGCAGCGCACGCCAGATGAGCAGGGCGTACAGACAGAGCACGAGGCCGGCACCTGTGAAGCCGTAGCGCTCGCCGAAGGTGGCGAACGCGAAGTCGGTGCGGGGCTCGGGCAAGAACTGCAGGTTGGTCTGGGTCGCGGCGTCGCCGCGCCCGGTCTTCCCGCCCGAACCGATCGCGGTCTGCGACTGGTTCTGCTGGTACCCGGCATCGGCCGGGTCGCTTGACGGGTGAAGGAAGGATGTGAGTCTCTCTACCTGGTACTCCTTGAGCACCTCGACTCCTGCTGCCGGGGCGAGAACCCCGACGACGAGCACGAGGCCGGCGCCGGCCGCGGCCAATGCGCCGAGATGACGGCCGGGCGAGCCGCCGACGAACAGGATCGCCATCAGGACCGCCACGTAGACGAGCCCCGAGCCGAGGTCCTGAAGGACGACGAGCCCGGCGGGAAGCAGGCCGACTCCGGCGACGACTCCCGTCGTTCTCCACGAGCTCATCTCGCGGGCCCGGTCACAGACGACCCCGGCGATCACCACGCAGAGCAGCACCTTGCCGAGCTCGGATGCCTGCACATCGAACAACGGCGTCTTGATCGAGAGCTTCGAGCCTCGTGTCGTCTGGCCGAACAGCGAGACCGCGACGATCAGCCCGATCAGGACGCCCCAGAGCCGCCAGTAGTGGCGGCGCAGGACCGTGTAGTCGAACCGCGCGAGCGCGATTGCGAGCACCGTGCCGACGACGAAGAAGATCGCCTGCCGGGTGACGAACGACGACGACCCGGACCCGTCCGGACCCTTGACGGCGGCGAGCATCATCAGCGAGCAGATGCCGAGCCCGATCGTCCCCGCAACGATCCAGAGGTCGATCGGGACGCGCATGCCGCGCGCCGTCTCGACCCGCGCCTGCGGGTTGGGCGGCGCGCCGTCGACCGGCCGCAGCGGGGTCCGGGCGGTCGTGCTCATCGGTCGCGCGAGCTCCCGGCGACGACCTCGGCGGTGACGCCGAAGTACTGGGAGAGGATCAGCCTGACGATCGGCGCGGCACGCTCGGCGCCGAAGCCGCCGCGCTCGACGGTCGCGACGACGACGATCGGGTCACGGTCCGGCGCTCCCCTGTACGAATAGGCGACGTACCAGGACTGGTCGCCCTGGGGCGTCTCGGCGGTTCCGGTCTTGCCGAAGATCGGGTAGCGGTCGTCAGGCCACGGCTTGCTGCCGCCCTTCCAGACCGGGGTCGAAGTGCCGCCCTCGCTCGCCGCCGCCTGCCGGATCCCGCTCATGATCGCCTCGCGATCGGCGGGATCGATCTCGACCCGCCGCGGTGCCGGCGTCTGGATCTTCTGCACCAGGCCGCGGCTGTCGTCGATCTGGCGGCCGAGGTGCGGAACCGGCACGGTGCCGCCGTTCGCCAGCGTCGAGTACGCGATCGCGAGCTGCAGCGGCGAAACGACGAGCCCGCCCTGCCCGACCGACAGGTTCACGAGATCGCCGCCACGATACGTCGAGTCCCCGGATCCGATCCCGCACGAGGGCTTGCCGGTGCGCTTGCGGCACGCGAGCTCGGCCTTGGTGATCTTCTTGTTGGTCTCGGGGCTCGGGACGCTGCCCTCCGCCGCCTCCGGGAGGTCGATCCGCGGGAAGCGGCCGAAGCCGAGCTTCTTAGCCCACTCCTGCAACGCCCAGCTGCCGCGCTTGAAGAACCCGAGCCCCAGCCGGAAGAAGTAGGTGTCCGACGAGACGGCAAGCGCGCGCTCGAGGTTGACCGGACCGTTGACCTTCTTGCCGGCATTGCAGGCGACATCGGCTTCGCGCGTGCCGGTCTTGAAGCAGCCGGTGTCGTTCCAGATCTCCTCGGGCGTGGTCAGGCCTTCGTCGAGGGCGGCCAGAGCGGTCACGATCTTGAACGTCGAGGCAGCGGGATACAGGCCCGCGACGGCACGGTTGACGAGCGGCTTGCCCTCGTTCTCGAACTGGGCCTTGTAGGCGTCCTGGCTCTCGAACGGGCCCTGGAGGTCACGCGGGTTGTAGGTAGGAGCCGACCCCATCGCGTAGATCGCTCCTGTCCGCGGGTTGAGCGCCACGAACGCCCCCGGGAGTCCGCCGCCGACGGATGCGAGCGCGCGTTGGCCGGCCTTCTGAAGCTTCAGGTCGAGCGTCAGCTGGAGGTCGCGTCCGGGCCGCGGCTGGGTCGACCGGGCGGTCCCCCGTCGCTCGCCGAGCGCGTTGACCTCGAGCCGGCTCTCGCCGTCGACGCCGCGCAGGAACTCGTCGTACTGCCACTCGAGCCCGCCCTTGCCGACGACAGTCCCTTGCTCGACGTCCTCGAAGCGCTTCTCCTCGAGCTGCGACGGGCTGACCTCGCCGACCGTCCCGAGCAGGTGCGCTGCCGCGTCGCCCTGCGGGAAGTCGCGCACGTAGACCTGCTCGACCGAGACGCCCGGGAACTGCTCCTGACGCTCACCGACGTACGTGCGCTGGGCGCGATCGACGCCCGTCTTGATCGCCACATCCGCCCACGGCACCTGGACGAGCGACGCGACGACCGTCCGGTTGATGCGCTCCGGCGAGCGGTCGAGCACCCGCCCTAGGTGCTCGTAGAGGCGAAGAAGATCGCCCTCTGCCTCAGGCATCGCCGGTGGCGAGCCGATCTTCTTCTCCGCGCGAGCGCGCCAGGCATCCTGCCGGGCCTCGTCGCGCGGCGTGCGCCCTGCGGCGCGCTCGGCTCGCGCCGACCAGCGCCCGTATGCCTGTCCCCAGGCCGCGATCCGGTCGCGGAACTCCTTCGGGACGGCGCGCGGATCGAGCGACAGCGTCGTCGACCTGCGGTTCGCGACGATCGCGGTGCCGCTCGCGTCACGGATCACACCGCGAGGCGCCTGGATCCGCTCGATCCGGTCCCGGTTTTCGCGAGCCTCGGCCAGGTACCGGCCGCCGTCCAGCACCTGCAGGTACCAGAGCCGGAAGAACGCGATCCCGAACAGGACGAACGCGATCGCGCTCAGCATCGCGACCCGCAGCGCCATCTGCTGGGCCGGCATCCGCGGGCTGTCGAGCTTGGTCGCCATCAGGCCCGCCTCAGCGGCGAGAGCCCTCCGGTCGTGTAGGAACGACGCCTGCGCCGGCGCGGCCCCTCCGGCAGAACCGGCTGCAGCACACGACGGACCAGGCCGAAGACCGGCAGCGCGACGAGCGCGTTGAGGACGATCGTCGAGGCCATCTCGCGAATCAGCGGACCGCTCACCGGCAGCCCCATGCCGAGCAGGAACCGCATCACGCCGGTCGCTACGATCACGGCCGCCGTCGCCGCCGCCCCGGCGACCATCGGAGTCGCCGGCGCCTGCGGGTCGCGCAGCTCGCGCACCCGTCCCGAGACGAACCCGACCGCGATCAGCGCGAGGCTCGTGATCCCGAGCGTCTCGTACGACGCCGTGTCGCTCGCAAGGCCGAGCCCGAACCCGAAGGCAGCGCCCGGGAGCGAGCCGAGCAGCAGGCCGACCGCAGCGCAGACCAGCGGCAGCAGGTCGGCGGTAGCGCGGAAGATCTCGATCTGGGAGACCGCCGTCACCTGCACGAGCACGGTCACGAGCCCGAGCAGCAGCAGCCGTGTCACGAGACGCCGGGTGTCGGGGTCGACGCCCATCAGCCGCGCTCCGCCGTCACCGGGCCGGTCAGGACCTGCACGTACTCGATCTCGCGCATCCGAACGAACGGACGGACGTGGGCGAGCTCGGTCTCGGAGCTCGGATCATCGATCCGCGAGATCGTGCCGATCGGGATGTCGGACGGGTACAGCGATGCGAGGTCCTGGCGGCGCGAGACGGTCCCGGCGGTGACAATCACGTCACCCACACGCGTGCTCGCCGCCAGGCGCGCCGACTGCAGCACGAGGTCCTGAGGATCGCCGCTGCTAGGAGTGAGGTCACCGGTGCTGCGGCCGTCGATCGTCTTCGACCCGACGGTCATGTCGTTGTTGGTCAGCAGCATCACAACCGAGGACGAGCCGGTGACCTCGGCGATCTTGCCGACGAGCCCAGCGCCGTTGCCGGTGTCCGCCGCGACGACCGGCATGTCCTTGCGGATCCCGTCCGACGAGCCGAGGTTGATCGTGATCTGGCTGTTCCAAAGCGATGTCGAGCGCCCGATCACGCGCCCGGTCTTGGGATCGAACGCCTCGATCTCCGTCGGCGTGTCCTGGAGACCCATCAGCTCCTGAAGCGAACGCAGGCGCCGCCGGTCGGCCTGCGCGGCGATCGCCGCCGCCTGCCAGCGGTCGCGGTCCTTGCGGGCCTGCTCGAGTTCGCCGGTCGCATCGACGGTGTCTCCGACCCAGCCGAAGAGGTCGCGGATCGGGCTCAGCGCGCGACTTGCGCCGTCCTGGATCGGCGACAGGATGCTGCCGATGCCCCGCTGCAGCGACGACGCGGGGCCCGAGCCGCCGAACGAGGCGGTTATCAGGATCAGCGACGCGAAGACGAGGAGCGCAAGCACCGCTCGTCTTCTGCGAATCGTCCGGTCGTACATGGGTTACCAGTCAGTCTTGTCGTAGGCAGCATCGGGCTATCGCCGGCGCCTTCCCCTGGATCCGCCGCGATTGCTGCGGTGGATCACTTCAAACTCTTCGAGCGAGCGCCCGGAGCCGACCGCAACGCACGTCAGCGGCGATTCGGCGATGTGGGCCGGCATCTGCGTCTCCTCGCGGAGGCGCTCGTCGAGGCCCTGCAGCAGCGACCCGCCGCCGGCGAGCATGATGCCGCGGTCCATGATGTCCGAGGACAGCTCGGGCGGCGTGTTGTCGAGCGTCTCGCGGACAGCGGCGATGATCTGGCTCAGCGGCTCCTCGAGCGCCTCGCGGATCTCCTCGCTCGTCAGCACGACGGTCTTCGGCAAGCCGGAGACCATGTCGCGGCCGCGGATCTCGGCCTGCACCTCCTGAGCCATCGGGTAGGCCGATCCGATCTCGAGCTTGACCTCCTCGGCGGTCTGCTGCCCGATCAGGAGCTTGTACTCGCGCTTGGCGTAGTTGATGATCGCCTCGTCGAGCTCATCGCCGCCGACCCGCTGTGAGCGCGAGACGACGATCCCGCCGAGCGAGATCACGGCGACCTCGGACGTGCCGCCGCCGATGTCGACGATCATCGAGCCGGTCGGCTCGCCAACCGGTAGGCCGGCGCCGATCGCGGCAGCCATCGGCTCCTCGATCAGGTACGCGGTGCGGGCTCCGGCCGAGAGGCATGCCTCCTCGACCGCCCGCTTCTCGACGCCGGTCACGCCAGAGGGAACACAGACGACGACGCGCGGATGCGCAAAACGGTTCTGATGGACCTTCTGGATGAAGTGCCGGAGCATCTCCTCGGTGACGTCGAAGTCGGCGATGACGCCGTCCTTGAGCGGTCTGATCGCCTGGATCGTCGCCGGGGTCCGGCCGAGCATCCGCTTGGCCTCGATGCCGACGGCATGGACCTCGCCGGTCCCGGCATCGATCGCGACGACGGACGGTTCCGACAGCACGATCCCGCGCCCGCGCACGTACACGAGCGTGTTGGCGGTTCCGAGGTCGACGGCCATATCACGGCCGCCGAAACCGCTGAAGTAATCGAGGAAACCCATGCCAGAAGGCGGTCAGCCGGGCCCGGCCGAACGCGGCCGTGAGTGTAACGTCACCCGGCGATCAGCCCGGGAACGAGACGCAAAAGCGCCTGCACCGGGAGGCCGATCACGTTCAGCAGGTCGCCCTCGATCCGCTCGACCAGCACGGCTCCTGAGCCCTGGATCGCGTAGCCGCCCGCTCTCCCCCGCCACTCGCCCTTGGCCACGTGTTTGTGACGTTCTGGCCCCTCCAGGGTCCGAAACGTCACAAAGGTGGTCTCGACGGCGGTCGACAGTGCGCCGTCCCGGCGCACCGCGAGGCCCGAGACGACGCGATGGGTGCGGCCCGACAGGTGCTCCAGGGTGCGCAGCGCGTCTTCCTCATCGCGGGGTTTCCCCCAGAGGCCCGCCTCGGTGGCGACGACCGTGTCGCAGCCGACGACGAAATCGCCGCTGACCGCGCGCACCTTCGCCACCGCGTTGGCGACCGCCACCTCCTCCGGGTCGCCGGCTTCGCGCTCCGGCACGTCGGGAACCATCACCTCGAAGTCGAGCCCCAGATCCTCGAGGATCCGCCGCCGCTGCGGCGACCCGCTCGCCAGAACTACCGGACTCAACCGAACCAGATCGAGATCTCGCGCGCGGCCGACTCGTCTGAGTCGGAGCCGTGGACGAGGTTCTCGCCGATCTGGGTCGCGAAGTCACCGCGGATCGAGCCGGTGGCGGCCTCGATCGGGTTCGTGGCGCCGATCAGCTGGCGCGAGGCCTTGACGGCCTCGTCGCCTTCGAGCACGAGCGCGACCAGCGGCGCCGAGGTGATGAAGTCGACGAGCTCGCCGAAGAACGGGCGCTCGGCGTGCTCGGCGTAGTGCTGCTCGGCAACCTCGCGGCTCGCCGTCATCAGCTTCATCTCGGCGATCCGCAGGCCCTTGCGCTCGAACCGTGCGAGCACCTCGCCGGTGAGACCACGGGCGAAGGCGTCGGGCTTGACGAGGATCAGGGTGCGCGAACTCATCGCGGCCACCCTACCGCGGTCAGGGCTCGCGCCTACGCGCGGCCTGCTCCAGCAGGTCGGCGTCGTCGGAGAGGCGCTGGCGCCGGCGCGGCTCGGCGGACTGACGACGCGCCACCTCGGTCTCGCAGTACGGGCAGATGCGCCAGTCCGGGTCGAGCGGCTTCGAGCAGCCGGTGCACGCGTCACGGAGCTTCGTAGTGCAGGCCGGGCAGCGCAGGTAGTCGTCGCGGACCTCGCCGTCGCACTTCGGGCAGTACGCGAGACCGGCCGTGAAGAGCCGTGCCTCGGCCGCCTGGATCTCGAGCTCGCGCTCGCGCGCGTCCTCGAGGTACTCGGGCGGCCGCACGATCATGTAGACGATCGTCCCCGCAAATGGGAACAAACTGGCCGCGGTGGCGCACCAGACGAGGATCGGATCGCTGATCCGCCTGCGCGCATCGGCGTAGGTGAACCAGATCAGCGCGACCCAGAGGACGATGAGGAACAGCAGGACCAGGTTCACGACCAGGCTGAAGAGGTCCGATTCGATCCCGAAGACGGCGGTCATTGGCCGCTGATCCTAGAGCCTCGCCCTACAGGAACAGCCTGCCGAGCAGGTAGCCGATGCCGAAGAACACGAGAATGATCACCGCGACGCCGAACGCGACCGCCGCAATCATCGCTTTCACGCTCGGCCCGCCCGGGTCCGGAGTCTCGTCCATCAGAGCACGCTCCTGACCGCGCGGTCGGGAGCCAGCAGGTCGGCGACGAGGTAGATCGAACCGGTTGCCAGGACCGCGCCGCCGGAGCCGGCGAGCTCCCGTGCCCGTGCGAGCGCGTCCCGGGGCCTCGCGATCGCCTCGGCCCGCCCGGAGAACCCGAGTTGGGCCGCCAGCGAGACGAGCGTCGCCGGCGGCAGCGAGCGCTGGTCGCCGGCTCGGGTCGCGACGAGCGCCACGGCATGCGGAAGCAGCACCCGCAGCATCTCCGCAGCGTCCTTGTCGTCGCGGACGCCGGCGCAGAGCGTCAACGGACGGTCGCCGATGATCTCCGGCAGCGACGCCGCGAGCGCTGCGGCGCCGGCCGGGTTGTGCGCACCGTCGACGTAGGTCGGCGGCCGGCCGCTCAGCTGCTCCAGCCGTCCGGGCACGACGGTGCCTGCCGCCGCACGCGAGACCGCCGCGGCGTCCAGTGGGCCGATCAGAGCCTCGACTGCGGCAGTCGCGAGCGCGAAGTTCAGCCTTTGGAACGCCCCCTTGGCTGCGAGCTCGACCGATGCGTCCGTGCCGGCCGGCGCCTCGACGAGCGTCGCCCTGCGCCCCGCGCAGACCGCGTCAGCCACTGCGCGGGCCTCGTGGTCGAGCCCGGCCCCGACCACGAGCTTCGCGCCGGGCCGGACGACGTCGAGCTTCTCGGTGGCGATGTCGGTGATCGTCGGGCCGAGCCAGCGCGTGTGCTCGAGGCCGACGTTTGTCAGCACGGCGACCTCGGCGTCGAGCACGTTCGTCGCGTCGTAGCGGCCTCCGAGGCCTGCCTCGACGACGCAGACCTCGACGCCGGCCTCCGCGAAGCAGTCGAGCGCGGTGGCCGTCAGCAGCTCGAACTGCGTGACGACGTCCCCCTCGGGCAGGGTCCGGTCGACCTTCTGCGCCGCCGCAGCAGCCCTGCCGACAGCGGCGCCGAAACGCGCCCCGCTGACGTCCTCGCCGTCGATCCGCACTCGCTCGGCGAACGACGCGAGATGAGGCGAGAGGTAGGCGCCGGTCCGTTGGCCGTGCTCGTGAAGGATCGCCGCGGCCATCCGAACGGTCGACGACTTGCCGTTCGTACCGACGACCTCGATCACCCGCATCCGGCTGTGCGGCGAGCCGAGCGCCGTCAGCAGACGGCGGATCCGGTCGAGCCCGAAGCGCATCCCGAACACCTCACGCGAGAGCAGTAGCCGCTCGGCCTCTTCGAGCGTCACGCGGCCGCCTCCCCGAGCGCCACGAGCTCTGCCGCGTAGCGCTCCCGCTTGTCGCGTTCGGCCGCTACGACGGCCTCGGGCGCCTTCGCGACGAAGCCCTCGTTGGCGAGCTTCTTGTCGATCCGCGCGATCTCAGCGGAGAGCCGGTCGCGCTCGGCGGCGACGCGGGCCGCAACCTCGGCTGGATCGACGCCAGTCAGCAGTGCGATCGAACCGCCGGGCACCGGCACGGTCGCGACCGGCTCGCGACCGCCTGGGTCGGCGACCGTCAGGCGCCCGAGACGGGCGATCAGCTCGCCACGGGCCGGATCGAGTCCGTCGAACGCTGCTTCGAGCCGCTGCCCGGGCGCCACCGACGCGCCGTCGCGCCACGAGCGCAGTGCCTGGATCGCTGCGATCACCTCGTCGACCTCGCGGTCTGCGTCCGCGTCGGCGAGGGCCGGATCGGCCGCGCTCTGCCGTGCGCCTGCGAGCAGCTCGTGATCCTTGGCCTGGGGTGGCAGGTGCAACCACAGCTCCTCGGTGACGAACGGGATCAGCGGGTGGCAGAGCAGCAGCGTCTCGCGCAGCACCCAGACGAGGTGACCGGCGAGCTCCGGCGACGGCGACTCGGCGAGCCTCGGCTTGACCAGCTCGAGGTACCAGTCACAGAGCTCGCCGAAGACGTGGTCGTAGAGGCCGAGCGCCGCCTTCGAGAAGTCGAAGCGGCCGAGGCGCTCGGCGAGGTCGGTCTTGGCGGCCTGAATGCGGCTCACGATCCAGCGGTCCTCGAGCGCCTCGGTCAGCGGCGCGACCGGAGCACCGGCGGCGTCCCCGGCCGCTCCGAGCAGGAAACGCGATGCGTTGAACAGCTTTGTCACCAGCGCGGAGCCTTGGGCGACCTTCTCCTCGCTGAAGCGCACGTCCTGAGTCGAGGACATCGCGAGCAGGCCGAAACGGAGCGCGTCGGCGCCATAGGCCGGGAACTCGCCGCCCTGCGAATACACCGGCGGGCGCTCGCCGCCGTCGATCAGCGCGAGCGGGTCGATGCCGGTGCCGAGCGACTTGCTCATCCGGCGGCCGTCCGGCGCCTGGATCACCGAGTGGTTGTAGACGTCGGTGAACGGGATCTCGCCGGTGAATTCGAGCCCCATCATCACCATCCGGGCGACCCAGAGGAAGAGGATGTCGCGCGCCGTCGAGAGCACGTCGGTCGGGTAGAACGCGGCCAGCTCCGGAGTCTGCTCGGGCCAGCCGAGCGTCGCGAATGGCCAGAGCGCCGAGCTGAACCACGTGTCGAGCACGTCCGGGTCCTGGGTCCAGCCGTCGCCCTCGGGCGGCTCGATCCCGCAGTAGACCTGCTCGTCGCGGTACCAGACGGGGATCTGGTGGCCCCACCAGAGCTGCCGGCTGACGCACCAGGGCCGGATGTTCTCCAGCCAGTCGATGTAGCGGCGCTCCTGCGACTCGGGGTGGATGCGCACGCGCCCGTCACGAACGACTTCGATCGCCGGCTTCGCGAGCTCGTCCATCCGCATGAACCACTGCAGGCTGATCAGCGGCTCGACGCGACGGCCCGAACGGTGCGAGTACGGCACCTCGTGCGTGTACGGCTCCTGGCCGCGCAGCGCACCGCGTCCGTCCAGCTCCGCGACGATCTGCTCCCGCGCCTCGAGCACGTCGAGTCCGGCCCACACGCCGGCGTGCTCGCCGGTCATGCGGCCGTCCTCGCCGATCACGCTCAGCTCGGGCAGCCCGTGCTTGCGCCCGATCTCGAAGTCGTTGGGGTCGTGACCGGGGGTGATCTTCAGGCAGCCGGTGCCGAAGTCGGTCTTCACGTACTCGTCGGCGATCACCGGCAGCGTGCGGTCGGTCAGCGGAAGCCGGACCTCCTGTCCGACGAAGCCGGCGTAGCGCTCATCGTCGGGGTGCACGGCGACAGCGACGTCGGCGAGCATCGTCTCCGGCCGCACCGTCGCGACGACCAGTTCGCCGTCGCCCGCAGCCAACGGGTAGGCGATCTCGTAGAGCGTGTCGGTCTCCTCGCGCTGCTCGACCTCGAGGTCTGAGATCGCGGAGTTCAGGCCCGGGTCCCAGTTGACGAGGTAGTGGTCGCGGTAGATCCAACCCTTGTCGTAGAGGGCGACGAAGACCTTCAGAACGGCGTCGTGGTAGCTGTCGTCGAGCGTGAAGCGCTCGTGCTCGTAGTCGCAGGAGCAGCCGAGCCTCTTGAACTGCTCGATGATCGTGCCGCCGAACTCCTCGCGCCACTCCCACGTGCGGCGCGTGAACTCCTCGCGACCGACCTCGACGCGGCTCGTGCCCTCGGAGGCGAGCCGCTTCTCGACCTGCGTCTGGGTCGCGATGCCGGCGTGATCGGTGCCGAGCGTCCAGCGGGTCGGGACCCCCTGCGCGCGGTGGAAGCGGATCAGCGCGTCCTGGATCGAGCCGTTGAGCGCATGGCCCATGTGCAGCGCGCCGGTCACGTTCGGCGGCGGAATGGCGATTGCGTACGAGGCTTTCGCCTCGTACGTCGGGAGTTCGGCATCCGCCGAACTCCCAGCCGCGCGGTCCCCGTCCACGACAGGCGGCTCGGGCGAGAACAGGCCCGAGGCCAGCCAGCGCTCGGTGATTCGCGGCTCGGCCGCGGCGGGATCGAAGCGCTTCTGCTCCTGCAGGCTCATCGGTGCGCGGCAGTCTACGTGCGTCCCGCCCTCCGCTCCTGGCAAGATCGCACCATGACCAAGAACGTTGGCACCACCGACCGCAACATCCGCTTCGCTGTCGCCGTAGTTGCGCTGGTCCTCTCGATCATCGTCGGGATCGGGTCGGCGCTCGGGATCGTCCTGCTCGTCGTCGCCGTGATCGCCGCGGTGACCGGCGCAGTCGGCGTCTGCGGGCTCTACAAGCTGCTCGGAATCAACACCTGCGAGACCGGCGCAACGCCGCCCGCGGCGGAGTAGCTACAGCTAGCGCTTGCGCAGCTTGCGACTGCCGAGCGCGACCTTGCGCCCGACGGTCAGCGGCCGCATCCGCCTGGCGATCCGGACCAGCTCGTCGCGCTCGTGCGCGGCGAGCCTCGCCGGGTTACCGCGCGACTTCGACAGCAGCTCCCTGACCGTCTTCTGCTCGAGCTCGGTCAGCTCGTGCCAGTGCTCGCGCAGGATCGTCAGCACCTGGAGCGCGACGAGCCAGGGCGAGAGCTTGAAGAGGGCCGGCGGCATCGCCCACGACGATACCGGGCGCCTCCGCCGCCGCCTCGGGTGGCTGGTACCCGATTGCACCTCATATGGCGGCAATCCGGTACCAGCGTCAGCGCCCAGCCCGGCTGGTACCGGATCGCTGCCCATATGGCGGTTAGCCGGTACCAACGTGCCCGAGGCCGAAGTCCGTCGTCGCGGTGGCCGTAAGCGTCGAGACAGGTCAGGCGGCGTCGCTGCCCGGCTCGGGCTCGTCGGCCACGGCCCGCGTCACGAGCGTCGGCGGAAGCGCCTTGTCGATCGTCTCGCGGGTGACGACGCACTTCGTGACGTCGCGCCGTGAAGGCAACTCGAACTGCACGTCGAGCAGCGCCTCCTCGATGATCGAGCGCAGGCCGCGGGCGCCGGTCTCGCGCTCGAGCGCCTTGTCGGCGATCGCGTTGAGCGCGTCGTCGGCGAAGACCAGCTCGATGTCGTCGAAGGCGAAGAACTTCGAGAACTGCTTGACGAGCGCGTTGCGCGGCTCGGTCAGGATCGTGATCAGGTCGTCGCGGCCGAGCTGGTGGACGGCGGTGACGACCGGCAGACGGCCGATGAACTCCGGGATCAGGCCGTACTCGACGAGGTCCTCGGGCAGGACGTCCTGGAACTGCTCGCCCTTGTCGTAGTGCTTCTTGGCGCCGAGGTCGGCGCCGAAGCCGATGCCGGCATGGCCCGTGCGACGCTCGATCACGTTGTCGAGGTGCGCGAACGCGCCGCCGCAGATGAAGAGGATGTTCGTCGTATCGATCGACAGGAACTCCTGGTGCGGGTGCTTGCGGCCGCCCTGTGGCGGCACCGCGGCGGTCGTGCCCTCGAGGATCTTCAGCAGCGCCTGCTGGACGCCCTCGCCGGAGACGTCGCGCGTGATCGACGGGTTGTCGGCCTTGCGCGCGATCTTGTCGACCTCGTCGATGTAGATGATCCCCGTCTCCGCCTTCTTGACGTCGTAGTCGGCGGCCTGGATCAGCTTCAGGAGGATGTTCTCGACGTCCTCGCCGACGTAGCCGGCCTCGGTCAACGCCGTGGCGTCGGCGATCGCGAAGGGGACGTTGAGGATGCGGGCCATCGTCTGAGCGAGCAGCGTCTTGCCGCAGCCGGTCGGGCCGAGCATGAGGATGTTCGACTTCTGCAGCTCAGCCGCGTCGGCCGCACCCTCCTCGCCGGCCATCTGGACCCGCTTGTAATGGTTGTAGACGGCAACCGCCAGCGCCCGCTTGGCGCCCTCCTGGCCGACCACGTACTCGTTCAGGATCGCGTTGATCTCCTGCGGCTTGGGAAGGGAATCGAGCTCGAAGCTGGGAGCGGTCGTGAGCTCCTCGTCGATGATCTCGTTGCAGAGGTCGATGCACTCGTCGCAGATGTAGACGCCGGGACCGGCGATCAGCTTCTTGACCTGACGCTGGGACTTCCCGCAGAAGCTGCAGAGAAGCTGCTCGTTGGAGTCGGTTGGACGTGCCAAGGGATCGGGCCCTCAATTCTTCAAGCCGGGTGACGGATGATCGATCCGCGCCGATCAAGGGTACGGAACCCCTCAAGGCGCGACGGCACCTCTTACTCGGCCGATCGCGCGGTCCCTGCAAGGGGTCGCGGCCTTGCAGGACGAGGATCGACCCTGGTCACGCGATCGGGACGTCGCGAGAGCGACTGCACGGCGGGCGAGAACCTGCATTCGTCCGGGCGATTCCGCACTAGACTCGTCGTTCTCGCCGGGGATGGCGGACCGTTCATTTCGACCTAGGAGATACGAATGACTCGTGGACGAGGAGTGCTGATTGCAACCGTGCTGGTGGCGCTGGCGGCGGCAGGGACCGCGACCGCGGTCAGGCCCACATCGGAGGCGCGCCTGTCAGGGCACGTCCGGGGCGACGACGAGTCGATCGTCCGGCTCACCGTCGCTTACGACAAGAACTTCGACGCGAAGGTGGCGAAGCGGTTTCGCTTCAAGAAGATCAACGCCACCTGCGACGGCGCCGCGCAGAGGATCAGCATCAAGCTGAGCGGCCGCGTGCCCTTCGAAGACGGCGCCTTCGCCCGCACCTTCAGCGGCTCCGGCGGCGACAAGGTCAAGATCGAGGGCGCGTTCAACAACGGCGGCCGCCTGATCGGGCTCGTACGCGCGCCGCAGATCACGATCGACGGCCTCGGCGCCTGCAAGGTCGCGCCGAGCGAGTTCAAGGTCAGCTAGGCGCTCAGGTGCTGGGGGTTGGGACGCGGCGGCCGCCCGGCCGGCCGCGTCCCTTCTGCTGCGCGTCGGCGCAGGGTCGCAACCTGGCCCGTGAGGCGCATGTCCGCTCCGGCGCTGAGATCAAGGCCAAGTCCCGCGCCATGGCCGCCAGGCCGATGGGCGCGTTCTCGCCCAGCGAACTCGCGACGGCGAGAGCCGTCAGATCGAGGAAGAGAGAGGCGAGGCGGCCGTCAGGCCGTGAGCCGACCGATGACGAAGAGCTGGCGACTCTCGCTTAGCAACAATTCTCGCGACGCTGGGCGCCGCCAGATCAAGGAAGAGTCCCGCGCCGCGGCCGCCAGGCCACAAGCGGGGCG
>WBZP01003005.1_pt1 | contig 17042 bp, 18 predicted proteins | sample 5204301 | NCBI WGS metagenome assembly WBZP01 (sample SAMN12412401, study PRJNA552823) | activated sludge metagenome | isolation source: activated sludge from nitrification reactor of wastewater treatment plant... | place: USA: Pennsylvania | collected 2017
AGGCGCAACACCTCGGATTCAACATTCATCGGTCAGCTCCTGCCAGATGTCGCCAATCAACATCAGCCATTCTAGGTGCGAGCATAGAGGCCCGCCGGGCATGGCCGCCCAGACCGGCGCGACAAGTTCACGGCTTGGCCGCCACCAGCAGGACTCTAGGCGCGCCGGAGCCATCCGGATAATCGTCGACGCATGGGCAGGAGTTCCGCCGCAACTGGATGCCGCACGAGATGGACCCCGACCAGCCAGCAGGCTGCAGTCACGACGCTGCCAGCTATCCCAAAGGTGAGAAAGTTCTGTTCGCCCACCCCCATCCAGAACGACCACGCTGCCGCGGGGGCGACCGCGAATGCGGACAGATAAAGGCTGGGCAGGCAGCCCTTCACCAGGTCGCGTAGGCGCAACCCGATCCCCCGCGACAGGAAGCGCTGGGTAGCCGCTAGAGTCAGCGCCGTCGACGCGACCACTCCCCACGCCGCACCCGTCAGCCCGAACGGCACCACGAGCAACAAGCCACACACCTGCAGCACCACGACGATCAGCTGCAGCCGATTGCCCTCCCTGGCTCGCCCGCGAACGAGCAGTGCATCGCGGGCGAGCGAGTGCACGATGTCGAGGGCTCCAGCGAGGCAAAGAACCCTCGCCAGGGGCACGGCAGCGTCCCACTGGCTGCCATACACCACTCGGATGGCCGAGAACGCCGCAATCGCCAGGAAGGCAAAGAAGGTCCACCCTACCGCCGTCATGTACGAAACGCTTCGCACGTAGGCCGCCGCCACGCTTCCCTCGGCGCGGTCACTCTGAGCCAGGTAGGGCATGCCCACGACGCTGACGGATCGCATCACGAGGCGATTGAACATCTCGACGAGCCCGTTGGCTCGGCTGAACATCGCCACCTCAACGGTGCCGGCCACCCGCCCGATGATCAGTTCCGGAGCCCCTTTGCCAGCCTGACCCACCATCCAGATGGAGGTCACGTACTTGCTGAAGTGGAACACCGGCCCGATGCCACGGAAGTTGGGCAGTCGCGGGAAGCCGCGCGGCCGATACATGACCGAGAGCAGTACGGTCACTGCGATGGACGCGACTGCTGCCCAGGGCATGCTGAGATAGCCGAACCCAAGGAATGCGAGACCTACCGCCGTGATGAACGCGGTCACCGACCCGGCGGCGTTGCAGATGAGCACGGGTTCCAGATTCATCTCGCGACGAAACCAGGCCATCGTGACTGCGCCGAAGGGGACGAGAACGAACCCCAGCGCCTGCACGTGCATCACCTGCCCCACGCCTTCGTGACCATAGAAGGCGGCGACCGGGCCCGCGCTGAAGTACATGGCTGCGGCCATTGCCCAGGATACGACGATGTTGAGGGCAAAGGCGGCACTGATCTTGTCAGTCGTCAAGTCGCGTTCCTGGATCATGTACTCCGCGACGCCGAAGTCGCGGAACATGCTCGCCAAGCCGGAGAACACGGCGGCGATGGCGAACACGCCAACTTCGGCCGGGGTCAGCAGGCGTGAAATGACCATCGTGCTGGCAACCTGCAGCACCAAGGCCAGATAGCTCCCTGCGAACGAGAGCAGCAGCGAACGGCGAACCGCGCTCAAAGAGGAGGCCGATCAGCGTGCAGCCGACCCAGCGACGTCGGGCACGACTGACGCAGAAGCTGCAGCAGGAGCGGGGCGAACTGGAGCCGACTTGCCACCCAAACGTGCATACAGTGCCGCCAAGTTGGGCTCGCCGGGCATGACGCGCAACCCATCCTCCAGCAATCGAAGGGCATCTCCTCGCATCCCCGCCTTCTCGAGCAACTTGGCCTGACCAACATATGGCGGCCAATAGTCGCGCTTCACCCTGCGCGCCATCTCGTATGCCTCGAGTGCCGGCGCGGTCTGCTCGAGCATCGCATGCGACTCTGCGAGCCGGAAATACAACTCCGGCAGCATGCGAAAGCTCGCTGGATCACGAAGTCTGTTCGCCCACCGGATGACGTATCTGAAGTCGCCGATGGTGCTACTAATAAGAAAGTCTCTGTCACGCGTACTGATGCCAGCCGCCTGCGCCCGATGGAGGTTGATAAGCGCCCAACAGTAGTGGTGCATACCCCAAAGCATGCCCTCGCCGCCAAGCATGCGGTTCCAGTACTCGGACTGGGGTGACTCACGCTCGAGCCGGACCCACCCCGTCAGGGGAATCGCTTGGGTGTGATAGCAGACCGGATGGGTCAGCGCGAGTTCGCCCCAGGTCATGTTCTCCGGCTCCAGCGCAAACACGGCCATTGGCGCGAGCAGGACGGTGCCGATCCAATTCCGGACCAAGCCAGCGACACCCGTCGAAGCCGACCGCCGAGGTGATGCGGCGCAGCTTGAACGATGGCCACACATGGATCGATCACACTCCCAAGACATCGCCCGACGAACCTCCCGAAGGTACTGGGCCGATCCTACTCTCCGGTCTCCCCTGGCCGGGCGTAGCCTCAGACCCGACTCACTGCAACATCGCACACGGCAGCGGCAGCGACGCAGTGCAAGAGCGCCGGCACGTCAGGCGCGACCCACCCGCTCCCCGAGAAAGTCCGCGAGGCTTCCTACGGTCTCGAACGTGCGGCTGTCGATCTCTCGATCATCGACAGAGATGCCGAAGCGCTCCTCCAGTGCCGTGATCACCGATACCACCGCCATCGAGTCCAGTTCCGGCAGCGCACCCAACAGCCGCGTATCACGCGAAAAGCGCATGCCACGGCCGCCGAGGCTCAGGACCTCGTCGAGCACGTGCAGGATCTCGCCTTCGATATTCATTACTTGGTCGCGGCATGGCCGGCTTCCATCCGGGAGTCTACTTGGAGACCGTAGGTCGCGCCACGATCATCCCGAGCATCCCGCCACGAAGCGCAACAACGTCACGCGCCGCGTCCGTTCGCGCCGCCGGGTGTATCCCCAGACCAGCCAGTGCGGTGAAATAGGGGGCGAGTCCGCAATGCAGCCACCTGGGAATCCATGCGCGACGCCTCCCTGCAACGAGATCTGATTCCGACATCCGTCGGTCGCATGCCCCGGGTTAGCGCGCTGACCGCCGGTGACCGACACGTCAACCACGAGATACTGGTATCGATGCTGGGAGGCGCCGCAGCGGGCCTGCTGACGCTCGGCCCTGGCCGCGCCCAGCGCGTCGAGGTCTATCACATCCAGGCATCTTCGCCAGGCTGGCCCGCGCCGATGGAGCGGCACCAGCGCTTCTTCGCGCGCGACGGTGGCGGGATGACCCGCGAGACACTCGGAGCGATTCGCCAGCGTGCCCCCGGAGCCCGACCCCTCGTGGTGAGCAGGACAGTCCACGCTCGCAGGGAGCAGGCCGACCGAGGGAAACATTTCGAACTACTGGCTGCCCGGAATCGCGATCGCTGTCTCTGGTCATCTGTCGCTTGCGTTGCAGTCGGGCGACCGTTGCACCGCAACATTCCCACACACTTGCCTCGGCCCACCCACCTCGTGATGAGACCGTGGTACGAGAGCTTGCGATGTCTTGCCATCGCAGGCCATCACTGAATCCGCAATAGCAGGAAGCCACAGCCGATCCACTTGTGTGACGCTTGCAGAGCATCCGTGCAACAGCGGCGCTGCTCGGCTCACTAACTGCAGCTCACAACGTACGAAACTTGCCACGAAAGGTTAGCAACTTCATGCAGCCAACCAAGGGAACGACCTCAGGGACCGACTGGGACGCCAACGCCCATTACCAGAACGATCGTGTCGCCGCAGAGTACGACGAAGTCCGGTTCTCCAGTCTCGCTGGTCGTGTCTTCAACCGACTCGAGCGCACGGCGATCCGGGCCGCGTTCGCGGGCTTGCCAAGGGGCGCACGCGTCGCCGACATCCCTTGCGGCACAGGCCGACTTGCCGAGGCGCTTCTGGAGGCCGGCTACCGCGTACACGGCATGGACATCTCTCCGCAAATGCTGGAGGTTGCGGAGCGCCGGCTGAGGCGGTTCGGCGCGGCCTTCACCACCGAGGTCGCGGATGCCAAGATGCTGGACAGGTCGCATGCATCCTACGATGGTGTGCTCTGTGCCCGCGTGCTGATGCACTTCCAGCTCGACGAACAGATCGAATTCCTGCGCGGGGCCGCCCAGTTGACCCGTGGTCCGGTGGTGTTCACGCACTGCTTCAGCTCCCCCTACCAGAGGCTTCGGCGCTCTGCCAAGAGGGTCCTGGGCCACCAGCCACCAGCCAGGTTCCCCGTCACCCGTCATCAGATCGACACGCTCTTGCGGGCTTGCGGCTTGCGCGAGTTGCGTCACCATCGTCTGAACTCGGCTGTCAGCGAGGCGATCTACGTCGTGGCCCTGCCTGCTGCTTGACAGGATGGCGATCGGGGCCTCGCTGACCGTCCAGTTGGCCGAGTTTCGATGCCCCGGCTGCTCCGTTGCCGGCCACTGGCGGGCGGTCGCGCGGCCCCGACTTCGGGCGAACTCGAGGACCGGCGTCGTCGCGTGCGCGTCCTGCGGCCGACGCGCATTCGTCAAGACCGTGCTGGGCGCGGTAGGTGAGAGCGGTGAGGAGCTCGCGCGCCGCATGTTCACCTCCGCCGTCGAGGCTCAGCGCACATTCTCCGGCTTCGAGGAGTTTGGCGTACCCACACCCTGGCATCAGAACGGCGCGACGCTCGTGTTCGCATATGTCGATGGCCATTCTCCGACGCCGGTGCTTCGATCTGGACCCGTGCTCACAGCCACGAAGCTGGCCTCCTCGCTTGGCGAGTGGTTTGCGATCTATCACACAAGCGAGTCGGGTACACCTGCCGGCCTGTCACCGGTCAAGCCGCTGACGGAAACGTTGCCAACGCGCTTGCGCGGCCTCGTCGACGCGTTCTCTCGTGGCGGGCCGCACGATGACCTCGTCGGCACTGCGCTTCGGGATCTCCACTGTCGCATCCGCAGCCTCCCCCCCGAGCCAGGACGCGTGGTGCGCATTCACGGCGACCCGAAGCCAGACAACTTCCTCATCGCGGCACGCCGGGTGATTGGCCTTGATATCGACGGCATGCAGTGGGGCGAGCCCGAGAACGATTTGGCCCAGTTCGACATACAGATGCGCCTCACGCTGACCCATCGGTGGGGCCGCGCCCGCTCCGCGTCCGACCGGGTGCGTCTGCTCTCGTCCGCGACAATCGAAGGCTACCAACAGCGCGGGCAACTCGACGTGCTTCGTCTCGGCACCTTGCGGCTCATGTACCTTCTCGCACTCTGGTCCAGTTGGCGCGCGGCCGGCCCCATCGCCCGCCTCAGGTGGGATCCCCTGTTCAGCGCCAGCCTGCGCCAGTTGCTGGCGACCGGTTGACGAGGGGCGACGAATCCAACACGTCCTGACCTGCCGGGCGTCGCCCCACCGCCCCCCGCGGCAGCGTACTTCGCGTCAGCCTGCCGCGCTGCCGGCCTCGAAGAATGCGAAGCGGTATTGCGTCGGCAACGAAACCTCGTAGGGAAGCTCGGGTACGGCGACCTTCGAGAAGATGCCGCTCGCCAACACCATCTCCTCATGGACAGGCGCCAAGTACATGACATAGATCTTCCTCGGCGCTGCAAGATAGGACCGAGTGATGTTGTCGACGACTTGCCGCATGACCTGGTCGCGAAACGGATCGAAGAAATAGAGAACAAGCGGACCGTCTGGGATCGGGAACAGTGTCGCGTCCTGCAGAGTCGGTCGGATGTCATGGCAGCCCCGGTCCAGACCCGCCGCCGCAGCGATGTTCTCCATAGCGGAACGGTGCAGTTCCTCCGAAAATTCGACGCCAACCACCTGCTTGAAGTTAAAGCGGGCGGCAAACAACAGTACCCGGCCCCGCCCGGATCCGAAGTCAACGAACGTGAAGTCACTCAGGTCGGGCGGAAGGTTCTGGAACATCGCCACCAATTGCTTGTGCGTGGTGGGTTGATAGCGGATTCCGAATTCCTTGTTTGGACTTGAGATGACGAGCTCATGCAGGGGCGTGTAACCTGCCGTGGACACCCCATGGCGGCGATCGTAGCGTTGATCCACATAGACCTGCGCCCAACGACGAAGGTTCTTGGGAAGGAGGCCCAGGGTGCCCAGCAACCCCAGCTCGCGATACTTGCCACGAGCACGGCGCAGGATGACAGACCACATCCCCGCGCCCGAACTCGCGGGGTCGAGCGCGCTGGCACTCTCGTTCTTGCCGTTCTTGGACAACATCGAATCCTCTTTCTGTCGCCGCCAGCGATCCGACCGAGTAAGGCCGCTCAGGCGTTGCCGACGACTGACTTGGCGGCCCCCGACACCGACCCATCCAAGCGCCGCCGAACGATTTGGAAGCCCCACCGCACTGGCTTTGAAGTCCACGGAGTGAATCGGGGCAGCTCAAAGCGATCCGACCGCGCATCGACCACCCCAGACACCGTACTGACCGCGGCCCGAAATCCGAGCTTCTTGGCCATGGCGACATGTCGCTCGTCGTAATCCCGACCCGGACGGCCGTTGGGATACGCAAACAGATCGACAGCCGCACCCGTCAGATCCTGCAATCGCCGGCGACCGGCGGCCATCTCGGACTCGGCCTCCGAGTCCGGCAGGGTGCGCAGTATGGGATGACTCACCGTGTGCGCCCCGATCTCCATACCGGCGCGCTGCAACTGTTGCACCTGTGACGATCGCATCATCAGGTCATTCGGCAGCGACGGGTGACCCGCCAAGTCCAGCAGACGCCGCAGAGCCGGTTCTCGCTCCGATGGCGTCATGTACTTGAACTCCCCAAGCAGTGCGTCAATCGAGCGACGGCGCTCTTCTCGCGTCGATAACGATACCTTCCCTTGACCCCATTCGGCGAGGTCGAGCGTCGCCGATCGCGTCGCCCTCAGACACTCGATGATGGTGTCGTTGAACATGCGTCCGCCGTCGAGAAAGCCGGTTGCCACGAAGAATGTGGCCCTCAGTCCATGGCGCTCGAGTATCGGAACCGCAATCTCCGCGTTGTCCGCATAGCCATCGTCGAAGGTGATCGCGAGAGCCCGCGACGGAAGCTGCCCGGCAGCGTGCGCGGCCAAGGCTTCGCCCAGCCGCAAGACATTGAAGCTGCGCGCCACCAGCGACATCAGGCGGTCGAATCGCGGAGCGTCCATCTCGCTCGGAAACAGTGGATCCCGCGAAGCCAGTACCCGGTGGAAGATCAACACCGAGAGGCGCGCCGGTGCCAGCTGCTCGGAGCAGAGCAGGCCCGTCCGCACGACAAGTTCCGCCAAAGCCATCGGGGTACTCAATTCCTAAGCTCGCGTGCTGCGGCGTGCGCTGCGGCAATGGCAGAGGTCGGAGCCTTCGATGGGTCGGTCGCAGGCCCGGCCTGCAGGCGTCGTCGGCGTCTGCGGAGCAAGGCGTCGCACGACACCAGGAAGCCGAAGATGTAGTAAGGAAGATCGAGGTAGGCGAGGCTGAGGAAGGCACCTCCGACCGCATATCCGATCAGGCTCACCTGAACCATGCGCGCCAGCAGAGGCATCCATGACCCGAACTCCGAGTCGTCTCGCGCCTCGCGCGCAAGTCTCCCGGCTGTGCGCCAAACCGCTACCCCCAGGCCCACGAACAGCGCCAGCCCGACGAAGCCGTGTTCTCCGAGCATCTGGAAATAGATGCTATGCGCCACGTATACGTGCCCGGCGAAGATGGCGAACGGACCGTCGAGCGGCGCATAGCGACCGAACACTACTGGATGGTCGGCCTGGAACCCCACACCGAAGAACGGGCGGTCGACAGCTGCGTTCCAGAGCGTGGTCCATGCCCACACTCGGGACAGAGCCGACTGCTCGCTCGTGTAGTCAAGCATCGTCTCCATGCGTTTGGACCATGTGTCTGGCATGAAGGCAACGGCCATTGCCAGCAGAGTCAGGATTCCAATGCTCGAGCGTACCGGGTACTTTCCCTTCAGCCCCAGAAAGAAGGCCATCGCGACGAGGGCCAGCAAAGCGCCCCTGGACTGACTCCCGAGGATGGAGAACGTGACCAGCACCATGCACAACGTTACGACATGGCGAACCCACGCCCGAACCTCGGTCTGGCGCAGGAAGTAGAGCAGCGGCATGACCATCACCAGGCCGACCGCCAGTTCGTTGTTGCCCTGCAGCATGCCCGCGGGCGGGCCCCACACTCGCCCGCCCCCTCCGGTCATGAGCGTCCAGACTCCGCCCTTTATCCCGAAGAACGCCACCGACAGCGACACCACCCACACCAGCACGCGCAGTTGCTGCGCGCGGGTGACCAGCATCCAGGTGACGAAGAGCATCACGTAGATCTTCATGACGAAGATCCAGCGATCGACGACGATGTCCTGCGGCACCATCGCAAACAACGTGGTCAGGTTCATCCACAGGAGCATCAAGATCAGCGGTACCGTGATGCCGTTGATGGGCACGGCCTGGCGGCGCTTCGTGAAGAGCAGCAATAGCGTCGTTACCAGCGCCGTGATCTGCGCATACGGCAGACTGTACGCAAACCCGTAGGTCATCTTGTGAGGGTTCATCAGGCTGAGCCACGCGTACAGGTAGGCCCCGATCACCGGATGCCTGAAGACCGCCAGCAGAAGCAACCCGACGACCCCCGTCAGCGCAATGTCCCTCACGGCATGCCCTCAGGTCGGCGCGACCGCATGGCTCACGATGTAGCGGTACTTGCCCGACCGCTCCGGCGCGATCGCATCCACCAGGTCGACGCGAACGTCCACCTCGTGGCCCAGTCGCTGCTTGAACCCTTCGACGATCCCGGCCACCAAACCGCGGTCAAACGTGGCTGACGGCACCAGTTCGACTCGCGTGAGACTGCGCGTCTCCTGGGTGACCTTGAACCGCTCGATGCCCGGGATATCGCGCAGGATGTAGATGAGCGCAAGACCGTGCATGACCCTGCCGTCGGCCGCCACCACGAAGTCGGTGGTGCGGCCCTGTAGATCCTTCACCAGCGGCAATCCCCGGCCGCAGGGGCAGGCACGGTCGTCGAGTACGCCGACGTCGCCCGTCCGGTAACGCACGAACGGAAACTCCGCCGTGGCGAGGTGCGTGACCACGATCTCGCCTGAGGTTCCGGGCGGTACCGGGTGCCCTGATGCATCCACCGTCTCGACCACGATGTCCTCAGCGCTGACGTGCATCCCACCGTGCGGGCACTCGTGGGCGATGAACCCGGCGTCGCGCCCGCCGTAGCCGTTGGCCACGCGGCATGCGAAGGCGCGCTCGATCGCTGCCCGCTGGTCGTCGTAGAGACGTTCGCTCGTCACGAACGCCACGCGCACCCCGAGGTCGTCGAGCCGCTGGCCGCTTCTCTCGGCGTGGCGCGCGATGTAGGTCAGCGCAGAGGGGTACCCAAACAGCATGCGCGGCCGGCGCCGGCGCAGCCAGGCAACGAACTCGTCGAGCCGCGACTCCGACATCTCGAACGCCGGCAGCAGCGTGCTGCGCAGCAGGCGGTCGCGCAGCGCCTTGAGGCGGTCCTGTGCGCCGTGCTCGATGGGCGAACCCCAGACCACGGCCTCCGGGTCACCGATGTCCACGCCCCACCAGCGCGTGGCGCGCCACTTGGCCGCCACGTCGTGGCTCTTGCGCGCCTTGCCAATGAAGAACACCAACGGCTCGCCGGACGAGCCACCGGTGTTGCAGCGGCTCAGCGGACCGTGGTCCTCCGCCCTCATGCTCTCATCGTGCCTGCGGATCTCGGCCTTGGTCAGCAGCGGGAGCGCGCGCAGGTCGGCCGCCCCCTGCACCGCGGCGGGGTCGAAGCGCAACGAACGGAACAGGTCACGCCAGTAGGGCACCCGAGTGCCGATCTCGACAAGGAAATCCCGGAGACGTCGAGCCTGCTCCTTCTCGATCTCCACTGGCGAGAACCACTGACTGCGCTCGAGACGCTGCCGCACGCCCACGCTGTCGTGTCGCTTCAATCGCTCGTGCAGCGGAAACAGCACGCCGCTGACGAAGCGGGTGTAGGCCCCGTTGCCTTCCGATGAGCCGAGGATTTGGGCACGCTGCACGGCAAGCCCCTTCAGTTGCCGCCCGCAGGACTCTTCACGAGCGTCACCATGATCCAGCCGCGCAGGAAGCGCAGTGCCTCGAATCGACGGATCAGCCTCTCGAACGCCGTCCCGATCGCGAATGCCACGCCGTTGAACATCAGGTAATTCGGGTACTGGCTCAGGTACTCGAAACTCTCGATCGCAAGCCCGCTTGCGGCAGACAAGCGCTCAACGTCGCCGCGCGTATTGGTCTTGTAGGCAGTAGGGAACGTGTCCTCCTCGGCCCGACCTTCCACCGCCTTGACGATTCGAGCGTGGAAACGGTTAGGCACGGCGCGTGCCACGAGAGTGGCGTAGTCCCACATGTTGGCGGTCAGGAAGATCAGGCGGCCACCGGGCTTGAGCACCCGCGCGAACTCCCGGTACACGGACGCGGGATCGGTCAGATGCTCGAACACGCTGCGCGACATGATGACGTCGACGCTCGCGTCGGAGAGCGGCAAGGTGGCCAGGTCGGCGTTGTACGTCTCGATGCCGTCAGGGACATCGGTGAACTCGACCAGTTCGACCCCGATCAGGCGCGTGGCCTTGCCCTGGTACCTGCGCAGGACGGGCACCGTGCGGCCGCATCCGGCGTCGAGCAGCACCTTGTCGCCGCAGCCCAGGTACTGGTCCACGCGCTGCTCGAAGAGCCGGTACGGGTGAGGAACTCCGGCGTAGTACTTCTCGAGTAGACGCTGCGCCAACACACTGCTGCTCATCACATCATCCTGAAAGAGCGGCGGCCCGAAAGCGCCTTGCCGCCCGAAGATAGGCTTGTTGCCATTGACCACGTACCACCGGCCACGCATAGCGCGCGACCTCGCTCAGACCTTGCTTGCGGAGTCGTGCCGCGAGTGCGCGATCGCCCAGGACGCGCAACGCCGCCGCGGCCATCGCCTCGACGTCTCCTATGGGCACCAGCAGAGCGGATTCCTCGTGCCGGACGAGGTAGGGAATACCACCAGCTTCGGTACTGACAACAGGAACCCCCGACGCCAAGGACTCGAGGATCGAGATCGGCATGTTGTCGACTGTGCTCGGGTTGAGCATCAGATCGGACGAGGCATAAAGCTGGCCGATCGCAGCATTGTCGATGCGCCCCGGGAAACTCACCGCGTCGGCGATACCGATGTCAAGCGCCAGCCGCTCGAGCGATGCGTGTTCCGGACCGCTTCCGGCAACGGTCAGGCGCGCGCCGGGATATCGCGCTCGCACGATGGCAAAGGCTCGCAGCGCGGTAGGGATGTCGTATATGGGTTCGAGGTTGCGGGTGACGATGAGATGTGGCCCATCGCGGCGCATCGGCGTCGAACTCGGCCGGAAGCGAGCCAGGTCGATGATGTTGGGGATGACGTCCGCCGTCAGCCCGTGCCGAGCAAACACCTCTTGCAGGAATCTGCTCGGGGTGACGCGCGCGTCAGCCTTGGCGATGCTTCGCAGAACGCGACGTGGCGCAGCGGAAAGAAACTCCTCTGCCTGTCCGCCGCGGTAATTGACGATCGCGGGCACGCCGTGCCACCGTGCAACGGTCAGCGCCGGTTCTGCCAGCAGGTACCAGGACCAACCGGAATTGGCGAACACGTGCACGACTTCGGCACGGCTGATTGCACGCCACAGTTCAACCAGGTACGGAAGCAGCCTGAACCCCGCCCGCAGGATCGGCACGCGTCCCACCCAAGCTGGCCTGTAAGGGGCGTTGGTGTTCACGTGGAACACGAAGGCGCCTTCGGCCCTCAGCAGGCGAACCAATTGCTCGCACTGATTCGCCATGCCGCCCGAAGGCGGAGGCAACGGGCCGATCACGGCCACTCGGGGCCATGCAAGGCCTTGAGTTGGACGTCGCGCGGCGTCAACGGCGACGATCACGCAGGCGACCTCTCTCGCCGTGGAGGGCACGCGCCGGCTCCCTGCGCGCTCACGCAACAAGAGCCGCCGGCACGGCCCGTCCGCGCCCTTCCAGCGCTCGCCGGTACACCTCGGCATAGCGCGCGACGCTGTTCGTCCAGGTGCGCTCCTGCTCGACGAATCGACGCGCCCGGGCACGCACTTGCGGCCACCGATCTCGCTGCGCCAACACCTCGTCGAGCACTGTGGCCAGCGCAGCAGCATCGCCGGCGGGGCACAGGAACCCGGTCTCGCCATGACGCACCAACTCGCGGTGGCCACCGACATCGCTGGCCACGAAGATCCGACCCTGCGCCATGGCCTCGAGTGGCTTGAGCGGCGTGACCAGTTCGGTCAGCCGCATCGGCAGGCGTGGATAAGCAAGCACGTCGATAAGTTCGTAGTAGCGCTGCACGTCGGAATGCGGCACACGGCCGGCGAAGACGACCAAGTCCTGAAGGCCGGACTGCGTCACCTGTTCCTTGAGTGCTGCCTCCTGTGGACCGCCGCCCACGAGCAGCAGGCGCAGGCGAGGGTGGTGCAGCCGCATCCGGCGTACGGCCTCCACAAGCAGGTGCAGACCTTCGTAGCCGTAGAAGGACCCGACAAAGCCGAGGACGGTGCAACCGGTCAGCCCGAGCCGCTGTTGCAGAGAGGCATCAGCCTCGACGCCGAACCTGAAGCCGCCAACGTCCACCGCGTTTGGAATCACGGTCACCCGGTCGTCAGCGATGCCGCGCGTTACGATGTCTGCTCGCAAGCCCTCACAGATCGTCGTCACCTGGTCCGCACGTTTGAGTGCGAACGTCTCCAGTGTGCGCGACATCCTGTAGCGCAGGCTGCCTTCGGTCGTACTGCCATGGTCGATGGCGGCGTCTTCCCAAGACGCGCGCATCTCGTACACCACGGGGAGGCTCGTGGACAGGCGCACCCAGAGCGCGGGGAGGACGTTCAGGACCGGCGAATGGGCGTGAACCAGATCCGGCTGCTCCTGCCGGACCACCTCGGCGATACGTGCAGCCGTCAGTCGCATTTGCGCGAGCAGCCCCGCACCCGAAGGCGATGGAGTACGCAGCAGCCTCAATCCATCCACCGTCTCCTCGGTTTTCGCACTGGCGCCATGCTTGGGCGTCGTGAGTTGCAGCGTTTCCCACCCCAGACGCCGTTGCTCGCGCAGGATGCCAAGGGTGCGGAACGTGTAGCCGCTGTGTAGCGGAATGCTGTGGTCGAGGACGTGCAGGACGCGCATGATGTCGTTGCCGAGCCAATGGTCAGGCTAGCGCGGGCGCTAAGGTCGGCCGGGCGGCGCTGGGCATCTCGCGGTGTTCGACACCCTGGCGCAGAAACGCCTCGAACATCAGCAGCGTCCACAGCGGCGAGCTGTAGTCGCGCGTGCCGTTCTGGTGCGCGTCGACCAGGTGGCGCAGGTACCCCTCGTTGAACCAGCCGGTGGACAGCAGCCGATCGCCGAGCACGGCGTCGCGCACGCGTTCCTTTAGCGGCCCGCGGAACCAGCGTGCAAGCGGAACCGAGAAGCCCATCTTCGGGCGGTAGAGGATGTCGTTCGGCAGCGCCGGCTCCATCGCCTTCTTCAGCAGGAACTTGCCTTCGTTGCCGCGCACCTTGAGGCTGGATGGCAGCGTGGCGAGCCACTCGACGAGCGGGTGGTCCATCAGCGGCTCGCGCACCTCGAGCGAGTGCGCCATGCTGGCGCGGTCGACCTTGGTGTTGATGTCGCCGACGAGGTAGGTCTTGAGGTCGAGGTACTGGACGAGCGCCAGCGGGTCGTCGGTCTGCGCATTGGCGGCGTGGCGATCGAAGACCTGCCGGGCGTCGTAGCCGCCGAGCGCGCGCTTGAGCGCGGGGCTGAAGAGCTGCTCGCGCATCGGGCCGCGCAGGATGCTCACCGAGTGGAAGTAGGCCTCGACCGCGCTGCGCGCCATGCCCTCGAAGGTGGTCTTGGCGCGGAAGACGCGCGGCGCCCAGTCGGCCTTGGGATAAAGGCGGCCGAGCGTGCCGAAGAGCGGCCTGCGCAGCGCCTCCGGCAGCGCCGCCCGCATGCGCTCTTCCATCAGGTGCAGCCGGTAGCGCCGGTAACCGCCAAAGCTCTCGTCGCCGCCGTCGCCCGACAGCGCCACCGTCACGCGCTTGCGCGCGAGCTGGCAGACGCGGTAGGTGGGGATCGCCGAGCTGTCGGCGTAGGGCTCGTCGTAGAGGTGGGCCAGCGTGTCGACGAGGTCGAAGTCGTCGCTCTTGACAGTCTCGACATGGTGGTCGGTGTGGTAGCGGTCGGCCACCGTCTGCGCGAAGGCGGCCTCGTCGAACTGCGGGTCGTCGAAGGCGATCGAGCAGGTGCGCACCGGGTCGGCCGACAGGCCTGCCATCGTCGCGACGACCGCGCTCGAGTCGACGCCGCCGCTCAGGAACGCGCCGAGCGGCACCTCGGAGATCAGGCGCAGCTTCACCGACTCGCGCAGCCGGCGGCGGAGCTCCTCGCAGGCCTCCTCGACGCCGATCGGGTTGCCGAGCGTGAAGTTCACGTCCCAGTAGGGGCGTGGCGCGGGCTCGGACTCGCCGCGCTTCCAGGTCAGCAGGTGGCCGGGCGAGAGCTTCCTGGCCTGGCGGAAGATCGTGCGCGGCTCGGCCACGTAGCCGAGCGCGAAGTACTCCTCGATCGCCCGCGGGTCGATGTCGCGCTTCAGGCCACCGTGCGCGAGAACCGACTTCAGCTCGCTGCCGAAGAGCAGCCAGCCGTCGTCGAGCAGCGCGTAGAAGAGTGGCTTCACACCCAGCCGGTCGCGCGCCATGAAGAGCGTCTGGCGGTTGCGGTCCCAGATCGCGAAGGCGAACATGCCGCGCAGCCGCTTGACGCAGGCCTCGCCCCAGGCCTCCCAGGCATGGACGATGACCTCCGTGTCGCTCTTCGTGCGGAAGCGGTGGCCGAGCGCCTCGAGCTCGGGCACCAGCTCCTGGAAGTTGTAGATCTCGCCGTTGAAGACGATGCAGACGCTGCCGTCCTCGTTGAACAGCGGCTGCTGTCCGGTGGCGACGTCGATGATCGAAAGGCGCCGGTGGCCGAACCCGACGCCGGGCTCGACGTGCAGGCTGCCCTCGTCGGGGCCGCGGTGGTGCTGCGAGTCGTTCATGCGCGCGAGCGCCGCGCGATCGACGGAACGTGCGCCGCGGGTGTCGAAGATGCCGGTGATGCCGCACATGGAAGGGAACTCGGGCTGGGGGATGCGTCGCCGGGGGGCGGTCGATGGCTGCCGCTACCGCCTGCGATCTCGGAGTTGTGATGCTAGGCGAGAGCCCAATGCGCCGGGCGCTCCGGGGGGCGTCGCATGCATGACGTGTGCCACGCAGGCACGGGATATCGGGGCTGCACCACCTGCTGCGGGTGCGTGATGCCTCAGTTACGACAGAGCAGCCGTGCGGTGAGGTCCTGATGGGCCCCGACCATCGCCTGCAGGCTGAAGTGCTGCTCGACGCGCAGGCGCCATGCCTGCCCCATGCGTGCGGGGCGCGCCGGATCGGCGGCCAGGACGGCCAGCGCCTGCGCCATCGCCTCCACGTCGCCTGGCGGTACCGGTTCGCCGGTGGTGCCGGCGTCGACCAGTTCGGCGTTGCCGCCGACCCGGGTTGCCAGCACCGGGCAGGCGCAGGCCATCGCCTCGAGGATGGTGTTGGAGATGCCCTCGGCCTGCGAGGGCAGCACGAACAGGTCCAGGCCGCGGATGACGCCGGCGACGTCGGTCCGCTCGCCCGGCAGCCAGGCGAGGTGGGCAACGCCGACCTCGTCGAAGAGCGGCTGCTGGCCGGTGGCGATGTCGATGATCGACAGCCGCAGGTGGCCGAAGCCCGGGTCCGGCTCGACATGCAGGCTGCCCTCGTCCGGGCCGCGGTGGTGCTGCAAGTCGTTCATGTGCGCGAGCACCGCGCGGCCGACGGGCGTGCGCCGCCGGCGAGAGTCATGATTTCCGACACGCAGCGCAGACCGCTTGAACGACGGGTTGCCAGCATGCTGCACCTGGGTGGCAGTCTGCCAGGCAGCCGTCACGCCCTGCGGGCGAGGCCCCGTATCAGCACCGGAACGGGTCGACGATGGTCAGCGACTCGATGCGCAGCCCGTGCTGCAAGTCCTCGCTCAACAGATGCTTGCAGCCGGCAACCAGCGCCGCGGCGACGATCGGTGCGTCGTAGAAGGACAGTTGCCAGCGTGCCCGTACGTCAAGCGCGCGCCGGAACAGACTCGCGCTCGCGCCCACCCGCAGCAGCGGCAGCAGGACGGCGTCGAGATAGGCGTGGGATTTTTCTACCGTGGACGCGAGCCGGGCCTTGGTGCCAATGACGTTCAAGCGCTCCTGCACGACCTGGTAGCAGATGCATGCGTCTTCGCCGCGCAATGCGCTGCGCACGATGTCTTTCGCGACGGTCTGCTTGCGCGGGTCGGCGCCGTCCAGGTGGTAGACGTAGACGTTGGTGTCGATGAACGTGTCACCGCTCATTCATCTCGTCGCGAGTCAACTTGCGCCCGACGACCAACTTGCCGCGAAGCTGCGCCATGACCTCGTCGTAACGGTGCAGGCGCTGCTGGGCACCCGTGTAGCCCACGAGCCAGCGGCGGAACTCCTCGTTGAGCGTCGTGTGCTCGGCACGTGCGCGGTCTCGCGCTGCCTCGATCAGACGCTCGTCGGCGCTCAGGGTGATGTTCTTCATCGTTCCGCAGCCTCCAACGCTCATTGCAGGGTACACGATCTCCGTGTGCACGAAGCTGGCGTACAACTCCGCTCGCTGGCCACTTTGATTCGATGGCCGCTCAAGGCAGTCGATTCAGGCCGGCAGAAGAAAGTGCGTGGTCGTACACCTTGCAGTAAGCCGACACCATGGCCGAAAGACTGAACCGCGCCTCCGCGGCTGCACGGCCGGCACGACCCGTCGCCGCGGCGCGCACAGGATCGTCGACGAGCGCCACCAAGGCCCGGGCCATGGCCTGCGGGTCGGCCGGCGGCACCAGCGTTCCGGTGACGCCCTGCTCGACCAGGTCGGCATTGCCGCCGACCGCCGTGGCGAGCACCGGCAGGCCACTGGCCATCGCCTCGAGGATCGTG
>WBZP01001751.1_pt2 | contig 17037 bp, 14 predicted proteins | sample 5204301 | NCBI WGS metagenome assembly WBZP01 (sample SAMN12412401, study PRJNA552823) | activated sludge metagenome | isolation source: activated sludge from nitrification reactor of wastewater treatment plant... | place: USA: Pennsylvania | collected 2017
TCCATTTGGCAGCATTAATGAACGAGGAAGCCAAAGGAACCAATGTGGTTACCTCGATCCTGGTACCCAGTACTATTGATACAGCTCAAAACCGGAAAGCGATGCCGGATGCTGATCCTTCAAAATGGGTAACTCCCGAAGCCATAGCCGATACCGTTTATTTTTATTGTACTGATGAAGCGTCTTCCATCAGGCAACCGGTGATCAAGCTTTATAACAATGCCTGACCAGGTTACGAGAACAGCATCAGCTCTTCTTCCTGCCCTGATAGTTTTATGGTTCTTTCAAAAGCAAGACCTACTTTCTGAAGGAGTTTTATGGAATATTCATTGTCATGTGTTGTAATACCAACAATTTTTTCAAGGTGTAAGTATTGCCTGGCATAATTCATCGTTGCCGCTGCGATTTCGAATCCATAACCTTTTCCTGCAAATTCAGGTAGCAATGCAAAACCGATATCAGGATGATCAAGTTCATCACGCCGGATAATTCCGCACATGCCAATAGGCCTGTTACCGTCTTTTACAGAAACAAGCCACAATCCAAAACCATTTGCCTGGTAACTATTAATCGGCCCGTTCTGCAGGTACAGGCTGGCATCATACACATTTTTTATTCCCCGGTCTCCTATAAAGCGGATCCAGGTAGGAGTATTCAGTAAAATAAGAATGAAAGCCGCATCACTGGCTTTAAATTCGCGTAGTGTAAGTCTTTCGGTTTCCAGGATCAGCATATATCAGGGGCATGTTAAAATGATGCAGATAAAGTTACGCCATAAGTTTTGGGAGCGCCTAAATGTACAGCGCCGAAATCATAGGCATAAGCAATATATTTTTTATCAGCCAGGTTCCTTCCCCAGAAATACAAACCATATTGTTTATAACTTATACCAAACCTAAGGTTGAATAAACTGTAATCAGGTTGTTTAATATTGTTGGAAAGATCAAAATACTGCTGTCCTATATAAAACCATTCACCACGGGTATGAAGTTTAAAGGCTTCTTTTTTTCCAAAAGCATATTCATATTGCAATCCCAGCATGGATGTAGACTCGGGTGTATACAGCTGCTTTTTGCCATCGAGATCAACTGAAGTTCCGTTTTGTGAAAGCTTCAGTTTTTTGTAATGCGCATCTGTATATCCAAAATTATAATTCAACCGTAAGCCTTTTAACGGAGCCGCTGCCATTTCAAATTCAATCCCTTTGCTGCTGAGTTTTCCAGCGTTTTTGGTAACCGTTATGGCATCCGGTAAAATCAGCGTTGGAACCTGGGCATCGGTAACTGTCGTGATGAACCCGGTGATGCCCAACTGCAGCCTGTTGCTGAATAAGTTATTCTTGATGCCGAGTTCTATATTATTACTATACTCAGGCTTGTACGGATACAATGGGGGTTGCGAAGGATCAGAAGAAAGCGAAGTGAGTCCGCCGGTACGATAACCACGGCTGTATGAAATGAAAATATTTGTTTTGTCAGTGATTGAAAATGCGAGTCCCAACTTTGGCGACAATGCATTAAAACTTACACTGGCGCTTGTATCGGGCCTGGTGTCAAAGAGCGGGGTAGGATCGGGGTCTTTATAGTATTGCCCCTGTACATCATATTTCTTTTTCTCATGATCGTACCTCAGCCCTGCGATGATCTGTAACTTTTTTGTAATACTATAAGTGGCCTGCCCAAAAAATGCAATACCATTGGTTTTGCCTTTGGTAGTATTGATGACGCCAAAATCGGTATCCGGAGCGCCAACGAGCAATGCATCATCACCAAAATGAGTTGTTTGTTTAACAGGATTATCCTGGAAGAAAAAGTATGAGCCAAGTATCCATTTCAATTTACCTGTTGTTGAAGCGGGGTTACTGAATTTGATTTCTTCTGTGAATACTTTCACCTGGTTCCAGTCTTTACCATAATCATTGATGATCGTAACGCCATCAATGGGAGAGAAGTCGCCATCCAGGGGCTTATTGTAATACCTGTAATTTGATTGATAAGCAGTTTGTGAACTGAAATTAATTTTCCTGCCGGTATGGGAAACAGATAATGAGCTGTTGAAAGTATTATCGATCATCGTTGCTGTAGCATTCTGGCTTAATACAAAAGGATTTGCGAAGGCTTCTTCCAATCCATTTACCAGTGGGAAAGCCCCTTTATTCCGGTTGTTACGGTGTTTGGCGTTAAAAGTAATATTCCAGTTCTTTCCGGGAAGAAATTTCAGGTAATAATTTCCCATGAAACCATGCTGATCATCAAACCTGTTGTTGTAAAAAGTATTTGTATAAAAACCATTCCTGGAATCATATACAGCAGATGCACCGATGAACAATTTGTTTTTCACTACTGGTATGCGGATACCTGCGGAGTAACGTTGCTGTGCATAATTGCCTGTATTCAGTTCAGCAAAACCTGAAATATTATTCCCCGGTTGTTTGGTGATAATATTAATAACACCTCCCATAGCATTACGTCCGTACAAAGTGCCTTGCGGGCCGCGAAGTACTTCTATTCTCTCTATATCTGAAAGGCCGGCAATATATGTATCAAGGCTAAACTGGTTAACGCCATCTATGTATGTTGCCACTGCAGGATCGTATGATGTGGTGGCGATTCCCCTGATACCGGTAACATTGCGGTCATCGCCGGAAGATGCTGAATACAGGTTCGGAACAACCGCTGTAAGCTCGCTGCTGTTCCAGAGACGCAGCTCCCGGTTTTGCCTGGCTGAAATATTGGTTATAGAAACGGGGACTTTATGTGCGAATGCTTCCTGTTTTTCAGAGCTGACCAATATAGTACCTAATTGAACGCTCTCTTCTTTTAATGTGAAGTTGAATGCCTGTCCGGCCAACTTACCGATTATGATTTCTTTGTTTGCAGAAGCATAACCGATACAGGAAACCTCTACCTCATAATCTCCCGGTACGAGCGCCTTGATGGAAAAATTACCATGTTCATCAGTAATGGCTCCCTGGTTGCTGTTCAATAAATAAACAGAAGCCCGTGGAATGGGCTGAGATTTACTATTGGTAACAGTTCCTGATATGTCAACCTGCTGGGCATTGGCATTACTGAATAAACATGTAAATACGAGAAATAATAACCGATGATTTAATTTCATACAACCTGCTTGTTAAAGTGATAAGCATACAATGGGACTGCAAATTAGCTATTATTTTTTGCAGAGAAAATGCAGCAAATGAAAGCAGCTTATTTCTCCGCTTCTTTTTTCAACAGTTCAAGCAATTCACTCCAGTATGTTTTCATGGAATCTGCTGTTTTGCTGTCGGGTAATTTCATGTGTTGAACCACCACCTGGCATTTGCCAGGTGTCCTGGCATAAAAGTCTACACTCAGACTTGTTATTTGATCACTCCATGTAATTCGTATTGATTTGTTTTCATTTGATTTCCTGATGCTGATGTTTTCTTTAAGCCATTTTTTTCTTTTGGGTACTTCAAGCCAATAGCTATAAAGAACAGAAACGGAGGCATTGATCGTTTTGCTGATACTTATTTCGAATCCGTTTTTCTTCTCACCTCTTTGTTTGAGTCCGCGGCTCCATTGATAGGAAGTGGATAATAGGTTTTGATTCCATGCCCCCAATGCTTTCAATGCGGGTATTTCAGTGATGAGTTTATAGATGTCGGGCGGATTCAGTTTTCCTGCTCCTTTTTTATCGAGAAGCAGGAAACATTCTTCCAGGGTTTTGCCCGTTTTTTCGATAACCAATTTGTTGCTTATGATGACTCTTTCTTTTCTTGCAGGCATTTTAATAAAACAGGCAGATATGCTCTGCCTGGTAAAAGGTTTTCTGAAATGAATAAAATCAGGCGCTATGTTCAACAAATAACACACTGTTGAATCCACTCAATCCATCAGGTTCACGATAAGGATTATCGATATCTTCCATCCACATCTTATCATCGAGGAAGAATTTATAATGATACCTCCCTTCAGGTAATAAGGGGATTTCAATTTTCCAGTTACCATCTTTGCCGGGCCTCAACAGCAATACATCCTGTGCCCAGTTATTGAAACTTCCTGCCAAGGATATCTGCTGGGCTTTTTCGTTGTGGATGTAAAATTCAATTGTCTTTTTTCTTTTATTGATGTGGGGTGAATGAAAGGTTTTCATGACGCATCTATTTTGAATGTGAAAGATAGATTAATTGGCCGCAGGAAGATGACAGGTAATAAGTTACAGCTTTAATCAGTAGTAATCAAGAATCAGGTCAGCCACGGGGTAAAATATTACATTACTATGATGAACCTGTGCATTAATTGTGAGGAAACAAAAAGTTGGGCGAAGTGATGTTTAATACCTTTATAAATAGAATTTAATTCATTAAAGTCACACCTTCACAACACCTGGTCAGGCTAATCCTTAAAACTCCGGTTTAAAACAGCATTGACAGACCCTGTCTTTCAGTGAGAACAATATTAGAATTGTTGCCATACAATAAAGAGGCTTACTGCCCGGCTTTAAGATCCATGTGTATTTGTTGCCTGCCACTTTCGGCAGGTTTTTTATCTCCCTTTGGCTTTACTACCTGGTAGAAAACCTGTAAGAAGTTACCTGGCTGTACTTTGCTCCGGGCTGTAATATGGTATCAGGGAAAGATGGTTTATTTGGACTGTCGGGATAATGCTGAGCCTCCAGGCACAATGCCCTGTGCTTTATTTCAATGGTTGGATCGGAGGGTGAGGGTAGCGGAAAGTTGGTGGAGTACAACTGAACACCCGGTTCAGTTGTAAACATTTCCATCAACCTGCCGGTTATGGAATCGTACACGACGGCGGCCTGTTTGCGCTCCTCATCCAGAACATAATTGTGATCATAAGCATCGGGCAACTGCGCAATATCTCTTCCGATTCTCTTCGGAACAGAAAAATCAAGGGGAGTATCTTTTACGGAAATTATTTCCCCGGTTGGAACCAGGTATTCATCCACGGCGGTATAATTGGAAGCTGCAATGTAAAGATCGTGTTCGAGTATGTCGGCAGCTTTCCCGGCAGAGAGATTGAAATAACCATGACTGGTAAGATTTACCGGGGTGGCTTTATCGGTAACGGCATTGTATTCTATGGTAAGCCTGTTGTCATCGTCAAGCCGGTAGATCACAGTTGTGTCGAGATTGCCGGGGAAACCTTCTTCGCCATCTATGCTCCTGTAAAAAAATTGAATGCTGTTGCTGGTATCATTCTTTTCGGCCAGCCATATTACTTTGTTAAATCCCTTAATTCCCCCGTGCAGGCTGTTTGGATCGTTGTTCACAGCCAGTTTGTAAGTATTGCCATTCAATGAAAACTGTGCATTGCCAATGCGGTTACAATACCTGCCAACAATACTGCCCATGTACATGTTGCTGTGTTCGAGATAACCGGTAAGATCATCAAATCCCAAAAGAACATTGCTCATGATTCCTATCCTGTCGGGAACAATTATTTTTGTAAGCGTGGCACCATAGTTTATTACGGATACTGCCATCCCCTTTGAATTGGTAAGGGTGTATTCAGTTACCGGTTTGTCTTCAAAAATGCCAAAAGGCCTTTCTGTAATGGAAGGGTTCATGCAGGGGGTATTTTCATCTAAATTATGTGTATTGTGGCAATTACCAGAATATTGTATACAACGCAAGCAGCAAGCCACACACAATCAGGGATCCAACAACAAAAGAGGTATTCATCCTGAACATGGTAGTGTCCACTTCGAGGCCGTTTGGTTGTAACCCTTTTTTATTATCGATGACACTGATGATGACCATGCCGATAATGCAGAACAGGAATACAAAACCCATCCTGTCAAGAAAAGGAATTTCAAAAACTCCTTTAGCATTCGCTTTGGCAAATCCCCATTGAGAAAGGAAGGAAAGGTCTGTCATAACGGGTAAAAACTTAAATAATACAGAGAATGCAAAGCCGCCTATAATGGCAAAGAGTGCCGCATTGGATGTTGTTTTTTTCCAGAAGAAACCTAGTATGAACATCGCAAAAATTCCGGGTGAAACAAAGCCCGTATATTCCTGGATATACTGGAAACCCTGTTTACCTTCTCCCATTAATTTTTCGCCAAGCAGGAGTGATAGAATAATTGCCAGGATCATTGATACAATAACAGATGTTTTACCGATGCTGACGAGTTTCTTTTCATCAGCATCTTTGTTAATGGCTTTTTTATAAATGTCAAGAGAAAATATCGTTGCGATGCTGTTCGCTTTACCGGCAAGAGATGCCACTATGGCTGCCGTGAGCGCTGCAAAGGCTAGTCCCTTTAATCCAACGGGTAAGAGGTTCAGCAAAGAAGGGTAAGCCTTATTCACATCAACAATACCTTTTGAATCCAGCATTTCTGTATGGAACATTCCTTTCTGGTATAACACATACGCAGCAATACCCGGTAATACCACGATCACCGGCATCAGTAATTTTAAAAAAGCGGCAAAAAGAATTCCTTTCCTGGCGGTAGGAAGATCAGCACCCAGTGCTCTTTGTGTGATGTACTGGTTGCAGCCCCAATAGTTAAGGTTTGCAATCCATAAGCCACCCAATAAAGTAGTAAGCCCGGGAAGATCCATATAATTGTCATTATCCCTGCTGAAGATCATGTGAAAATGATCATTGGCTTCTTTTGTGAGTAAGCTGAAACCATTTGCAATGCCGGTCTGCCCGGATTTTTCTGCAACCAGGTTTAAAGCCAGGTAGGTAGCCACCAATCCACCGAGTATGAGGAAGAATACCTGTATTACATCGGTGTATCCAATCACTTTCATACCGCCCAGTGTAATGAAGATCGCAAATACGGCGAGCAGGCCGATGCACAGGGTGAGATCAAGCCCGGAGATGCCATGTATGGCGAGGGCGCCGAGATATAAAATTGACATCAGGTTTACCACTACATACAGCAGCAACCAGAAAACTGCCATGATCATCGCTACTGTTCCATTGTACCGCTGGTGCAGAAATTGCGGCATGGTGTATATCTTATTCCTGAGGTAAACTGGAATGAAAAATATCGCAACGATGATGAGCGTGGCTGCAGCCATCCATTCATAAGCAGATATGGCCAGTCCCATTTTAAAACCACTGCCACTCATGCCGATGAATTGTTCGGCAGAAATATTGGAAGCGATCAAAGATGCTCCAATGGCCCACCAGGTGAGAGAACCTTCCGCAAGGAAATAATCATGCGAAGCCGATACAGATTGTTTTTTCTTTTTGAAGTATACCCAGTAGCCATACCCGGCCACTACAATAAAGTAAAAAAGGAATACCAGGTAGTCTTTGGTTTGTAATGTACTCATGATTGTAGTTGGTTTTGTCCGTGCCCATCAAACGCTTTCGATTGCCGGAGCCGGAGCTGTTATGATTTAATTGCAGTATTCTGACCCGTTGCCTGTTACCGCCATATAAGCTGTAAGTGGCAGTTTCATTTCCTGTTCATATACTTTACTGATGTTGCTGATCAATTCATCTACTTTGTTTTCTTCCACCAGGTTGATGGTACAGCCTCCGAAGCCCCCGCCCATCATGCGTGCACCTGCCACATAAGGTAAGTTGGAAACATATGCCACCAGGAAATCAAGCTCCCGGCAGCTCACCTGGTAGAAATAACTTAACCCGTTATGTGTCCTGAACATTTTCTCTCCCAACGATTTGATATTTCCCTGTTGAAGATCCTTACATGCTTCTATCAACCTGTTGTTTTCTTCCACAACATATTTGCAACGCTGGTATGTAAGTGGATCAACTGGTTCAACATACTGACGGAGCATGTTGAGTGTTACATCCCTTAAACTCTTTACCCCGGGCTGATGTTTATTCACAAGCGATACACCTGATTCGCATTGTTGTCTCCTGATATTGTATTCGGAAGAGGCAAGATTGTGTTTTACATTTGTATTCAGCAGTACAATTTTGTAGCCATCAAGCTTTAATGGAACATATTCATATTCCAGGGAACGGCAGTCAAGTTTAATGGCATGCCCGGCTTTGCCAAACATACTGGCAAACTGGTCCATGATACCGCAGTTCACACCGGCATAAGTATGCTCGGCTTTTTGCGCCATGAGAGTCATATCCATTTTGCTGAGGCCTAAATCAAATACATGGTTCAATGCAAAAATGGATGCGCATTCTACTGCGGCTGAAGAGGAAAGGCCGGCGCCAATGGGGACATCACCATCAACAACTGCGTTGAAACCCGTCAATGTAAAGCCTTTCTTTTGCAACTGATCAACAACACCCAGGATATAGTTAGCCCACTGAGTTGAGGAACGCTGTATGTTATTTATATCTGTTGAAAACTGCTCATTAAAATCTGCCGCATACAGGTTCACTTCGTTATCGGTTCTTTTGCTGATGGCAATGTAAATGTATTTATCAATGGCAGCCGGTAATACAAATCCTTCATTATAATCGGTGTGTTCACCCAGGATGTTTACTCTTCCCGGGGAACGGAATATCAGCGGTTCAACTGAAAATTGCTCAATAAAAAGGTTCTTTATTTTTTCCTTCATGAAAACTCATTTTTGTAATAGGTAATATGCATTCTTAAGATTCATTTCCGCTACCTGTTATTTCAGGTATTTCTCTTTAAACTCATCATAAAACAACAACATGGCATTTGCTTTCCCATCGCGGTCGAAAAAACTTTCCCAGGTGCTCAATGGTTCCCAGATACAGGAACCTTTTCCTCGTCCATCTGCTACATTGAAAGCCATTTCATTCACCTCCTTTTTCCTGTGTGAATATTCCACAATGATCACGTCTTTATGATATCGTTTTGAAAGATCATCAAGATTATACTCCAGGTCGGCGAGGCTGTTATGCCATTTTGGATAATAAGAGAGGCCGATCACATCAAATGGCAACCCCCGGTTAATCATATTGTCAATAAAGAATTTACTCTCATCATTTTGTCCGCCCAATGCCACATGCAACATAATGGCTGTATTTGGAGCAACTGTTTTCACTGCCATGGTGCCGGCATAGATCAATTGTGCCAGTGAATCCAGGTTATTGATATGGCCGGCAGGCCAAACGATGCCGTGGTTCACTTCGTTTCCAACCTGCACCATATCGGGTGTTGTGCCCTGGTTCTTCAAAGCAAGCATTACTGTTTTGGTATAGTCAAACAGGGATTGCTTGAGTTGTATAAATGATTGCCCACGCCATGCCGCCGGCATGTATTGCTTTTGTGGGTCTGCCCAATAATCACTGTAATGAAAATCGAGCAGGAGTTTCATGCCTGCATCTTTGATTCGTTTGGCCATTTGTAAAGTGTGCTGCAGGTCGCAAAATCCTTCTTTGGGAGAATAGCCACTATCACGTGCCGGATCATTGAAAATGCGAAGCCTGATGTAATTCAATCCATGACTTTTTAATATTTCAATAGCGTCTTTCTGTTTTCCATCGTTGTCATAAAACTTCATTCCTTTCTTTTCCAGTTCTGGCAGGAAAGAAATATCAGCGCCCAGCATCTTATCAACTTTTGTTTCTTTGAATGGAACTGTTTGAAAAGTATTGCCTGAATTCTGTACAGGATGTGGTAGTCCCGGATTGATCGTCATGACATCAGTTGCGCCTTCCCATAAACTATCGGCGCTGGCAGTGAAATGAAACATATTTTGTGAATGGCCTGACTGAACAATCACCTGGCATTTACCATTGAATAAACGCCGTTGTGCGATGCTGTCATAATATTTGTCCTGCTCGTGGCTGCTGGGATCTCCATTGCCAACAGCAATGATCTTAGCATCTCCTGAAACAGAGAACCTGATCATATTGCCGGCATCTGGTACCTCACGGCCTTCACGATCAATCACACTGATGTTGAATACAACAGCGTCTTTACCATCTGCAATCATGGTTGTTTTGGTTGGACTCACCACTACTTCAACAGGTTTACCTGTAGTTTCAACTTTGTAAGTAATCTTCCTTCCTTTTTTATAAGCGATGGCTTCCAAAGTGCCGGGAGTATAATTTACAAGCCACTGCAGGTGCCCGTTTACAGGCATATCTTTCTTACCAAGACTATTGCCATTCAGGAACAATTCAACATTATCTGCATTGCTGTTCACCCATACATCAATGGGTTGTCCTTCTTTTCCGGGCCAGTTCCAGTGTGGAGAAATATGCAATACATCTTTGTTCGTCCACCATGACTGGTAATAATAATAGATATTTTTCGGGAAGCCACACATATCCATAATTCCGAAATGCGAATTGATATTGGGCCATTGAAAGGGTGTTGGTTCGCCACGGTAATCGAGACCTGTCCACACAAATCCTCCCAACCAGAAATCATTCGGTGCAGCCAGTTTCCACCATGTTTCAGCAGTGCTGGCCCACCAGGGCGCTGTAATATCCTGGTCGGGTACATACCCGTTTACTGAGTCTTTTATATACATGCCCCTGCTTGTAACCGTACTGCCCATTTCTGTTCCGAGCAATGGTTGTGTGGGATGATCACGATGGTAATCTGCCACAGCATATTGCCTGTAATTAAATCCACGAACAGGAATCACTTCATTGATACCCGTGAATTTATTATCCATGTCAGCGGCATAGGTGCTTACTCTTGTGGGATCAAGTTCTTTTTGTTTTGCCAATAAGCTCCGGGCGATCAATCTGCCCGTGCTGTTGGCCTGCACCCAACCTTCTTCATTACCAATCGACCATAGGAATACGGAGGGTCTGCTTCTGTCTCTTTTGATCAACCATTCGAAATCATTCATGTATTGCGGACTGCTGTTCAGCAAGCGGTTCTCATCAAGTACAAGCATACCCAGGCTGTCGCAGGCATCCAGTAATTCTTTGGTTGGAGGATTGTGGCTGGTTCTGTAAGCATTCGATCCCATTTGTTTCAACAGGTAGATCCTGTAGTATTGCAGGTAATCGGGTAGGGCACTTCCCACACCTGCGTGGTCCTGGTGGTTATTGGTTCCTTTGATCTTAATAAACTTTCCGTTGAGGAATAATCCTTTTACGGAAATATTGATGGTTCTGACGCCGAAACGAATTTTATCCGTATCTATAATTTCCCCATTCGATTTAACAACAGGAACAACACGATAGAGATATGGATCTTCCAGTGACCACAGCCTTGGTTTGGCAATAGTAATTTTCTGTTTTATGATTCTTGAATCATTGGTATTTAATGCAACCGGTTGTTCAGTTGTTTTGCCGATGATATTTCCATCTCTGTCTGTGATGATATTTGAAACGGTGATGTTTGAAGCAGACCATGATTCATTTTGTACAGTTGTTTCAATATTCACTGTGGCGTTGTTATCCTGAACTGTTGTAAAAACAAATACCGGGTTCTCAGCAAGATGAACCGGCTGGTATTGGTTAAGCCATACATGCCTGTAAATACCGGCGCCTTCATAAAACCATCCTTCGTATTGGGTGGCATCAACCCTTACAGTAATTACATTTTCCTTTCCATAGCGGAGGTAATTGGTGATGTCGTAAGAAACACCTGTATATCCGCTTTTGTGGTTGCCAAGAAAGAATCCATTCACCCAGATATTCGCATCCCGGAAGATTCCGTCGAATTGCACCTGGAACCGTTGCCCTGAATCTGCCTGTTGAACGATGAAATGTTTACGGTACCAGCCAATGCTTGTTTCAGGGTAAGCGCCACCAACGGGTTTGTAGCCATGAGATTGAACATCGAAATTATCTGAGTATACAAAAGGCAGTTCTACAGCCCAGTCGTGGGGCAGGGAAAGTGTACGCCAACCGCTGTCATTAAATTCATTGCTGATGGCCGTCTTCTGGGCAGATCCTGTTTTAGCAAAAATGGTAGCGATACCGTAATTAAAATCTTTCCCGGCATCCGCAGCATGTCCGAATGCAAATTTCCAGTCCTCGTCAAAGTTGATGTGCTTGCGCTGTGCATTCGTTGATAGGAAAATGGATAATGATAATGTAAATAACAAAAGACGTTTCATGCCGCATTGTTTAAAAAAGTTCCGGTTAATTAACCAATATCATTCAGCAATTTTCAGATTCACTTAATTAAAAGCATTCATTGCACTCGTAGGTTTGCCTGAATTATTAAAGGCGCCTAATGAATATCCCGACCAGTTGTTACAAGCCTCGGGTTCCCAGTAGAAAACCCCAAGACCTTTGTTATTGCTGAGTGATTTTGTTTTATTAATGATGTCTCTGATAAATGAATAACAGGCCGTAGAATCTGTCCAACTCATACCTACTTCACAAACCATCACTTCTGAACCATACCTGCTCACCATGTCTGTCATATTTGTGAGACACTGTGATGCCAGGGTTGACCAGTTGGATGCATTGGGGTATAATGACATGCCTATTACATCCCAGGTAGCGCCATTATTTTTTAAGCCATCCAGGTTCCAGCGGAATAAAGCATTGTCAAATCCGTTGGAGATATGTATCATTACTTTGGAGGTTGCGCTGACGTTTTTAACTGCATTGTACCCTGACTTGAAAAGCGCCGCATAATTGGGCATATTGACCGATGCTTTTCCGTCGGGCCAAAGCATACCATCATTTGTTTCATTGCCGATCTGTACCCAATCCGGAGTAATACCGTTTGTTTTCAGTGTAGTCATTACATCTGCTGTATGATTGTAAACAGATGTTTTCAGGGTTTCAAAATCCTGGCTTGCCCAGGCAGCCGGTTTGTTTTGCTGCCCGGGGTCGGCCCACGAATCGCTGTAATGGAAATCAATCATGATCTTCATGCCGAGGTTTTTTGCTCGAATCGCTTTGGCAAGTACGTCGGCTTTGTTGCACCAGCCATTGGTTGGGTTTACCCAGACCCTCAACCTCGCCGAATTTATTCCCAGGTTTTTCAATAATTGTATACAGTCAGTTTGAATATTATTACTGTTGTAAAATTTTACCCCGGATGCTTCCATTTCGGTAAGCCAGCTTATATCTGCTCCTTTAGCAAAGAAAGAAGCAGGATTGTTATTATTGGGAATTGTATCTGTAGGCGGAATATTGCTGTTATTTCCGGAAGATTTTTTACTGCAAGAGCCGGAGCCGATAAGGACACAGGCAATGAGGAAGAGGTTAATTATTTTCATCGTTTACTTTTTCTGTTTGAGGATTCACGGTATACCAGGATCGGGGGAAGAACTATTTTTCTGGCCGCTTTTACTTTGATGTCTTTGTTTTCTATCAGTTCCTGCATCAGCCTGAAAGCTTCTTTTCCCATCTTTACTGTTTGCTGATCGATGCTCGAAAGGGAAGGGGAGATGTGTTCCCCGAAATGCTCATTGGCAAAACCGAAAACGCCGAAATCGTCTGGTATGTTATTTTCTTTCAGTTCCTTGATGGCTCCCAGGGCTGTGAAATCTTCCACGGCAAACAATGCATCCGGGGGAGCCGGTAAAGCAAGTAGTTTTTTTATGGCTTTTCTGCCGGCTTCAATGGAAAGGTCTCCCTGCACAACTACTTTCGGATTGAATTTTATTTTATGATCCTTCAGTGCTGCTTTATATCCTTCCAGCCGGGCCTTAAAAATACCAATGTGCTGCGGGCCTGAAATATGAGCAATTCTTTTATAGCCTTCTTTGATAAGGTGTTCTGTTGCCAGGTAAGCACCTTTGTGATCGTCAATTACAACAGAGTCTATATTGAGTGGATCATGGGCACGGTCAAAGAAAACCATCGGTACCTGGATTTTTTTTACATACTCAAAATGACTGTAATCTTTGGTTTGTTTTGCCATGGAAACGATGATGCCATCCACTCTTGCATTCAGAAAGGTTTCGATTCCCTTCTTTTCGTGTTCGGCGGATTCATTGGATTGATAAATAAGCACATTGTAACCATTCTGGTTGGCGATACTTTCAATTCCATGTACTACAGAGCCGAAGAAATTAATTTCTGCACTGGGTATGATGACGCCGATAATACCAGTTTGCCCGAGGCGCAGAGAAGAAGCTATATTGTTCCTGCGGTAATTCATTTTCTCGGCCGTTCTTAATACCGTTTTTTTTGTTTTCTGGCTGATGGCCGGGTGGTTATTAAGGGCGCGGGAAACTGTAGCTGATGTGGTTTTCAGCTTCCGGGCTATGTCTGCAATAGTTACAGTAATACTCAATTTTGTGCAATCGTTTGCATAAAAATAGCGAGATTAATATACCCGGCAAAAAATTATTCCGGCAGGTTTTGAAAATAATTATTCTGGAGGATGGTTCATTTTTTAGCTCCGCCGTATACTAAATTCATTTGGCATACGTTATATCGGGGCTAACTATATATTCTATAACCAAAAACACCTTTACCATGTCGAAATTAATGTTCATCGTTCTTGCAACTTCCGGAACACTTTTCATCCTTTACAAAATGTATAAAGATCATAAGAAAGAGAGTTATTCCAATCCCTGAGATTTGAATAATAACCGTCTTAAGATTCCTGTTGCCTGATGCGGCAGCAGGAATCTTTATGTACAAAAGCTGCAAAGCCATCACCCGGATACCAATTATTGAAACATTGAAAGATTGCCCTTGAAAATGGTTTAACAGCGTGATTCTAACGCAATTATTTCAAGAGCTTTTCGTTATATAAGTGCTTATGACGCTAACCGAATTCAAATCCCTTAGTACAGATCATCGCTATATAGTCTGGCTTACCAAGGCTGTCAGGATTGCCGAGTACAAGACCCTTTTTTTTATTTACACTTTATACCAGGTAGAAGGTTTTTATGTGCAGATCAGGATGTCGAGATATTTCAGGGGGAAAGAAAAGTGGACTGCTTTTTCCAGTGAAATCTACCTCAAACCCTACCTGAAAAGTATTAACCTCACTGAGCTGAGACACTATACATTACTCAGGGAACAGGGAATCATTGTTAACCAGGACAAGAAGAAATAAAACCATTATGTATAAAATAAAAATGTCTGCATATAAAGTGCAGACATTTTTATTTGTGGAGCTGTCGAGAATCGAACTCGAGTCCAAACATATCCGTCGTAAGCTTTCTACATGTTTATTACTGCATTATTTGTCGGGAAACAGCAGGAGCAGCACAAACCAATTGTTTCCTTAGAAGAATGATCTTAGGTAACCGTCACATCATTTGGTTACAGCATCCCGCTTTTTTTTGAGTCGGCGGCGGAACCAGTAGCAGGAAGACTGGTTCGGCGGCCCGAATGGATGCTAATCTATCGATTAGGCAGCCATGGCATACGAAGTATTGCCATTTAAAAGTTTGAATATTCAGATTTAAGTGCTAATTATCCAACGCACTACATGCTTACCTACAAAGAACTATGCTGTCAAAACCGGTCAGCCCCGGATGCACAAAGTTAAGAAAAGATGTGGAGGGAAAATCAGCAAGGAGGCAGCATAAAAGATACAGGATCTTTGACAGTTACCGGTTACTGGCTGCGAAAGGAAGTTTGTAATAAACATGGCTTTTCGTGTGATAACCTGCAACCTGCCAACCGGGAACGAACATCCCGAACCTTCATTATCTTTGCGGCCTTTATGAAATATATCAACGAAATAAGCAAGCGCAAAACATTCGCCATTATATCACACCCGGATGCGGGTAAAACAACGCTTACAGAGAAATTTCTTTTATTCGGCGGAGCCATTCAAACAGCCGGCGCAGTTAAAAGTAATAAGATCAAGAAACATGCTACCAGTGATTTCATGGAGATCGAAAGGCAGCGTGGTATCAGTGTTGCTACCAGTGTAATGACATTTGAATATGACGGGCACCTGGTGAACCTGCTCGATACGCCGGGTCACAAAGACTTTGCTGAGGACACATACAGAACATTAACAGCCGTTGACAGTGTAGTACTTGTTGTTGATAGTGTGAACGGGGTAGAGGAGCAGACAAGAAGGCTGATGGAAGTTATTTCCATGCGCAAAACGCCTGTGATTGTTTTTATCAATAAAATGGACCGTGACGGTAAGAACCGCTTTGACCTGCTGGAAGAGATTGAGAAAGAACTTAAGATACAATTGCACCCAATGACTTTCCCGATTAACAGTGGAAAAGATTTTAAAGGCGTTTATGACCTGCATAAAAAAAGCCTTGTTCTTTTCACTGCCGGTACCAAAGCCAATGATGAAGATGTAGTTGAGATCAAAGATCTGAATGATAATATTCTTGACCAGAAAGTAGGCGATAAAGATGCTGCAACATTAAGAGAAGATGTTGAATTGATCGAAGGTGTTTATGGCGATCTGAACATTGAAGACTACCTCAGCGGAACAACAGCTCCTGTATTTTTCGGAAGCGCTGTAAATAATTTCGGTGTAAAAGAAATGCTGGACACTTTTATCAGGATCGCACCAACACCACGACCACGTCATACTACTGCCAGGGATGTGAAACCTGAAGAAGATAAGTTCAGCGGTTTTATTTTTAAAATACATGCTAACCTTGATCCCAAGCATCGCGACAGGATCGCATTCCTTCGTGTCTGCAGCGGAAAATTTGAAAGGAATACCTACTATCATCATGTTCGCCTGGATAAAGATGTTCGCTTCAGTAATCCTTATAGCTTCCTCGCCCGTCAGAAAGATGTGATCGAAGAAGCTTTCCCCGGGGACGTGGTTGGCCTCTTTGATACCGGGAACTTTAAAATAGGAGATACACTTACGGAAGGAGAAAATTTTTATTTCACAGGCATCCCGAGTTTTTCACCGGAAATATTTAAAGAAGTGGTGAATAAGGATCCGATGAAGACAAAGCAGCTTGAAAAAGGTTTGATGCAACTTACTGATGAAGGTGTAGCCCAGTTGTTCACGCAGTTTGGCGGTACGAAAAAAATCATTGGTTGTGTAGGAGAACTTCAATTTGAAGTAATACAGTATCGTCTCATGCAGGAATATGGGGCTTCTGTGCAGATGAACAGCCTGCCTTTTTATAAGGCGTGCTGGTTAACCAGCGATGATCCAAAGAAACTTGAAGATTTTGCCCGTTACAAGCAGGCTAATATCGCAGAAGATAAGGACGGGCATATTGTTTACCTGGCCCAGAGTGAATGGTTTCTGAATACAGAACGAACCAATAACCCG
>WBZP01003482.1_pt1 | contig 17037 bp, 21 predicted proteins | sample 5204301 | NCBI WGS metagenome assembly WBZP01 (sample SAMN12412401, study PRJNA552823) | activated sludge metagenome | isolation source: activated sludge from nitrification reactor of wastewater treatment plant... | place: USA: Pennsylvania | collected 2017
GCCGAGCGGACCCCCACCGAGGAGCTGCTAGAGCGTCTCGGCCGCCTCCGCGAGCACGGCTACCAGATCGCGCTCGACGGTTACGCCGCGCAACCGACCGCGACCGCGCTGATCGGGTTCTGCTCGATGGTCAAGATGGACGCGCGGTCGCTCACACCGATGCAGATGAAGACGGTGATGCCGTTCCTGCAGGGCAAGGGCGTGCGCCCGGTGGCGATCGGCGTCGAGACCCACGCGCTTCGCGACCGTTGCGCAGAAGCCGGCTTCGAGTACTTCCAGGGCGACTTCATCTGCAGCCCGCGCGAGGTGATCGGCACGGTCCCCGAGTCGAGCCTCGGCGCCGTCCGGCTCGCCGCCGCGATCACGCAGGCGCCGGAGGGCGACGTCAACGCGCTCGAGAAGGCGATCGCGCTCGACCCCGGCCTCAGCGTCCGCCTGCTGCGGTTCGTCAACTCCGCCGCGTTCTCCCTGCGCCACCAGATCCGGTCGGTCCGCCAGGCGATCGTCCTGCTCGGCCCCCGCACCGTACGCCAGTGGGCGACGATGCTCGTGCTCTCGGGGCTCTCGGACTCCAAGGGACCGCTGCTGGCGACCGCCCTGTCGCGCGGCCGCTTCTGCGAGATCGTCGCGACCAAGCTCCGCGCCGACGACCCGAACTCCTACTTCTTCGCCGGGATGATGTCGGTCGTCGACGCGCTCCTCGGCATGCCGATGGAGCAGGCGATCTCCGACCTCCCGCTCGCCGACGACGTCATCGCCGCGCTCCTCAGCCGCGAGGGCGGCAAGGGCCGCACGCTCGTGATGGCCGAGGCATGTGAACGCGGCGCCTGGGACGAGGTCGAGCTCCCGGACCTGCCGGCAGCCGAGCTGGCGGTGATGCACGTCGAGGCGCTCGCCTGGGCCGATGCGAACCTGCGCGGCATGATCTGAGCCGAGCGATGGCGCCTTCAGCACACGCCGCCGCGCACTCCGGTGAACCGGACCATCCGCTCACCGTCCTCTTCGCGCGCCAGGCGATCATGGACGAGCAGGGCAAGGTGCGCGGCTACGAGCTGCTCTACCGCGGCCGCCGCGACGATCACGGCGAGGTCCCCGACGCCGAGCACGCAACCTGCCAGGTGCTCGCCGCAGCGTTCGCCGAGGTCGGTCTCGAGACCGCGGTCGGGTCCGTTCCGGCGTGGATCAACGTCACCGAGCGCTTCCTGACCGAGTTCGACCCGCTCCCGTTCCCGCCCGGACAGACCGTCCTCGAGCTGCTCGAGGACCAAGAGGTATCCCCGCAGCTGATCGACCGCATCCGCGACCTGCGCGTCGCCGGCTTCAAAATCGCGCTCGACGACTTCCTGCTCGACGACCGCAACCACGAGCTGCTCGAGATCGCCGACTTCGTGAAGGTCGACCTCCGCTCGGCGCCACGCGAGATCCTCGAGCCGATGATCCGGGCGCTGGTCCAGCGCGAGCTGACCGTCTTGGCCGAGAAGGTCGAGGATCGCGACGAGCACCGCTGGGCCTACGAGGCCGGCGCCACGCTCTTCCAGGGCTTCTACTTCTGCCACCCGACCGAAGTCGAGGGCGCTGTGCCGCAGGCGGCATCGGTGTCGCGCCTGCGCGCGGCGGCCGATCTCGCCGACGTCGACGCCGGCTCCGAGGCGGTCGAGTTCGCGCTGAAGACAGACCCAGAGCTGAGCCTGCGGCTGCTGCGCTACCTCAACAGCGCCGCGCTCTCGCTCCCCCACCGGATCACGTCGGTCCGCCACGCGATGACGCTGCTTGGGCTGCGCGCCGTGCGTCAATGGGCGCTCGTCCTGCTGATGGGCGGGATCGGCGAACAGCGCGGCCCGCTGCTCCCGACCGCGCTGATCCGCGCACGGACCTGTGAGCTGCTCGCCACCGAGACCGGTCGCGCCGAGCCCGACGCCTGCTTCTCCGTCGGCCTGCTCTCGATCTGCGACGCGCTCGCCGGTCGCCCGATGGCCGATGTGCTCGCCGAACTCCCGCTCGACAAGAGCGTCACCGAGGCGCTGCTCGAGCGAACAGGACCGATGGGCGCGGCGCTGACCGCCGCGATCGCCTGTGAGCGCGGCGAGCTACCCGAGCAGGACGCCGACCTCACGCTTGCCTGCTATGCCGACGCAGTCGCGTGGACTGAGGCGCAAGGTTTGTTCTAGGCGCAACGCCCGCTCAGGGCGTTGGTGGTCCTACGCCGTCACGCCGGCGTCGAGGGCGACTCGCACCCGATCTGCGATCGCAGACCCGGTGAAGCCGATCTCGTGGTGGAGGAGGGCCGGCTTGCCGTGGGTGATGAATCGGTCGGGGATGCCGATGCGGAGGACTGGCGGGGTGCGGTCGCCGGCGTCTGAGAGCAGCTCGAGCACGCCGCTGCCGAAGCCGCCGGGCAGGCAGCCCTCCTCGACGGTGACGAGCAGCTCGTGCTCAGCAGCAAGCGTGCGCAGCAGCTCAGCGTCGAGTGGCTTGGCGAAGCGAGCGTCGACGACGGTCGGTGCCGGGCCGTCCTCTGCAAGCAGGTCGGCCGCATCGAGCGCCTTCTGGACGCCGGAGCCGTAGCCGATCAGGGCGACGCGCTCGCCGCTGCGGAGCAGCTCGCCGCGGCCGACTGGGATCGCAGCGATCTCGCTCTCCGAGGGCAGTGCGACGCCGACACCCTCGCCGCGCGGGTAGCGCAGCCCGAACGGGCCGCCGTGCGTCAGCGCGGTCCGCAGCAGATGGCGCAGCTGGGCCTCATCGCGCGGCGCGGCGAGCGTGATGTTCGGCAGGCAGCGCAGGTAAGCGATGTCGTACGCGCCGTGGTGCGTCGGGCCGTCGTCGCCGACGAGGCCAGCACGGTCCATCGCAAGCGTGACGTCGAGCTCCTGCAGGCAGATGTCGTGGACGATCTGGTCGAACGCGCGCTGGAGGAACGTCGAGTAGATCGCTGCGACCGGCTTCAAGCCCTCGAGCGCCAGCCCGGAGGCGAACAGCAGCGCCTGTTGCTCGGCGATACCGACGTCGAAGTAGTGGTCGGGCTCGGCCGCCTGGAGCAGGTTGAGGCCGGTGCCGGAGTTCATCGCCGCGGTGATACCGACGACGCGCCGGTCCCTCCTCACCTCGGCGATCATCGCATCGCCGAACACCTGGGTGTACTGCGGCACGGCCGGCTTCGAAACGACCTGCGGAGCGATCGGCTTGGGGGCCGGCGCGCGATCGACGATCGACCCCGGCTTCGCCGCGTGCCACGTCTCCATCCCTTCGAGACCGCCCTGCTCCGCCGGCGCGAAGCCCTTGCCCTTGACGGTCGCGCAGTGGACAACGACCGGCCGGTCCGCCTCCAGCGCCTGCGCCAGCGCCTCGCGGAGGGCGTGGACGTCGTGCCCGTCGACGACGCCGACATAGGCCCAGTCGAGCTCCTCCCAGAACAGGCCGGGCGCCCAGAACGACTTGATCGACTCCTTGAACTGCGGTCCGAAGCGGTCGAACGCGGCACCGATGCCCTTGGGCAGGGCGGACAGTTTGCCCTCCATCCCCTCCCGCTTGTGCCACCACTTCGGGTTGAGGCGGACGCGGTTGAAGTAGCGCGACAGCGCGCCAACGTTCGGCGCGATCGACATGCCGTTGTCGTTCAGCACGACGACGATCGGCGTCCCGAGGCCGCCGGCCTGGTGGATCGCTTCGAATGCGACGCCACCGGTCATCGAGCCGTCGCCGATCACCGCGACGACCTTGCCCGCGTCGACGTCACCGGCGAGGCGCATGCCCTCCTTGAGCCCGACCGCGTAGCCGATCGAGGTCGAGGCGTGGCCGGCGCCCATGATGTCGTGCTCGGACTCGAAGCGAGCGCAGAACGGGGCGAGCCCCTCGTACTGGCGGATCGTCGCCAGCTCGTCGCGACGGCCGGTGAGGATCTTGTGCGGGTAGGCCTGGTGGCCGACGTCCCAGAGGATCTTGTCGCGCGGGCTGTCGAGCAGCGAGTGCAGCGCGACCGCGATCTCGCATGTGCCGAGGTTGGCGCCGAAGTGGCCGCCGATCTCGCCAACGGTGTCGACGATGTGCTCACGTACCTCCTGCGCGACCTGGGCGAGCTGCGGCTCGCTGAGGCCGTGGAGGTCCTGCGGTCGGTCGATCCGGTCGAGGAGGCGGTCGCTGCTCATGAGGTGCGGGTGTAGATGAAGTCGGTGATCGCCTCGAGCGAGGTCGCACCGGCCGGTGCACAGGATGACAGCGTAGCCCGGGTCTGCGCATGGATTTCGCCTGCGAGTGCCCGCGCACCGTCGAGTCCGTGCGCGCTGACGTACGTGTCCTTGCCGTGACGCTCGTCGCTGCCCTGCGGCTTGCCGGTCTCGGCGCTGTCGCCGGTGACGTCGATGATGTCGTCGACGATCTGGAAGAGGACGCCGAGCCGGCCGGCGAACTCGCGCCAGCGCCCGATCTCGTCCTCGTCGGCCCCGGCGAGCAGGAGCACGCATACGACCGACGCCGAGATCAGGCGGCCGGTCTTGAGTTCGTGGACGCGGCGCAGATCGGTGGTCTGGCCGGTCACGTCGAGGTATTGGCCGCCGACCATGCCGTCGACGCCGGTCGCGCGAGCGAGCTCGCGCGCGGCTGCGAGCAGCGCCACGGGCTCACCCTCCTGATCTGAGAGCAGGTGCGCGAACGCCTCGGCGTACAGCGCATCGCCGGCGAGGATCGCGACGTCCTCGCCGAACGCGACGTGGCAGGTCGGCTTACCGCGGCGCAGGTCGTCGTCGTCCATCGCCGGCAGGTCGTCGTGGATCAACGAGTAGGTGTGGATCAGCTCGATCGCCGCACCGAGCGGGAGAACCGACTCCGGCACGCTTCCGGTCGCCTCGGCGGTCGCGAGTGAGAGCACCGGCCGCACCCGCTTGCCGCCGGCCAGCAGCGCGTAGCGCATCGCCTCCTCGAGGCCCGACGTGGGCCCACCCGCCCAGCGAAGCTGCTCGAGGTAGCGGTTGACAGCCAGCCGCAGGTGATCGGGGTAAGGCATCCGCCGGCTAGAGCAGCGCGTCCTGGCCGGGGTGGGCGCCGGTGCCGTCATCGCGGGCAGCACGCTCCAGCTCACCGGACGCCTGCGACGCGAGCGCCGCAGCATCCTCGACGATCGTCGCGGCAGCGTCGCTCGACACCTCTCCGGACCGCAGCTGCTCTGCCGCGCGTTCGAGTCGCGAGACGAGCAGGTCGAGCTGCGGGACGATCTCGTCGATGCTCACGAGGCCATTGTGCCTGTTCGAGGCTCTCACTGGCAGCTCACGATGCGAGAGAGGTTCGTGAGAACGCCTTCACCGGCTATCCGGGTTCCGGGCATTCTGCCGATCAGGTCCTCACACGGTCGACAGGAGAACGATCACATGGCACTTCGCACAACCACTCTCGCAGCGCTCGGCGCCGCGGCTCTCATCCCCGCCACGGCGCTCGCAGCCGACATCACCGGCACCGACGCGAGCGAGAAGCTCCGCGGCACCGCGAGTGCCGACGCCATCAACGCGCTGGCCGGCAACGACTTCGTGATCGCGTTCGCCGGAGACGACATCGTCGATGCCGGAGCCGGCAACGACCGCGTCTGGGGCGGCCCCGGCAACGACACGCTGCGTGGAGTCCAGGGCAACGATCGCCTCTTCGGCGGCTCCGGCGACGACACCGTGATCGGCGACGCGAACGGCACCGGAGATCTGACGAGCTTCGACCGTATCCACGGCGGCGCCGGGAACGACACGCTCCGCGGCGGCGACTCGCACGACCGTATCGACGGCGGCAGCGGCGACGACAACTCTGACGGCGAGAACGGCAACGACCGGATGACGGGCGGCAGCGGCAACGACACCCAGGCCGGAGGCCCGGGCAACGACGTGATCTTCGCCAACGCCGGCGCCGACGTCAGTTCAGGCGGTGACGGAAATGACGTGCTCTGGGCGATGGCCCGCGTCGACGCCACGAGCGACGGCTCGGCGACCTTCGACACGCTCGACGGTGGCGCCGGGAACGACCGATTCCGGACCCGTGACGGCGAGGCCGACCGGATCACCTGCGGCGACGGGATCGACCGCGCCGAGCTCGACTCGGCCGACGTGATCACCGATGCGACGCCCGAGAACGCCAACGGCTCCTGCGAGCGCGTGGTGCGCCGCGACCCGAAGCCGCGCGCCGACCACGACGAGACCAGCGCCTCTGACGACGCGGCAAAGGCCGACGTCGCCGCCGCCCGCGAGGCGGTGAGGGCCGCACGTGAGGCGCTGCGCGAGGCCCGGCGCGAGTCGCACGGCCGCCACCACTAGAACGTCCCCTCCCTCCCCACGTCCCCTCCCCCACACCGGCCGGTGGTCCGCTCCCCCTCGGACCACCGGCCCCGGGGGTTGATTCGGGGGCCTGTTCAGCGCTGGTGCTCGGCGAGGATCGCAGCGAGCACACCGTTGACGAAGCCGGGCGACTGCTCGCCGCAGAACGTCTTCGCGGACTCGACCGCCTCGTCGATCGCGCCCGCGGCCGGGATCGGCTGATCGGCCGGGACGAGGTCGGAATGGAGCATCTCGAGCAAGGCGACGCGCATGATCGCCTTCTCGAGCGGGGCGATCCGGTCGATCGTCCAGCCCTTCGCGTGCCGCTCGATCAGCGCGTCGAGCTCGTCCTCGCGGTCGGCGGTCGCATGCGCGAGCGCGCGGGTGAAGATCGTCGCGTCCCGTTCGAAGAGGTCGCCGAGCTCGCGGCCGGTCAGCTCGCGCTGGTAGATCGCGAACGCCGCGGCCCGGCGCTGGTCGCTGCGGCGTGAGATCGCCGGCCCCTATGCCCGCGACATGTAGGCGCCGGTCTCGGTCTGCACCTTGACCCGGTCGCCGATGTTGACGAACAGCGGCACCTGGACGACGGCGCCGGTCTCGAGCGTCGCCGGCTTGTTGCCGCCGCCTGAGGCGGTGTTGCCGCGCTCGCCGGGCTCGGTCTGCGTAACCTCGAGCTCGACCGAGGCCGGCAGCTGGAGCGAAGAGGGCTCGCCGTCGACGAACAGCACGTCGACCTCCTCGTTGGGCTTCGTCCACTGCAGCGGCTCGACGATCACGCCCTCGGGGATCGCGAGCTGCTCGAAGCTCTCGGAGTCCATGAAGTGCGCGTCCGTGCCGTCGCTGTAGAGGAACTGCATCTTGCGCGCCTCGGTGCGTACGGCCCGGAACTTCTCCCCGGCGCGGAAGGTCTTGTCGATCACATTGCCGTCGCTGACGCGGCGCAGCTTCGTCCGCACGAACGCAGCACCCTTGCCCGGTTTGACGTGCTGGAACTCGACCACTTTGAAGATCGTGCCGTCGACCTCGATGTGGTTTCCGTTCTTGAGCTGATTGGTGGAGATCATCGCGGCGGCGGAGTCTAGTCGCGGCCGCCGGACGGCCGTTGGTACCGGTTAGCCACCGTAAGCGGTGCTATCCGGTACCAACGCCGCGGGATCGGAACGTTGGTACCGGATCACCACCGTATGCGGTGCTACCTGGTACCAGCGCTGGGTGTGGAACCGTGCGAGATCGCGACGCCCGACTCCTAGTCCGGCTGAGCGTCCTGCTCGATCGACGCCAGCCGTTCGTGCAGGCGGGCACGCAGCTCGTCCGGCGGCACGGCCTCCTCGGCGTCGCGGCGTTTGCGCGCGACGACGACGCCGGACGCGGCGACACCGGCGACACCGGCGACGCCGAGCAGCTTCCAGGGGATCCTCACCGGGCCGTAGGGTACGCGCCGTGCCGGAGGCTGAGAGCACGATCACGCTCGACGAGGCGATCGCGACCGCTGCGACCGGCGACCTCTGGCTGTTCCGCGGCCGGTCCCGAGCCGACCGGATGATTCAGACGCTGACCAACAGTCCGGTCAACCACGTCGGGATGGTCGTCGCGATCGACGACCTGCCGCCGCTGATCTGGCACGCGGAGCTCGGCCGCTCGCTGCCGGACGTCTGGACCGGCGAACGCCAGCGCGGCGTCCAGCTGCACATCCTCCGTGACGCGGTCGAGACCTGGCGCGACAAGTACGGGCAGCGGGCGTGGGTCCGGCTGCTCGAGGGCGGCACGATCACCCACGCCCACGAGAACCGGCTGATGCAGACGATCGCCAGACTCGACGGCAAGGCCTTCCCGAGCTCGAACGTGCTGCTGCGCGAGTGGTTCCGTGGCCGCGTGGCCCGCGAGGAGCACGACAAGGAGACGACCTACTGCGCCGAGCTCGTCGCGATGACCTATCAGCAGATGGGCCTGCTCGGGCGGCGCCGTCCGTCGTCCTGGTACGACCCCGGCGCGTTCTGGAGCGGCGACGGGATCGAGCTGACGCCGCCGTTCAGGCTCGGTGGCGAGATCGCCATTTCCTGAGACCCAGGTGAACGGTTCAGTTGCCGGCGACGCTGGCGATGTACTTCGCCAGCGTGTCGATCTGCGCGTCGCTCAGCCGTCCGTCGTAGGCGGGCATCCCGCCGCCACCCGAGCGGACCTGGTCGGCGATCTCGCCGGCATCGGGGCGACGCTTGTCGAGGTCCGGCCCGGTCACGCCCTCGGCGTCCGCATCGGCAAGGCGGTGGCACGAAGCGCACGACGAGTCGAGGAAGATCTGCTTGCCGGTCATCGCTTCTGTCACCGGTCGCGAGGGCTCGCCCGCGGTGTCCCCTCCCGAGTCGCCGCACCCGGCGATCAGGGCGAGACCGGACAGGACGGGCAGCAGAACGCGGCGCATTGAGGCGATCCTAGCCATCGCGCCTACCCTGGCCGCGAGATGCTCAGGATCCCCACTGCTCTCGTCGCCGGTACCGGCCTAATCGCCGGCTACGCCGTCGCCGCGGGCACCGGTATCCGCCCGCTCGGCGGCGTCGTCCTCGTCGCCGCCTGCGGCTGGTGCGCCCGGCGATGGTGGTCCGAGCGTGGCCCGCTCGTGGCGGTCGCCCTGGCCGCGCTCTTCACCGTCGCGTTCGTGCTCTCACACCCGCTCGGCCACGCGATCGGCGCCTGGCCCGCCGTCCTCTGCGTCAGCGCGGTCGTCGCCGCCGTCACCTGGATCGCCGGGGACAGGCCCGCCCGCTGAACGCAGCCAGCGATAAGTCACAAACGCGGTCAGGCCGAACAGCGGCACGCCCATCGCCGTCCGGGCGATGCCGAGCGCGACGACCGCGCCCGCGAGATACATCGGAACCTGGACGACGAGCCGTGCGATGAACATCCCGGCCCACATCAGCGTCGCCCGCCGCATCAAGGCCCGGTGCGGCGCGTCGTCGCGCCAGCCGACGTAGCGGCGGTCGAACTGCTCGGCGACGATGCCGACCGCCGGCCAGCCGGCCGCGACCGACACGAGCAGTGCGCCCGCGTAGGCGCCGTTGAGCAGCAGCCCGGGCAGGAAGAAGTCCTCGGCCTTGCCGGTGCGGGTCGCGAACCACGCTGCGACCGCGACGCCGAGCAAGCCGGTCAGCGCCATCCGCGGCGACTCGCGCCGGACGACCCGCACGATCGCCAGCGCCGCGGTCACCGCGACCGCGATCGTCGCCGAGAGCTCGAGGTCGTTGCCCGACGCCGTGTAAGCGACGACGAAGACGATCGCCGACGCGCTCGACTCGGCCATCCCCCACGGGCCGCCCATGCTCTCGACGAGCGTCGGCAGATGCTCGTCGCGCTGCCGCGCGGTGAGCTCGTTCTCGGAGGTCTCGGGATCGGTCACCGAAGGCAAGGTAGGTCAGGCGGCGTGCAGCCGCACCGTGATCCTGGCGCCGCCGAGCCGCGGACTCCTGTCGATGATCACCGCTGCCCCGTGCTGTTTGGCCTGCTGGTCGACGATCGCAAGGCCGAGGCCCGACCCCGGTCTGCTGCCGTCCCCGGCCCGCGCGAACGGTTGGAAGACGCGCTCGTAGTCGGCCTCGTCGATCCCGGGGCCGTCGTCCTCGACGACGAGCTCGACGGCGACGCCCTGGCGGACGAGCGACACGGCGATACGGGGTGGCATGCCGCCGTGAACGATCGCGTTGCCGACGAGGTTGCCGGCCAGCATCCGCAGGCCCGGTTCCCAGCCGATAACAGTCAGTGCGCCATCGGGCAGGTCGGCGGCAAGCTCGGCCTCCGGATGGGAGACGGCGGCCTCGGCGACCACCTGGTCGACCACCTCGGCCAGATCGACAGGCTCCCGTGCCACCGGCCCGCCCTCGCCTCGAGCGAGTGCCGACAGGCCGTCGAGCAGCGCGACGAACCGCGTCTGCTGGGCCTGAGCCTCGGTGGCCAGCTCGGCGCGCTGCTCGTCGGGGAGGTCGGAGCGCCCGAGCAGCGAGATCGTCGCGCCGAGCGCGGTCATCGGCGTCCGCAGTTCGTGGCCGGCGTCGGCGGTGAACCGGCGGGTCGCCTGATGTGCGCGCTCGCGCGCCGACGCCGACCTCTGGAGCCGCCCGAGCATCGCGTTGAAGGACTCGGCGAGCGTGCGGATCTCGGTCGGACCGCCGCCGATCGGCAACCGCCGGTCGAGGTCACGCTCGGCTGCGATCTCGCTGGTCATCGAACGCAGGCGCGAGAGCGGACGCAGGACGACATCGGCCGCGAGCACGGTGCCGAGGCCCGCCAGGACGAGAGTGAGGGCGAGCACGATCACGATCCGGCCACGGCGGGTCCGCTCCCTGCGCTCCAGCGTCTCGAGGTTGGCGAGCAGGTCGAGACGCGCGAGGCTGCCGAGCGACTGGTCGTCGAGCGCCGTCCCGAGCGCCCGGTAGTCCTGTCCGCCCAGAGTCACCGTCGAGAGACCGTCGGGCACGGTCGAGGGAGCCCCGCGAGGAAGGTCCGATCCCGACCGGTAGAGCACGCGCCCGGCGAGCGTCAGCCGCAGCGTCGTGTCGTCCGCACGGAGGACGGCGTCGAGCCGCCTGTCCCGGTCGGGCAGCTCCTCGAGAACGGCGGAGGCGGCGGTCACCTGTGAGAGCTCGAGCGTCCGCTTCAGGCGCGTGTCGAACGCCTGGCGCTCGGTGCGGCTGATCTGGCGGTCGAGCGCGAACCCGGCAGAGCCGAGCACGATCACGAGGACGGCGACTACCAGGGTCGTGAGGCGGCCGCGGACGCTGTTCACAGCGCGTTACGGTCGCAGAACGAAGCCGACGCCGCGGACCGTGTGCAGCACGCGCGGCTCGCCACCGGCCTCGAGCTTCCGCCGCAGATAGCCGACGAAGACGTCACAGACGTTGGTCTGCGGGTCGAACGTGTAGCCCCACACCTCCTCGTGGAGGCGCGGCCGGTCGAGCACCTCACCGGGGTTCTCCATCAGCACCTTGAGCAGCTCGAACTCACGGCGGGTCAGCTCGAGGTCGCGCTCGCCACGGAGCGCGCGATGCCCTGCCGGGTCGAGCGTCAGCTCGCCGGCGACGAGCGGCCCATCGCCGGTCCGCGGCCGGCGGCGGAGCAGAGCATGAAGCCTGGCGACGACCTCCTGCAGCGCGAACGGCTTGACGACGTAGTCGTCGGCGCCGGCCTCGAGTCCGCCGACGCGATCGTCGATCTCGTCGCGCGCCGACAGGATGCAGACCGGCGTCTCGTCGCCCGCGCCCCGGAGCTGGCGCAGTACCTCGAGCCCGTCGAGATCCGGCATCCCGAGGTCGAGGAGGATCACGTCGGGCGAGATCCGAGGGACAGCCTCGAGCGCGGCCTTGCCGCCGGAAGCCGGGATGACCTCGAAGCCCTCGAGGCCGAGTCCGGCACCTACGACGCGGCGGATCGCCGGGTCGTCGTCGACCAGCAGGACGACCGGCTTCCCGGCCGGTACCTCATTGGGCACGCACGACCTCGCACTCGCCGGTGATCGTGTCCGCGCGATCGGCCTGGACGACGTCGCGGCCGCGCCCACAGGCGATCGTGTCGGCCTCGCCGTCGCGGGCGAAGATCTTGTCGTTGCCGGCGCCGCCGAGCAGGACGTCGCGCCCCGCGCCGCCGCGGATCACGTCGTTTCCGCCATCGCCGGAGACGGTGTCGTCGCCGGCACCGCCGTCGAGCGTGTCGTTGCCGCTCTTGCCGCGGATGACGTCGGCGTTCGCGGTCCCGTCGAGCGTGTCGGAGCCCGAGGTACCGGCGATCTGAGTCGCACGCGGCTTTTCGCGGCGGTTTTCGCGCGCAGCGGCGACCCCGACCGGAAGAGACAGGACGAGGACCAGAAGTGCGCCGGTGACGCGGCGGGTGCCCATACCGATGAGCATCGGCAGAGCATGACGCAGAGTGCAGATCGAGAGCAACGCCCGTGGACGCCATCTCAGTCATTCCTCACGACGGGCGGCGATTTGCGACGATCCCGCCGATGCCCAATACAGCGACGATCCCGCCCGCCTACCGGGCAGTGATGCGGCTCACCGGCCCTTACATCCGCGGTTGGGGCCGGCTCGAGGTATCCGGGCTCGACGCGATCCCGGAGTCGGGGCCGACGCTGCTCTGCGGCAACCACGACAGCTACTGGGACCCGCTCGCGATCGGCAACGCCGCCTTCCCCCGCCGCCAGATCCGTGCCCTCGCCAAGGCGTCGTTGTGGGACGTGCCGGTCGTCGGCACCGTCCTCACGCATGCAGGCCACATCCCGATCGATCGCGGCAAGGCCGACCGCGGCGCGCTCGACCGGGCCGCCGCCGAGCTGCGCGAGGGGGCATGCATCGGCGTCTTCCTCGAGGGGACCCGCTCGCTCGGGCGTCCGCTGCGGGCGCGGAGCGGGCTCGCCCACCTCGCGATGCAGGTTCCCGAGGCACAGATCGTCTGCGCCAGGGTCAACGGGGCCGTCGACCTGCCGCGGCTCGTGGTCAGGCCGTCGGTGTCGGTCGAGTTCTTCCGGCCGCAAGGCGGCGGCCTTCAGCCCGGCGAGGAGGCGCAGGCGTTCTGCCAGCGGCTGCTCGACGAGATCCGTGAGGGCGCTCCGCGCGAGATCGCCGGCCGCAAGCGCCGCAAGGCGGCGGCGCGGGGTGAGCTGACGCCGATGCCGGAGTAGGCTCTAGCCCTTGCCCCAGACGCGACACCAGGAGCATCTCGAGGGCGCGCCCGACATCCGCGTCCGACGCAGTCCTGCGGCGCCGACCACCTGCATGGACCTGACCGAGGGCGAGGCGCGTTATCTGCTCGCCCTGCACGACATCGGCCATGCGGAGCAGGCCCCGTCCCAGGCCGGCCTCGCGCGGCGCGTGGGCGTCTCACACCCGACCGCGCTCGAGATGGTCCGGCGCCTGCGCCGCGTCGGCCTGATCGAGCCGGAGAGCCTCACGCTGACAGCCCGTGGGATGAGCGCAGCGCTCGTGCTCGCCTCCCGTCGGCAGGCGGCCGAGGTACTCGCGCGTGACCTCCTCGCGGTTCCCGAGGACCGCGTCCACGCCGAGGCCGAGGCGCTCGCGACGACGCTCTCCCCGCTCCTCGCGCAGCACCTCGTCGCCTGGCGCGCCCAACACGCGGCCGGTAGCGATGCTGACCACTGAGCACGACCTCGGCGTCACCTGGACCGTCGACGACGAGGGGATGGCGCGCAGCTGGCACGTCGTCGCACTCGAAGGCGACGTCTGGATAATCGACCCGGTCGACTGCGCCGGCACGATCGAGGCGGCGACGAGCCGGGGCACGGTCCGTGGCGTGATCCAGCTGCTCGACCGCCATCAGCGCAGCAACCGCGCGATCGCCGACCAACTGGGCGTCCCGCATCACCGCCTGCCCGACGAGCTGCCGGACACGCCGTTCACAGTCGAGACCCCGCTCGATAAACCCGGTTGGCGCGAGCGCGCGCTCTGGATCGCCGGCCGCAGGGCGCTGATCGTCGCCGAGGTCGTCGGCGCCGGCCCGCAGTACCTCGTCGGCCCGGGCCGTGTCGGCGTCCACCCGATGCTGCGCCTCAAGCCACCCGGCCGCCTGTCGCGCTTCGCCGATGCCGAGCACCTCCTGATGGGCCACGGCCCGCCCCTGTCGGGCCCCGACGCCGGAACCGAGCTCGTCGCCGCGCTCGACCGCACGCGCCGGGACATCGTGAGGATGCCGGCGGCGATGCTGCGGATGCCGAAGCCGTTCCGGCGCGGCCGGCTCGACTAGGGTCGTTCCTGAGCGGGTTGCTCGCGAACCCCCGGCCAGGAGGCTGGTGCGTACGCGGGCGTCGACGGAGATAACGGCGGGCAATCAGGAACAACCTGCTCGGGACGTATAGGGGTCAGGGAGCAGACGGGTCGAGGTCGGCGAGCTCGGAGAAGTCGTCGTCCTCGTCGTGCAGGAGGAACCCGGCCGCGGCGAGCACGCCGCGGTCGCGCAGCCTGCCAAGGCGGCCGGTGAGCTCGTCGTCCTCGGCGCTCCAGGCGGCGACCGTCGCCGTGTCGTCGAGCGGCGTCAGGCCGTAGCTCTCGGGCTCGTCGACCGCCTGACGGAACCACGCGAGGTCGTCGCTGATACGACGCGGCCTGACGCCTTCGCCCTGCTCACGGCCTGCCCAGGGGTCCTCGCCGCCGCGTCGCTCCGGGACGCCCGGCGGGCGGCTGAGCGCGACGCCTAGCGCGCCCATCCAGTCCGGCGTCGGCTGGACGAGTTCCAGGATCGTGGCCATCGCCCCATTGTGCCCGAGCATCCGGCGGCGAGCACGGGTTCTAGACGATCGTCTGGAGCTGCTTCGGCAGTCCGGTGAGCAGCTCGGCCGCCCCGGGACCGAGCACGACGAGGTCCTCGATCCGCACGCCGCATACGCCGGGCAGGTAAACGCCGGGCTCGATCGTCACGACCTGGCCGGCCCTGAGCTCCTCGTCGCTGCGCTGCGAGAGCCGAGGACCTTCATGAACCTCGATGCCGACGCCGTGGCCGAGTCCGTGCCCGAAGCGCTCACCGTGCCCGGCCGCCCCGATCAGCTCGCGCGCGACACTGTCGAGGTCGCGTGAGGACATCCCTGCGCGGGCGGCGACGAGCGCGGCCTCCTCGGCGGCGAGCACCAGCTCGTAGACCTCGCGCTCGGTGCTGCCGACTTCGCCTGTCGCGAACGTGCGGGTGCAGTCCGAGCAGTAGCCGTCGAGCTCGGCGCCCCAGTCGATTGTCACGAGCACCCCGCCTGGGATCTTCACGTCGCGCGGCTCGGCGTGCGGTAGCGCGCCGTGCGCGCCCGAGGCGACGATCGGCGGGAAGGCAATCGCCTGGGCACCGGCCCGGCGCATCTCGATCTCCAGGTCGGTCGCGACCTCACGCTCGGTGCGTCCGGCGAGCCCGCGCTCGAGCACTGCGAGCAGAGCCGCGTCGGCGAGCGCGGCGGAGGCCCGGATCGCCGCGATCTCTTCATCGTCCTTGACGGTCCGCAGGTCCTCGACGATGCCGCCGGCAGCGGCGAGCTCGACTCCGTCACCAGCTGCCTCAACGAGCGTCCGATGCGTCGCGATCGTGATGTCGCGGTCGTCGAAGCCGACCCGGAGCGGCCGGCCGCTCTGAAGCTCGTGCAGCAGCTCGCCGGAGGCGCGGTGGAGGTCGGCGACTATGTGCCGCTCCCAGCCCTTGCCGAGCTGGGCGGCGGACTGCTCGTCGTAGCGGAAATCGGTGAAGAAGTGGCGCGCTTTTCCAGGCCCGACGGTCGCGAGGCCGCTCGAACCTGTGAAGCCCGTCAGCCAACGGAGGTTCGCGGAGCCGGACACGACCAGCGCGCCGAGCTCGCGGGCGGCGAGCCGGTCGGCGACCTGTGCGTCACGCGCCGGCATCTAGCTGACGCCGAGCTCCGCGGCGAGGCGGTCGAGCGCGTCCGTGTAGCCGTCCGGACCGCGGCCGCTGACCGTCGCGACGCAGAGGTCGGATATCACCGATGCCCGGCGGAACTCCTCACGCGCGGTGACGTCCGACAGGTGGACTTCGACGGCGGGGATCGCGGCGATCTCGAGCGCATCGCGAATCGCCCACGAGTAGTGGGTCCACGCGCCTGGATTGAGGATCAGGCCGTCGGCGACCATCCCTGCCTCGTGGAGCTGCTCGACGAACGCCCCCTCGTGGTCGGTCTGGAAGAAGCGCGGCTCGAGCCCGCGGGCACGTGCGTCCTCCTCGATCCGGCGCGTCAGCTGGTCGTAGGTGACGGTTCCGTAGTGCTGGGCCGGACGCCGTCCGAGAACGCCGAGGTTGACGCCGTGCAGCACCTCGATTCTGTTGCTGGCGACGGTCACGCGGCCAACTCTCTCACGGCGGCCTCGATCTCGGCGGCGGTCACCTCGCAACCGTGCTCGACCTGACCCGGCGCACGGACGAGGACGAACGGCGTCGGCGCGCCACCGACGCGCTTCTTGTCGCGTGTGATCGCAGACATGACGGCATCGAGGTCGGCCCTGTGCTCACCGAGGGTCGTGGGCAGGCCGTGAGTGTTGAGCAGCTCGGCGACGTGGGCTCTGAGCTCGTCCTGGCCGCTCAGGCGCAACGCCGCCATCAGGCCGAGGCCGACCGCTTCGCCGTGGCGCAACGTCCCGTATCCGAGGACGGTCTCGAGCGCGTGTCCGATCGTGTGGCCGAGGTTGAGGACCTGGCGACGGCCGCCGTCGCGCTCGTCCTCTGCGACGACCGCGAGCTTGGTCCGGACGCAACCGAAGATCACGTCCGCATCGACCGGTGCGCCTGCCGAGACCGCGTCCCAGAGGCTGCCGCCGGCGATCAGCGCCGTCTTCAGCACCTCGGCGTACCCGGCGGCGTGCTCCTCCGGCGGCAGCGTCGCGAGCGTCGAGGTGTCGCTCAGCACGCACGCCGGCTGGTGGTAGGCGCCGACGTAGTTCTTGGCCTCGGGCAGGTCGACGCCGGTCTTGCCGCCGTAGGCCGAGTCGACCTGGCTGACAACGGTGGTCGGCGCCTGCACGACGGAGATCCCTCGCTGGAAGCAGGCGGCCGCGAAGCCTGCGAGGTCACCGACCACGCCGCCACCGAGCGCGAGCACGTGGTCGGCGCGGGTCACGCCCTGGGCGACCATCGCCTGCCAGACGCGTTCGGTCGTCGCAAGCGTCTTGTGCTCCTCGCCGGGCGCGATCTCGATCAGGCCGGCCATCTCGCCGGCGAGCCCGGCGTGGAGCGCGGCGACGGTCTCGTCGGTCACGACTATGCGCCGGCCTGG
>WBZP01003483.1_pt1 | contig 17037 bp, 11 predicted proteins | sample 5204301 | NCBI WGS metagenome assembly WBZP01 (sample SAMN12412401, study PRJNA552823) | activated sludge metagenome | isolation source: activated sludge from nitrification reactor of wastewater treatment plant... | place: USA: Pennsylvania | collected 2017
GCCAGCGCGCGGGCGAGGCCGATGCGCTGGCGCTGGCCGCCGGAGAACTCGTGGGGATAGCGGTCGAGGTGTGCCGGGTCGAGGCCGACCAGGCCGAACAGCGCCGCCACGCGGTCGGCGCGATCGGTGCGCGAACCCAGCCCGTGGATCACGAGCGGCTCCGCCACGATGTCACGGGCGGTCATCCGTGGATTCAGCGACGAGTACGGATCCTGGAAGACCATCTGCATGTGGCGGCGCGCCGCCCGCAGGCGCGCGGGCGAGAAGGCCAGCACGTCCTCGCCGTCGTAGCGCACCTCGCCCGACGTCGGCTCGATCAGCCGCAGCATGCAGCGGCCGGTCGTGCTCTTGCCGCTGCCGGATTCGCCGACCAGGCCGAACGTCTCCCCGGCCGCGATCGAGAACGACACGCCGTCGACCGCCTTCACCACGTCGCCGCGCGTGAAGAGGCCTCCGCCCCGCGTGAAGTGCTTCGAGAGGCTCCGCACCTCGACCAGCGGCGTGCTCACGACGCGACCTCGCTGCCGGCATGGAGGACGCAGCACACCGTGTGACCGTCGGCCACGGCGATCTCGGGCGGCGGCGCCGCGTCGCAGCCGGCGCGCCGCTGTGAACACCGCGGCGCGAACGCACAGCCGGGCGGCCGGTGTCCCGGCGCCGGCACCGTGCCATCGATGGCCGCCAGCCGTTCCCCGCGCCGTCCGTGCGGGATCGACGCCAGCAGGCCACGTGTGTAGGGATGGGCTGGCGTTCGCAGGATGGCGCGCACCGGTCCGGTTTCGACGATGCGCCCGGCGTACATCACCGCCACGCGGTCGGCCACTTCAGCGACCACGCCGAGGTCGTGCGTGATGAGCAGCAGCGACAGGTCGAACGTGCGCCGCATCTCACGCAGCAGGTCGAGGATCTGCGCCTGCACCGTGACGTCGAGCGCGGTGGTCGGCTCGTCGGCGATGACGAGCGGGGGTTTACAGGCCAGCGCCACCGCCAGCATGACGCGCTGGCGCATGCCGCCCGAGAGCTGGTGCGGGTAGTCGTCGACGCGGCGTTCCGGATCGGTGATGTGCACGGCCCGCAGCAGCTCGATGGCACGATCGCGGGCTTCCCGCGGCGAGGCCAGGCCGTGCACCACCAGCGACTCGCCGATCTGCGCACCCACCTTCATCACCGGGTTCAGCGCCGCCATCGGTTCCTGGAACACCAGGCCGATACCGGCCCCGCGCACGCCGCACATCTCCCGCTCGGAGAGCGAGAGCAGATCGCGCCCCTGGAACACGACGCGGCCCGCGGCCACGCGCCCTGGTGGCGGCACCAGCCGCAGGATCGAGAGCGCCGTCACCGACTTGCCCGAGCCCGATTCGCCGACCAGGCCGAGCGTCTCGCCGCGGCGCAGCTCGAACGACACATCGTCGACGGCGACCACCGGCGTCGCCCCCGTGTCGAAGACGGTGGTCAGTCCCTGCACCGACAGCAGCGGCTCGGCGGACATAGGTCAGCCGCGCCGCCGGCGCGCTCCCGTTCCCCGTTCCCTGTTCCCCGTTCCCCGCATCTAGTCCACCGCCACTTCGCGGAACTCGCCGAACACGCGGCGCATGGTATCCGCAATCTCGCCCACGGTGGCGCCGGCTTCGACGGCGGCGACGATCGGCGGCACCAGGTTGTCGCGGCTGCCGGCGGCCGCGCGCACCGCCTCGAGGGCGGCGTTCCACGCCGAGGCGTCGCGGCGGGCGCGCAGCGCCTGCACCTTGGCGATCTGCCGGCGCTCGACGTCCGGGTCGAGCGAGAACACCTCCACCGGCGGCCGTTCGTCGGTGGCGAAGCGGTTCACGCCGACGACCACGCTGGCGCCGGCGTCGATGGCCTGCTGCGCCTTGTAGGCGGAATCCTGGATCTGCCGCTGGATGTAGCCGGTCTCGATGGCGCGCAGCGTGCCGCCCATCGCCTCGATGCGCTCGAGCAGGTCGAGCGCGCCCATTTCGATCTGGTTGGTGAGCCGCTCGACGTGCCACGAGCCGCCGAACGGGTCGATGGTGTTGGTCACGCCCGATTCGTGCGCGAGGATCTGCTGGGTGCGCAGCGCGATGCGCGCCGAGTCCTCGGTGGGCAGCGCCAGCGCTTCGTCGCGGCCGTTGGTGTGCAGCGACTGGGTGCCGCCGATGACGGCGGCCAGCGCCTGCACCGCCACGCGCACGATGTTGTTGTCGGGCTGTTGCGCCGTGAGCGTGCTGCCCGCCGTCTGCGTGTGGAAGCGGAGCTGCAGCGCCCGCGCATTCGTGGCCCCGAACCGCTCCTTCATGATGCGCGCCCACAGGCGGCGGGCGGCCCGGAACTTCGCCACTTCTTCGAGGAAGTCGTTGTGCGCGTTGAAGAAGAAGCTGAGGCGCTGGCCGAACGAATCGACGTCGAGGCCGGCCGCCACTGCCGCCTGCACGTAGGCGATGGCGTTGGCGAAGGTGAACGCAACCTCCTGCACCGCCGTCGATCCCGCCTCACGGATGTGGTACCCGCTGATGGAGATCGTGTTCCACTGCGGCACCTCGCGCTCGCAGTAGGCAAAGATGTCGGTGATGATGCGCAGCGACGCTTCGGGCGGGTAGATGTAGGTGCCGCGGGCGACGTACTCCTTCAGCACGTCGTTCTGCACCGTGCCCGAGAGCGCCGACGGCGCCACGCCCTGGCGCTTCCCGACGGCGACGTAGAGCGCCAGCAGGATGATCGCGGTGGCGTTGATCGTCATCGACGTCGAGACGCTGCCGAGCGGAATGCCGTCGAACAGCGTCGCCATGTCCTCGATCGAGTCGATGGCCACGCCCACCTTGCCGACTTCGCCGGCGGCCAGCGCGTGGTCGCTGTCGTAGCCAATCTGCGTCGGCAGGTCGAAGGCGACGCTCAGGCCGCTCACTCCCTGGCTCAGCAGATAGCGGTAGCGGGCGTTGGATTCCTCGGCCGTGCCGAACCCGGCGTACTGCCGCATGGTCCAGAAGCGGCCGCGGTACATCGTCGGCTGGATGCCCCGGGTGTAGGGATAGGTGCCCGGGAAGCCCAGGTCGTCTGCTTCCCGCCATCCGGCGAGGTCGCCGGGCGCCGCGTGGTAACGCGTGGAATCGCCAGCCATGGTCCCCCGCATTGTAGTCAGCCCGCCAGTCCGTCGCCCAACTCCCTCGGATGCACAGGGTTGCGCGGAGTATCACGGGCCCGTAGAATCGACGAGGTTGCGGAGTCCCGACGCCTGGGGCTGCCGCCCCCGGCCCCCAGGGCCGCCCGTCGGGCGAGGAGGAGGCACCGCATGGAAGACGTCCAGAACCGGCTGGCCCGGGAACTCGCGGACGCCGTGGCCGCCGCCGTGGCGCAGAGCGCGGATGTCGAGCGCTGCCGGGAGCGCGCCCGCGCCGAAGGGTTCCACCTGAAAATCACGCTCGAAGCGACGGTGGGGTTCGCGCCGCTCGCGGAGGGCGACATCGAGCCCGAGGCGACCGAGCCTGCCGAGCCGGCGACGGCCAGCTACGAGATCTCCGCCAACGACCGCCGGTTCCTGCGGTCGCTGCGGATCGCGGCCGACGAAGCGTCGGTGCCCGAAGCGACCGACGCCGGGCCAGGCGCTTAGCGCGTGCCCTTCGTCTGGTTGGCGACGGCTTCGGCCGCCGCCTTCGCCGCCGCCTCGTCGAGGTAGCGGCTGCTGACCTTCCGCAGGTCGGCGTCGAGTTCGTATACGAGCGGCATCCCCGTGGGGATGTTCAGTTCGACGATGTCGTCGTCGCTGATGCCATCCAGATACTTCACGAGTGCACGCAGGCTGTTGCCGTGTGCGGCGATGATCACGCGATCGCCGCGACGGATCGCCGGCGCGATCGTCTCGTGCCAGTAGGGCAGGAAGCGCGCCACCGTGTCTTTGAGGCACTCGGTCGTCGGCATCTCGCCGGGCGCGAGCGACGCGTAGCGCGGATCGCGCCCCTGCAGGGCGGCGTCTTCGCCGGTCATCGGTGGCGGCGGCGTGTCGTAGCTGCGGCGCCACACCTTCACCTGCTGCTCACCGTGCTTCGCCGCGGTCTCCGCCTTGTTCAGCCCCTGCAGCCCGCCGTAATGCCGCTCGTTGAGGCGCCACGAGCGCTCGACCGGCAGCCACAGCAGGTCCATCTCGTCCTGCACCATCCACAGCGTGCGGATCGCCCGCTTCAGCACCGACGAGAACGCGCGGTCGAACGTGAAGCCGTGCGCCTTCAGCAGTTGGCCGGCGGCTTTCGCCTCCTGCCGGCCCTTGTCGCTGAGGTCGACGTCGACCCAGCCGGTGAAGCGGTTTTCCTTGTTCCATTCCGATTCGCCGTGGCGGAGAAGGACGAGCGTGGGCATGGGCGGTCTCCCTAGGCGAGCTGCGCGATGGCCGCGCGTCCCGCGTACCGGGCGCCCTCGCCAAGCGCCTCTTCGATGCGGAGCAACTGGTTGTACTTGGCGATGCGGTCGCTGCGCGATGCCGAACCGGTCTTGATCTGGCCCGCCGAGGTGCCCACCGCCAGGTCGGCGATGGTCGAGTCTTCCGTTTCGCCGGAGCGGTGCGAGATCACGCTGCGATACCCGGCCTTCGAGGCCATGGCGATGGCGTCGAGGGTCTCGCTCACGGTGCCGATCTGATTCAGCTTCACGAGCAGCGCGTTGGCGACGCCTTCGTCGATGCCGCGCTTGAGGATCGAGGGGTTGGTCACGAACACGTCGTCACCGACGATCTGCACCTTCTTCCCGAGCGCCTGCGTCAGCAGCTTCCAGCCGCGCCAGTCGCCCTCGGCGCAGCCGTCCTCGATCGACAGAATCGGATACTGGCGGCACCAGTCTTCGTACAGCGCCACCATGCCCTCTGAATCGCGGCCCGGCTCTCCCGACTTGTGGAACTCGTACTTCCCCTCGGCGTTGCCGAACTCGCTGGCTGCGCAATCGAGCGCGATGTAGACGTTGTCTCCGGCCGTGAAGCCGGCCTTGCCGATGGCCTCCATGACGGCGTCGAGTGCGTCCTTGTTGCTCTTGAGGCTGGGCGCGAAGCCGCCTTCGTCGCCGACGCCCGTCGCCAGGCCGCGGCCCTTCAGGATGCCGCGCAGCGCGTGGAAGATCTCGGTGCCGGCCCTGAGCGCCTCGCTGAACGACGCGAAGCCCACCGGCATCACCATGAACTCCTGGAAGTCGACGTTGGTGTCGGCGTGGGCGCCGCCGTTCAGGATGTTCATCATCGGCACGGGCAGCGTGTAGCCGCCGGAGGCGCCGGCTTCGGTGGCGATGTGGGCGTAGAGCGGCAGGCCGTGAGCCTCGGCGCCGGCCTTCAGTGCCGCCATCGAGACGCCGAGCAGTGCGTTGGCGCCCAGGCGGCCCTTGGTGGCGGTGCCGTCGAGGGCGATCAAGGCGTCGTCGAGCGCGCGCTGCGTCCAGGCGCGGTTCACGACGGCATCGCGGATCTCGCCGTTGACGTGCGCCACCGCCTTGCGGACGCCCTTGCCGAGGAAGCGGCTCTTGTCGCCATCGCGCAGCTCGAGCGCTTCACGCTCGCCGGTGGACGCCCCCGACGGCACCGCGGCCCGGCCGCGCACGCCGTTGGCGAGCATCACATCCACTTCCACGGTGGGATTGCCGCGCGAGTCGAGGATCTCCCGGCCACGAATGTCGACGATGTGCACGATCCGCTCCTGGCGGCCGCTGGGTCGGGCCGCAGATGAATTCGACCGAACGTTCAATTATCACCCAGAACGACGGCCGCGCGAGGGCCGACCCGCGCGCCGGCGCCAATTCCGTTGCAGCGGCATGACGAGCCGCGCATCATCAGGCGCGGTCGAATCGCATCTCGCGCTCGAGGGCGGCCGCGTTGATCTCAGGCGTGTAGGGCGTTTCGTCGACGGTGACCACCACGATGCCCTGGTCGGTCACCGTGTGACGCGCCCGGTCTTCGTCGAGGTCGTAGCCGATGCAGGCGCCGCGCGGAATGACGACGTCGCGGTCGATGATGGCGTTGCGGATGCGTGCGTGCCGGCCAACTTGCACGCCCGGCATCAGGATCGAGCGCTCGATGGTCGCCAGGCTGTGCACCCGGACGTTGGGGCACAGGATGCTGCCGTCGACGCGGCTACCCGACACGATGCAGCCGGGCGAGATCACCGAATCGAGGGCCGTGCCGGTGCGCCCCTCGTCGGCGAAGACGAACTTGGCCGGCGGCGCCTGTGGCTGGTGCGTGCGCAGCGGCCACTCCGGGTCGTAGAGATTGAACTCGGGGTTCACCCGACACAGGTCCATGCTGGCGTCGAAGTAGGCGTCGAGCGTGCCGATATCGCGCCAGTATTTCGCCGCCTTCTTGTTCTCGTCGTAGAAGGCGTACGCGAACACCTTGCCGCCGGGAATCAGTGCCGGCAGGATGTCCTTGCCGAAGTCGTGGTGGCTGTCGGGATCGGCGGCATCGTCGTCGAGCGCGCGCTGCAGCACGTCCATCGAGAACACGTAGATGCCCATCGACGCCAGCGCCAGATCGGGGCGTCCCGGCATCGGCGGAGGATTCGCGGGTTTCTCCCGGAAGCCGACGACGCGCGACGTGTCGTCGACTTCCACGATGCCGAACCGCCGGCCGTCTTCGAGCGGCACCTCGATGGTCGCCAGCGTGACGTCGGCGCCCGACTCTTCGTGCGCCCGGAGCATCCGGCGGTAGTCCATCTTGTAGACGTGATCGCCGGCGAGCACCACGACGTGCCGCGCCGGCTCGCGCTCGATCGAATACATGTTCTGGTAGACGGCATCCGCGGTGCCCAGATACCAGTGTTCGCCGACGCGCTTCTGCGGCGGCAGGATCTCGATGAACTCGCCGAGTACCTCCGACACGATGTTCCAGCCCATGCGGATGTGGCGGTTCAGCGACAGCGACTTGTACTGCGTGGCGATGAAGATCCGGCGCAGACCGGAATTCACGCAGTTGGACAGGACGAAATCGATGATCCGGTACGGGCCGCCGAAATACACGGCCGGCTTGGCGCGTTCGCGCGTGAGGGGCGACAGGCGTTCGCCGGCGCCGCCGGCGAGGACGATGACGAGCGTGTCGTCGCGAACCATCGGGGCCTCCGCCGCTGAATCTATCACGCGCGCCCCTGTCGCGGTGGCTGCAACTGATTGCAATTCAGTGAGTTAGCGGCGTTGACAGGGGCGGGGCTCGCTCATATCATTGAAGGCTGCATCCGGTTTCTGGTTTATTTCGGGAGACATCATGAAGTTCACGTTCCGCGGATTCGCCGTGGCGATGGCCGCCGTGCTCGTCGCAAGCCTGCCGATGACTGCCCTGGCGCAGAAGGACGACAAGAAGCGCTCGAAGCAGGAGAAGGAAGAGATCGAGACCATCGTCAAGATGACCGATGCGGCGATGGCCGGTCAGCCGGCGCCCACGGACGTGACGATGAAGATCGAACCGGTCTTCCTGAAGTCGGCCGAGGCGCGCATCTTCTGCCCGTTCACGCTCGAGCTCACGGGCCTGCCGCAGAAGGACGCCGTGCTCTACATCCGCGTCGTCGACCCCACGCAGAAGCCCGAAGGCAAGAAGAAGGTCGAGTATCCGTGGGACGACGTGCACTTCGTGCCTGCCGCGCAGCTCGGTGGCTCGCCGGCGCGCCTGCGCCGTGTGTTCATGGCGAAGCCGGGCACCTACGACATCTACATCATGGCCAAGGAGCGCCTCGCGGATAAGGCGCCGAAGAACACCGCCGTGAAGGCGGGCCTCTACAAGGGCAGCATCACGGTGCCCGATCTGGCGGCCGAATTCACCACCAGCTCGGTGCTCGTGGCCGACAAGGTCAACATCCTGACGGCGCCGCTGTCGGCTGATGAGTCGCGTGAGCGCCCGTTCGCGTTCGGCACGCAGGAACTCGAGCCCGCGGCCGACATGGACTTCACGAAGGCCGAAGAGCTCTCGATCTTCTTCCAGGTTTACAACCCCGGCCTGAACGCCAGCGGCAAGCCTGACCTGACGCTCGAGTACAACTTCCTGAAGAAGGACGGCGCGGAAGAGAAGTTCTTCAACAAGACGAACCCCCAGGCCGTCAACGAAAGCAACCTGCCGCCGCAGTTCGACCCGGCCCGCTTCCCGGTGCCCGGCGGCATCACCGTGCCGCTCAAGAGCTTCCCCGAGGGTGAGTACCGCCTTGAAATCAAGGTGACCGACAAGACGTCGAACAAGGTGCTCACCCGCGACGTGAAGTTCAACGTCAAGGCGTAGTTCGCTCGCGTTCGTGCTGCCGCCTCGCGTGCGCCGCGCGAGGCGGCAGTGTTCAGTCCGGTTCAGACGGAGCTCCCCATGATCGCGTCACGCGTTCGGCTCCTTTCGGCGACCCTCGCAGGCCTCGCGCTCTCGGGCGCGGCGGCTCAGGCGCAAGCTCCGTCTGCGACTCCCGCCCGTTCCGTTTCTGGCACCTCTCCCGAGATTCGCCTGGCCACCGCGCCCGCCGGCTCCATCTACGGCGCCGTGATCGACGACGCGGGCACGCCCGTGGAAGGCGCCGTCGTGTCGGCGCTCGGCGGGTCGACGGCCTTTGCCGTCACCGACGGCGCCGGCCAATATCGCATCACCGAACTGCCCGCCGGCCCGTACGTCGTTCGCGTGCACCGCGATGGGTACGCCGGCGCGCGCAGCACCCTCGTCAACGTGCGTCCGGCGGCGAAGGCGCCGTCGTCGTTCACCCTCAGGCGCGAGTCGGCCGCGACGACCGTGGCCGCCGCCGGCGTGGCCGCCGAAGTCGGACCGCGCGACGAATCGCCGCTGGCGTGGCGGTTGCGCCGACTCACCCGCAGCGTCCTGAAGGACGAGACACCGGGCGCGCCGGTACTCACCGAGGTCGACGCCGCCTGGTTCGGCGACGACTCGCCCTCGTTCTTCTCGCGCGCCTTCGATGCCTCGGCCCGCCTGGCCTCGTCGGTGCTCTCGACGCCGTTCACCGGGCAGGTCAACCTGCTGACGGCCACGGCGTACGACGACTCCGGGGAGATCGTCGACTTCGGTCCCGCCAATGGCGTGGCCTTCTTCGCGCTCGGCGCGCCGGTCGGTGATCAGGGAGACTGGTCGGCACGAGCCGCGATGAACGGCGGCGACCTGTCGTCGTGGACGATGGCCGGCGTCTATACGCCGAGAATGACGGCGCGGCATCAGGTGTCCGTGGGCGTCACTTACTCGATGCAGGCCTACCGCGGCGGCAACTTCGCGGCCCTGCAGGCCGTGCCGGAAGGCCACCGCAAGGTGGGCGCGATCAGCGCCACCCACGACATCCACCCGTTCCGCAACTGGCGGCTCGGTTACGGCGCCCGCTACGAGCACTACGACTATCTCGACGGCTACGGACTGTTGAGCCCGTCGGCGCGGCTCGTCTACACGCCGTCGCCCGGGTGGGAACTGCAGGCACGCACCTCACTGCAGCAGGTCGCGCCGGGCGCCGAAGAGTTCGTGACGCCCACCGACTCGCTGTGGGCGCTGCCACAGCGCACGTTCGCGCCCCTCGGCCGCACCGCCTTCGGCGTCGAACGCGTGCAGCACTACGAGCTCGGGGCGACGCGCCGGGTGGGCGACATGGCCTTCTCGCTCCGCGGGTTCCAGCAGTTCGTCGAGAATCAACTCGTCACCGTGTTCGGTGGCGCCGACCCGGCCCGCCTCATTGCCGCCGGCGGGCACTACGGTCTGGCGTCGGCCGGCAATGCGGCGATGCAGGGCTGGGCCTTCGGCATGCTGCAGCACGTCACGCCACACGTGCAGGCGCGCGTCGACTACACCATCGTCAACGCACGCTGGGACGCCTCATCAGGGGTGAACCGTCGGGCCTTGCTCGCGTTCGCGCCGCAGGCCATCCGTGCTCCTCGCGAGCAGGTGCACGACGTGTCGGCGTCGGTCGATGCCGAGGTCCCGCAGACCGACACCCGGTTCGTGCTCCTCTACAAGGTGAGCACGGGATTCGCGGGCAGCCTCGACGGCATCCAGACCGCGAAGGGCCGCTTCGACATCCAATTGCGCCAGGGCTTGCCGTTTCTCGAGGGGCTCGGCGAGTGGGAGATGCTGCTCGGCATGCGCAGCCTGTTCCGTCCTGCCTTCGACGACCGTTCGATCTATGACGAACTGCTGGTCGTGCGGGCGCCGAAACGGGTCGTCGGCGGGCTGCAGGTCCGCTTCTGAGGCCCTGCGGCCACCTCGACCCCCAGCGTGCCGTTCCCGGAAATTGGACCCGGCGTCCAATGCCTTGGAAGCGCGGTGATCGCCACCAGACACTTAGAGGCAAGGTGTTGATGTAGAACGACTTAACCGCTGTCCGGCTTTTCGGATCGTGGTATGTCGTTTGCACCTTCTCGCGCCCGGACACCTGCCGATGCCCTCCGTTCACGCTTCAGCACTTGGCACCGCCAGCCCCGGCGCGTGGTCGCGCACCACGTTGCCGGTGCTGGTCGCGACGGTGCTGCTGATGCTCGGGCTCGTGAACATCGTGCAGCGCGCCACGGTCGACGACGTCGAAGACGGCGTGCTGTGGGTGCAGCGGTCCACTGGCGTCGTGGCGGCCGATGTCGATCCCCGGTCTCCAGCCGGCCGCGCAGGCGTGAGGGCTGGCGACATCCTGCTCGCCATCGACGGCCAGCCGATCGAAGGCCGCGACGAAGTACTGGCGCTGCAACAGGCCGCTGAACGCGGCGCGCGTCACACCTACACCCTGCTCGAGGCGGGTGCCCGCCGCGTCACCGAGGTCGTGTTGGCGCCCATGCCGCGCGGTGTCGGCGGCCTCTACTACGTGCTCGCGGCCGTCGGCATCTTCTCGTTGCTCGTGGGCGCCACCGTCCGTACACGGCGCCCGAACGATCAAGCCACGCTCCACTTCTTCTGGCTGTCGGTCGCGTTCTACGGCGTCTTCACGTTCTCGTTCTCGGGCCGCCTCGACCGCATCGACTGGCTGTTCTACTGGGCCGACCAGTTCGCCACGCTGCTGCTGCCGCCGCTCTTCGTGCACTTCGCGCTGGTGTTCCCCGAACGGCCCCGGAGCGCGGCGCTCGCCGCCCTCGCCGATCGATGGTGGAGCGCCTTGTACGTGCCGCCGGCGGCGCTCGCTTTCGCCCGTGTCGTGGCGCTGCTGCGTGCCTCGCAGGACCCCGCCGGCCTCATCGACACGATCGCCGGTCTCGACCGGTTCGAGCCGCTCTACGTCGCCCTCTATCTGACGGGCGGCCTGGTGCTGTTCCTCATCGCGCTCGCCAGCGCCAGATCCACCACCACACTGCGTCAACTGCGCTGGATCGTCTGGGGCGCGTCGATCGGCGCCGGCCCCTTCCTCACGGCGTACGCCGTCCCGTTCGCCCTTGGCGCCACGCCGTCACTGGCGATGCAGCTCACGGCGATTCCGCTTGGCCTGATCCCGCTCGCATTCGCCTCGGCGATCGTGCGCTACCGCCTGATGGACGTCGAGGTCATCCTGAAGCGGCTGCTCGTGTACACCGCCGTCGCGAGCGCGATCGCGGCGATGTACATGATGATCCTCGGCACGACCGACCTCTACTTCGTGTCGTCCGAAGACGACCACCGCTGGGTGATCGCCGCCCTGGCGACGATCGTCGTGCTGTTGCTGGCCAGGCCCGTGAAGGACGCGGTGCAGAGCGGCATCGACCGGGTGTTCTATCGCGATCGCTACGACTACCGTCGCGCGCTGGTGAGCTTCGCGCGCGAGCTGAACTCCGACCTCGACCTCGATCGCATCGCCGAACGGCTGTTGTCTCGCGTGAAGGACACCCTCGACGTCGATCGGCTGTGCCTGCTTTCGGCCACCGGCTTCGGCGCGTTCGAGCCGATTCGCCACGACGGCTTCGATCAGGCGCCGCCCACCGTGGTGCGCGGATCTGACGTCGCCTCCCGGCTCGGCCAGGGCCACGTGGTGCGATTCGACGACCCGGTGGCCGCCAACCGGTTTCCCGTCGAGGAAGTGGAAGAGTGGCGCGATGCCGGCCTGTTCTACTTCGTGCCGTGCGTAGCGAAGGGCGCCACGATCGCCGTACTCGCCCTGGGGCGCCGCCGCAACGGCGAGCCGATGACGACCGACGACCTGGCCCTCCTGAGCGCCATGGCCGGCCAGGTCGCCACCGCCGTCGAAAACGCCCGTCTCTATCGTGAACTCCACCTGAAGGCGGCGGAGTTCGACCGCCTGCGCGTCTTCAACGAGCACATCCTGGAGTCGCTCGACGACGGACTGCTGGTCGTCGGCGGCGACGGCGCGGTCGTCCGCTGGAACCACGCGCTGGAACGTATCTCCGGGCGGCGTCGCGGCGACGCCGTGGGGCGCCCCCTCGACGCGCTCTTCGGCCCCGACGTGGTGTCGGCCATTGCGGCGGCTCGCGCCTCGTCGGCCAACGGTGGCACCGAGTACCGAGTGCCGCTCACGACCGCGGCTGGCGAGCGGCAGCTCGTGAACATCACCACCGTGCCGCTGCTGCCGATGCCCGGCCGCGACTGGGCCGGCACCATCGTGATGTTCGATGACGTCACCTCACGGGCCCGTCTCGAAGAGCAGCTGCGGGTCTCGGAGCGCATGGCGTCCCTAGGCCTGCTCGCCGCCGGCGTGGCCCACGAGGTCAACACGCCGCTCACCGGCATCTCGAGCTACACGCAGATGCTGCTCGAGCAGGCCGACCCCTCGGATCCGCGCACGCCCGTCCTCGAGAAGATCGAGAAGCAGACGTTCCGGGCCGCCCGCATCGTGAACGGCCTGCTGAACCTGTCGCGGCCCACCGCGGGCGACGACAGCGAGCGCACGGTGGTCGACCTGAACGCCGTCGCCAACGACGTGCTGGCGCTGCTCGAGCACCAGTTCGACAAGGGCCGCGTGCGCGTACGCCGCGAGCTCTCCGAGACGCCCGTGCCGGTCGTGGGATTCGAGTTCAAGCTGCAGCAGGTGTTCCTGAACCTGTTCCTGAACGCCCGCGACGCCATGCCGAGCGGTGGCTGGCTCACCATCGCCACCAGGGTCGAGCAGGGGCGCGCGATTGCCGATGTGCGCGACACCGGTGTCGGCGTGTCGCCAGAGCACCTGGCGCGAATCTACGATCCGTTCTTCACGACGAAGGGCGTGGGCCAGGGCACCGGCCTGGGCCTCTCGATCGCATATGGCATCGTGCAGGAGCACGCCGGCCGCATCCACTGCGACAGCGCCGTCGGGCAGGGGACGCACTTCGCCATCGAATTCTCGGCGGCCACCTTCGAGGCGCCGCTCGACTCGCGTCGACAGGGCACGGGCCAGTAACCGGAAGGCGGCATCGGCATGGCACGGCACGGCACGATTCTCGTCATCGACGACGAAGAGATCATGCGCGAGATCCTCGAGACGCTGCTGACGCGCGAGGGGTATCACGTGCGCCTCGCCGCGTCAGGCGCCGAGGGACTCGAAATCGCGAAGTCGACGCCCGTCGACGCGGTCATGGTCGACCTGATGATGCCCGGCATGGACGGCCTGCAGGTGCTCGACGCACTGCGCGGCCTCGACGACGAACTGCCGGTGCTGATGGTGACGGCCTACGCGTCGATGGAGACCGCCGTCAGCGCCATGAAGCGCGGCGCCTTCGACTACATCACCAAGCCGTTCAAGAACGACGAAGTGCTCGTCGTGCTGCACAACGCGGTGGAACGCCGCCGCCTGGTGGCCGAGAACCTGTCGCTGCGGCAGAGCCTGCAGGCGCGGTACCACAAGTTCGCCGGCATCATCGGCGGCAGCCCGCAGATGCGCCAGGTCTTCGACCTGATCATCCAGGCCGCCCCGAGCCGTTCCACGATTCTCATCACCGGCGAGAGCGGCACCGGCAAGGAACTGGTGGCGCGCGCCATCCACAGCAACTCGTCGCGCAACGACAAGTCGTTCGTCACGGTGAACTCTGGCAACCTGCCGCCCGATCTGCTCGAGTCGACGCTTTTCGGCCACGTGAAGGGCGCGTTCACCGGCGCCGTGTATCCGAAGAAGGGCCTGTTCGATCTGGCCGACAAGGGCAGCATCTTCTTCGACGAGATCGGCAATATCTCCCCGGAGACGCAGGCCAAGCTGCTGCGCGTGATGCAGGAGCGCGAGTTCATGCGCCTCGGCGGCATGGAGACGATCAAGGTCGACGTGCGCATCATCGCCGCGACCAACGTCGACCTGAAGCAGGCGGTGGCAGACGGCCGCTTCCGCGAGGATCTGTACTATCGCCTGCACGTCATCGCCATCCACCTGCCGCCGCTGCGCGACCGCAAGGACGACATCCCGCTGCTGGTGCAGCACTTCCTGCAGAAGTACGCGGAGGAGAACGAACGTCAGGTGCTCGAGATCGGGCCAGACACCATCGACCTGTTGATGGACTACGACTGGCCGGGCAACGTGCGCGAGCTCGAGAACGTCATCGAGCGGGCCGTGGTGCTCACGCCAGGACGCGTGCTCAGCCCGGCGATGATTCCTGAGCACGTGCGACGCGCCCCACGCGCCATCATGCCGTCGGTGGTGCTGCCGCCCGAAGGCGTCTCGCTCAAGGACGTCACCGCTGCCTACGAGCGGCAGTGGATCGAGTCGGCCCTCGAGGCCGCGAGCGGCGTGCAGAAGCGCGCCGCCGAGCTGCTGCACATCAAGCCGACGACCCTGAACGAGATGATCAAGCGCTACGACATCCGCCCGCGCCGCAAGAAGGCGCCGAACGGGTCGGGCGGCGACGCCGACAGCGAGCGCGTGCCGGCGGCGACCGAGGTCGAGTAACCCGGCGTTCTGAACCTCGGGGCGGCCGCTAGCGCTGGCGTACGGCGCTGATCAGGCGGTCGTACTTCGCCAGGATCGCTTCCCAGCGGTACTCGCGCTTCACGTACTCCTTGCCGTTGCGGCCCATGGTCCGGCGCAGGCGCGCGTCAGCCAGCAGCAGCTTGGTGCACTCGACGAACTCGTCGCGGTCGTTGTACCAGAGGCCGGCGTTGCTGCGCCGGCAGTGCTCGACCAGCACGTCGCTGTGTCCGTTGACGAGCACCGGTGTGCCGACGGCCATGGCTTCGAGCGCCAGCAGCGAGAGGCTCTCGAACGGCGACGGCACGACGACGATCGTCGCCGCCTCGAGCGCCTCGAGCCGTTCGCGCTCCGAGAGCAGCCCCGCGAACCTCACCCACGGCACCTCGGGCAGCTGCATCAGCTTGACGCCCATCAGCACGAGGTCGGCATCGCCGTCCTGCTCTTTGTAGCTCGTGAAGTACTCGAGCAGTTCCTCGCAGCCCTTGCCCGGGTCGATGCGGCCACCGTAAAGCAGGAACTGCCCGTGCAGGCGGTGGCGGCGCTGGAAGCGCACGCCGCGCTGCACGAGGTGGCTGTGTGGTGCTTCGTCTTCACCACGTGACGAGCCGGGTTCGTCGAGACCCATGGCCTCGGCGATGGGCGCCGCCCGCCTGCGATCGTCGCGGTCGTCCGACGGCGGCATGCCGGCGTCGACCCCCGGCAGCAGATCCACGCCGCAGCCCACCACTTCTTCGGCGACGGCCGCAATCTCGAACCGTGTCTTGAGAAACTGCCGTTCGACTTCGGTGTTGTAGGCCATGGCGGCCGGCAGCCGGAACATCTCCTTGTAGATGCCCAGATGAATCGCCGGCTCGTCGTGCGCGGTTGGCACCAGGATGCTCCGGCCCGGATCCACCTTCAGGCCGATCACCGTCGGCGCGTAGAGGTAGGTGAAGAAGATCAGGGCGTCGTACGAGCGGCAGTGCTTGGTGAGGTAGTCCTTCAGCGCCGGCGACCACGGCCCCTGCATCTCGAGCCACTTCAGCTCGTCTTCGCGGCTGTGGGGATGGTGGAAGATCCAGTCCGAATACTGGTTGAAAGCGGCGATGTCGCGCTGCGCCGTGACCGGGAAGCGCCGGACGGTCACGCCCTTGATGCGGTCGTTGCCTTCCGGATACTCGTTCTTCCAGGTGATGTAGTCGCGGGCGCAGGTCGTCAGCACCTCGACGTCGTGGCGCGCGGCCAGGCGTTCTGCGATGAGGCGGCAGTGGTACTCGGAACCGCCGAGGATCTCGGCGCCGTAGCGTTGGACGACGAACGCAAGCTTCACGATGGCACTCCGTATCGGGGCGCGGCCTGAGCCGGCGCCCCCGAGAGCAGCGCGGTCAGCGACTGGCGAATGCGGGTGTCGCCGAAATCGGCGAGGCGCTTCCGCTGTCCCGCGATGACCTGCGCGCGCAGGCTCGGGTTGTAGGCGAGTTCGCCAAGCAGTTCGGCGGCGAGCTCGAGGTCTTTCGGCTGGAACTGCACGCCGGCGCCGCCGAGCGTGTCGGGAATGGCCGTCGATCCGTAGGCCAGTACCGGCACGTCGGCCGCCATGGCCTCGAGCAGCGGCACGCAGAAGCCCTCGTGTTCCGAGAGCGACAGGTACACGCTGGCCGTGCGGTAGTAGGTGGCGAGGTCCTCGTTCGGCACCGGTCCCGTGAACCAGAACCGGTCGGCGGGCATCTGGAACTCGGCGATCAGCGCCCGCACCATGTCGTAGTAGCGTGGCACGCCGTCGGTCTTGCCGACGAAGATGAAGCGGTAGTTCACGTCGACGTAGCGCTTGTAGACCTCGGCCAGACGGATATGGTCTTCGATCTTCTTGTTGGGCACGATGCGGCCCACGAACAGGAAGTTGAGCGGGCCGTCGTTCAGGACCTTCTCGAGCGCCGGGCGTCGTGGCGCCCGCGTGATGCGTTCGACGTCGATGGCGATGGGGAAGACGCCGGTGTTGGTGAAGCCCCAGTGCTCGAGCTCCTGGCGGTTGTACTCCGAGTCGCCGAGCGCCACGTCGGTACGGCCGGCCAGCGTGGTCACTTCCTCGCGGCCGAGCTGCGCCAGGCGGAAGATGCCGGCGTGGTACTGCGCGAAGAAGTGTGCCGGCGTCACGTTGTGGTACTGCAGCACGCGGCCGTGCGGCAGCGATGCGAACGCCTCGGTCATCACCGACGGCAGGGCGTAGTGGAAGATCGTCAGATCGCCCTGGCGGGCCGCCGGGTCGGCGAACGGCCGCACGTCGTCGACGAGTTCCTCGTCGATCGTC
>WBZP01003486.1_pt1 | contig 17030 bp, 14 predicted proteins | sample 5204301 | NCBI WGS metagenome assembly WBZP01 (sample SAMN12412401, study PRJNA552823) | activated sludge metagenome | isolation source: activated sludge from nitrification reactor of wastewater treatment plant... | place: USA: Pennsylvania | collected 2017
CGGCTGCGCGATCCGATCACGGCGTTGCGTCCTCGCTCGCCCCTCGCCTATCTACTTGATATGTCTCGGGGACTCGCTGCGGGGCGTCGAGTGTTCGGACCGCTCGCGACGATTTTTTCACAACCTCTCGGGACAGGGGCAGGGGAATCGCGGCACAGGCCGTTGGAACGGCTCCAGATCGAATCGGCGTAAGCGGAGACTGGCCGCGTTCAAGGAACGCCGACCTGGGAAAGGCTCCGACAAGGAACCGGATCAGCCTTCGGCGATGCGGCGCAGCTTCTTGACCTCTACGCTAAAGTGGTTGCTGCTGGTTTCCTTGAGAAAACCCTGGCGCTTGAACTCGGCGACGGTCCGGCTGGCGGTTTCCGTGGTGATCCCCAGCATGGCGCCCATATCCTCCCGGCTGAAGAGTTCACAGGAGCTGTCCTTGCTGCCGTTGACTATCCGCAACACGAAGCGGGCGATCCGCGCCCGGGCCGAACCCGTGGAGAGTTCGGTCAACCAGGCATCGGCCTCGCTCAGCGCCCGATGCCAGCGCAGCATGAGTTCCCGATGCAGGCGCGGATTGTCGCGGCTGAGTTGGTTGACCATGGCGGCATGGAAACGACAGACCTCCGTCGGTTGGAGAATCACGGCGTCATGGTGATAACGGGGCTCCACCAGCAGTTCGAGACCGATCAGATCGGTGGCCCGGGCCAGGCGGACGATACGCTGATCGCCGTCGGGCAGGTACTGCACCAGCTTCACCAAACCGGAACGGATAGTGAACATGAACTCGCCGGGATCGCCAGCGTGATAGAGCGTCAGCCCGGGCTTGAGACTGTATTGGTCGATGGGCTGATGGATGCTGTGAAAACTCTCTTCACTGACACCCGCGAACAATACGGAGGAACGAATTGTACATTGGAGACAATTCGCCTGACCTGACCAGGCTTCCTTGAGGGTAACTGTTTTCATCTTGTGACATTGCGGCTTGTAGCGACTTATAGCGGATGGCTTCAGTGCTCTCCGACATGGTACTTTCGACTCTTGTCGTCTTGGAGCGGCTCCCGGTCAACCCCTCCAACGATTGCAACCCCCATCACCCGTCCCGGTTCGCTTGGATGGCGGTCCAGACAGCACCTTGCCCTGGAGATTCAAGTATCGCAGATTTCTTCGGTTCCCTACGAGGAAACTGCCGCGCTGCCCGACCCAAGGCCGCGGGCGGGAGAAACCCAAGGTGCGTCCCGGACGGGTTCGAACGCCGGGACGCCGGGAAGCGGCTACTTATAGGCGCCTACACCGCAGAAGAAGCCTTCCTTGTTGGTCATGATATAGGTGGTCTTTTCCTTGATCTCTTCGGTACCGGGATAGGGCCATTTGTAATTCACCCAACCCTCGCCGGATTGCTTGGCGGTCGCCACCATGTCCTTGAACAGGAAGTCGCCGTACTTGTTGAAATCCAGCATGGGCTTGCCGTTCAACTCCGGCTTCTTGGCATGGAGCAGCATCTTGCCTTCCATATCCATACAGAAGACATAGAGGTCCTTGCTCTGATAGCCGCCGTTGGCCTCGGCAAAAGCGGCGAAAGCCTTCTCCTTGCCCATGTCGTTCACGGCCTTCTGGGCCTTCTGGCTGAGGGCCTTGGCCTCATCGGGGGTAGCCAGGTCCGCGGCGAAGGCGGCGCCAGTCAGGGTCAAGGCGGCTAGGAGAGCGGTCATCTGTTTCATCATAGGTGGGTATCCTTTGGTTGTGGTCCGGAACATGATTCTGGGCCCGGTCGTGAATCAATAACGCCGTCCCCTGGGCCCCTCGTCTCAGGCTTCATTCCCTGACTCGACCGACCGCACAGCGAGTCACCTCCAAGGCCCTTTGCTGTCCAGTCGCTCGCCAGTAGGGGGAGAGAGAAGGGGCGGGTAATGATTCCGAGAGGTGACCGCACCAAGATAATCGAAATCCTCTCGCCTTGCCATGAGTCGCGGTTCGGCTGAAAACCTCAGTCATCCGCCCGGGGGAAACCAATCAAGGCCTCCAGCCCCATCCCTCCGGCACCTGGGCGAAGCTCCAAGTAACCATCGTGGATCTCGGCGATGCGCTCGACGATGGACAACCCCAGCCCGCTGCCGGGCGCCTCGGTTCCCGGACTCCGATAAAACCGCTGACGGACCTTATCGCGTTCGTCCTCGCTGATCCCGGGTCCCTGGTCGATCACATGCACCAGCCGCTGCCGGGGTCCCCGTTCCAACCGTAGCACGACATGGGAACCCAGGGGCCCATAGCGCAGGGCGTTGTCGAGCAGGTTTCGTAACAGAATACCAAGCAGACCGGCGTTACCGCGGACCAGAAAACGTCCCTCCCCCTGCAACGCCATTTCGATCTGTCTGGCCATAGCCAATTCCAACATATCAGCCATCACCTGGGCCGCCAGGGCATGGAGATCGAGGACAACGAAGTTCGCCCGCCAGGTCTCGGCCTCGAGCCGGGCCAGGGTCAGCAACTGCTCCACCAGATGCGCCGCCCGGTCACAACCCCGGCTGAGGGAATGCAGGGCCTGGTCGCGTTCGGCGGCCGTCATCGCCCCCAGAGCCACCTGGGCCTGGGTCTTGAGGGCGGCCAGCGGGGTACGCAACTCATGGGCCGCGTCGGCGGTAAAGCGCCTTTCGGATTCGAGCAGGCTTTCCACCCGGGCAAAAAGCCGGTTGAGTTGTTCGATCAGCGGCGCAATCTCGATGGGCGCCTCGCCACCCAGGGGACTCAGACTGCGGGGATCGGAACCGGCAATGGCCTCCCGTACCCGGGCCAAGGGCCGCAACCCCCGACCCACCGCCAACCAGATCGCCACCCCGAACACCGGCAGGCTGAACAGCACGGGGGGCAGCATCGCGTGCCGCATTTCTTCCACCAGCTCTCCCCGAGACTCGGCCGCCTCGCCGATCTGCACCAGATAGCGATGATCCTCGTCCCAACGACTGAACACCCGCCAGCCTTTACCCTCATGCCGCGCGTCAGCGAAACCATGATCCTTGTCCGTCAGGCGCCGGTTAGGGGCGTTACTGGAGTGTAGCCGCAGCCGATCCCCTCCCTCCCAGACCTGGAAGGCCACCCGATGGGCATACTTATGCAGCAGGGGCAGGTGCTCCAATTCGATCTCTTCAGGCTCATGCCCGAGTTGGGCGATGAGCAAGGCGGCGCTCTGGGCCAGATGGCCGTCAAGCAGCTCATCCAACTCAGCGCTGGTCTCCCATACCGTGATCAGGGACACCAGCACCCACACCACCGCCAGGCTGGCCAACAGGGACAGCAGCAGGCGCCGTCGCAGGCTCCCCCGCACCACCAGGCTCATGTCAGTTCCCGAGGAATGAACCACCCCACCCCGCGCAGGGTCCGGATGACTTCCGCCCCCAGCTTGCGGCGCAGATGATGGATATAGACGTCGATGGCATTGGATTCGAGTTCCTCATCCCAGGCATAGAGCCGGGATTCCAACTGCTGTCGGGAGATCACCCGTCCCGGCAGCCGCATCAATTCCTGCAATACAGCGAATTCCCTGGCGGACAGCGGCTTGTCTTCACCGCGCAGACTGACCTTATGGCTCACTGGATCGAGTTGCAAGGGACCGACGCAGATCAGCGGCGAAGCAGAACCGTTGGCCCGACGGATGAGCGCCCGGAGCCGGGCCGCCAATTCGCCCAGGTCGAAGGGCTTGATCATATAGTCATCGGCGCCGGCATCCAGACCACCGATCCGATCCTCGACCCGGTCCCGGGCCGTGAGAATGAGGACAGGTAGCCCCCCTCCCTGCCCTCGCAGCTCCTTGAGCACATCGATCCCGGAGCGCCGCGGCAATCCCAGATCCAGGACCACCGCGGCGAAGGGCTCGGTCTGTAGCGCCTGTTGGGCGGCCACGCCGTCCTTGAGCCAATCCACACTGAAACCCTGCTGACGCAGTCCGACCTGTAGGGCTTCCCCCAGCATGACATCGTCTTCCACCACGAGGAGCCGCATCTGTGTCGCCTGGTGTTGCCGAGGAGGAGCTCAATGGTCCTTGGTGTGCTCGGAACGCCGGCCCCGATCCTTCTGCCGCGCACCCTCTGGAAAAACCTGGGCCGCCACGGAGGATTCAGTCCCCGCCCCCAGCCCAGGTTGGATCAAACCGCCATAGCCTTGGGGTGCCAGGGTCCAGAAGCCGGCAATGACAGCCAACAAAAGGGCGGCGATCAGGGGACGGGCACTGGCGATACCGGCCTCGCTCGGACCGCGTTTCCTCCCGGTGAGCATGGACTTGGCCAGATTCTCGCCATGCAGACGACTACTCAGGATGACTCCCAGGATATGCACGGCCACCAGGGCCAACATCAGATTGCCCAACACCTCATGCACCTCTTCCAGCCAGTCCCCGCCCAGCCCCTCGAAATGGGCCCAACCGGAGAGGGAAAGGACCAGGCCGATGCCGAGCAGTAAGAGTATGGCCAGGGCCCCGGCGGGATTATGACCGATATAGTGCTTGGGTTGGCGACTGAAAAGAGACTTCAGATAGGCCCCTACCGCGCCCGGGCCACGCACGAACTCGGTGAACCGGGCATAGTTCGACCCGATCAGGCCCCAGAACAGACGGAACACAATCAGACCGGCGAAGCTATAGCCGAAAAGTACATGGAGATTCCGATAGACCTCGCTTTCCGCGGTCAGATAGGCGCCGAGAAAACTGAGCGCCAGCGACCAGTGAAAAATCCGTGTCGGCCAGTCCCAAACAAGAATCGAAGTTGTCTGCGTATTGGCTGTATTCATGTCTTGATCCTCTAACGCGGTATTCGCAATGAGCGCTCGGAGTAATGGCCTGTATCGGCCTCCAGATGGCAGGCCTGACAGTTGGCGGCCGATTTGATCCGCGGCGATTGCCAGAGCGGCGCCGGCACCTCATCATGCTCGTGACGGAACCAAGCCGTCTCGCTGATGCGTAGCGGGGTGGCGCTGTGGCGTCGGCCCGAGCCCGCGTATCTGATGAGTAAATCGAGGATCTCTCCCCGCACCTTGGGATCGAGTCCGGCATCGACCCCGAAATGCCGCTCCAGACCGGCCATCAGGGCACGCCAGGAGTCGGCGGGTAGAAATCCCGGCGGATAGGCCAGGTGGCAGGAACCACATTCTTCCCGCCAAGCGGCGGTTCCAGAGGCATCCGCGGGGATCTTGAGTTGCACGGAGTCATCGGCCCGGGCCGAAGCTACCAAGCTGCTCGTCATGAGGCAGAAGAGTATCTGGACCAAAGGTTTTGTGATCATCACCGGCGCACCTCAGCGGACAGACAGCAGATAGGCGAGGATATCCCCCTTCTCCCGCACCGAGCAGGGGCGACCCAAAACATCGTTACAGTTCCGCTTGAACCACTTCTCGACCTTGCCCGGGTCGGTAAAGCGTTCCCGATTCGCCACCGGGGCCAGGGGGGCGATGGGTTTGCCGGTGGTCGCGTGTCGTCCCATCGTCCTTGGGTCTTGGGTATGGCAACTCGAACAACTCCATTCCCCTCCTTGGGGCCGGTTGAACAGACGCTCGCCCTGAAGCGGGGAAAGTTCCCTTGGTTCCGCCGGTTGTTGGCCCAGCTCGACCGCGTAGCCGTGCAGAATAGCTTCGGGCGTCTCGGCGATAGCCAAGCCACCCAGGGGCAGGCAGCCGAGGATAATCAAGGATTTATTGCGCATGGTAGGTATCTCCAGTGTGACCAGGCGCTGAGGATAGGTTGACGATCATTAAGCGAATCTTAACCCGCAGTTCTCACCGTCCGCTCACCGGGGCAATGGTTCACCCAGGCCTGGAAGCCTCTCGTCACGCTTCCCGACTATGCTATGTTCGTCTGTATCTCCCCATTCCCAACCCGCACGGAGGGCAACGCACAATGTCGCTGTCGGCCAAAATCCTGATGCTGTCTCAATGGCAGGCCCTGGGCCTGATTCTCGGTGTGATGATGGTCCTTTCGCTGCTGGGGTTTTATCTAACCCACAGACTCATGCCGCTGCGGGTGCGGATGATCCACAACGAGGTGGCGGGTTTTGTCTTCGCCGCCATCGCCGCCATTTACGGGGTCTTGCTCGCCTTCGTGGTCATCGTGGTCTGGGAGCAATTTCACCAGACCCGCGTCAACACCCAGCATGAGGCCAGCCTGGCCCTGCGGTTGTATTACGAGATGGGTATAGTCGATGAGGAGAAGGCGCTCACCCAGCTCCGTGACGGGCTCATGAACTATCTCCATGACGTGGTCGAAAAGGAATACCCCGCCATGGCGGCCATGCAACCTCCCCCACCAGCCGCCCAAGGATTGGTCTCCTTGTGGGGGAGCTTGAAATCCCTCACGCCGCGCACCACCCAGGAGGAAAAGCTCTACGAGGAGTTGCTCGACAACCTCGGCGAACTGAGCCGGTTGCGCGCCCAACGCCTCGACGACGCCATAGAGGAACTCCCCGGCATCATCTGGGTGGGGTTGATCGGCGGCGCCATCATCTCCCTTGTCTTCACCTTCATCCTCGGTACCGAGAACATCCGTATCCATGCGGTGATGATCGCCTTACTGGCCGCCCTCATCGGCCTTATCTTCCATGTCGTCATCCAACTGGATCATCCCTTTCTGGGTTCGGTGAGCATCTCGCCGGAGGTGTTCCAAGAGGTGATCGAAATCGGGGCGGCGGGGAGATGAAAGCCCGGCCTTGAGCCAGACGGGTACCTGGGTGAATCTACCGCCGAGGGAGAAACCTCAGAGGCGTTGGCATGAAGGCTTGGTGGCTCCGGGCATCGACCGAAAACAGCCGGTTTTCGTTCTCTTTTAGAGAACAATGCATCATATCTGGAGACATTGTTCTCCTTTAGAGAACAAAAAACCGTCCCAACAGGCCCAGGCCCGGAAGCGCCGACAGCGAGAGGGGCCAGCCATGACGCCCCCATCTCCCACTCCACCTCATCCTGTTTCTGAACACGGCTTCGGGGTCCGAAGGCCGGAACCGGTGCAGGCGTGAGTACGGCTTGAAGGAGCCTCAAAGAACCAAGGCCGTGGAGGCTTGGACAAAACAACGGCGGGCGAAACCCAGTGGTCAATCGGTCATCAAGGCTTCGGGGATCAGCCTGTCGATCCTTTCGCGACGATGTTGGCTCAGCCAGCCGACGAAGTCGTCGGCCATGAGGGGGTGAGAAAAGTAATACCCCTGGGCGAGATCACAACCCTCATCGGCGAGCCAGAGCAGTTGTTCGAGATGCTCCACCCCTTCCGCGACCACCCGCATATCGAGGCCGTGGGCCAGGGCGATGATGGTGGAGGCGATGGCGCGGTCGCCGGGATCGGTGGTGATGTCGGCGATGAATTCCTTGTCGATCTTGAGTTCGTCGATGGGAAAACGTCGCAGGTAGGAAAGCGAGGAATAGCCGGTGCCGAAATCGTCGATGGCGATCTTGATACCCAGGGCCCTGAGGTCATCCAGGGTTCGGCAGGCGTGATCGATATCCTCCACCAGGGCACTCTCGGTCAGTTCCAGCCGCAACAAAGCGGGCTGAACACCATTCTTATGCAACAACTTACGTACCCTGGAGGCGATATCCGCGCGGCGGAATTGACGGGCACTGAGATTGACGGCGACGGACAGGGGTTCGATACCCGCCTCCTGCCAGGAGCGAATCCGCCCGCACACCTGTTGGAGGACCCAGTCCCCGATGCTGTCGATCAAACCGATCTCTTCGGCGAGGCGGATGAAGTGGTTGGGGGCCTGTTCGCCAAGATCGTGGTGACGCCAGCGCACCAGGGCCTCCGCGCCTGTCACCTCTTGGCTGCGGATGTCGATCTGCGGTTGGTAGACCAGGTACATCTCGTCGTTCTCGATCGCCCGGCGCAGTCCGGATTCCAGGGCGATCCTTTCCTCGGCGCGGATATTCATGTCTTCCATGTAAAACTGATGCGTGTTTTTCCCCTGCTGCTTCGCCCGGTACATGGCCGTTTCGGCGTTCTTCATCAACTCTTGGATGTTCGTTCCGTCATCCGGATAGAGGCTGATCCCGATGGAGGCCGTCACGTACAACTCCTGACCGGCGATCTCGAAAGGGCGCCGCAAGGATTCACAGAGGCGGTTGGATGTCTTGGCCATCTGGCGTATGGAGGTGTTTTCGAGTACCACGACAAACTCGTCGCCACCGATACGAGCGATGGTGTCCTCTTCGCGCAGGACCTTGAGAAACCGTCGGGTAACCAGTTTGAGCAACTTGTCACCGGCCTCGTGGCCGAAGGTGTCGTTGACGATCTTGAAGTTGTCGAGATCGACGAAGCACAAGGCCAACTTATACCTGTGGCGCTCCGCCCGGGCGATGGCATGGGCCACCCGGTCCGAGAGCAGCGCCCGGTTGGGAAGACCGGTAAGAACATCGCGGGTGGTCAGGAATTGGAGTTGTTCCTGCACCTCGATATTCGCGGAGATGTCGTTGAATAGGCCGATGTAATGAGTAACACCCCCATCCTGCCCCTTCACCGCGCTGATCGTGAGATATTCCGGATAGACATCGCCGTCCTTGCGACGATTCCACACCTCGCCCCGCCAATAGCCTTCGTCACGGATCTGCGTCCACATGACCCGGTAAAAGTCCGCGTCATGGTAACCGGAGTGCAACAGCTTGGGCGATTGACCGACGACCTCCTCCCAGCTATACCCCGTGGTCTTGCTGAAGGACTGGTTCACATCCAGGATCAACCCATTATGGTCGGTGATCATGAGACCTTCCTCGGCTTGCTCGAAGACCTGAGCCGCCAACTCCAAGCGCTGGCGGGCGAATTCCCGTTCCTGGAGATCCAGCATGATCGCGACCGAACCGAGGATGAGGTCGCCATCCATGACCGGGTAGGCCCTGAGCTCGACGGGAACGGGGGTCTCATCGGTGCGCCAGAGGATCTCCCGTGCGGACTGGAAGCTCCGCCCCTCCTGAATGGCCCGGAAAGCGGGACACTCCTGCCAGAGATAAGGGCGGCCATCTTCGCGCTTATGATGGACGATGCCGTGCAGATTCTTGCCCAACACCTGGGATAGATTCTGATAACCCAGAAGATCAAGACAGGCCTTGTTGGCCATCGTACAGCGACCTTCGGGATCGAAGGCCACGATGCCCTCGGCCGTCGAGTCGAGCAGAAGATGCAACCAACGTTCTTGCCGGCGGAGCCTTTCCTCGTCCCGGAGGCGCTCCTTGAAGGTACGCATAGCCGGACGCAAGGCCAAGGAGATTCCCAGTATCCCGATCAGCCAGATCATCATGTGGACAGCGAAGAGCCGGCCCGATCCCGCCTCGGCCCGGTCGAAATAGGGTTGGAGAGACATCCTCACCCCGATCCCACCCAGGAGTTCACCCGGCTTGACCCCGCTCTCGCCATGACATTTCAGGCAATGGGATTGCATCGGAAACGGCCACATGAGGCGTAACCAGGGTTCGCCCGCGACTTCCAGAATCTCATAGACCTCTGATCGGTCCTGGCGTAAGCCGTGCAAGGCCTGTTCTTCCCAGGGGTCGGGGGCATTGTCCGGGTTGATGGGCGTAAAGCTGGTCAAACGGCTATGAATCTGTCCCCCCGCGGAAGACTCGGCCATCCCCTCATTCGTCATCCAGGAATGACCGAGGAGTCTGAGGCGTCTCCCTCCGGTCGTCGTTATTTCGGCCTCCGGCGGATGAATGGTCGGGGGATTCGGGGAGGCGGTCTCGGGCAGGGGGACATAGACGCCACCATGGGAACTGATCCAGGTGTGATCGGCCAGGTCTTCGTCGATGATGGTCCGGGCTTCGACGATGGCCTGCTGGAGCATCTGATCCCGGTCATGAGCCAGATTCCAGAGACAGGAAGCCAACACCACCAGGGTCAAGATTACCCAGGCCCAATTTCGGTAATGTTGTAGAGAGGATTCAGAGTTCAAGCCTTCGACTCGCCGCGTCTTAGGTGATTATTTGCATGCGTTCAGCTCCCCTCGCCCCGCGGGAAAGGGGCTGGGGGTGAGCACCCTCACCCCCTCAGGGGGCGAGGAGTCCGAACGGTTACGATTATTGTATTTAGGGTGCTCAGCAATAGCTTGCTGCAACGCAATAGACAGCAATAGAACAAAAGCACCCATATTTCCGACAAGGGGTCTGCAACCTTGCGCCCTTGATCCAGTTATCCACAGCATTCAATATAATATAATTATATCTTGATGAATTATCGGAACCCTTTCATATCCCTGGCCCCTATCAATAAATATTTAGGTAAAGCCGTGCGAAATGAATATTTCTGGCTCGGCATAAACAATATTTATTGGCCGTTCGCAACACTTGGAATCGATCATCCCTCGCCAGGAGGCTCTCAACCACCGACCAGAAACAGGAAAGGCGGGAAGATATCATCATAAGAGGGCTGACATGCTGGTGATAAGCATGAAACATCATCAAATACCGATAAAAAAATAGTCATTCAGAGGTAGCAGGAGTTCCGCAATGACCAAACAACAATCATTAGAGGCGATCCAAGCGGCCAAGGCCGCCCATATCCAATGGCGGGCGCGGGCCCAGGCGCTGGTGGCAGGCGTTCCCGTGGCCCAGGAGCAGATTCCCTTGATCCACACCGATTGCAAATTCGGCAAGTGGTATTACGGTCCCGGGCAGTCGCTCAACTCTCTGCTGTCTTTTCGCGCCGTGGAAGAACCTCATGAGCAACTGCACAGCGTGTATATGAAGATATTCAATGTCTTGTTCGGGGAAGACCATCGCTCCTTCCTGTCCAGCCTGTTCGGCTCGAAACGCAAACATGAAGCGGCGAAGCGGGCGGAAGCCGAGAAATATCTGGAACATCTGATCGGGATTTCCCGTACCCTACTGGAGGCCATCGAGCTGTTGGAGGACGATGTCAAACGCCTTCCGGAAGACGGACTTGTCTGAACGATCACGAGCGAAGTCGTCAAGGGTTCAACCCAGGAAGCGGATAGGAGGCGCGCCCTCGCACCTGAGGATGCGTCCTCAATCTCCTCGACTACCAACCTGTAGGTCGGCATTCCCATGCCGACGACGGATTCTTCACCCAAGGGCGGCAAAGGGTTGCCGCCCTACAACTCAGCCATGGGATCGCCGAACCAGAACCCCACGCCCTTGCGCAGAAACTCGTCATAGCGGATGTAGTGCGAGCCATCGCAGGAAAAATTCAGCGACACCATCCCATTGCAGACATTGAGCGAACCCGCCCGGAGGTAGATATTCTCGTCGGCGAAGCGCAGTTCACGAAACAACTCGAACACCGGCATCACGTCCGTGGGTGGGACTATGGCCAGCTCGGTATAGGGGCGACGGGGATAGGCCAGACAGATATCCGGATCGCTGAGTTCGTCGAAGCCCAGGATGCGATAGCGGTAAGGATCTTCCACCAGCCAGATGGTGGCCCGGCTGCTGGAAAAATGAAGCTTGCCATGGAAGACCCCCCGCTCCAGCACCAACTCGTTCATCAGCGGCAGGATTTCGTCCAGCCGCCCGTCCATGAGGCTCTCCACCCGGCATTGCAGGAACAGCCCGCCGCGGATCGCCGGATCGCCCTTGATCTGGCGCCAGCTATCCGGCTCTCGGTAGAGGCCCTCGGTACCAGGCAACTCGCGCAGATCGTAATCCGCCCCGAGAAATCCCAGCCGTCCACCTGACCCGTCCCGGATCACCTGGACCGCCGTGAAGGAGGGACGGCGTTTGTTGCGACTGATGTAGGCATCGGAGAGCTTGAAATCGGTACAACCCAGGATCCCCTGCATATAGGGCCGCCCCATGCGATTACGTCCCCGGTGCTCCGGGTCCGCCCCCTCCCGGGTGATGTTGTCGGTGAGTTGCACCCCGGCGGCATCCAATACATAGAGGTGCTTGCAATATTGGAGATCGGGCAGGGCCTCGCGCAGCATCGTCTCCAAAGCGGACAGGTCAGCCATATGGGGAGCCAGGCGCTGGGCGAGGCGATGCATGGTCGCGCCCAGCAGCGCGGTAAGGGTCTCGCGCTGACGGCGAATGCTTTCCTGCAGGCTTGGATTGATCAAGGTATTTGGCACAACGGCTGAAGGCCCTTCGGTCTCCGCCAAGAGCCTGGCGGAGATCGAAGGTCGGGAAAAATGGATGACCTGATGTCCGATCCGGGGGAGAAGACGGCCCTCCCCCGGATCGGACATGGGCGCCGGATTATTTGCCGAGGGACTGATAGTAGTCGCTGAGGATCTTCGCCACCTCGGGCCGGGAGAACTCCGGCGGTGGGGCGATGCCCTTGCCCAGCATCTCACGCACCTTGGTCCCGGACAGCAGCACGAAGTCCTCCTTGGTATGATCCGGGGCCTCGCACATCATCACCACCCGACCGAGCTTCTTCGAGTAGGCGGTGTGGTCGGCCTTGAAGATCTCGATGTCCAGGGCGCCCGGGGGCACCTCGGTGTCGAAGATGGTCTGGGCGTCGAAGGCGCCGTAGTAGTCGCCCACGCCGGCATGATCCCGACCGATGATGAAATGGGTGGCGCCCATGTTCTGACGGAAATAGGCATGGAGCACCGCCTCCCGGGGTCCGGCATAGAGCATGTCGAAGCCGTAACCGGTGATCATGGCGGTGTTGGGGCGGAAATAGAGTTCCACCATCTTGCGGATGGCGGCATCGCGTACCGGCGCCGGGATGTCGCCCGGTTTCAGCTTGCCGAGCAGCATGTGGATCACCACCCCATCCGCCCCGGTGCGCTCCATGGCCATGGTGCACAGCTCTTCATGGGCGCGATGCATGGGATTGCGGGTCTGGAAGGCCACCACCTTTTTCCAGCCACGTTCGATGATCTCGTTGCGGATTTCCACCGCGGTGCGGAAGGTGTCCGGGAAATCGTCGTGAAAATAGGAGAAATGCAGCACCTGGATGGGGCCGGAGACAGCGAAACGGCCCTGGGAATTGAAGGTCGCCACCCCGGGATGCTCCATATCCAGGGTGCGGTAGACCTTTTCCGTCATCACCCGCATCTGCTCGTCGGATACCTCTTCGATCGCCTCCACCTCCATGATGGCCAACACCGGATGGCCCTCCACGTTAGGATCCCGCAAGGCGATACGTTTGACGCCCCGGATGGCGTCGACGTTTTCCAAGAGATTGAGAACGGGCACGGGGAAAAAGGCGCCGTTGGTCATCTTCATGGTCTCGGCGACGCTCATGGCGTCCGCCACCCCCATGAAGCCCGTCAGGGGGGTGAAGTAACCACCGCCCATCATCACCGCGTTGCCGGCGGACTGGGAACTGATCACCACCGAAGGGAGGCCCTGGGCCTCGTGCATCAACTCATGATGCTTATCCTGGTCATAGACGAAGAGGGGTCGCAAGATATCGGAGCCAACGGGCTTAATCATGATACTTCATCTCCTACATAGTCACGTGGGGGCAGACCTCCCGGTCTGCGCACGCACGCCTTAGGGGCACCACCACTGCAATTCACTTCCCGGCCGGGGGTGCCGGGGTTTGGGAGAGATGCCGCCGCCAGGAGTGTTTTTCGGCCAACCGGATCCCGTCCGCAAAAAACCGGGAACCAGCACCAATTCAAGGATTTCCACTGGGTGGACAACGGCAAAACATTAATACGCTATCACATCAAAACCATTGGTTCACCAGTATATTGTGAAACGTCGATAAAGAAATTCATGGCATTTGAATATTCTTTGAGCGAGGTCAATCAGCCCCAGTTCCGTTCGCCAGCGGGCAGGTGGGGCGGCTCAGGAGATAGCCGATCAGCCCGGTAAGAAAGAGCCCCAGGGCGATCACCAACAAAGGCGAATCGCTCAGGGCATAGGCACTGATACAGTAAGAGACCAAAATACTCAGAACGGCATTGCGTTTGCTTCGCCTGGAGAGACAACGGTGCCGCTGCCAGGATTGGATCGGCGGACCGAGACGGGGATGATTGAGCAGCGCCAGATGCCATCTGGGAGATGACCGGGCCCAGGCCCAGGCCGCCAGGAGCAGAAAGACCGTGGTTGGCAGTCCGGGCACGAAAAGACCGATGAGGCCGAGTCCCAGACTAACCCCTCCAAGGATGAAAAAAGCCAGACGAGCGAGTCTGTGCCACCAGCTCCCGGTTTCAGTCTCTTTGCTCAACGCCGTTCCGCCCATCGGCCAACCATCTCCCCAGGAAAGATACCTCAAGTGATCGGAGAGCTTTCTACCCCGGGATATCCCCGGGCTTGATGATCAAGGTAAGGAAGCCGGGTGATAAATAGAAATGCATTTTTTGGATTGGAATAATAGCCTTTAGCTATCGGATAAGGCCATCAAGGTCGGTATCCTGGCATTCTGGGCGGCATGGCCGTCACGGGATTTCCCCGTCCGCTGAGGTACAATGCCCCCGCCCGCACCCGGTGCCCTTGTGGGGAGATGAAGATATCGGGTGATTGGCGGCCAACCACTCAAGAGTCTCTCCCGCCAATATTCGAAAACCAGGAAAAGTTACGATGATTCGGCCCGATATCCATCATCCAACAGGGAATCAGTCAATGTGGCGGCCTCGCCTCCCCCCACTGCTAGCCGCCGTTCTGATCGCTATCTTTGTCATCACGGCCGCGCTCAGTGTCAGAAATACCTCGGCCACCTGGGATGAGCCCTTTCATCTGGCCGCCGGCGTCGCCTATCTGCAAACAGGCGACCCGCGCCTGAACTGGGACCATCCCCCACTGGCCAGGCTCATAGCCTCTCTTCCGGTATGGCTTACCCCGATTGATCCAATAGCGAAGCAATCTCCCACGGCCTGGAAAAGCGCGGACGTGCTTAATGCCCCGAACGGCTCCCTGGATACCTTTGAAGAGCGACTGCTCTGGTCTTCCCGACTGACGATACTCTCCTTGGCGATCTTGCTTGGATCTTTGATATATGCCTGGGGATCAGAGCTTTTCGGTCCGAAAGCCGCACTGCTGCCCGTCGCCCTCTATGCCTTCTGCCCTCCTCTCTTGGCCAACGCGCCCTTGGTAGCCACGGATCTGACGATCACCACCCTGATGTTCGCTGCTGTATATGCTTGGTGGCGTTATCTGCAAGCAGCTTCCAGGGGATGGCTGCTCTGGACTTGTTTGTTCGTATCCCTCAGCTTTACGGCGAAATTCACCGCCATTGCGCTGGTTCCCATCTTTTTCCTACTGGGGGCGCTTTCCTTCCTGGGAAGCGCCGGAACTCAGCAACCCGATTTCCGCCATCGATTATGGATTGTTGGCGGTGCCTGGTTGGCAATCGGCCTCGCCGTCTGGTTTGGCATCAACCTGATTTACTTGTTTGACGGCAGCTTCCTTACCCCTCCTGAATATATCGATCGTGTGAAGGATCTCCACCCTCATCTGAAAGGCGGCGCCGAGAAACTCAATCAAATCTGGCCATCCTGGTTGCCGGTTCCCTTACCGCTTTTCTATACATTGGGTTTTTTCTCCAGATTGACCCATCTCGAAGGCGGCCATCTGACTTATTTCCTCGGTGAGGTCTCCAATGGAGGCTGGCCGAATTATTTTTTGATCATGTTACTCATCAAACTTCCCTTGGCGTCCTTATTTCTTATCGGTATCGGTATGTTATTGGGGATTCGCCGCTTGCCCAGCGGGACTCTGGGTCTGGCTTTTCTTCTCTTACCTATAATTCTGCTGTTGTGGATAGCCTCTAGCGGAAAACTACAAATCGGCATCCGGCATATCCTCCCGACTTTACCCTTTCTCTTATTGCTCAGCGGCTATCTTCTCCAGGGCCAGGCATCTTACCGGCGCCATATTCTTATAGGCTTGCTGATCGCGTCAGCCGCATTCAGTAGTTTCTCGGTGTACCCTTATTACCTGATGTATTTCAATTTCCTCGCCGGCGGGCCGGATCAGGGTTGGAGGATTTCTCTGGAAGGTGACGACTGGGGACAGGGTGGAGCGGACTTACGACAATGGCTGGAGAATCATAACGTCAAGCATCTGGCTTATGGTCCCTTTGGTTGGTCTGCCGGTCCATTGCGTCGGGCAGGCATCAGTACCTCTGCCGTGCCATGCGAAGACAATGGTGAGTTGGTAGCTATCCATCTGGGTACTCTACTTAAGGCATTCACCCCCGAGCAGGTGCGTTGTTATACCTGGATGCGCCTGCGAAAACCCGATGAAAAAATCGGGTATTCCATCTTTCTGTATAATACCAAAAACATTCCCCGGCCACCGCCTCCATCCGATCTGCATCTTTTCAATCAGGCGTTGGCGCTGCAATTGAAAGGGGAAAAAGCCCAATCGATCCAAGTCTACCGACAATATCTATTGCGAGAACCGGACTACTACCAGGCCCGTTTCAACCTGGCCTGCGCCCTCATGGATACCGGTCAATGCGAAGCGGCCATTCCGGAATTCGAGCGTACTCTTATGCTCTGGCCCGGTTATAAGGAAGTCCATCTACACCTTGCCAACTGTTACCGTAAGCTAGGCCGTCAGGATGAGGGGCGACAACACGAAGAACAATATAGGCGAAACTGATCCCGATAGGTTTCTTCGTCCCATTCATTCTGGCATCTCATTTTCGGAAATGAAAGCGAGTATATCAGCCCTATTCAGACTGGCCGCATTGAGGACCCAAGACACAAAAATTGGAAGGCGGATGACCGGCGGGATACTTATCCTGCTTTCCGCTACGGCAATATTTCTTCCTCACAGCCTGATCGGAATTAATATTTTCGATGAAGGCATCATTGCCGCTGGAGCCAGCCTAATACTTGACGGAAAGTTGCCGTACAGGGACTTTCATTTGGTATATGGTCCAGGCCAATATTACCTGGCCGCGGCGTTATTTTCTTTGTTTGGCGAAGATCTTCTCATCACCCATGTCACCCACGCCTTCTTATTAGCCGCGCTGGGATTAATAATATTTAACTACACGAAACAGATCGGCGCTCAATCTAGAAGCGCTTTATTAATGCTTATTCTCTATATCGGTATAACGCTTTTTGCACAACCAAATGTCGGCTACCCTGCGATCACCTCGATATTTTTTCTTCTGCTAGGTGGCCTGACATTAGGTAGATGGGCAACAACATCTC
>WBZP01003487.1_pt1 | contig 17027 bp, 13 predicted proteins | sample 5204301 | NCBI WGS metagenome assembly WBZP01 (sample SAMN12412401, study PRJNA552823) | activated sludge metagenome | isolation source: activated sludge from nitrification reactor of wastewater treatment plant... | place: USA: Pennsylvania | collected 2017
GACGAAGAGCGCCCGCGACTTGAGCGCGATCGGCTGCGGCCCCGTGAGGATCTGGCGCAGCACCGGCAGCGCCTGGGCCGGGTCCGAGTGCTGCAACGCGTTCAGCGCCAGCAGCTTGAGGTCGTCGTCGCCTGAGGCGTCGATCGGCACGGCCTGGCCGACGCGCTGCCGCACCTGCACTTCGAGGGCCCGGGCGTCGGCAAGCCAGCGGCTCTTCGGATACGCGCGCATCAGGTCGGCCACCGTCGTCAGGGCCTCGGCCCGCTGGCCGAGCCGATCCTGCGCGTAGGCTTTCCAGTACATCGCTGCGTCGACCCGGGTGCCGGCGTCGGCGATGACCGCCTGGAAACGCGCGACCGCATCGGCCCACGACGCCCGCTCCAGCGCCTGCTGGGCGCGTTCGTAGGCGCGGGCCTCGCGTTCGCGGGCGCGCTCGGCCGCCGCACGGGCGCGGTCAGCCTCGGCGCTGGCCCGATCCTGGGCTTCGCGTGCCCGTTCCTCGGCGTCGCGTGCGCCGTCGAACGACTGGCCCCAGGCCGGGCCACTCAGCGCGGCCAGCATGGCCGCCATTCCCATCCACGTGCGTGTCGTCATGATTGCGGTCCCTTCCGTGCCGGGGCAGACGCCGCCGGCGGAATCGTGTTGGTGGCGCGCAGGCCGTCGGACAGCACCCGCACGCGGAACAGCAGGTCGCGTCGCTCGATCTGCGCGCGCCATGCGGCCAGGTCGCTCGCCGACAGGTCGGCCGGCGCGTTGGCGATCTCGAGCAGTACTCGTTCGAGATCGTCGAGCGTGCGCACGAGCGTGTCGTCGCCGGCGTCACCGGCGGTCTGGCGATACAGGCGGCTCGTCGCCACGAGGTCGGAGGCCACCGCGCGTTCCGCCGCCAGGCCCTGGGCGTCTGGAAGCGGCCCGTTCAGCAGCTCGGTGAGCACGATGCCCGAGCGGTCGAGATGGTCGCCGACCGCCGCCGCCAGCACGCGCTCGCGCGCCGCGATCGCCCCGGCCGCCGGCGTGGCGCCCTGCCCCGCGACCGCCGCGCCCCCGGCCGCCGCCGAATCCTGCGGCGCCACAGGGCGCGCCCACCAGCCGGCGCCGAACGCCACGAGCCCCAGGCTCGCCGCCGCCACGGCCGGCACGAGCGCCGTCTGCCACGACCGGACGCGCCGCCACCAGGAGACGTGCAGCTCGGGCGCGATGCGCGCCCACAGCCGTGCCTCGAAACCGGGCGGCGGCTCCTCTGGCGGCAGCGCTTCCACCGCGGCGAGCGTGTCGCGCAGGCGCGCGAACGCGTCGCGGCAGGCGGGACACGACGCGAGGTGTGCATCGATGGCCGCGGCGTCTGGGCCGGTGTCGCCGTAGAAGTGCAGCACGGCGTCGTCGTGGGTGAGATGTGCGTTCATTCGGCCGCCTCCATCCGGGGCGCGGCGCACGGATCGAGCACTGCGCGCAGCTTGCGCACGGCGCGGAACACGCTGTGCTTGGTGGCGTTGGTCCGGAGGCCGAGCGCCGATCCGATCTCGTCGATGCTGCGGCCTTCCACGTGGCGCAGCATGAACGCCGCCCGCTCGAGCGGCGTGAGGCACGACATGCCGGCGCGCACGCGCTCGAGGATCTCGCCGCTCATCGCCAGCCGATCGGGGGTCGGCGCGGGCGAGGCGACCGTGTCGACGACGCTCACGCCCTCGGCGTCGAGGGGCTCGCGCGTCTCGCGCGACCGCCGGGCGCGGATGAGGTCGACCGCGCAGTTCACCGCGATGCGATGGAGCCAGGTGCGGAAATCGGCACGGGCCTCGAAACGGCCGAGCTGCCGGTACGCTTTCAGGAAGGTCTCCTGCGCCACGTCCTCGGCATCGGACGCATTCCCCGTCAGGCGATGAGCCACGTGGAAGACGTACCGGCCGTGCGCGTCGACCAGGGCACGGAAGGCCTGCGGATCGCCCGCCTGCACCGCCGCGATGGCCGCGCCGTCGCGTTCGTTCATCTGAGACTTGGACGGACGAGCGCGCCAGAGGTTGGCAGCCGCGGGCGAGGCGGGCGGCTCAGCAGGACCGGATGGGTGGGAGGGGCGGCATCTTCCGACGCCGAACTCTGAGCACGCCATGTCTGCGGGGCGCGCGGGTATCAGGCATGGCGAGCGAAGGTGAGGCGGAGGAAGGTGCCGCCCCTTCCACCCATCCGGTGTTCCTCGGCCGCGCGATGCCAGCGAATCCGAGCCCGGGCCCCGGGACCCGAGACCCGTCGGGAATCAGTAATTGAACCAGTAGCTGAACTTGACGAGGAAGGTGTTGCGCGAGGGCGACGAGAACAGGCCGCCGAAGTCGCGGCCGAAGCGGAAGTCGCCCTGCTCCTGCTCGTCGTAGCGGCCCTGCTGCCACACGGCGAACAGCGCCGAGCCGGGCTTGAATTCCCAGCGCAGTACGTTGGTGGTGCGGAACGAGCGGATGTTGAAGTCGGCGTTCGAGGCGTAGGCGTACGGCTGGAACCGCTGCGCGTAGACGCCGTCGCGGCCGTTCGTCAGTTCCTTGTAGTTCATGTAGCGCCCGGCCGAGACGAACGGCTCGGCGTAGCTCTGGAACGACAGCGTCGGCGACATGGTGTAGTTGGCCCGCAGGGTCATCGACAGGGTGCGCTGCTCGAGGCGGCCGAACACGTAGTGGGTGGCCGCGGCGGCGTCCGTGTCGGTGACGTTCTCGACCCACTGCGCGTCGTCGTTGTTCCACACGGCACGCAGGCCGCCATCGACACGCACGGCGCGGCTGGGCCGCCACACCAGCCGCGGGTTCGACTCGACCCGCGAGGTGCCGAAGCCGTCACGCTGATAGAAGCCGTTGTAGGCGGGAAACAGCGACCGGCGTTCGTCGAGTTCCACGTAGTGCCACAGGCTGACGTTGCGGTTGAAGAGCACACCCGGACCGCCGCGGGTGGCGCGGTCGCGCAGGCCGCCGCCGTTCAGGTTCACGCCGAACCCGGTGCGCCAGTTGTTCTGGAACGTCCAGTGCATGTTGATGTTGCCGCCGCCGAACAGACGGTCGCCGTCGAAGTTCCAGGCGGCCCACTGGTTGAAGTTGATCATGTACTGCCGCACGTACCGGCCCGGCGTCTGGTCGCGCAGCTGCACCCAGTGATTCATCGTGCGTTCGTCGGCGCGGCGTTGGAAACCGAGGTCGTTGGCGTCGAAGCCCGGCGTCTTGTAGCCGTAGTTGGCGCTGAAGCGCAGCTTCTGGCCGCCGATCTTCGCCAGCGCCACGGAGCCGGCATGGCCGCCGAGCGCGGTCGCCGCGGCATCGAACTCGGTGGCGTCGCTGTCGGGCCGCTGGAAGTAGTGCACGGCGTTCTGCTGGATCCGCGTGATGGCGTCGGTCGTGCCGCTCAGGCGGCTGCCGGCCAGGAAGCCGTTCACCGAGTACATCGGGCCGAGGCGCCAGTCGTAGTCGACGCCGCCGGCGAACGCCTGGTCGGCGAGAAAGCGGGTGTCGGCCTGTTGCTGACGGGTCGTCGAGGTCAGCATGACGCCGAGGTTCGACTGGTTGGCGAACTCGCGCCGGGCGCGCAGCACGTTGAAGCCGGTGAGCGGTTCCACCACCTGTCGCCGCCGATCGAGGCCGCTGGCGATGGTCGCCTGCTCTTCCTGCGTGAAGGCGCTGAGCGCGCCCACCGAAAACTTGCCCACGCGGCCGGTGAGCTTCGCCGCGCCGAGAATCGTCGCCACCGACGGCGTGTCGGCGTATTCGTCGTCGCCGAGCGTCGCCTCGCCCTGCGGCCCGCGGCCGATGCGGCGCGAGTACAACAGGCCGCTGCAATCGCCGTCGTTGCAGTCCATGTTGAACCTGAAGACGCCCGAGCCCTCGACGAAAAACGGGCGACGCTCGGCGAAGAACAGCTCGAACGCATCGAGGTTCACGGCGGCGGGATCGGCCTCGACCTGGCCGAAGTCGGGATTGAGCGTGGCCGTCAGCGTCAGCGCGGGGGTGACAGCGTACTTCAGATCGAGGCCGGCCTTCACGCCCGGGTCGGTGGCGTCCGACAGCGGGTTGCCTGTTTCGGGCGTCTGGCGCTGCACCTCGCCGACCCCGTACGGCATCAACTCGAGGCGCCGCCGCGCGCCATCGGTTTCGAGCCCCGCGATCGTGCCGAACTGCGAGACGAAGCCGTTGGCGCTGCGCGCCAGCAGCGGCCAGGTCGACGTCTCGTTGGCGCGCTGCAGCTCGCGGATGATGGCGAGGCCCACCGGCCCGCCGCCGCGCGCGAAGCGGAGCTGCGAAAACGGGATGCGGAACTCGGCCGTCCAGCCCTCGCCGTCGCGCGCCACCTGCACGTCCCACACGGCGTCCCAGCTGTCGTCGTTCTGGCCGTCGTTGAAGTAGTAACGGTCGGTCTTCACGCCGGCGGGATTCACGCCGAACTCGTAGGCGGTGCGGTGGTCGAAATACGAATCCACCGCGACCTTCAGCCAGTCGGACGGCGAGCGTTCGTCGCGCCGGGTGAGCTGCCCGGTGATCCGTGCCGGCTCGCGGTCGAAGGCGCGCACCGCCACGTACAGCGCCACGGCATCGAAGGCCACGCGCGCTTCGGTCGCCTCGCTGGGCGCGGCGCCTTCAGCCGGTTCACGCTGGATGAACTCGCCGATCACCGGCGCGCTCTGCCACACGGCCTCGTCGAAGCGGCCATCGAGCACGATCGGCGCGCCGGCCGACACGGCCCTGGCGTCGATCGTCGCGGCGCGCTCGCGGTCGGCCGCTCGCGCGCGGGCGCCAACCGGCTGGTCCGTGGCGACGACGGTCAGTACCGCTGCGGCAACGCAAATGATGAGGCGGCAGGTCCGTCGGCTCATGGGACGCATGAGTAGACGAGGGCGACGCCGAAAGGGTTGGCCCTGTTCGGCGCGGCCCCGCACAAAATCGTGCGTCCGCGCGGCGGTCGCCTATCGCGACAGCCAGGCGTCCATGCGCGTCTTCTGCTCGGGCGTCTGATCGGGCCGCACCGAGAGGCGCCAGGGCCGACCCGGTTCGGGCGCGAGGCGAACGTCGAGCGTGGTGAGCCGATCGCGGCGCGCCACCAGGACGCGCACGGTGTCGCCCGGCTTGTACTGATCCATGCGGGCGACCAGGCCGTCGGCGCGCACGCGGATGTCGTCGATCGCCAGGATCTCGTCGTCGACGTTCAGGCCGGCGTCGTGCGCGGGCGTGCCGCGCCGCACCACCGACACCACCAGACGTCCGTTGTCACTGCGCGTCGAGGCGCCCATGGTGGCGCGCGCCGTCGCCGGATCGACCGTGGCGAAGCGCAGGCCGTAGAAGTCGAGCGCCTCGGTGTAGTCGAGTTCCTTCGTGCTGCTGATGGCGTCGGCGAACCACGCCGACAGGTCGATGCCGGCGGTTTCGCTCATCGTGGCGCGGAACTGGTCGGGCGTGTAGCCCTTCGCGCCGGCGAACCGCTCGTAGGCCAGGCGCATCGCGTGGTCGAGGGTCCTGGCGCCGTTGCTGGCCTTGCGGATCTTCGCGTCGAGCAGGAAGGCGATGGTGGCGCCCTTGTCGTAGTAGTCGATGCTGGTGTTGGTGCTGTTCTCGTCGGGCCGGTACTGCTTGATCCAGGTGTCGAACGAGGCCATGTCCACCGGCTGCACGCCGCGCCCCGGACGCGTCTGCACGCGCTCGATCGACCCCGACAGCTCGTCGAGGTACTCGGCGGCGGTGGACAGCCCCGCGCGCTTCACGAGCAGCGCGCCGTAGTAGTCGGTGAAGCCTTCGCCCACCCACAGGCCCCTGGTGTAGTTCTCGGCCTCGTAGTTGAACGGCCCGAGTTCGATCGGCCGCAGCCGCTTGATGTTCCAGTTGTGGAAGTACTCGTGGCCGACCAGGTTGAGCCAGTCGATGTAGGCGCGCCGGGTGCGGGTGGTGAACCGGCTCGACATGGTGAGGAAGGCGTTCTTGTGCTCGAGCCCGCCGCCGCTCTCGGTCACCATGTTCAGGAAGAAATAGTGCGGGTAGTCGAGGCGGCCCATCACCGCTCGCCCGGCCTCGACGATCTTCTGGACGTCGGCAGCAGCGCGGTCGGCGTCGAAGAGCGACGGGTCACCTTCGAGCACCAGCGTGTGGTTCTTGCCGTCGACCGTGAAGGTGCGCGTCACCGGGTTGCCGACCACGATCGGGCTGTCGACGAGCGTGTCGAAGTCGTCGGCGCGATAGGTATGCGGCCTGCCGGCCACCGGCATCAGCGGCGTCGCCGACGCCTTCCATCCGGCCGCCGGCTCGATCGTCACCTCGTGCGCGTGCACGGCGCCGTCGCCCAGCGTGAGGAACGTGGGCGCGCCGTTCAGCATGGCGAAGCCCTTCTCGATCCAGTTGTTGCGCACGGTCATCTCGCGGCCGTAGACGCGATATCTCACCGTGACCGTGGCGGCGCCGCCGGTCTCGATGCGCCAGCGGTTCTTCACCGGCTTGCTGACGGCGAGCGCGCGGCCGCCGTCGCCGGTGGCGGCGAGCCCCTCGACGTGCCGCTCGTACTCGCGCACGAGATAGGAGCCCGGCGTCCACACCGCCATCATCAGCTCCACCTGCGATCGCTTCCCGGTGGGCACCGCCGCCTCCACCTCCACGTAGTGCGTGTGGGGCGCGGGGAAACGGAGCGTGTAGCGAATCGGGTCGGCGGCGGGCTGGGCGGCGAGGTCGGACATCGTGAAGGCGGCAAGGAGGACGGCGGCGAGGGACATGACGCGACGCATCGGGGTATTGTAGGCGGGGCCACGGGAATGCGCGCCCTCACCGACCACAAGACGCTCGGCATCGCCTACGGCCTCACCGCCGGGGCGTTCATGCTGGTCGGCTTCCTGCTGATGCTGCTGTTCCGATGGCAGCTCGCCTGGCCGGGGCAACCGATCCCGGTCGCCACCGCGATCTTCGGCGAGACCAACGCCCCCGGCGGCATCCTGCTGCCCGAGTTCTACTACCAGCTCGTGGCGATGCACGGGTCGGTGATGATCTTCCTGGCCGTGGTGCCATTCGCCACCGGCGCACTCGGCAGCTACCTGGTGCCCCTGCAGATCGGCGCCCGCGGACTCGCCTTCCCGCGCCTCAGCCGGCTCGCGTACCTGCTGTTCCTGTTCGCGGGCGTCATCATGGCGGCGAGCTTCGCGCTCCCGGGCGGCGCGGCCAACTCGGGCTGGACGTCGTACCCGCCGCTGGCCATTCTCGCGTCGAGCGGGCAGACGGTATGGCTGGTAGGCATCCTGCTGCTTGGCGTGTCGTCGATGCTCTACGCGGTGGGCCTCGTGGCCACCGTGGTGGCGCATCGGGCGCCGGGCCTGACGCTGATGCGCCTGCCGTTCTTCGTGTGGTCGCAGGTGGTGACCGCGCTGTTGCTGCTCCTGGCGTTTCCGGCCCTGCAGGCCGCGGCCGTGTTCCAGTTGCTCGACCGCGTGGCCGGCACGAGCGTCTTCCTGCCGAGCGGCCTGGCCGTGAGCAACGTGCCACTGCCCGTCTCGGGGGGTGGCAATCCCCTGCTGTGGCAGCACCTGTTCTGGTTCCTCGCGCACCCCGAGGTGTACGTGCTCATCCTGCCGGCGATGGGCATCGTGGCCGAGGTGCTCACGGCGCACGCTCGTCGCAACCTGTGGCGCTACGGCCTGATGGTCGGCGCGGTGGCGGCGCTGGGCGCCTGGTCGATGGTGGTGTGGGCGCACCACATGCTGCTCACCGGCATGGGCACCACGCTCAGCAGTTTCTTCCAGATCACGACGATGGCCGTGTCGGTGCCATCGGTGATCGTGACGACGTCGCTCGTGGTCACGCTGTGGGGCGGGCAGATCCGCTTCACGACGGCCATGTGCTTCGCGCTGGCGTTCCTGCCCATGTTCGGCATCGGCGGCGTCACGGGCCTGCCGTTGGGGCTCGGCCCCACGAACCTGATCCTGCACGACACCTACTACGTGATCGGCCACTTCCATTACCTGGTGGCGCCGGGCACGATGTTCGCGCTCTTCGCGGCCATCTACCACTGGTTCCCGAAGCTCACGGGACGGCGCATGAACGAGGCGCTCGGCCTCGTGCACTTCGTGGGCTCGTTCGTGACGATGAACGCCGTGTTCCTGCCCATGTTCTTCATGGGCCTGATGGGCGTGAACCGCCGGCTCTACGACGGCGGCCTGCAATATCAGCTCGCCGAACCCACGCTGGCCTGGAACGCCCACATGACGTGGAACGCGGTGGCGCTCGGCGTCTTCCAGCTGGTGTTCCTCTGGAACGTCGTGCGCAGCGCGCGACACGGCGTGCCGGCCGAGAATCCGTGGCAGGCGACGACGCTCGAGTGGACGACGTCGTCGCCGCCGTCCCGCGACAACTTCGACACGCTGCCCGAGGTGACGGCCGGTCCGTATCGCTACGAGGACGGCCCGGCGTGATCGCGCTCACCGATCGCGAGAGCCGTGCAGCCTCGGCCGGGATGTGGCTGTTCCTGGCCTCGATCGTGATGTTCTACGGCGCGCTTTTTTCGGGGGTCGTGCTGCTGCGCACCGGGTCGGCTACGTGGGAGACGCCGTGGCGGGCGGCCGAGTGGCCGATGGCGCTGGATCACTGGTTCCGCACGCTCTGGATTGGCTTCGCGGTGATGCAGTCGCGGCGGCTGTCGGGCGAGGGCGTGCCGGTGGCCGGCCTGCCGCGCTACTCGTGGCTGGTCGTGCTGGCCGGCGTGTTCTTCGTGGTTCGCTCGGTGGAACTGGCCGGATGGCTGGCCGGCCAGGGCCAGGTGCCGTCGGTGAGCGTGCCCCTGGCCTGCTGGTACGTGCTCACCGGCGTGATGGCCCTGCTGGTGCTCGGCGGCACGGTGGCGGCACTGTGGGTGGCCGTCGAACACGTGACGCCGGCGCAGCGGGCGCGGCGCGGCGCGATGCTGCAGCGCTACTGGGTGCTGATGCTGGTGCTGTGGCTGCTCACTGTGATGGAGTTGTATCTGCTATGACGCCGTTCGTCGCCTGCCTCGCGTGTGCACGCCCGATCGACTCGCTGCTCACCGGCGGCCTGCACGCCGGCGTGGCAGTGATGGCAGTGGTGGCGCTAGTCGTCATGGGCGGCCTGGTGCGCGGCGTCGTCGCGGTGGTGCGTCTGGACGCCGACGACGCGCGGCGTGACGCACCGGCCAGAGCGCCGCGATGATCGGCGACTGGCTGAACCGCTGGCTGCCGCCGGGCGCCTCGTCGCACGCGGCGGAGTTCGATGGCGTGCTCTCGGCCACGCACACCGAAGGCGCGCTCATCCTGGTCGGCTGGCTGGTGCTGTTCCTGGTGATGCTGGTGCGCTTCCGCGCGCGCCCTGGCGGGCGGCCGGGCCCGCCGGCGGGTCGCACGTGGCCACTGGTCGCCATCGTGGCGGTGGTGCTGGGCGACGTCTGGCTGCTGGCCGGGTCGGCGCTGCCGGCGTGGTTCCGCCGTGCCGAGCCGCCGCCGATGCACGCCAACGAAGTGCGCGTGGTGGCCGAGCAGTTCGCCTGGAACGTGCACTACCCGGGCCCCGATGGGCATTTCGGACGCACCAGCCCGACGCTGATCACGGCCGCCGACCCGGTGGGCGTCGACCGCACCGACCCGATGGCGACCGACGACTTCGTGTTGATCGGCATGCTGATCGTGCCGGTGGATCGGCCCACCGTGGTACATCTCTCCAGCAAGGACGTCATCCACAGCTTCACACTCGCCACGATGCGCGTGAAGCAGGACGTGACGCCCGGCCTGCCGGTGGACGCCTGGTTCACGCCGATCGCCACCGGCTCCTGGGAACTCGGCTGCTCGCAGCTCTGCGGTCTGGGCCACTACCGGATGCGCGCGCTCTTCGAGGTGCGCAGCGAGACCGACTACCGCGCCTTCGTCGCCGACGAGGTGTCGCGCCTCGAGCCGCCCCCATCGTAGCGGCGAGACGTCGGCCGTACGTGCGACGGCCGGACGCGCAGGCGCACGTCCGGCCGCGAGTTTTCCGGGCGCTTACTTCTTGACGTCGATCTTGACGGCCTTGATCGAGGCCTCGTCGCCGGCGAGTTCGGTCTGGCCCGCGGGGTAGCCGTTGAGGCTGAGGAAATACGCGATCATGTCGGCGTATTCCTGCGGCTTCATGCTGCCGGGCGCGTCCATCGGCATCGACACCACGGCGGTGTGCAGGTCGAGCATCGGCTTGTCGGCCCAGGCGTTGCTGAACTCGGTGCCCTTGAACTTGCTGAGCTCGTGGCACGACGCGCACGACGTGTCGTAGAGCAGCTGACCGCGCGAGGCCTGGGCCGCCGTGTACACGCCCTGGCTGGCATTCTTGGTCTGGCGCGCGTCGACCGACGCCACGGTCAGGGTGAGAGCCAGCGCCGCAGCGGCGCCGGCGGCAACGAACAGTCGGGTGGTGGTCATGGGATCGTTCGGTCTCCTCGGCCAGATGGCCGTAGCGCCAGTGTAACAGGCCCTCAGCGGGGCGCGTCCGCCGGGCGCGGCAGCCCGGCCGCGATACGCGCCGCCACATCCGCCCAGGGGAAGAGCACGAAGTTGCGAGGCGTGCTGTTCATCATCACCAGCAGGCCGCCCTCGTAACCTGGCAGCGGGCGGCCCACCACGTCCAGCCCGTCGGTTTCATCGGCCGTCGTCGGCACCACCGCGAGCAGGGGGTGGTCGTGCGGGGCCCCGGGCCGACCCTCACGCGGATACACCATCAGACGCGTGCCGCCGGCCACTTGGTCGCTGGACACGAGATACCCCGTGCCGTCCGGACGGCGATAGATCGCCAGGCCTTCCCGGTCGCCGAGATAGCCGTCGCGGCCGAACGTGGCCAGTTCGCGGCCGGCGTCGGCGTCGGCGGGATCGGCGGCCCATTTGCGGAGGCCGAACCGTTCGTCGGCGTAGTAAACGAACCCGCGTTCGTCGTCGACGACCACCGCCTCGATCTCGCCGGCCTCGCCAGGCTGCGGACCGATGCCGCTGAACGCGCCGAAACGGCGCACGAGCGTGAGCGTCGGCGCCTGCCCGACCATCTGCAGGCGGTACTGCCACAGGTAGTCGCTGGCCGCCCCGGTCTTCGGGGCCACGATCGCGAAGACGGCCCCGTCGGTCGGGCGCCTGTAGAGCGCGACGCCCATCGGCTCGGCGGCCTCACCGGTGGCGCCCTCCAGCACCGGCAGGCCGGCAGGCGCGAGGTCCTCGAGCGTGCCGGTGTCGGCGCGCACGCGAAACAGGCGCAGTCGATGCTGCTTCCGTTCCGTGACGACGGCGACGTCGATCGGCCCCTCCGCCGTGGCGAGGCCGTACTCGACGTCGACGTTGTTGGGCCGATCGAGCGGCGCGATCGTCTGCCGCTGCACGCCGTCGAGGCCGAACACGAACAACCCGCCCGTGCCTGCCTCCTTGTCCGTCCCGATGATCAGGCTCCGCCCGGGATCCGTGGGATGCACCCAGACTGCCGGATCGTCGGGGTCGTGCGGGACGACACCCGTGGCACCGCGTGGCGCAAGGGCAACGGCCGCCGGTGCCGCGGCTGGCGGCGGCGCGGCCGGGCGCTGGCACCCGACGAACGTCAGGCCGGCGATGAACAGGCCGGCAGCTGTGAGGAGACGCATCACGGCATCCTAGCCAACCGCGCGGGGCGCGAGGTGACGATCGATTGACGAGTACGTTGCGAAATCGAAACAACATCGCAAACGGGATGGCACACCGGCTCGATACCGTCGAGTCATGGTGACATCCAGACTCGTGCTCCTCCTTGCCGCGGCGATCGCGCTCGCACCGTCCGCGACAGCCCGCGCGCAATCCTCCGGAACAGTCGTCGGCCGCGTCGTCGACGCCGACACCCGTGCGCCGCTTCCGGGCGCCGACGTCCGCCTCGACGGCACGGCGTTCGCCACCGCCTCCGATCGTACCGGCGGTTTCCGGATCACCGGTGTACCAGCCGGCCAGTACACGCTGCTGGTGGTGTACCTCGGCCACGCCGAGCAGCGGGCGGAGGTCACGGTTGCCGCCGGAGACGCGGTGAGCGTCGACGTCGAGCTCGCGAAGAACGCATTCAGCGAGGCCGTGCAGGTGACGGCGCCGATCGGCGAGGGCCAGGCGGCCGCCCTCAACCAGCAGCGCACCGCGCTGAACATCACCAACGTCGTCTCGGCCGACCAGATCGGCCGCTTCCCCGATCCCAACGCCGCCGAAGCCACCTCGCGCATTCCGGGTGTGTCGATCGCGCGCGACCAGGGTGAAGGCCGCTACGTGCTCATCCGCGGCACCGAGGCACGCCTGAACTCGATGCTCATCGACGGCGAACGCATTCCGGCCCCCGAGGGCGACCTTCGGCAGGTCGCCCTCGACGCGGTACCTGCCGACCAGCTGCAGCAGATCGAGGTCTCGAAGGCGCTCACGCCCGACATGGATGCCGACGCCATCGGCGGCGCGGTGAATCTCGTGACCAAGCAGGCCGTCAGCCGGCCGACGATGCTCTTCAGTGCCGGCGGCGGCTACAACGGACTCCAGAGCTCCTGGAACCAGGGCCAGGCGAATCTCACGCTCGGACGCCGCTTCGACGGCGGCCGCCTCGGGCTGCTCGTGGGCAGCAGCGCGTCGTCGCTCGAGCGCGGGTCGGAGAACTTCGAGGCCGAATACAACGGCGGCGCCCTGGCGGACATGCAGTTGCGCGACTACCAGGTGACGCGCGAGCGCTACGGCGTGAACGCCGCCGCCGACGTGCGGCTGCCCAGCAATGGCACCCTCACCGTCCGGGGCATCTTCAACGAGTTCAAGGATGCCGAGATCAACAACCGCGTGCGCTTCCGTCCGCCAAACGGGCGGAACGAGTTCGTCCTCAAGAACCGCGACCAGAACCAGCACATCCGCTCGGTGCAGGCGTCGGGGCAGCACCTGCTGGGCACCACGACCGTCGACTACCGCGGCAGCTGGGCGGCCTCGCAGGAACACCAGCCGGACCGGCTCGACACGATCTTCCGCCAGTCGCGCGTCACCTTCGCGCCGAACGTCTCGGCGTCGTCGATCGACGAGGACAACATCCAGCCGAACGCGTCGAGCGTGAATCCCGCCGTCGCCACGCTGAACACGCAGGAGCTCGATGTGTTCAAGACCAACGACCGGGATCTCACCGCCTCGGTGAACCTGCGCATCACGCTGCCTGGCTCGGCGACCTCGGCGCGTTTCCTCAAGGTCGGCGCGAAGATTCGCGACAAACGAAAGGACCGGGCGCAGGACCTCACCGTCGGCTCGCCCGTGGGCACGGTGCCTTTTTCACAGTTGCAGGACACCGGGTTCTCGAACGGCAAGTTCCTCGACTGGCTGAAGGCGTCGCCGGGCTACGCGTCGCTCTTCACGAGCGGCATCGACCCGGCGAAGGCGCGGGCCTACTTCAACGCGCTGCCGGCCGCCAACCGGGTGCTCGACCGCGAAAGCGATGCCAACGACTACGAAGCGAACGAGATGGTGCTGGCCGGCTACGCGATGGCCGAGCTCTTCGTGAACAACCGCCTCACCCTGCTGCCCGGCGTGCGCTACGAGCGCACGGACGTCGACTACACTGGGTATGAAGTGCAGTTCGACGAAGACGGGGACTACGCCAGCACGCGCCCCATCAACGGCGGCGACACCTACGGATTCCTGCTGCCGGCGCTGCACGTCAAGTACGCCGTCGACGACCGCTCGAACGTGCGCGCCGCCTACACGCGCACTCTGGCGCGTCCGAACTACTACGACCTGGTGCCCTACGAGCTGGTGTTCCAGGAAGACGCCGAGATCTCGCGCGGCAACTCCACGCTCACGGCTACGACCTCGGACAACCTCGACCTGATGGCCGAGCGCTACTTCTCGTCGGTGGGGCTGATCTCGGGCGGCGCGTTCTACAAGCGGCTGGGCGACTACATCTACCCCTTCCGCTTCCGGGAGACCGTGCGCGGCGAGGCCTTCGACGTGACGCAGCCGCAGAACGGCGACCGCGCGTCACTGTGGGGCGTGGAGCTGGCGCTGCAGAACCAGCTGCGCTTCCTGCCGGCGCCGTTCGACGGTTTCGGCGTCTACGCGAACTACACGTGGACCACGTCGTCGGCGAAGTTCCCGGGCCGCAGCGGCGACGACGCGACGCTGCCGGGCCAGTCGACCCACATCGGCAACGCGGCGCTGTCGTACGAGAAGCGCGGGTTCTCGGCGCGGGCGTCGCTGAACTTCCACGGCAAGTACCTCGACGCGGTGGGCGAGACGGCGGAGTCGGACGTCTATTACGACGATCACACCCAGCTCGACCTGAACGTGAGCCAGCGGCTGACCAAGCACCTGCGGCTCTACGTGGACGTGCTGAACGTGACGAACGCTCCGCTGCGCTACTACTTCGGCGAACCGAACCGACCGATTCAGCAGGAGTACTACCGGTCGTGGGCCTTCTTCGGCCTGCGCGCCAACTTCTGACCGCCGGCCGCCGCGGTGGCGCCTCTCCCGGGCGCTACTGCGGCGGCGTCACCTCGACCTTGCCACCGGCGCCCTTCCAGGCGTTCCAGCCGCCCACCAGCACCTTGATGTCCTTCACGCCCACCCGGGCCAGCTTGGCGGCCACCACCAGGCTCGAGTGCTCGTCGGGGCAGGCGCAATAGGCCACCACGGGCCGTTTATCCCTCAGCACCCTGTTGGCCATGATCTCGATGTCGACGATCGAGACGTTCATCGCGCCAGGCACGTGGCCTTCGTCGAACGCGTGCTGATCGCGCACGTCGATCGAGAGCACCGCGCCCTTCGCCTGCAATGGCTTGTAGTCCTTCAGGGTCAGGCGCGGGATCTTCGCCATCTCGTCTGGCGTGACTGGCGGCTGAGCCTCGGCGGGCGCCACGGCCAGGGCGGCCAGCGCAACGATGGCGAGCGCGGTGATTCGGAACATGCGCGGTATCTCCTGCCGCACCAGTCTAGCGCCGGGCTCGCGGCGCCAGCCAGGCGGCCCGCAGGGCCTGCTGCTCGGCGGTCACGGCCACGCCGGCTGACTCGGCGGTGACGATTTCGACGCGCGGGTCCTCGTCGAGTGTCACAGTGGACGTCACCGGTGCGCCGCCGCTGCGCCGCACGAAACGAATCGCCACCGACGTGCCGGGGCGAATCGCCGCCACGGTGTCGTTCACGGCTTGCGGCGTTGCCACCTCCACGCCGTTGATGGCCTGGATCACGTCGTCCTGTGCCAGGCCCGCCTTGTAGAGCGCGGTCTCGAACGGCACGACGCCCACTCGTACGCCGCCGGTGCCCGGCTGCAGCGGCGCACCGCCCAGCCACGCCTGGCCGGCCGCGCGCTTGCGCACCACGAGCCCCACGCGCGCGAAGAGCTTCGCATAATCGGCCACCTCGTGGCCCTGCACGTACTTCGCGAAGAACTCGCGCGCGAAGGTGGGATTGCCCGAGAGCTGGGCGAGACGGCCCTGCAGGTCTTCGGCCGTGTAGGTCTTGGCGACCACTCCCGGCGCGCCTTTCATACCCGGCACGCCGTACTCGGTCCACATCAGGCGCATGAAGTCGTCCATGGTCGTCTTGCCGCCCGAGAGGTCGCGCAGCGAGAGATCCATCGCCAGGCCGATGGCGGCGCCCCACGTGTAGTACGAGATGAACGTGTTCTGCCAGTTCGTGCGATCGATGCTCACGGCGGCATCGACGAACGGCGCCAGCTCCGACATGTGCTCGGCGGTGCGGAACGTGCGGCCGGGCGACAGCGTCACCGAGTTGATGAGGCTGGCGTAGTCGCCGAGCAAGTCGTCGAGGCTCTGCAGCCCGGCGCGATGCACGATCAGCGCATCGTAGTAGCTGGTGACGCCCTCGCCGAACCACAGATCGCTGGAGGAGTTGGCGTCGGCGAAGTCGAACGGCTCGACGCCGCGCGAGCGGATGCGTTCCATGTTCCACGAGTGGAAAAACTCGTGGGCGACCGTGCCGATAATGCCCTGGCGCTGGGCCGGCACCCGCAGCGCCCCCGGCGACGAGAGCACGGTGCTGTTGCGGTGTTCCATGCCGTCGCCGTTCACCCACGGCAGGTAGTCGGAGAGGAACGTGTAGGTGCCGCCGTCATAGCGCGGGAACTCACCGAAGATCGGCAGCGTCTCGCGCACGATCTTCTCGACGTCCTTCGCGAACGCGTCGGCCTCGGCCTCGGTGCCGTCGTGGTGCAGCGCCACGCGGAAGGTCTGCGCCGGCGCCTTGCCGTCGTCGACCGTGAACGTCTTCAGCGTGAAGGTGCCCACTTCGGTGGGGCTGTCCATCAGGTACTGCAGGTTCGGCGCCGTGAACACGAGCGGGTTGCCCGTGGGCATGAGCTGCGTGGCGACACGCCATGCCTGCCCGGCAGGCGGCACGAACTCGACGCGTGACGGCCGTTGCTCGAGGCCCTTCGCCCACATCAGCGCCGCCGGCATGTTCAGGTGGCCGTGCGTGGCGTCGACGCTGAGATAGGTGCCGTCGGTACGATCGCCGAACACCTTGTAACTCACGACGACCGTGCCGTCGTGGCCGGTGACGTCCCACTGGTGCAGGTTCGGCTGCCGCGGCGTCAGGGCGCGGCCCCGACCGTCCTTCACCTTCACGTCGAACACGTTCTTCGCGAACTCGTGCAGCGCGTAGCGGCCGGGGGAGCTGCGGCTCATGTGCACCTGCAACGGGCCGGCGGGCACGTCGGCGAACGTCACCTCCACCTGCATCCAGCGGTGTTCCGGGGCGGTGAACGAGACGCGGTAGCTGACAGGCGCCTGCGCCTGCGCGGGCAGGGCCCGGACGAGCACGAGCAATGCGATCAGGACGAGCCGGTGCGGGAGTCGCATGACTCGGATGCTAGCACGCAGGATCGGGTGCGCCGTGGCAGCCCTGGACGGGCGAGCGCGCGAGCCGCCCGCCGCTGCGTCAGCCGCCGTATTCGCGCGCGAGTGCCTTCGCCACCTGCGCGATGAGAGCGTAGGGCATCGGCTCGTCGAGCGGGAACTGCAGGTTGCCCTTCGGCCCGCGGTAGGGGGCCAGCCGCTTCTGCAGGGTGGCGCTGCCCTTCACCGGCGGATAGACGCCGATGTGC
>WBZP01003488.1_pt1 | contig 17026 bp, 19 predicted proteins | sample 5204301 | NCBI WGS metagenome assembly WBZP01 (sample SAMN12412401, study PRJNA552823) | activated sludge metagenome | isolation source: activated sludge from nitrification reactor of wastewater treatment plant... | place: USA: Pennsylvania | collected 2017
AGGGACAGGGCGAGCGCCACATCGCGTCGGCCGTGGCCGGACGGCGCATGCGCCTGTGGGCTTATGCCCATGTGCCGCTGTACATGGGCATTGCCAGCCTGGCCGCAGGCACCGTGGCGCTCGCGGCGCCGGGTGCGCTCACCGTGGGGACCGCTGCGATCTACCTGGGTGGCCTGGCGCTGGCCGGTGTGGGGTTGGCTTTGCTGGGGCGGGCGCGCGACGCCGGCGCGCACAGCTGAGGCCGCGCCGTGCCGGTCGTTCAGCCCAGCCGCGCCCGGTGCCGCTCGATCTGCGCCAGCACCTGGGCCGGCGCGGTGCCGCCCAGCGTGTTGCGGGCGTTGAGGCTGCCGCGCAGGCTCAGGCAGTCGTAGACGTCTTTCTCGATCGAGGCATTGAAGCCTTGCAGCACCGCCAGCGGCAGCTCCGACAGGTCGCAGGCGTGGCTCTGCGCGGCCTTCACCGCATGGGCCACCGTTTCGTGCGCGTCGCGGAAGGGCAGGCCTTTTTTCACCAGGTAGTCCGCCAGGTCGGTGGCGGTGGCGTAGCCCTTGCGCACGGCCTCTTCCATGGCCACTGCGTTGACCGTGATGCCGCCTTCCTTGGCGCCGGTGGCCGGGTTGACCTGGCCGCCGATCATCTCGGCAAAGATGCGCAGCGTGTCCTTGAGCGTGTCGACGGTGTCGAACAGCGGCTCCTTGTCTTCCTGGTTGTCCTTGTTGTAGGCCAGCGGCTGGCCTTTCATCAGCGTGATCAGGCCCATCAGGTGGCCCACCACCCGGCCGGTCTTGCCGCGTGCGAGTTCGGGCACGTCGGGGTTCTTCTTCTGCGGCATGATGGATGAGCCGGTGGTGAAGCGGTCGGCGATCTTCACGAAGCCGAAGTTCTGGCTCATCCAGATGATCAGCTCCTCGCTCAGGCGGCTGACGTGCACCATGCACAGGCTGGCCGCGGCGGTGAACTCGATCGCGAAGTCGCGGTCGCTCACGCCGTCCAGGCTGTTCTGGCTGACCTGGGGGTTGCCGGCTTCGTCCACCATGCCCAGGGTGCGGGCCACGCGCGCGCGGTCCAGGGGGTAGGTGGTGCCGGCCAGTGCCGCGCTGCCCAGCGGCAGGCGGTTGGTGCGCCGGCGCACGTCCTGCATGCGCTCGGCGTCGCGTGCGAACATCTCCACATAGGCCAGCAGGTGGTGGCCGAAGCTCACCGGCTGCGCCACCTGCAGGTGGGTGAAGCCGGGCAGGATGACGTCCACGTTCTGCGCCGCCACGTCGACCAGCGCGCGCTGCAGGTCGGTCAGCAGGCCGTCGATCAGGTCGATCTCCGAGACCAGCCACAGGCGCACGTCGGTGGCCACCTGGTCGTTGCGGCTGCGCCCGGTGTGCAGCCGCTTGCCGGCATCGCCCACCAGCTGGGTCAGCCGCGCCTCGATGTTCAGGTGCACGTCTTCGAGGTCGAGCTTCCACTCGAAGGCACCGCTCTCGATTTCAGAGCGGATCTGCGCCATGCCGCGCTCGATGTCGGCCAGATCGGTGGCGGAAATGACGCCCTGCGCGGCCAGCATGTCGGCATGGGCCAGGCTGCCGGTGATGTCGGCCAGCCACAGGCGTTTGTCGAAGAACACGCTGGCGGTGTAGCGCTTGACCAGCTCGCTCATCGGTTCGGAGAACAGGGCGGACCAGGCTTCAGATTTTTTGTCGAGTTGGTTCTGGGTCATGGCGGTGGGGGCGGGGAGCCGGCATTGGCGGCCGGCATCTGGGCGGCGGCGGGGCGATCACCAATAATGTGGCGTCAGCCCCTGTTGCCGGATGAACGACTCGCAAATTTTATCGACCTTCCAGGATCGCGCCCGCCCCGTCGCGCCGCCGCGCGACGCGGACGCGCTGGTGTTCGACGCCTGCCACGTGGGCGTGATCCTGCGCGCGGTGCTGTTCGTGATGACGGTGGTGGCCGTGGGCGCGATGTTCGGAAACGGCGGTCTGCTGGAGTGGCTGGCGCGCACCTCGCTGGTCATCGGCGGGGCCTTGCCCGCCACACTGGCCTGGCTGGTGGTGGCGTGCAGCCTGAAACGGCCGCTGGCGCGCCAGCGGCTGGCGGTGCAATACGCGGCCGGGGTGATCCTGGGCGCGCTCGCCGGTCTGTACGGCTGCGGCCTGCTGGCGCTGGCCGGGTTCGCCGACCCTGCACCCTGGCTGGCCAGTGCGAGCGCCGGCGCGCTGCTGGCCGCGATGCTGGTGGCGGCGCTGGTCTGGCGCGTGAAGGGGCGCACGCCCGCGGCCACCACCGCGCGCCTCACCGAACTGCAGGCCCGCATCCGTCCGCACTTCCTGTTCAACACGTTGAACACCGCGATCGCGCTGGTGCGCGACGAACCCGATCGCGCCGAGGCCATCCTCGAAGACCTGGCCGAGCTGTTCCGCCACGCGCTGGCCGAGCAGGGCGCGGCGGCCACGCTGGCCCAGGAGATCGCGCTGGCGCGGCACTACCTGCAGATCGAGCAGGCGCGCTTTGGCGAGCGCCTGCGCGTGCAGTGGCAGGTGGACGATTCGGCCGGGCCGGCCCGGTTGCCGCCGCTGTTGCTCCAGCCGCTCGTGGAGAACGCGGTCAAACACGGCGTGGAGCCCAGTGACACCGGGGCGGAGATCCGCATTTCCACCCAGTGCCGCGGCGACCGGGCGTTGATCAAGGTCAGCAACACGGTGCCGGCCGGTCAGGGGGCGCGTGGCCACGGGCTGGCGCTGGCCAACGTGCGCGACCGCATCGCGCTGTTGCACGACTTGCACGGCACCTTCCGCGCGGGGCTGGTCGATGGGGTCTACCAGGTGCGCATCGAGGTGCCTGTCGGCGCGGAGGCGGCGCCATGACGCTGAAAGTGCTGATCGTCGACGACGAACCGCTGGCCCGCTCGCGCCTGCGCCGTCTGCTGGGGCAGTGCACCGCGCCGGCTGCCGAGGTGGTGGCCGAAGCCGCCAATGCCACCGACGCGCTGCAGTGGCTGGACCGCGGGCCGGTTGACCTCGCCCTGCTCGACATCCACATGCCGGGTGCCGACGGCCTGAAGCTCGCGCAACGGCTGCGCGAGCGGCCCGATGCGCCGCGGGTGGTGTTCGTGACCGCACATGCGCAGCACGCGCTGCAGGCTTTCGAGGTGGAGGCCGTGGACTACCTGACCAAGCCGGTGCGTCTGGAGCGGCTGCAGGCCGCACTGGCGAAGGTTCAGCGCCTGCAACCCGTCCGGCCGGCGCCTGAGGCAGCCGACGAGGCCCTGCTGATCCAGGAACGCGGCCGCACCGAGCGCGTGCCGCTGGCCGAGGTGCTGTACATCAAGGCCGAGCTCAAATACCTGACGGTGCGCACCGCCGCACGTTGCCACATCCTGGACGGCTCGCTGGGCGAACTGGAAGAGCGCTTCGGCGCGCGATTCCTGCGGGTGCACCGCAACGCGCTGGTGGCCCGTCAGGCGGTGCGCGCGCTCGAAAAACACCACGATCCCGAGGAGGGCGAAGGCTGGGCGGTGCGGTTGCAAGGGGTGGACGAATTGCTGGCGGTCTCGCGCCGGCAGCTGGCGGCGGTGCGCGAGGCCCTGGGGGCCGGGTAGATAGGCACAACCCCCTGAGGCGCTTCGCGCCTTCCCCCCTCTCTCGACTCGCTTCGCGCGCCGGGAAGGGGGACGCCACCAGCGCGGCGGGGCAGCCCTTGCGCGGTGGCCCTGGCCTGCGCCGCGCCCGATCAATGCGCGCGTCGATCACCGAGCCGCCACCACCCCTGAGGCGTCAAGTAGCTATCAGATCAGTAGCGATTGATGGCCGTCTGGCGCTGGGAATCGACAGAAAACACCCTGAAAATCAGTCCACTTTGGCGCCGGAGGCCTTCACCACACGTTCGTACTTGGCCAGTTCGCGTTTCATGAAGGCGCCAAAGGCCTCGGGCGAGTCGGGTGCGGGCTCGGCCATCAGCGCGGCGAACCGTGCGCGGGTCTCGGGCGCGTTCAACGCGGCCACGAAGGCCTGGTTGTAGCGGGCGATCACGTCTTTGGGCGTGCCGGGGGGCGCCACCAGACCCCACCAGGTGTCGATCTCGAAGCCCTTGAGCGTGTCGGCCACCGGCGGCACCTCGGGCAGGGCGGGGCTTCGTTTGGCGGTGGTCACGGCCAGCGCCTTGAGCTTGCCGCTCTTGATGTTGGGGGCTGCGGTGGCCAGGTTGTCGAAATTGAAATCGACCTGGCCCGACAGCAGGGCCAGTTGTGCCGGGTTGCCGCCGTTGTAGGGGATGTGCACCGCGAAGATGCCGGCGTCGCGCTTGAACATCTCGCCGGCCAGGTGGCCCGCGCTGCCGTTGCCGCCGCTGCCGAAGTTGAGCTGGCCGGGGTGTGCCTTGCCGTAGGCGATCAGGTCGGCCAGGCTGTTGATCTTGAGTCGGGCGGCGGTGTCGGCGTTCATCACCAGCACGTTGGGCACCCGCACCCACTGGGTGATGGGCGCAAAGTCGGTGGCCGCGTTGTAAGGCATCTTGCCGAACAGCCAGGGGTTGATGGCGTGGGTGGCCACGGCCGCGATGCCCAGCGTCAGACCGTCGGGGGCCGCCTTGGCCACCGCGTCGGCACCGATGTTGCCGCCCGCGCCGGGCCGGTTTTCGATGATGACCGGGCCCAGCGAATCCTTCACCCGTTCGGCCAGCTGGCGCGCGGTCACGTCGATCGGACCACCCGGCGCGTAGGGCACGATGATGCGGATCGGCTTGGCCGGTGTCTGTGCCGGGGCTGTGCCCGCGCCGCCCAGGAGGGCGGCGGCCAACAGGGTCGAAAGGAGGAGGGATCGGCGTGTCATGGGTGTTTGTCCGCTTCGCTGGTGAAGGAATCTGCAAAAAACTCGTCGTCGGGCAGGCCGGCCTGGGCCGTGTAATCCTTGCGCGCCGAATCGACAACGATGGGTGCGCCACATGCGTAGACCTGATGGCCGCTGAGGTTGGGGAAATCCTGCAGCACCGCACGGTGCACAAAGCCGGTGCGCCCGCTCCAGCCGTCCTCGGGCAGCGCGTCGGAGACCACCGGCACGTAGCGCAGGTTCGGCATGGCGGCCAGCTGCGCGCGCACCCAGGCATCCTGGTACAGATCCTGGGGACGGCGTCCGCCCCAGTACAGCGTGGCGGAGCGGGTGCTGCCCATGAACTGCAGGTGTTCGATCACCGCCTTGATCGGCGCGAAGCCGGTGCCCGAGGCCAGCAGGATGACCGGTTTGTCGGAATCCTCGCGCAGGAAGAAGCTGCCGTAGGGGCCTTCGACGCGCAGGATGTCGCGCTCCTTCATCGTGCCGAACACCTGGTCGGTGAACAGGCCGCCCGGCATGTGGCGGATGTGCAGCTCCACCATGGGCGCGCTGGTCGAGCCGCCCGGCACCGGGCGCATCAGGGTGTGCGGCGCATTGGCCATGCTGTAGCTTCGACGCGCGCCGTCGCGCAGGATGAATTCGACGTACTGGCCGGCGTGGAACTGGATCAGGTCGTTCGCTGGCAGTTGCAGCGTGAGGCCCATCACGTCGTGCGAGAGCCGTTCCATTCGGGCCACCCGCACCGGCATCTTTCGCACCGGGAAGGCCCCGGCCTCGGTGACCTGGCGCGATTCGAGCACCACGTCGGTCTGCGGCACCGCGCAGCAGGTCAGCACATAGCCGGCGGCCTCTTCGTCGGCCGACAAGGCCTTGCTCTGGTGCGGACCGTGCACCACGGTGCCGGCGAGCTTTTTGCTCTTGCAGGAGCCGCAGGCACCGTCCTTGCAGCCGTAGGGCAGGCCGACACCCGAGCGGATGGCGGCGGTGAGGATGGTTTCGGCGGTTTCGGTGGTGAAGCTGCGCCCGCTGGGCTGAACGGTGATGGTGAAGGTCATGGCTTGAGTATGCTCGGAGGAAGCTGAACTTCCGCTGAACCGTCAATTTTGCCTTCAAACCAAGCATCCCTCGGGGCCCTGCCGTCCCGTTTCCGTCGCGAACGCGTGCTCGTCGTGGGCTGCGGTGACGTGGGCCTGCGCGTGGCGCGTGATCTGGGGCCCAGGGTGCGGCGCCTGGCCCTGACCTCGTCGCCCGAACGCAAGCCCGCCCTGCGCGCGGCCGGCCTGACGCCGTTGAGCGGCAACCTGGACGATCCGGCGAGCCTGCGTCGCCTGGCGGGCCTGGCCACCCGCGTCGTGCATCTGGCGCCCCCCCCGGGCGAGGGCCATGCGGTCTGGTGGCTGGACCCGCGCACCCGCTCGCTGGCGCGGGTGCTGCGCACGCGCACGCTGCCGGTTTCGCTGGTCTACGGCTCCACCAGCGGTGTCTATGGCGACTGTGCCGGTGACCGGGTGGCCGAGACCCGGCCGTTGGCGCCCCGCACCCCGCGCGCGACGCGCCGCGTCGACGCCGAGCGTCTGGTGCGCCACCTCGGCCGCGCGGGCGTGCGCACCAGCATCCTGCGCATCCCCGGCATCTACGCGCCCGACCGCGAGGGTGGCACGCCGCGCGAGCGCCTGCGCAAAGGCACGCCGGTGCTGGCGGCAGCCGATGACGTCTACACCAACCACATTCACTCGGACGACCTGGCGCGCGCCTGCATCGCCGCGCTGTGGCGCGGCAAGCCCCAGCGCGTGATCAATGTCAACGACGATTCGGCGCTGAAGATGGGCGATTACTTCGACCTGGCAGCCGATCTCTATGGCCTGCCGCGCCCGCCCCGCGTGCGGCGCGATGCCGCGCAGGCGACCTTGCCGCTGGTGCTGCTGAGTTTCATGAGCGAGTCGCGCCGCCTGGACAACACCCGCATGAAGCGGGAGCTTCGGCTGCGCCTGCGCTACCCGCAGGTGCTTGACGGGTTGGTTCAAAAAGCATAGCGGCTGGTGGCCATCCGGCGCTGGGAAGGCGTCGGTTTGGTTCCAAATATGACCCCTCGGGGGCCCTGCGGCGGGCTGGAGGGCGGGTGCGGGCTGTCGTGCAGGTTACTGAGCCGGGGTGGTGAAACGGCCCCGCGGGCTTACAGTCGTCGACGACCCTTCGGAGACCGACCATGGACTTTGGCTTTTCTCCCCGCATCCAGGCCCTGCAGGCGCAGGTGCAGCGTTTCATGGACGACCTGGTGCTGCCCTCGCACCGCGACTGGCAACGCTATGCCGACGCCGGCTACTACCCCAGCGACGTCGTCGAGCCGCTGAAGGCACAGGCGCGCGCCGCCGGGCTGTGGAACCTGTTCCTGCCCGACCTGCGCGACGACGAGCCCGGCACACGCCTGTCCAACCTCGAATACGCGCCGCTGGCCGAGATCATGGGCCGCGTGCCCTGGGCGTCAGAGGTGTTCAACTGCAGCGCCCCCGACACCGGCAACATCGAACTGCTGCATCTGGCCGCCACGCCGGAGCAGGCCCGCCAGTGGCTCGCGCCGCTGCTCGACGGCTCGATCCGCTCGTGTTTCGCGATGTCGGAGCCGGATGTGGCCTCGTCGGATGCCACCAACATCAGCACCCGCATCCAGCGCGACGGCGATGACTACGTGGTCAACGGCCGCAAGTGGTTCATCACCGGCGCGCTGCACCCGGCCTGCCGCCTGGCCATCGTGATGGGGGTGTCGAACGACGCGCCCGATGCGCCGGCGCACCAGCGCCACAGCATGATCCTGGTGCCGATGGATGCGCCTGGCGTGGAGATCGTGCGCAACATGCCGGTGATGGCGCACCTCGCGATCGACGGCCATTGCGAGATGGTGTTCCGCAACGTGCGCGTGCCCGCTGCCAACCTGCTGGGTGCGGAAGGCGGCGGCTTCGCGCTGGCGCAGGCGCGCCTGGGGCCAGGACGTGTCCACCACTGCATGCGCACCATCGGCCAGTGCGAACTGGCGCTGGAGCTGCTGTGCGAGCGCGCGCTGGAGCGTATGGCTTTCGGCCGGCACCTGTCGGATTTCGCCAATGTGCAGGACTGGATCGGCCACAGCCGCGTGGAGATCGACCAGGCGCGGCTGCTGGTGTTGCGCGCGGCCTGGCTGATGGACAGCCAGGGCAATGCCGCGGCTCGGGTGGACGTTTCGGCCATCAAGCTGGTGGCGGCGCAGTTGCAGACCCGCGTGATCGATCGTGCCATGCAGGTCTTCGGTGCGGTCGGTCTGACGCCCGACACGCCGCTGGCGGCCTTGTGGAGCTGGGGCCGGGCGCTGCGGTTCCTGGACGGGCCCGACGAGGTGCACCTGCGCACCGTTGCGCGCGCGGAACTGGCCCGCAGCAAGGCCCACCGGGGCGCGAACGTGCTGCACCTGAACCGGTGGATGCCGCCGGAGTCCGGCGCAGACCTGGGGTGATCTGCCTCACCGCTGGCGTCGAGGGGGCCCGTGCCATACTTCGGTGGACGGTCGCGGCCGTCCGAGGCACGGAATCCAGGCAAGATGGCGATCCCGAAATTCATTTACCAGACAACGAAGCGAAAAGACGCGCTGCCGCCGTTGCTGCAGCAGAACATCGAGCACATCCGAACGATCAACAAAGGGTGGTCGCACCGGTTGTTTGACGACGCGGAGATCGAAGCCTTCATCGAGGGTACCTATGGTCAGGATGTGCTGGCGCTCTACCGGCGAATCGAACCCCTGTACGGTGCCGCACGCGCCGATCTCTTCCGTTATCTGCTGATCTACGAGACGGGCGGGGTCTATCTGGACATCAAGTCAAGCACAGAGCGTGCGCTGAACTCGGTGCTGCGCGAATCCGACGAATTCATCCTGTCGCATTGGTCGGACCGGCCGGGCCACCGGCACTTTGGCTGGGGACGGCACCCGGAACTGGGGCCCCGCGGCGAATACCAGAACTGGCACATCATTGCTGCGCCGAAACATCCGTTCCTGCGCAGCGTGATCGATCGGGTGCTTGACAACATCAGGCACTACAACCCCGCCAGAAGCGGGGTGGGGAAGATGGCGGTCCTTCGAGTAACCGGGCCGATCGCCTACACCCAGGCCATCGACGCGACCCGTTTGGAGTCTGCCCATCGGTTCGTCGAGGCTGAAGCCCTGGGACTGCGGTACTCGGTGCTGGAAACTTCGACAGACCCGCTCGCACACGAGCTGGCCTTCGAGAAGCATTACCGCGGGCTGGGTTTGCCCGTCTGTCTGCCTGATTTTGACCTGGGTTCCCGAAGCTGGACAAGCGTGTCACGGAACGAACCTTGCCCTTGCGGGTCCGGGCTCAAATACAAGCAGTGCCACGGAAAGCTCGGTTGAGGCGCCAGGCGAACTGCCGCGGTCGGGCGCTGCGGTGCATGGACGGCCCAGATGCCGTTCAGGTCGCAACGCCTGCTGAGCAGCCAGGCCAGCGGCACCTGGATGCCGCCGATGGCCAGCATCGACAGGCCGGTGGGCAGACCGATGCGAGCACCTTGGCCGGCAGCGCGCGGTCGATGCGCAGGTGGCTTTGAAACGCCGCGTCGGGCGCCAGCGCGTGCCGTTTGCGGCGCAGGTGGCGCGCTGTCCGGCCCAGCGCGGTCAGCACGGCCTCGGCGAAGCCGCCGCCGAACACGGCCACCGCCAGGCCTGGGGCGAGGCCGGTCATCAGCGTCGTGCCGGCGATGGCCCGCACCCGGTCCGGCTCTTTGGCGCCCCAGGCCTGGCCGATCAGCAACGAGGCGCCGGAGCCGAGGCCGATCATGAAGGCGATCAAGAAGAACAGCACCGGAAAGAAGGCCGACACCGCGGCCATCGCTTTCACCCCAGCATCCGGCCGAGGTAGATGTTGTTGACCGTGCCAGAGACCGACTGCAGGCAGTTGCTGAAGATCATCGGCCCCAGGGAGGCGACGTGACGCCGCCACAAAGGCGCGACCGCCGCCGGCTGGGCACCGGGTGGGTGGGCTTCGGTCATCGCGGCGTCTTTCATGCCCGGAAAGCGTCGGCGGCCAGGCGCTTGAGGTGGTGCCGCACATCCACGGGCCAGCCCGCGATCAGCGCCTCGAAACCGGCCTGATCACCGGCAAACAGTGCGCGGCTGGCTTCCTCGAAACCTGCTTCATGGCCGGCGATCGTGGACATGAAGCGGTAGGCCACCGCGCTGGCCTGGCGCACCCGGTCGCGGGTCTCGGAGTCCCGCCGTGCGACCTCCACGAGCTTGCGCAGCGCCACCGAGGCGCCACCGGGCTGGATGGCCAGCCAGTCCCAGTGCCGCGGCAGCAAGGTGACCTCGCGCGCCACCACACCCAGCCTGGGGCGGCCCGGTCCGCGCGCCGGCACGGCGCCGGGGGCGGGCGCCGCGTTGTCGGGTTCGTCGGACATCCCGGCAGTGGCCGGATCGGGGGTGGCGGCGACCATCGCTTTCAGGCGCGCCAGAACCTCCTTGGGCGTGCCGCGCCAATCCAGGTCGATGACCTCGGCGGTGGTGTCGTCGAGCAGCAGCACCGGCGGCGCCTGCAGGCTGCGGGCCGAGGCGTCCAGCGCCGCCTTCATCGGCAACGCCACCTCGGACAGGCGACCGCTGGCCAGGCAACGCCCGCTCTGGAAGACGCTACAGGGGGTGTCGAGTGTGAGCATGGAATTATCCGGGTAAAAATAAGATGACGAATTCTACCCGGATTTTAATTGTTTATCGATTTTATCCGGGTAATAACCAACCAACCTGCCTGCCTGCCTGCCTGCAGGCTTGGGCCAGGGCGCGGTGGCCGTAAACAACAAAGCCCGCGAAGACCTGGATCTTCACGGGCTTGTCTGTGGTGCGGAGGCCGCACCCGCAGACTGCCCGGAAACCCGCATGAATCCTGGGTTTGGCGTGCAAGGGGTCAGAATATGCCCCCAAATGTGCCCCCAAACTGTGAAGGATGCCCCCCATGAAGTTGACTGATGCCAAGCTGCGCACCTTGACCGAGCCCGGCAAACATTCGGACGGCGCTGGCCTGTACCTGGAGCTGACCCCGGCCGGTGGCCGGTACTGGCGCATGAAATACCGCTTCGGCGGCAAGGAAAAGCGCCTGGCCTTCGGCGTCTATCCGGCCGTGAGCCTCAAGGCGGCCCGTGATCGGGCGGCCGAAGCCCGTAAGGCGTTGAAGGCAGGCGACGATCCGGGCGAGCTGCGCAAGGCCGAAAAAGCCAAGGCCGCCCATGAGGCGGCAAACACCCTTGAATCGGTGGCCCGTGAATGGCTGGCGCACCAGGCGGCCCGCTGGGAGCCCGAAACCCAAGGCCGCATCCTGGCATCGCTTGAGGCGGACGTGTTCAAGTGGCTGGGTGAGCGGCCCCTTGCCAGCGTCACGCCCCGCGAAATCATGGCGACCGTGAAGGCAATCGAGGCACGCGGCGCACCCGACCAGGCCGCCCGCGTGTTGCAGCGGGTGAAGTCGATTTACCGATGGGCCGCGATCCACGGGCGGATCGAATCGAACCCCATGCTTGATCTGGTGCCGTCTGAAATCCTCAAGCCCCGCGAAGTGCAACACCGGGCCGCCCTGGCGGATCGTGACCTTCCCGAGTTCCTGGCCAAACTGGACGCCTACGATGGCGACCCGCACACGGTGCAGGCCCTGCGCCTGCTGATCCTGACGGCCACCCGGCCCGGCGAAACACGCGGCGCACGGTGGGCCGAAATCGACCTGGACGCGGCGCTATGGATCATCCCGGCCGAACGCATGAAGATGCGGACTGAGCATCGCGTGCCGCTGTCTAGGTAGGCAGGCCGTGGAGGTGTTGCGCATCATGCAGCGCCTGAGCGGCGGCCGTGCGCTTGTGTTTCCGTCCCCGGTTTACCCCAGCAAGTCCCTGAGCGAAAACACGTTCAATTCGGCGCTGGCCAGCATGGGTTACAAGGGCGAGGCGACCGCCCACGGCTTCCGGGCCTTGTTCTCAACGGTGGCCAATGAATGCGGCTGGAACCCCGATGTGATCGAACGCCAGCTCGCCCACAAGGAACGCAACGAAATCCGGGCCGCCTATCACCGATCCACGTACATGCAAGACCGCGAAAAGCTGATGCAGTGGTGGGCGGACTACCTGGACGGCCGCAAGGTGGGCAACGTGGTGAAGATGCCCCAGCGGGCCGCGTGACATGGCCCCGGCTGGGCTTTCCCCCCTTGCTACCGGCGGAAATCGTAGGGGACCAGGGGACCAAACGCGGAAACCGAGCATTCATGCGGGTTTGCGGCTGGCGAGGCATAGGGGACCAATAGGGGACCAATAGGGGACAAATAGGGGACAAATAGGGGACCTTCTTACATGATGAAAATTCATTCACTCATTCATTGCCCTGCCATCCCCGGCCCGGCCGCCTGCCCCGCACCGGCCCGCGCCTTGCCGGGCACCTTTGCACGTTGCCGGAATTGAGCGCGGAAGGGCCTTCCCTTGGAGCCCTTCACCGAGCGGCGAACGATGGGCAGCGGCCCGAGGTTGACTGAATCCGCCATGCCCGGCGGCGGTTTGAGCCGGGCACAAAGGCGGCGGGGCTGGTGTTGCGACCACCGGCCCCGCCTGGCCACAAAACAGGCTACAAAGGAGCTTGAATCATGGTTGCGACCAACTCTACAGCAACGGCGAAACGACCGACCGCACGGCCCCGCATCAAGGCCCGCGAGGCGGTGCCCGCCTATGGCGTGCCCGATGGCGTGCTGTCATTCCGGCACGGGCTGAAAGCCCGCGAGCGGGGCACGATAGATCGAGCCTTGGAAATCATCGGCCGCACCTTGCGCAGCGGCGACACATTCGCCACGCCCGACGCGGTGAAACACTACTTGCAATTACGCCTGGCGGGCGAGGGGTGCGAACACTTCGCGGCGCTGTACCTGAATGCACAGAACCGGATGATTGCCTTTGAAGTTCTCGCCCGTGGAACCTTGACGCAAACCAGCGTGTACCCGCGTGAAGTGGTGCGGGCGGCCCTGGCGCACCAGGCGGCGGCGGTGGTGCTTTGCCACAATCACCCGAGCGGCGACGTGCAACCCAGCCGGGCCGATAAAGCCCTGACACAGACACTGAAAGCGGCGCTGGCCTTGGTTGACGTGCGGGTGTTGGATCATGTGATCGTGGCACCCGGCGCGGCCCTGAGCATGGCAGAGCGGGGGCTACTGTGACAATCGAGCCAACACCCCGCCAAAAAGGAGAAAACGCAATGTCTGACGCCTGGCGCTACGCCCCAAACCTGACCGACCCCGAGGCCGCCCGGAAGCTGCTTCAGGCCGCATTGACCGCCCACGCAACGATTGTGTTTGCGCAGACCCAAGTGAACCCCGAGCAATTCGGCACGGTGCCCGACTGGAACGCGGTGCGGCGTGAGCTGCGCGAAGCATTGAAGGCAGCGGGGCACCCGGCCGGGGAGTAGCCCCCAAGTTTTCGCCACGCCTAGCCCGAGGCTGATCCCCGAGGGCAAAAAGCCGGACCCTTCACCGGCTTGGCGCTGGCACCCAATGAAGGCCGCACCTGAAGGGGCGCGAATGAAAAAGAGCACGGGACCGGGCGGACAAAAGGCCATCATCCCCGATGGCCAATCCGTTCCATTGGTCGATAGCGATATTGCCGAATTAGTGGCCCGGTATGTTGGTGGTCCGATGACAACCGATGACTTGCGGCTGATTCAAAATGGAATCGACCACCAGCGCAAGTGCCTGGCTGATGCAACGGAATTTGTCGCGCTTTACTGGAGCGGTTACGACGGCAAAAGCAATACCCTTTGCCTTGAGAAGTTTGAACGCTGGCTGTCGGAGCATAAGCCCTTGGACCGCTGGTTCTACATTCACCTGATCGAAGCGGCTGGCGCGAAAGCATTGGAGCTTGGCTACTCGCAACACAAATCCAACATCGCCAAATCCAAGAATGCCCAGCCCCGCGCCTGGGTGCTTTCCGAGTGGAACAACCGCCAAGACAAGGGCCAAAGCAAAGCCTCATTCGCCCGGCAGTACGCGCCTATGGTGAAGAAGCGATTTCCCAAGGATTCCGCAGCCGTGACCCCTGAAACCATCGCCCGAGACTGGCTGCCCAAGGGCAAAGCGTAACGGCTGGGCATGGTGTTTGCCAGCAAACCACGTGGTTTGCTAGCTGGCTGCATTTACGTGAAGCGCACCCCTTCGGACACTGACGGAACTAACCGTCAACCCGAAAGGAATCCACGCGATGCAACCAGTTCCGAGCAAGGCCGCGCAACCCGAGCGCCTGTTACGCCTTCCCGATGTTGAGGCCCTGACCGGCCTGAAGAAATCCAGCATCTATGACGCCATGCGGCGGGGCGAATTCCCCCAGCCTGTGAAGCTGTCCCGGCGGGCCGTTTGCTGGCCCTTGTCAACGGTCCAAGGCTGGATTGCTGGCCGTATCGCGCAAGGGGGCGGCCGTGATTGATGTTTTGATATCCGGCCGCTTGCGAGGTGTGCCGACGATGAAGCAGTCCGTCAACGGCAAGCCCTACGCCACCTTTCGGATGGCGGCGGCGGACAAGGATGGTGAAAGCCGCCTGCTGTCCTGCATCGCTTTCAACCGTGCGGCCGTTGACGCCCTGCAACGCCTTGACGATGGCGACGCCCTGGCGGTGGCCGGTGAAGCCAAGCTGACCGCTTGGGCGGCTGCGGATGGTGCGCCACGCTGCGGGCTTGATGTGACCGTGCATCAAGTGCTGACCGCATATGCTGTGACGCGCAAGCGCAAGGCAGCCGACGCCCCGCCAGCCGAAACCACCGGGGGCGCGTAATGGCCACCATCAAAAGTTTCGACCAGGCCCGAGCCCTGGCGGTGGCCCGCGACGTGCTGAAAGACAGCTTCCCGACCGGCGGCCCGATCTGGCGGCGGCGCATTCGCTACACCTGGCAAACCCCCTTGAAACGGGCCTTTGTCGTGGAGTTGCTGCCTTCGTTGGAACTGCGGATGACCGATGCCAAAACCGGCGAGCTGATCTGCATCGGCCCGGCGAAGTAAAGGCCGCGCCATGCACCCGACACCCCGCCCATACAACGGCATCGCCACCCAGCGAGCGGCGATCCTGGCTAGGCTGGCCAAAGGCCCTGCCACGGGTGCGCAGTTGCAGGCCGAATGCAGCGCACCCGACCCGACCGCCCGCATTCACGAACTGCGCACCGAGGGCCACGCGATTGACACGCATTGGACCGACCAGGCAAACCCGGATGGCAGCGTCAACCGGGTGGCGCTGTACGTGTTGCGCGTCAAAGATGACCGCCAGCTTGAATTGATCCCGAGCGCATGAAGAACAAGATTAATGTCACGCCCGAGCTGCTTCGCGCAGCCCTGGCGCACATTCCGGCGACCTGTGACCGCGAAACCTGGGCAAGGGTGGCAATGGCCATCAAGTCCGAATTCCCCGACAGCACGGGGCGCGACCTGTTCAGCGATTGGAGCGCCACGGCGGACAACTTCGACCCCAAGGCCACGGCGGCAACCTGGCGCAGCGTGAAGGCAGGCGGTGGCGTCACCATCGGCACGCTGTTGCACCTGGCCAAAGAACACGGCTTCACCTTGCCCAAGTCCGACCAGGCACCGGCCGCACCTAGCCCCGAGGAACTGGCCCGGCGCGAGCGCCAGCGGGACGAAGCGCAACGGAAGGAACAAGCCCGCACCGAAGCCGCCCACGCCCGCGCAGCGGATGAAGCGGCGGCCCTGTGGGCGCAAGCCAGCGACCAGGGCGACAGCGCCTACTTGGCCAGAAAAGGGGTGAAGGCTTATGGGCTGCGGTTCGCTGCTGACGGCTGGCTGCTGGTGCCCATGCGCGACGCAGAGGGCAATCTGCGGAACTTGCAACGCATCGCACCCGCGAAGCCCCCGGACGGCGGCACGGACAAACTGTTTTTGAAGGGTGGGCTCAAGTCTGGTTTGATGCACTTCATTCAAGGGGATTTTGGCGACGTGACGGCGGCGCAAGACCCCGTGTTGCTTTGTGAGGGCTACGCGACCGGGGCATCCCTTTTTGCTGCCACGGGTCATTCTGTGGTGATAGCCTTCGATGCGGGCAACCTGTCGCACGTGGCCTGCGCCTTGCGCAAGCTGGCACCGCCCGCGTTGATCGTGGTTTGTGGCGATGATGACCGGGCCACCGAAGCCCGCACCGGCACGAACCCCGGCCGCGTGAAGGCCGAAGCGGCGGCGCGTGCGGTGCATGGCCTGGCCGTATTCCCTGAGCCGCTGCCCGAGGGCGGGAGCGATTTCAACGATTTGCACCAGGCATCGGGCCTTGACGCGGTGCGGGCCTGTATCGATGGCGCAATCGAGGCGCACAAGGCGCAGCAAACGGCCGCCCACGCTGCGCAAGCCGACCGGCAGGGCAACCCTAGCCACGGCCCGCGCCATGCGCCCCACGATGGCGGCAACGATGGCCACGACACCGGCCGCGCCTTTGATCCCTTCACCGTTGACGATGCCGGGGTGTGGCATCGCGGCATTGACCAGGACGGCAAAGCCAAGGCCCCCGAATGGGTGTGCAGCCGCTTGGACGTGGAAGCCCTGACCCGTGACCAGGACGGCGGCGGCTGGGGCTACCTGCTGACCTTTGCCGACCCGCTGGGCAAGGTCAAGACCTGGGCCATGCCTGCCCGCATGTTGAGCGGCGACGGTGGCGAATACCGGGCCGCGCTGCTGGGCATGGGCCTGCGGGTCGCACCGTCACCCCGCGCCCGCAACCTGCTGACGCAATACGTACAGACCCGCCAGCCTGCCGAATTCGCAAGCTGTACCGACCGCATCGGCTGGCATGGCCGCGCCTTTGTGTTGCCCCGCGAAACCATCGGAGACGGTGCCGAGCGGATCGTGTTCCAAAGCGATGGCCAGATTGAAAACACTTTCACCGTGAAGGGCACGCCCGAGGCCTGGCGCGAGCGGGTGGCCGCCCGGTGTGTCGGTAACTCGCGCCTGGCCTTCGCGGTGGCCTGTGCCTTTGCCGGGCCGCTGTTGCGCCCGGCCGGCGTGGAAAGCGGGGGCTTTCACTACCGGGGCGACAGTTCCAGCGGCAAGACTACAGCCCTGAAGGTGGCCGCCAGCGTGTACGGCGGGGCCGGCTACCTGCAACGCTGGCGCACCACGGACAACGCCCTTGAAGCCATCGCGGCGCAGCATTCGGACTGCCTGTTGAT
>WBZP01003490.1_pt1 | contig 17017 bp, 21 predicted proteins | sample 5204301 | NCBI WGS metagenome assembly WBZP01 (sample SAMN12412401, study PRJNA552823) | activated sludge metagenome | isolation source: activated sludge from nitrification reactor of wastewater treatment plant... | place: USA: Pennsylvania | collected 2017
AGGACGTCCACCAGACGCTCCGTGAGCCTCGCGACGGTCGAAACCGTCGCAGCGGCTCAGGAAACCGACCCCGTTCAGGTCACGGCGCGTCGGGCAGGCTCAAGTCCGACAGGCTCCTAGCGAAAATGCGACAACCGCCGCGCCCTCCACCGGCCAAGAGGATCTGATGACCACGCTCACCCCCAGCTACGAGACCTTGTCCAGGACCTGGACGCGCATGCACAACCTGTCGCATCTGCAGTCGCTCGCGGGCTGGGACCAGGCCGCCAACATGCCACCCAAGGGTAACGAGGCCCGAACTGCAGCGCTGGCGGAGATGGCCGCCTTGCTGCACCGCATGCGCACCGACCCGCAATTGCCCGCGCAGCTGGCCCGGGCCGAGCAGGAACCCTTGTCGGATCTGCAGCGGGCCAACCTGCGCGAGATGAAGCGCCAGTGGCATGCCGCCAACGCCTTGCCCGAATCGCTGGTGCAGCGTCGCCAGTTCGCCAGTTCGCGCTGCGAACACGCCTGGCGCACCCAGCGTCCGGCCAACGACTGGCAGGGCTTCCTGGGCAACTTCCGCGAAGTGCTGGCGATTGCCCGCGAGGAAGCCGCCCTGCTGTCCGCACAGACCGGCTTGTGCAAGTACGACGCGCTGATGGACCGCTTCGAGCCCGGCATGACCTGTGCCCAGCTCGACCGGATCTTCGGTGATGTGCGCCAGTGGCTGCCGGGACTGATCCGCCACGTCACCGCCAGGCAGGCCCGCGAACAGCGCGCCGATCCGGTGATCGAGCTCAAGGGCCCCTTCCCGGTCGCCTCCCAGCGTGCGCTGTGCGAACAGGTCATGCGCATGCTGGGCTTTGACTTCGAGGCCGGCCGGCTGGATGTCAGCACTCATCCCTTCTGCGGCGGGGTGCCCGAGGACGTGCGCATGACCACGCGTTTTCGCGAAGAGGACTTCCTGGGCAGCCTGATGGGCACGGTGCACGAAACCGGCCATGGCCGCTACGAGCAGAACCTGCCTCGCGAATGGCTGGGCCAGCCGGTGGCCGAGGCCCGCTCGATGGCCCTGCACGAGAGCCAGAGCCTGAGCTTCGAGATGCAGCTGGGCAGCCACCCCGGCTTCGTCAAGCGGCTGGCGCCCCTGGTGGCGCTGGCTATGGGCGACCAGGCGGCGCTGGCGCCACGCAACCTGCACCGGTTGATGACGCGGGTCAAGCCCGGTTTCATCCGCGTCGATGCGGACGAGGTCACCTACCCGGCGCACATCATCCTGCGCTACGAGATCGAGCGCCCGCTGATCGAGGGCGAGATCGAGCCCGAGGACGTGCCGGCACTGTGGGACGCAAAAATGATGGAGCTGCTGGGCCTGGACACCCGCGGCAACTACAACGACGGGCCCATGCAGGACGTGCACTGGCCCGAGGCGCTGTTCGGCTACTTCCCCTGCTACTCGCTGGGTGCGATGTACGCGGCGCAGTGGTTTGCCGCGATGCGTCGCGCGATGCCCGATCTGGATGCGCGCATCGGGGCGGGCGACCTGGCACCGGTGTTCGACTGGCTGCACACCCAGATCTGGTCCCAGGCCAGCATCTGGACGACCGACGAACTGGCGCGACGTGCCAGCGGCGAAACCCTCAACCCGTCGCACTTCCGCGCGCACCTGCAGGCGCGCTACGGCTGACGCTCAGCCCGTTGGGCGCCGCGCTGACGCATCCAGAGGCAGGGGTTCGGTGTCGGCGTGGGACATCGCCACATCCATGAACTCGGAGTGACTCACATCGTGGATGACCAGCGTGTCCTCGCCCACGAAGGTGGAGAGGAATTGCGGCGTGGGCCGCATGGCCTCCAGCGTGTCCATCAGCCGGGTCAAGAGGTCGTGCAGCGGCGGGTCGTCCTTGGGCAGAGGCAGGCTGGCGAGCTGCGAGCAGATCTTGGCCAGGCTGGGTGCCGGGATGCTGGCGATCACGGCCGTGCCGTGGCGGCCCAGCGAGTTTTCCAGGGCCGCCAGATGCGGCAACACCTCCCGCGAGCCACGCACGCGATCCAGCAGCTTGCGCAGCGACTGCTGCATCAGACGTCCGCGCAGCCGCTCGGCGGCCGGATCCTGGGCAATGGGGGGCGGGTTCGGCATGGCGCGACGGGCGGGCTGAACCGATTTATCGGCACCTGCCGGGCCGTCTTGAGGGACGGCAGCATTGCAGCGCGCAGCCGGCCTTCAGGCTCGCGCGGCCAGCGCCCTGTCCAGATCGTTCAGGACTTCGTCCAGCCGCCTGAGCGCCCGCGAGACACGCGTCCCCGTGCGCGGGCGACGGCGGTGGCGCACCAGCACGCGGTGGTGGTCGTCGAGCACCGCATCGTCCAGACTCAGGCCGTGGCGCGCCAGTGTGGCGCTGATCACGCTACGCCGCGAGCGCAGGTCGGCGCGGGTCCGCTGGTAGGCGTGTTCGGCCAGCGTGCGGCGCTGCGCGTAGCCGAAGGTGTTGGCCAGGAACATCTCCGGGTCGCGTTGATCGGGTTCGAACAGCAAGATGTCCGTTCCCGGATGGCTGGACTCGTAACTCTTCATGCCCTGTTCCAGCCGGGAGCGGATCAGGGCCCTGAACATCTGGCTCATCACAACCGGCAGCCCACCGTCTTCCAGGTGCGGGATGTTCTCTTCAGCACCCCCCAGCACACGATGGCGATGGGAACGGCTGGCGTCGAAGGGCACCAGCGGATTCAGGCACAGCACCAGGTCCAGGCCCATGTCCAGCAGCACGCGGGCATGCAGGGTCTTCTTGAGCGCGCCGTCGACGTAGGAGTGGCCGTTGATGTGCACCGGAGGAAAGAGCCCGGGCAATGCCGCGCTGGCCGCCACGGCCTGCGAGATCGGCACGTGGTCCCAGCCGGGCAGACCAAAAGGCGCCGCCTTGCCGCTGTCCAGGTCGGTGGCCACCAGCACGAGGCGGCGCTTGAGCTGGCGGAAGTCGTCACTGCGTCCCGGCGCGCCGAACATGCGCCTGAGTTGCGCTTCCAGCGGCCCGCTGGTGAAGACCCCGGTGGGTAGGGCGCTGCCCAGGCGTTCCAGCGCTGCCAGCAACGAGCCGCGCCGGACCGTGAAGTCGTAGCAGGCCTGCGCCAGCAGCGATGGCAGCGCGGACAGGCGACGCGCGTACTCCAGCAGCGCCGGCCGCACGAACAGGCTGGGGTTGATGATGTCGTTGCGCGGCCCGTCGTTCTCGATGAAGGCGGTGCACAGCTGGCGTGGCGTGATGCCGTTGGCCAGGCCGGCGGCAACGACGCCGCCTGCGGAAACACCGACGTAGCCATCCAGTGCATTGAGGTCCAGATTCCGCACGGCTTCTTCCAGCGCGCACAGCGCGCCGATCTCGAAGATCGCCCCGAGAGGACCACCCCCCGCCAGCGCCAGGCCGACCCGCGGCCGTGCTGGATTTGTCTGGGAGGGCGAGGACTTGCTGTGGCTGTTCATCGATCACCTGCCTGACACGAAAAGGGGCGCACAGCGCGCCCCTTCGAATTCCGCCATGCCAGGGGCAGGTCAGGCGGAGGTCGCTGCCTTGCCTGCGGTGCGGGCCTGGGGCTTCCTGGCCGCGGCCTTCACAGGTGCCTTGGCGCCGCGCTTGACCACCGGCACGGCACCACCCTTGGACAGCTTGGCCACTGCGGCGGCCAGATCGTCCACGCGCTGGATCAGCGCGTCCACGTCCTTGGCGGTGGGCACGCCCAGCTTGTTCATCGCCTTGGCCGTTCGCTGCTCGAAGATGGCCTCCAGCTTGTCCCAGTTCTGGCCAGCCTTGGCGGACACGGTGCCGGCCATCGCCGTCATGCGGCCGGTGACTTCGTTGATCTTGTCTTCGGCCAGACCCTGGGTCTTGCGTTGCAAGGTCAGGCCTTCCTTGACCAGGGTCTCGAAGACCTTGGTGCCTTCTTCCTGCGCCTGCTTGAACGCGCCCATGCCGGCCAGCCAGATCTGCTGGGCGGATTCCTTGACCGATGCAGCGAGCTGGCTGTCCATCAGGCCCGCAGTCTTGGCGCGGGCGGACGATCGGCTGGCAGTGCTCTTGATCTTCTTGACCATGACGGCAATTCCTTGTGTGGCGGTGCAAGCATGGAAGAAGTGGGCGGTGCCGGACCGCCTTGCTGCACCATCACCCGGAATATAGGGGCTGGCCGCCGGGCCGCGCATCCGGTTTCTCTAGTGAGACGGCTCTATGCCCCTTGCAGATGGGTGCTGCCCGAGCTTCGCGACGGGCGCGTCCGGCGAAGGCGCGCTTGTTCAGCCATCCGTGGCCGGCGCCACTTCCAGCACGAGCTTGCCGAAGTTCTCACCGCTGAACAGCCGGTTCAGCGTGGCCGGGAACGCCGCCACGCCGCCGCGCACCACATCTTCCCTGCTCTTCATGCGCCCGTCCTTCAGGTAGGCGGCCAGCTCGGCCACCGCCTCGCCGTAGCGGGCGGCATAGTCGAACACCACCATGCCTTCCATGCGAGCCCGGTTGACCAGCAGGCTGAGGTAGTTCCTCGGGCCCTGCATCGCCGTGGTGTTGTTGTACTGGCTGATGGCGCCGCAGATCACGATGCGTGCCTTGCGGTTGATGCGCGCCAGCACGGCGTCCAGGATGTCGCCGCCGACGTTGTCGAAGTAGATGTCCACACCTCGCGGGCAATGCTGCCTGAGACCTTCCTTGACGTTGCCGGCCTTGTAGTCGATGCAGGCATCGAACCCCAGCTCGCGCACCACCCACTCGCACTTGCTTGTGCCGCCGGCGATGCCCACCACACGGCAGCCCTTGAGCTTGCCCAGTTGCCCAACCGTCTGGCCCACGGCACCAGCCGCCCCGGAAACGACCAGGGTCTGCCCCGGTTGCGGCTGCCCTACGTCCAGCAGGCCGAAGTAGGCCGTCATGCCCGGCATGCCCAGCACGTTGAGCCACTGGGTGAGCGTGCCCAGGCGCAGGTCGATGCGGGTCAGGCCGCCCTTGTGCACCGTGTCCGCCGCCACAGCCCAGTATTCCTGCACGCCGGGCCCGCCGCTGACATGCTGGCCGACGGTGAAGTCGGGGTGTTCGGAAGCCAGCACCACGCCGACGCCTCCGGCGCGCATCACCTCGCCGATGGCCACCGGTGGGATGTAGCTCCTGGCATCGTCCATCCAGCCGCGCATCGCCGGGTCCAGCGACAGTGCCAGCGTCTTGACCAGCACGCCGCCCGGCCCCGGTTGGGACACCGGTTCCTGGGTGAACTGCCAATCGCTGGCTTGCGGCAGGCCGACGGGTCTTGCCGCCAGGCGCACCTGGTGATTGACGAGGCCGCTGGTCGAGGTGGTGGGAAGAGGCATGCGTGCTCCAGGTGGCTGGGAATCCAGCGCCGCGATGCTAGCCGGCGCAACCAGGACATCACGTCACCCTGGTGACGCGGCACCCCGATTCAGCGGACCTTGCTCAGCGCCGTCACCGTGAACTGGCCATTCACCTTCTCTGCGGCAAAGCGCACCCGATCACCCACGGTGATGCCTTCCAGCAGCCTGGGGTCCACGACGCGAAAGCTCATCGTCATCGGCGGCATGTCCAGGTTGCGGATCTCGCCGTGCCTGAGCGTCACGCGCGCGCCTGGCTTGTCCAGCCTGGTGACTTCACCGGCGGTCATCGCCGGCTGCGCCCAGGCTGCGGCGGCCAGCAGGCTGATGGCGGCCAGGCTCGCGGGTTGCTTCACGGTGTTCTCCTCGGGTCCAGGGCCGGCGGCACCGGCAGACACTTCGGACAGGGTGAGAGTGTGCGGCAGGTGGCGGGTTCCCGCTCGCCGCGCCAATGCCTTCCTACAATCGTCGCCACTTCCGCAACCGGCCCGCCGTCATGAGCATCACACCGGACCACGATCTGACCCACATCACGCCACGCGACCAGGCCGAGATCCTGGCCCAGGCCCTGCCCTACATCCGCAGGTTCCACGGCCGCACGCTGGTCATCAAGTACGGCGGCAACGCGATGACCGATCCGGCCCTGCAACAGGACTTCGCCGAAGACGTGGTGCTGCTCAAGCTGGTGGGCATGAACCCCATCGTCGTGCACGGCGGCGGGCCGCAGATCGACGACGCGCTGGCCAAGGTCGGCAAGAAGGGCACCTTCATCCAGGGCATGCGCGTCACCGACGAAGAGACGATGGAAGTGGTGGAATGGGTGCTGGCCGGCGAGGTGCAGCAGGACATCGTCGGCCTGATCAATGCCGCCGGCGGCAAGGCCGTGGGCCTGACCGGGCGTGACGGCGGGCTGATCCGCGCGCGCCAGATGAAGATGGCCGACAAGGACGACCCGAGCAAGCAGCACGACATCGGCCAGGTGGGCGAGATCACGGCCATCGACCCCAGCGTGGTCAAGGCGCTGCAGGACGACCAGTTCATCCCGGTCATCAGCCCGATCGGCTTCGGTGAGAAGAACGAGTCCTACAACATCAACGCCGATCTGGTGGCCGCCAAGCTGGCCACTGTTCTGAAGGCCGAAAAGCTGGTCATGCTGACCAACATCAAGGGCGTGCTGAACAAGGCCGGCGAACTGATCCCCGAGTTGACACCGCGCCAGATCGACGAGCTGGTGGCCGATGGCACCATCAGCGGCGGCATGCTGCCCAAGCTGGCCGGCGCGATCGATGCAGCCAAGAGCGGGGTCAATGCGGTGCACGTGGTCGATGGGCGCGTGCCGCATGCGATGCTGCTGGAGATTCTGACCGACCAGGCCTACGGCACGATGATCAAGTCGTATTGATGGACCCATCGCGCAAGCTCTGGCTCTTCGATCTGGACGACACGCTGCACGATGCCACGCAAGCCTCGATGCGGCAGCTCACCGAGGCCATGGGTGCCTTCATGGTGCGCGAGCTGCGCATCACGCCTGCCGAGTCCGACGTGCTGCGCCGCCGCTACTGGCAGCGCTATGGCGCCACGTTGCTGGGGCTGATGCGTCACCACGGCGTGAAGCCGTCGCACTTCCTGCACGATACCCACCAATTGCCGGGGCTGGAACAGCGTGTGCGCGGCCACGCCCAAGACCTGGCCGCCCTGCGCCGACTGCCGGGCCGCCGGTTCATCCTGACCAATGCCCCGGCTGCCTATGCGATGCGCGTGCTCGGTGTGCTGGGCATCGCCGGCTGGTTCGACGGCATCCTGTCGATCGAGGACATGCGCATGTTCGGCCACCTGCGCCCCAAGCCCGACGCGCGCATGCTGCGCTGGATGGCGGCAAGGCTGCGTGTGCCTCCATCACGCTGCGTGCTGGTGGAAGACACGCTGGTGCACCAGAAGGCCGCGCGCAGCGTGGGCATGGGCACGGTCTGGATGCAGCGTTGGCTGACTGCGGGGCCGGCCGTCACGGCACACAAGCCCGTCCGGCTGCACCGCAAGCCGGCCTATGTCGACCGGCGCATACAGCGCCTGCAGGATCTCATCTAGGGTTCGCCCGCCAGACCCAGGTTGCGCGCCATCACCACGGCTTCGGTCCGGTTGCGCGCCTGCAGCGCGCGCAGGATGGCTGCGATGTGGATCTTCACCGTGCCTTCGGTCAAGCCCAGTTCGCGCGCGATCAGCTTGTTGGGCTGGCCTTGCATCAGGCACTTCAGCACATCCCGCTGTCTGGGCGTCAAGGCGGCGGAGTCGGGCCGCGCGGGTGCCGCACCGGGGCGCAGATCGGCCAGCGCCTGGCTGGGCATGTAGGTGCCGCCACCCAGCACGATGCGGATGGCCTGCTGCAGTACCTCGGCGGGTTCGCTCTTGGGCAGAAAGGCCGCGGCGCCTGCGGCAAACGCGGCACGCATCACCGCCGGGTCTTCATCACCGGAGGCCACCACCAGCTTCAGCGCAGGCGCCAGGCGTTGCAGGCGGCGGACCCCTTGCACACCCTGCATGCCGGGCATGTGCAGGTCCAGCAGCGCCAGCGCCGGCTGTTCGGCCAGCAGCAGCGCCTCGGCGCTGTCCAGGTCTGCCGCCTGCAGGATCAACGCGTCGGGCAGCACCGGCTGCAGGGTGCGTGCCAGCGCGTCCCTCACCAGCGGGTGATCGTCGGCGATCAGGACTTTCATCTTGGCTCCCTGTCAACAGGAATGCCCGCAGCATCGGCAGGCGCGTCTTCGGTCACCGACTCCAGCCAGCTGCGCAGGCGGGCCGGTGAAACGGGCTTGGCCAGCACCGGGTGGCCCGATCGCTGCAGCGATTGCAGCGCGGCAGGGCTGGTTTCGCCGCTGACCAGCAGCATGGGTGGCGATCGGCCCCAGGCCGCCGCCAGGCTGCGGGCTTCTTCCGACCCCAGCCGACCGTCGGCCAGCCGAAGGTCGGCAATCAGCGCCTGCGCGCCGGCACCGGCCGGCTGCTGGCGCAGCAGGTCCGCTGCGTCCGCGCCCGCCACCACCTCGCAGCCCCACAGCGCAAGCAGTCGGCACATGGCGTCGCGCACGTCGCGGTCATCCTCCAGCACAGCCACCTTCAGCCCATGCAACTGGCGCATGGCCTGGCGCGCCACGGCGGCACGTTGCATGGCCGCTCCCGCACCGTCCAGGCCGCTCAGGAAGAAGACACTGCCCCGCCCCGGCACCGAACGCAGCACCAGACGCAGCTGCAGCAGGCGCACCAGACGCTGCACGATGGCCAGGCCCAGCCCCAGGCCCTGGCCAGATTCGCGAGCCGGCCCCCCGACCTGATGGAACTCCTCGAAGATCCGCTCCTGATCGACCTCGGCGATGCCAATGCCGGTGTCCCAGACTTCGATGCGCCAGCCCGGCGTGCCGTCGTCCCCCTTGCGCGCGCGGCAGGCCAGCAGGACACCGCCTTGCCGCGTGTACTGGATGGCATTGGCCAGCAGATTGCGCACCACGCGTTCCAGCAGCAAGGGGTCGGTCACCGTCACTGCCAGCGGATCGGACACGTGCACGGCCAGGCGCAGGCCCCGTGCCTCCGCCTGCGGGGCGCATTCGTCGGCCAGCCGATGCAGCAGCGGCGCCAGCCAGACGCTGTCCCACTGGGCGGCCACCACGCCGGAGTCGATGCGCGAAACGTCCAGCAGCGCGGTGAACAGGGCATCCAGCGCCGCCATCGAATCCTGCATGCGGCTGGTGATCTCCGCCTGCGCCGGTTCCAGGGGTCCGGCCCGCAGCGCCGCGGTGTAGAGACCCAGGGCGTGGGCCGGCTGGCGCAAGTCGTGGCTGGCGGCGGCCAGGAAGCTGCTTCGCGCCTGGGCCGCAGCTTCCGCAGCGGCCAGCGCCTGCTGCATCTGGTGTCGCGTGCGTGCCAGTTCCTCAACCTCTTCCTGCAGGCGGGTTTGCAGCAGGTGTTCCTTATCGGCGGCATGCGCCAGCAGCACCTGCCGCCGGCGCCGCCAGCTTGCCCAGAAGACGCCAGCCACCAGCAGGCCCGCCGCTGCCATCCAGCGCGGGGCTTGTGCGGCATCCTGCGCATCCAGCGCAGCCGCCAGAACCAGCGCCAGGCCCCCGCCGCCCACCACCAGACGCTGGCCGCCGGTGCCGGCACTGCGCCACAGTGATGTCAGCGCCGGCAGGACGGCCAGCAGCAGCAGCCAGCGCAGCGCATGCGGCCCGGCGCCGGCGGGCCAAGCCAGATGCAGGGCCAATCCCACGGCGGCGACCGCCACCGCGCCCGGCAAGTCAGCCCCTCGTGCACCGCCAGTCACCCACAGCGAGATCGCCAAGCCGGACAGCAGCGCCGCCACGGCAAGTGGCGCAACGACCAGAAAGGCAGCATCCGGCACGCCAGGCGCCTGGGACAGGGTTGGCACGATGGCAGCGGGGAGGATCACAGGCTCTGAGGGTTCGGCGGGCTGGGGGCACCCGGCGCTGCATTGTCAAGGCGACAGCTTGCCTCGGGACCACTTTGCGGCAGCGCAACAGAGATCGTCCAAAAGGCATAGTCGACGCCCTGAATGTTGGTGTTTACCTGCAAGAAAGGCCCCGGTAGCCGTGTGCCAGAATCCTTTGGCCCTGGCTCCCACCCTCCTGCGCTGCCGCGATGCCCGACCCGCACGACGACTCCACCATGGCCGGCACCGAGCGGGGCGATGCGGGCCCGGCGGCCGCCCCGCGCAAGCGGCCGCGACCGGGCGAACGCCGGGTCCAGATCCTGCAAACGCTGGCCCGCATGCTGGAGCAACCGGGTGCCGAACGTATCACCACGGCAGCGCTGGCCGCCCGCCTGGAAGTCAGCGAAGCGGCGCTGTACCGGCACTTCGCCAGCAAGGCGCAGATGTTCGAAGGCCTCATCGAGTTCATCGAGACCACGGTCTTCACCCTCATCAACCAGGTCGTGGACCGCGAGCCGCAGCCATCGGCCCAGGCCCAGAAGATCTGCGCGCTGCTGCTGCAGTTCGGCGAGAAGAACCCCGGCATGACACGCGTGATGGTCGGGGACGCGCTGGTGTTCGAACACGAGCGCCTGATCGCGCGCATGAACCAGTTCTTCGACCGCGTCGAGTCGCAGCTGCGCCAGTGCCTGCGCGCCGCGGCCGAGGCCGCCGGATCGCCAACGCCGACCGTGGACGCGCAGGCGCTGGCATCGGCCACAACCGCCTTGCTGGTGGGACGGCTGCAGCGTTACGCGCGCTCGGGATTCAAGCGCCCGCCCACCGAGCATCTGGAGCCCGCGCTGCAGCGGCTGACGGCCTGAGAGCTTGTGAAGATATGAATCGTGCCCGATTCATATCTTCACAAGCGCTGAGCGGATGGAACTGACGGTCGGCGGCGCCCGCTTGCGCCTGCTGCCCCAGCGCGCGGCCTATCTGCCGCAGCTGGGCACCCTGCTGGTGGCCGATGCGCACATCGGCAAGGCGCATTCGTTTCGCCGCCTGGGCGTGCCGGTGCCCGCTGGCACCACCGGCACCACGCTGGTCCGTCTGAGCAGTGCCATCGCCAGCACAGGTGCGCGCCACGTCGTGTTCCTGGGCGACCTGCTGCATTCGGCACAGGCACGCGCCACGGCCACGCTGCAGGGCTTTGCCGACTGGCGCGCAACGCATGCCGGCCTGGCACTGACGCTGGTGCGCGGCAACCACGACGCCCACGCCGGTGATCCACCCGCCGACTGGAGCGTCCAGTGCGTGGATGGACCGCTGCAAATGGGTCCGCTGGCGCTGAGCCACGACCCGCAGCCGCTGGTCGGCCGCTACGTGCTGGGCGGCCATCTGCATCCTGCTGCCGTGGTCGGCGGCCGGGGCCCGGGGCGATTGCGCCTGCCCTGCTTCCACTTCGGCCCCGCCGTGGGCGTGCTGCCTGCATTCGGTGACTTCACCGGCATGCACGTCATGCCCTGCGGCCCTGGTGACCGTGTCGTGCTGATCGTCGAGGACAGCTTGCGCGCCCTAAACTCGGCGCCATGAACGCCGCCTTCGAGCACCTGCTGGTGCGTGCCGAATCCGTGCTGGACCGCCTGGAAGCGATGCTGCCGCGGGCTGTTTGCGCGCCAGACTGGTCGGCGGCGGTGGCCTGGCGCTACCGTCGCCGGGGCAGCGCCGGCGTGCTGGAACCGGTTCGCCACGTGGCCACCATCCGACTGGACGACCTGAAGGAGGTGGAACCGCAGAAGGAACGCCTGGTGCGCAACACGGCGCAGTTCATCGCTGGCCATGGCGCCAATAACGTGCTGCTCACCGGCGCACGTGGCACCGGCAAGAGCAGTCTGATCAAGGCCTGTCTCAACGAGTTCGCGCCAAGCGGCCTGCGCCTGATCGAGGTGGACAAGACCGATCTGATGGACCTGGGCGACCTGGTCGATCTGGTGGCCGAGCGGGCCGAGCGCTTCATCGTGTTTTGCGACGACCTCAGTTTCGATGAAGGCGAACCCGGCTACAAGGCCTTGAAGAGCGTGCTCGACGGCAGCGTTTCGCAGGCCAGCGACAACCTGCTGATCTACGCCACCAGCAACCGGCGCCACCTGCTGCCAGAGTACATGCAGGACAACCTCAGCTACCGCCACAGCGAGGATGGCGAGGTGCACCCCGGCGAGGTGGTCGAGGAGAAGACCTCGCTGAGCGAACGTTTCGGCCTGTGGCTGAGCTTCTATCCGTTCACGCAGGACGAATACCTGGCCATCGCCGCGCAGTGGATGCGTGCCTTGGGGGTTGCCGAAGCCGCCATTGCAGCAGCGCGTGCCGAGTGCCTGGTGTGGGCGCTGGAGCGCGGCAGCCGTTCGGGCCGCGTGGCCCAGCAGTTCGCACGCGACTACGCGGGGCGGCATGGCCGCTGAGCGCAGGCCGGTGGACGTCGAGGCCCAGGTGGGGCGGCGTCCGGTGGATGTCGCGGTGGGCGTGCTGATCGACGAGCAGGGCCGCTTCCTGCTGACCAGCCGGCCTGCCGGCAAGGTCTATGCGGGCCATTGGGAGTTCCCAGGTGGCAAGGTCGAATCCGGCGAGACCATCGAGCAGGCCCTGCGCCGCGAACTGCATGAAGAGCTGGGCATCACCATCGGCCCTGTCGAGCCCTGGCAGGTGGAACTGATGGACTACCCCCATGCCCGGGTCCGGCTGCACTTCTGCAAGGTCCACGCCTGGCAGGGCGAGTTCGAGATGCGCGAGGGGCAAGCGATGGCCTGGCAGGACCTGCCGGTTCAGGTTTCGCCCGTGCTGCCCGGCACCGTGCCGGTGCTGGACTGGTTTGCCGCCGAGCGGGGCTTCCTGGACGCGACGCACTAGACTGCCGGCATGGAATGGCTCGATCAGATCAAGTGGGACGCCGATGGCCTGGTGCCGGTCATCGCCCAGGAACGGGGCAGCGGCGACGTGCTGATGTTCGCCTGGATGAACCGCCAGGCCCTCGCCGCCACCGTCGAACGCGGCCAGGCCGTCTACTGGAGCCGCAGCCGGCAACGCCTGTGGCACAAGGGTGAGGAGTCGGGCCATGTGCAGCAGGTGCACGAGATCCGCCTGGACTGCGACAACGACGTGGTGCTGCTCAGCGTCACCCAGCTGGGCCACGAGCCGGGCATCGCCTGCCACACCGGCCGTCACAGCTGCTTCTTCCAGCGCTATCAGAATGGCCGCTGGCTGCCGGTCGACCCGGTGCTCAAGGACCCCGGCCGGATTTACAGCAAATGACCACTTCCACCGACCACCTGGCCCGCCTGGCCGCCGTCATCGAATCACGCCGCGGCGGCGACCCTGACAAGAGCTACGTCGCGCGGTTGTTCGCCAAGGGAACGGATGGCATCCTCAAGAAGATCGGCGAAGAGGCCACCGAAGTGGTGATGGCGGCCAAGGATGGCGACCACCAGCGCATCGTGGCCGAAACCGCCGACCTGTGGTTCCACTCGATGGTGGCCCTTGCCGCATTCGGCCTGACGCCGGCCGACGTGTTGGCCGAACTGAACCGCCGCGAGGGCCTTTCCGGCCTGGAGGAATTTGCCGCGCGCAAGGCCCGGCAACGCGAAGGAGATGCGTCGTGAATCAAGTCATGATCCCGCAGGGACAGGCGCAGCCCCACCAGGGCCTGCGCACGCTGACCCATGTGCTGTACGCGCTGCACACCTTGAGCTGGATCTCGGTCGGCTCCTTGTCCGTGGTCGCGATGATCATCAACTACATCAAGCGTCCGGACCTGCCCGATGACTTCTTCCGCAGCCACTTCCGCTGGCAGTCGCGCAGCTTCTGGTTCACCTTTTTGTGGCTGGCCCTGACGCTGCCGTTGTGGCTGTTCTTCATCGTTCCGGGCTGGGCGGCCTGGGCGCTGATCGGCCTTTGGTACCTGTATCGATTCCTGCGCGGTTGGTGGGTCTTCACCGAAAACCGTGCCATGCCGGTTTGAGGACTTCCCGCCATGAACGCCGACCCCAACTGCATCTTCTGCAAGATCGTCGCCGGGCAGATCCCGTCTCGCAAGGCCTTCGAAGACGACGACCTGCTGGCCTTCCACGACATCCACCCCTGGGCCCCGGTGCATGTGCTGATCATTCCCAAGCAGCACATCGCCATGCTCTCGGACGTGGGGCCTGAGCACACGCCCCTGCTGGGCCGCATGCTGGCGCTGGCACCACGCCTGATGCGCGAACTAGGCGTGACCAACGGGTTCCGCACCCTGATCAACACCGGGGCCGACGGGCGACAGGAAGTGCCGCACCTGCACATGCACGTGATGGGCGGCCCGCGACCCTGGGCCAAGGGCTGATTGCCCGTTGTTGCCGGCGCCTGGCGCGCCACCTCGTAGAATCCTGGGTCGCCTCAGAGGAGAAAGATCATGGGTTCGTTCAGCATCTGGCATTGGCTGATCGTTTTACTGGTCGTCGTGGTCATCTTCGGCACCAAGAAGCTCCGCAACATCGGTTCCGACCTCGGTGGTGCGGTGCGCGGCTTCAAGGAAGGCATGAAGGGGGCCAACGAAACCGCGGACGCCGATGCTGCGGCTGCGCCGGCACAGCAGGTCACCGCCAGCAAGCGCGCCGACAGCGGCAACACGGTCGACGTCGAGGCCAAGACCAAGTCTTGAGGCCCACCACGATCCCGGCGCGACGGCCCCCCTGCGCCATCCGTCGTCCGGCCCTGCGGCGGGCTGACGGGCCCGCACAAACGCCATGATCGACTTCGGTTTCGACAAGATCGCCCTCATCGGCGCGGTGGCATTGATCGTCATCGGGCCCGAGAAGCTGCCCAAAGTGGCACGCACCGTGGGCCACCTGTTCGGCAAGGCGCAGCGCTACGTGGCCGACGTGAAGGCCGAGGTCAATCGATCCATCGAGCTCGAAGAGCTCAAGAAGATGAAGACCCAGTTCGAGGATGCAGCCCGCAACGTCGAGGACACGGTGCGCACCGAGGTCAACCAGGCCAGCAGCGCCTTCGAATCGGACTGGAAGGACGCCACCGCGGGCCTGGGCAACAGCAGCATCTCACACGACCACGAATACCCGAGCCCGCTCGCGCCGCCGCCACCCCCGGTCTACACCCGGCCCAGGAAGAACTGGCGCCTCAAGCGCGGCAGCACGCCGCAGTGGTACAAGCGTCAGCAGGGCGTGCGCACCAAGGCGCAATCGGGTGCGGCACGGGTGGCCCGCTTCAGGCCGCCGGGCCAGAAGGCGCCGCGATGAACGAAAGCCCGAAGAAGGACGAACTGGAAGGCACCGAGGCCCCGTTCGTCTCCCACCTGATCGAGCTGCGCGACCGGCTCATCCGCGCGGTAATCGCCATTGCGGTGGCGTTCGCGGTCCTGGCGTTTTTTCCCGGCCCCTCGGGCCTGTACGACATGCTGGCCGCACCGCTGGCCGCCCACCTGCCCAACGGCTCCAAGCTGATCGCCACCAACGTCATCTCGCCCATCCTGGTGCCGCTGAAGATCACGCTGATGGGCGCCTTCATGGTCGCGCTGCCGGTGGTGCTGTACCAGCTGTGGGCCTTCGTCGCGCCCGGGCTGTACTCGCACGAGAAACGTCTGGTGCTGCCACTGGTGGTGTCGAGCACCATCCTCTTCGTCACGGGCGTGGCGTTCTGCTACTTCCTGGTGATCCCGGGCATGGCCCGGTTCATCCAGGCCTTTGCGCCGACGTCCATCACCGCGGCGCCGGATATCGAACAGTACTTCGGCTTCGTGCTGACCCTGTTCCTGGTCTTCGGCATCGCGTTCGAAGTCCCGATCGCCGTGATCGTGCTGGCCCGCATAGGCGTGGTCAGCATCGAGCAGCTGAAGAAGGTGCGCGGCTATTTCATCGTTGGCGCCTTCATCGTGGCGGCCATCGTCACCCCGCCGGACGTGATCTCGCAACTGGCGCTGGCCATTCCGATGATCATCCTCTACGAGATCGGCATCATCGCGGCGCAGTTGTTCATCAAGAACACCCAAGCGCCCGACGACACGACGGCTGACAAGCCTTCAGCCTGAGCGCGCGCATCAAGCCACTTTCGAAGGACGGGTCCCCCGGCCCAAGAAAGGCCGTCCCCTCGGGGGAGTGAGCCCGCACCGAGCAAGCGCCTGCGCGCTTGAGAGTGGCTGGCCAACGGCTGCGAGCCTGCATGCCCGCAGCCAGCAAGCGCAAGCGAGCTGAGGGGCCCTATTTCACCCAGGTGTTGAGCTGGATGATCGGCAGCAGCACCGCCAGCATGATCACGACGACCACCAGGCCCATGCCCACGATCAGCAGCGGCTCCAGGATGGTGGCAGCGCCCATCGCCCGGCGCTGCACCTCGCCGGAAAGCTGGGCCGCGGCGCGGTCCAGCATGCGCGGCAGCTGCCCGGTCTGTTCCCCCAGGCGGGCAAACATCGCCAGCAGGCCCGGAAAGCGCTTCTTGGCTGCCAGCGCGCTGGCCAGCGGCGCGCCCTCGCGCACCTGCACCAGCGCATCCAGCGCATCGTGGCGCATGGCGCGATTGCCCAAGGTCTCGGCAGCCGCCTGCAGGGCCTTGAGGATGGGCACACCGGCACCGGCCAGCATGGCCAGCGTGCCACCGAAGCGCGCTGCGTTGTAGCCGCGGATCAGCCGCCCCAGCAGCGGCAGGCGCAGCAGCGCGGCGTCGGTGCTTTCGCGGAAGGTCTCGTTGCGCCTGGCCAGGCCCAGCGTCGTGGCTCCGGCGGCCAGCAGCAGCAGCACCGCCCAGCCCCACTGGCGCACGAAACCGCTGAAGCCGAGCATGGCCACCGTGAGCAAGGGCAAGGCGCGCTTGGAGCTGGTGAAGACATTGGCGATTTGCGGCACGACCCAGGTCACCAGCACGGTGACGATGATCACCGCCACCAGCGAGACGATGGCCGGGTACAGCATGGCACCCAGCACCTTGGCGCGCAGCGCCTGCTGCTGCTCCAGATCGTCGGCCAGCCGTTCCAGCACCGCGCCCAGTGCTCCGCTCTGTTCGCCGGCGGCCACCACGGCGCGGTAGATATCGTCGAATTCCTGCGGCGCGGTGGCCAGCGCCCGGGCGAAGCTGCTGCCGGCGTTGACCTCGCTCTTCAGGTGGGCCACCAGCTCGCGTTGGCGCTCAGCCTCGGCTTCGTCGGCCAGCGCGGTCAGCGCGCGCTCAAGCGGCAGGCCCGAGCCCACCAGGCCGGCCAGCTGCCGCGTCAAACCCGC